>Ga0193753_10004274_pt1 | contig 10249 bp, 8 predicted proteins | sample H1c2metaG_FD_144925 | JGI IMG/M metagenome (GOLD analysis project Ga0193753, IMG submission 144925) | Soil microbial communities from a riparian zone of the East river system, Colorado, United States - H1c2 | ecosystem: Environmental > Terrestrial > Soil > Riparian zone | place: USA: East River... | reverse complement strand
GATCCGCGCCTGCGCACCAAGGCAGTGCCCGTGGACCCTGCGCAGCTGGCCGACCCGGCCTTCCAGCGCCTGTTCGACGATATGTTCGAAACCATGTACGAGGCGCCGGGCATCGGCCTGGCCGCCAGCCAGGTCGACGTGCACCAGCGTTTCATGGTGATCGACGTGTCCGAAGAGAAGGACCGGCCGCTGGTCTTCGTCAATCCGGAAATCCTGGACAAGTCCGGCGAGCAGGTCTACCAGGAAGGCTGCCTGTCGGTGCCGGGCATCTTCGCCGACGTGACCCGCGCCAACGAGATCACCGTGCGCGCCCTCGACCGCCACGGGCAGCGGTTCGAGCTGAACATCGACGGCCTGCTCGCGGTCTGCATCCAGCACGAGATGGATCACCTGGAGGGCAAGCTGTTCGTCGACTACCTGTCGCCGCTCAAGCGCGAGATGGTGCGCAAAAAACTGGCCAAGCAGCGCCGCCAGGACGCCGCTTAAAGTTCGCACGCCGCAGCTTGGGTTCGCGGATGCCGCGCGGTCCGCGGCACCCCTTTTTCACTGTCATCCCGCCCTTCCCGCGGTCACCCCGCCCTTTCCACTGTCATCCCGAACGAAGTGAGGGATCTGCTTTCGCGCCGCCCGCATCAACAGCAGATCCCTCACTTCGTTCGAGACGACGAATAAGAAGTAGCGAAACATGTCCCTGAGAATCGTCTTCGCCGGCACGCCGGCCTTCGCCGTGCCATCGCTGCGTGCCGCCATCGCACGCGGCGAGGTGGTCGCGGTGTACACGCAGCCGGACCGCCCGGCGGGCCGCGGCCGCGAAATGCAGGCATCGCCGGTCAAGCTCGAAGCGCTGAAGCGCGGCATACCCGTACTGCAGCCGGAGACGTTGAAGACCGAGCTGTCGCGCGATGCCTTGCGTGCGCTCAAGCCCGATCTGATGGTGGTGGTCGCTTATGGCCAGATCCTGCCGCAGAAGATCCTCGACATCCCGACTTACGGCTGCTGGAATGTGCACGCCTCGCTGCTGCCGCGCTGGCGCGGCGCGGCGCCGATCCAGCGCGCGATCGAAGCCGGCGACCGCGACACCGGCGTATGTCTGATGCGGATGGAGAAAGGCCTGGATACCGGCCCGGTGCTGTTGTCGCAGAAGCTGGCGATCGGCGAGGAAGAGACCGCGGGCGAGCTGCACGACCGTCTGGCCGAACTCGGCGCGCAGACGCTGTCCGACGGCCTGGGCTTGTGGCTCGCCGGCATCCGGCCGGTGCCGCAGCCGCAGCCGGAAGCCGGCGTGACCTACGCGCACAAGATCGAAAAGCACGAAGCCAAACTCGACTGGACGCAACCGGCGCCAGCGCTCGCCAACAAAGTGCGCGCGTTCAATCCCTGGCCGATCGCCGAAGCCGAAGTGGCGGGCGAACGTATGCGCATCCACTCGGCTGCGGCATTGCCGCTGGCGCATCGCGTAGCGCCGGGCACGCTGCTGGTCGCTGGCCGCGACGGCATCGACATCGCCTGCGGCGAAGGCGCGCTGCGTATCCGCACGCTGCAGCGCGACGGCGGCAAGCCGATCGGCGCTGCCGACTACCTCAACGCGCGCCGCGACCTGCAGCCATGAGCGGAGCGGCCTCGCGTGTCGCGGCTGCGCGCGTGCTGGACGCGGTGCTGCATCGCGGCCGTTCGCTGAAGGCCGAGCTCGCCGCAGCGCTGCCGAAACTCGAGGACTCGCGCGATCGCGCGCTGGTCGAGGCGATCTGCTTCGCCGCCTTGCGCCAGCGCGCCCGCTACGACGCGGCGCTGAAAGCGTGGATCGCCAAGCCGCTGCCCAAGCGCGACGACGAACTGCGTGCCCTGCTTCACGTCGGCTTCGCGCAGGTCGATGCGCTCGGTCTGCCGGCGCACGCCGCGGTCGATGCGACGGTGGAAGCGACGCGTTCGCTCGGGCGCGCGCACCAGGCCGGCATGGTCAACGCCCTGTTGCGACGCGCGCTGCGCGAACCGCTGCCCGAAGCGCATCCGGCCGACGCTTGGCCCGCGTGGCTGCGCGATCGCCTGCGCGCGGACTGGCCGGAGGATTACGAGGCGTTGCTGGCCGCGAGCGCTACGCCGGCACCGACCTGGCTGCGGGTCAATCCACGCCTCATCGCGCGCGATGCCTACGCGGTGAAGTTGCACGAGGCTGGCATCGGCAGCACCGCGCCCGATGGATTCGCCGATGCCTTGCGCGTCGACGGTTCGTTGTCCGTGGCGACGCTGCCCGGCTTCGCCGCGGGCGAAGTTTCGGTGCAGGACGGCGCTGCGCAACGCGTCGCCGATGCCTTGTCGCCCGCGCCGGGCGCGCGCGTGTTCGATGCCTGCGCCGCGCCGGGCGGCAAGTCCGCACACCTGCTCGAACGCGATCGGAGCCTGCGCCTGACCGCCGTCGACAGCGATGAAAGGCGCTTGCGCAAAGTCGCGGAAACCCTGGCGCGACTGCAGCTGGATGGCGACGTGACGCTGCGTGCGGCCGATGCGAGCAAGCCGGACGACTGGTGGGACGGCGTGCCGTTCGACGCGATCCTGCTCGACGCGCCGTGTACGGCCACCGGCATCGTGCGGCGCCAGCCGGACATCCTGCTGCATCGGCGCAAAAGCGACCTGGCCGCCGTCGTCGAATTGCAGGCGCGGCTGCTCGACGCCGCATGGACGATGCTGCGGCCGGGCGGCGTGCTGCTGTACGCGACCTGTTCGATCCTGAAGGCCGAGAACGAAAGGCAGGTCGCAGACTTCCTTGCCCGCACGCCGGATGCGTCCGCGGACGCACTGGACGAGCGTTTCGGACGCGCTACGGGCAACGGTCGGCAGCGGTTGCCGGGCGAGGACGGCATGGACGGCTTCTTCTATGCGCGGTTAACAAAGCGCTGAGGCAGTGCTTTTCGTAGGAGCGAATTTATTCGCACGCTCTTGATTGCAGACGAAAGCGTGCGAATAAATTCGCACCTACGCAAGCAACGGCGGCTGCCAGCGCTTATCATCCCGCTCATGCTCAAGACCCGCGCTTCCCGTGATTTCTGGTTGCTCGCGTTCACCGCATTGCTGGTGATCGGCGCCGGCCTCGGTCTGCGCGATCCCTGGCCCGCCGACGAGCCGCGCTTCGCGCTGGTCGCCAGGCAGATGGTGGAGAGCGGCGACTGGCTGTTCCCGCATCGCGGCATCGAGCTGTATTCGGACAAGCCGCCGATGTTCATGTGGCTGCAGGCGGCGACCTATGCCGTGTTCGGCGAATGGCGCGTCGCCTTCCTGCTGCCGTCGCTGCTCGCCGCGCTCGGCACGCTGTGGTGCGTATACGACCTCGGCCGCCGCCTGTGGACGCGGCGCGTGGGTTTGTACGCGGCCTGGGCGCTGCTGTTCGCGCTGCAATTCACTTATCAGTCGAAGAAGGCGCAGATCGATCCGCTGGTGACCTTCTGGATCACGCTGGCCAATTACGGCCTGCTGCGGCACCTGTTGCTGGGGCCGAACTGGCGGATGTGGTGGCTGGGCTGGTTCGCAGCCGGGCTGGGCACGATCACCAAGGGCGTCGGCGTGCTGGCGCTGGTGATGATCGTGCCCGCGCTGTTCGCGGTCTGGCGCGACTGGCCACGCGTGCGCCTGCACGTACGCGATGCACGATTCTGGCTGGCGCCGCTGGCGTTCGCGGCCGCCGCGGCGTTATGGCTGGTGCCGATGGTGACGGCCGCGCTTTCGCATCCCGATCCTTCGTATCGCGCGTATCTGGACGACATCCTGTTCAACCAGACCGCGAACCGGTACGCGCGGTCCTGGGATCATGCGCAGCCGCCGTGGTACTTCCTCGGCGTGATGCTGACCATGTGGCTGCCGCCGATGCTGGCGCTGCCGTGGGCTTTGCCGGCCTGGAAGCGGCGGCTGCAGCGGCGCGATGCGCGTTATCTGCTGCCGCTGGCCTGGTGGGTGCTGCTGCTGGTGTTCTTCTCGATTCCCAGCGGCAAGCGCGACGTCTATCTGATGCCGGCACTGCCGATGGCCTGCCTGGCGCTGGCGCCGCTGTTGCCGGGCATCTTGCGCAAGCGGTGGCCGCGACGGCTGGCATTGGCGTTTGCCGGTTTGCTGGCCGGTGCGGCACTGTTGTTGGGCCTGGTGCTGCTGTTCGGCGACACCGCGTTCGAGCAGCGCCTGATCGAGCAGCGCGGCTTCAGCAATGGCGCCCAGGCCCTGGCCTGGCTGCTGACGGCGATCGGCGCCTGGGGCATCGGCAGTCTGCTCTGGTTCGGCCGCCAGCGTGCGATCGCGGCGTTGCTCAGCACGCTGGCCGGGTTGTGGGTGCTGTACGGCGTGGTCGGTTATCCGCTGCTCAATCCTTCGAGTTCGGCGCGCGAGCTGATGGATAAAGTCGCGCGCCGCATCGGTCCGCAGTCGCAGCTCGCGCTGGTCGCATGGAAGGAGCAGAACCTGCTGATGTCCACGCCGATGGCGACCACGTTCGGCTTCGTCATGCCGTGGCCCGAGCAATTGCGGCGCGGCATCGAATGGCAGAAGCAGATGCCGCAGCGACGCTGGCTGCTGGTGCAGGAACCTGCGCTGGGGCATTGCGTGGACCGTTCGAAAGCCGAGTTGGCGGGCTTGTCCAATCGCCGCCGCTGGTGGCTGGTGCCGGCCGGCGCGATCGTGCCGGGATGCACGCCCGAAGTGTCGCAGACGCCCGGCAATGCCGTCGACGCCGATCCGGATTGAGCCCGGCTCTGTAGAGCGGAGCTTGCTCCGCTGCTCTTGATTGTCGTGCGAAAGCAGCGGAGCAAGCTCCGCTCTACAGAGCGGAACGGAGCAGCCGGTATTTGTCGTAAACGTAGCTTGCGTGCAAGGCGTGATAGCGCCGCGCCATCGCGCCGTCGAGAAAGCCGCCGCGCAGCAGGTAGTTCTTGATCCAGTAGGCGACCGCGTGCAGCGGCGCCGACAGCGGCCCGGCGCTGCGGCCGGCGGCGCGCTTCTGCTTCGCCCAAAGCTGCGCATAGCGTTTCAGCTTGGCCGCGTATTCGTCGTAGCTGCGCGCGGTATCGTGCTCGATGCGCGCATCCAGCGTCGCCACGCGGCTGCCTTTCAGGTCCAGTTTTTCATGGACTTCGGCCGGCAGGTAACGCAAATGCGGGCGGAACAGGCGCTCGACTTTTTCCTTGCCCCAGCCGCCGTGATCGAGCGCCGCGCCGAGGAAGTGCGTGCGGCGCAGCAGGCGCCAGACATCGGCGCGTTCGGCTTCTCCGCTATCGAACAAGGTCCGCAGTTTTTCCGCGGCGCCGTCGCCGAGCCATTCGTCGGCATCGAGCAGCAATACCCAGGGCTGCGTGGCGCGGGCGATCGCCGCGTTCTTCTGCGCCGCGAAACCGAGCCATTCCTGCTGCTCGACGCGCGCGCCGGCAGCGTCGGCGACGGCAGCGGTGGCATCGTCGGAACCGGAATCGAGCACGATCACCTCGATGCACACCGCGGCCAGGCTGGCGACGCAGCGGCCGATGCGGTCGGCTTCGTTCTTGGCGATCACCACGCCCGTTATCGGCAGCTTCTGCATGGAAGCGTTCACCAGCGCAGCGGCCGCCGCGCCACTTCGCGCGCCAGGCGCTCGTACAGCGTCGCCGCCTCGTCTTCCGGCAGATAGCGGATGCGCAGCGGCGGCGACAGCGCGCCGGCGCCGGCCGTGTCCAGGTGCACCGTGGCCATGCCGAAGCGACGGTCCAGCGGCGACCGGGTCAGGCGCAGGGCTTGCAGCTTGTCGATTTCGGCGAAGCGCCAATGCCGCGACCACCAGCCTTCGCGCACCGCGATCAAGGCGTCATTGACCGCATAGCCGGCGCGCCGCGCGTGCTGACGCGCCGCAACTGCGGCCCAGGGCAGCCATAACAGGCCCAGCAGTCCCCAGCCGCCGAGACGCCACGACAACGCCGCGCACAGGATCAGCGCGAACACGATGCCCGGCAGCCACAAACGCCACCACGCGAACCGGTGCAAAGGCGCCCAGTCGGCGAGCGGCCATTGCGCGTGCGGCAGAAGATGCTGCAGCAGGGCATCGCAGGCGAGCGGCGTCGCCACCGGCGCCAGTTCGCCCATGCCGCGCGTGTCGTCCTGCTTGCCGGCCACGGCGGTATCGATCTGCAGCGTGCGCCGCTTGAGCAGGCGGTGCACCACGCCTTCCTGCAAGGTCCACGCCTGGATGCGGCGCCGCGACACGCTGGTGCGCAAGCGCGTCAGCAGGCCGCGTTCGACGGTCAGGCGGCGGCCATGCTGCTCCAGGCGGAAACCGAAGTACTGCAGCAACGCCAGCAGTATCGAAAACAGCCGCATCAGCACCGCGAAGCCGACCACCAGGCTGAGCCCGGCGAGCGCATATTCGGCGGGCCCGAAGTGGTGGCTGCCGGCATAACCGAACAAGGGTTCGCCTATGCGTTCGAACAGGTTCGGGATCAGCCGTGGGCTGAACTGCGACGATGCGGCCGCGGCGCCGCCGACCACGATCAGGCCGCGGTTGGATATGAGTCCCAGGCGCAGCACTTCGGCCGGCGGCAGCTGCAGCAGCAGCTCGCCTTGCTCGCCCGCCGCTTCCGTTGCGGCGGGATCGGTCGCCGCGGCCGCACGCCGGCGCAGCAAGGTCTCCAGCGCCAGCGCATCGGACAGTTTCAGCACGCGCATCTGCGCTTCGGGTTTTTCGCCGCCGGCCGATTCCAGGCGCACCTCGGCCACGCCGAAGATCCGGTGCAGCAACGACTGGTGCACGGCGACGTTGTGGATGCGCGCGAACGGGATCTGACGCAGGCTGCGATGCAGCAAGCCGCTGCGGATCACCAGCCGATCGCCGTCGACGCGGTAGCGATAAGTGAAGTACTGCCAGACCGAAGCCAGCGCCAGCACGCCGACGCCGATCAGCGGCCACAGTTCATTTCGGTCGCCGCGGCCGAAGAAGAACAGCGCGATCAGCGGCACGATGAACTGCTTCAGCTGCTTGATCAGCACGAACAGCCACGACAGCGGATGCAGCCGCCGTTCCGGCGCGGCGCCCGTGTCGGGCGCGGGCATCGACTCAGGCATCGGCGTCGTCGTCATCGTCGAGCTGGTGCGCCAGGCGGTCGCGCAGGCGTTCCGCATCGGCTTCGTCGAGCCCGGTGATCGACACCGAGCTGTTGCGCGTGCCCGCGGTGTGCACGACCAGCGTCGCCAGCCGGTAGCGGCGCTCCAGCGGGCCGTGCTTCAGGTCCAGGTGCTGCACGCGCGAGGCCGGCACCCGCGTTTCGCTGCGCCACAGGCTGCCGCGGCGCAGCGCGAAGCCATCGTCGTCCAGTTTCCAGCGCGTGTAGCGGTACTGCTTTCGCGCCAGCCAGACGCCGAACGACGGCAAACCGACCAGCACGATCAGCGAGGCGGACAACGCCAGCGTCCTGGAAGGCACCAGCAAGCCGAGCGGAACCAGCGCGGCCACCGCGATCAGCAGCGAGTTCAGCAGATGGACCAGGACGAACAGGTTGCGCGCACGCGCGGGCAACGGCTGCCAGCCGTTGGCGCTGTCGGGGGGTGCGTCGGGGGCAGGCATGTTCATGGCGGTCAGTAGCCGTCCTTCATGTCGAAGGAATTGAAATCCTGCACCCAATCCTGTTGCTTGCGGTAACGCTTCAGGCGCGTTTCCATGCCCTTGCGCGTGCCGCTCAGGTCGTCCTCGTCCAGCTTGGCGATGGCCAGCTGCTGGAACGCCACCGCTTGCGCGAAATCGCGATTGGCGGCGTAGGTGGCGGCGACCGTATCCAGTTCGTAGCGTTCCAGCTTGTCCTTGCGTTCGATCAGGTGCCTGGACAGCTGCAGGGCGCGCGCGGCGTCGCGTTGGCCGGGGATCGGGCAGGTGGCGTAGGTCCAGATCACGTCGTTGCGGCCGCTGGGCAGGCCGGCTTCTTCCGCGCGCGCCTGCCATTCGGCGGCCTGCGTGCAGTCGCGCTGCAATCCGCCGGCGCCGTTGAAATAGAAGCCGCCCAGCGCGGCCATGGCCGGGGCCTGGCCGTCTTCCGCGGCGCGGCGCAGATGGGGCAGCGCGCGCTGCAGCGTTTCCGGCGTCATCTTCTTGCGGTCGGACAACAGGATTTCGACGACGGCCGAGGCGGCCTTGGCATTGCCGCCGTCGCTGGCGCGCTCGAGCATCTTCATGCCGCCGCTCTCGTCCTTGGCGACCCAGGCCGGCTGCGCGCCGGAATACTGCAGTGCGCCGACCACGTACTGCGCCAGCGTGTCGCCGTCTTCGGCTTTGCTGCGCAAGGCCTTGAAGCGCTGCTGGTAAGTGTTCTGGTAGTCCGGCCAGGTTTCGTTGAGTCGGATGCGCTGCGCCGGGTCGTCCGATAGTGGGCGGTCGAGTACGGCCAGCGCCGGCACCTCGGCCTTGGCGCCCAGCCGGTCGAAGAGCGCGACCCGCAGCGCTTCGCCGGTGTCCGTGCCCGACTGCCGCAGCTGCTGGTCGAGCCAGAGCGAGCTGTCCAGCACCATCGATTCGTACATCAGTTTCCACTGCCCGTGATCGAGCGCGAATTCCGGACCGAACTGGTACTGGGTTTCGGTCGGCGGCGTGTACTCGCCCAAGGCGTGGTCGCCGATCACCGTAACGTGGCTCAGTGTGGTCAGCGTTTGGCCTTCATCGGCTTCGGAGACGCCGCACAGGCCTTCCGATATGCACAGGCGCGCGACCGCCCTGGCATCGAGCGCCTTCAATGCAGCCTCGTCCTGCGAACTGCGCAGGAAATAGACGTGGAAGCGGTCCGTGGTCGGCAGGCGCCGGATCTGCTCGGCGGAGGCGTACAGGGCGGCATCGCGGAGGAATTCGAAGTGGGCGAAGCTGGACGGCGCCAGCAGGTCGGCGCTGGCCGGGTCGTCCTTGCTGCTGGACTCGGCCCAGCGGTCCCAGGTCTTGCTGACCGCATTCATCGCGGCAAGATCGTCGCCCGCCAGGGCGGGTGCCGTCAGCAATACCAACAGCCCTGTCAACAAACGCATCGATATTCCCCCGAATGTGTGATGTGCCGCGGCATCAGTGCGTTTCCAGGTCCCGGTAAGGGTTGGCTTCGCCGCTGCCTGGCGGACGCAGCGTATAGCGCTTGTAGGTCCACTGGTACTGGGTGGGGTCGCGGCGCGCGATCCTTTCGACGGTGGCGTTCAAGACGGCCACGCCTTCGGCGACGTCGGGCGATGCGATGCCGGGCGGCGCGGCCTCGATGCGCAAGGCGAAGCCCGGGCCCGTGCCGATGCGTTCGCAATAGGCGAACAGCACCGTCGCGCCGCTGCGTTCGGCCAGGCGGTTGAGCAGGGTCATGGTCAGCGCCTGCTTGCCGAAGAACGGCGCGAATTCGCCGTCGCCCGCCTTGGGCTGCTGGTCGGGCAGGATGCCGGTCACGCCGCCGCCTTTCATCAGCTTCCACAACTGCCGCACGGCGGGACCTTCGGCGCGGATCTGGGTGACGCGGTCGGCGTCGTCGCCGCGAACGATGCGCAGGAAGGCTTCGGCGATGGCGGATTTCGGCGGCCGGTACAGGATCGAGATCGGCGTTTTCGAGGCCAGCCACTGGTTCAGCAGTTCCCAGTTGCCGTAATGCGGCGCGGCGACGATCAGGCCCTTGCCGGCGGCGACGGCGGCGTCGAAAAGATCCACGCCGTGGCTTTCGCGGATCAACGCCAGATTCTGCGCGTGCGGCCGCGTCCACAGCCGCAGTGTCTCGAGCGTCTGCCGCAAGGTGGTGCGCAGGATGGCGCGGTGCAGGCGCTCGCGTTCGGCGGCGGGCTGTTGCGGGTAGGCGATTTCGAGATTGCGCCGAGCCACGCGGCTTTCGCGTACGTTCAACCGTCGCATCGCCGCGGCCATGGCGTCGCCGATGCGCATCAGCCACGACCAGGGCATGCGGGTCAGGCTGGCGGCGAAGACGTACAGCAGGCGGGCTGCGAAGTCGGACATCGGATCAGTCTAACGGGTGGGCGAGAAGATTCCTTCGCGGGCCGTCATTCCGGTGCATGCCGGGATCCAGGTTTTTTTTGGCGTGCGTATATTGGTTGCGCGGCGGCTGGTTACATGGAAAAGAGCTTCCGGGCTTTGCCCGGGTCACTTTCTTTGTTGGCCCAAAGAAAGTAACCAACCTTCGTCATCCCAGCGCAAGCTGGGACCCATTTTGATCTTGCCCTTACCGTCATCCCGGCGAACGCCGGGATCCAGGCCGGCGTCTGCGTGTCGGTTGCGCGGTGGCTGGTTACATGG
>Ga0193753_10004273_pt1 | contig 10250 bp, 7 predicted proteins | sample H1c2metaG_FD_144925 | JGI IMG/M metagenome (GOLD analysis project Ga0193753, IMG submission 144925) | Soil microbial communities from a riparian zone of the East river system, Colorado, United States - H1c2 | ecosystem: Environmental > Terrestrial > Soil > Riparian zone | place: USA: East River... | reverse complement strand
TGTTGCAGGCCTTCCGATCGAGCGACCGGAACACAGCTTCGGCGAATCGATCCGCCCGCGCCGCCTTCGAAGCGACCATCCACGCGCCGCCCGTTCCATGCAGGCTCACCGGAACGCCGGCTTGTTGTGCAAGCGAGCCGAGCGTTGCGACGGCCGGTCCAGACCCACGCGCGACGGCCAAGCCCAGCCGAGCGTCCGAAAAGAGCGCCCAACCTGCCGCGTGTTCCGCACTTTCCACGAGCACGACCGCGGACTCGGGAAGATCCGCCTCGCGCAGTGCCGGCACGAGTGCGAGCTGCATCAGCGCCTGCGCGGTTCCCAGCGCATCGCCGCCGATCCGAAAGACGACGCTGTTGCCGCTGCGCAAGACTCCAGTCGCGTCGGCGAGCACGTTCGGCCGGCCCTCGAACACGAAGCCGACGATGCCCACGGCTGCACCGATCAGCTCGACGTCGAAGCCCTCGTGTGCGATGCGATCGAGCACTTCGCCTCGGCGGCTCGGAGCGGAAGCAAAGCCCGCGAGCCCTTCGATCATGCCCTGGCGCATGCGCTCGGTCGCGATCAACCGCGTGGTCGAACGCCCGCGCGCCGTGGCCGATTCCACGTCGCGCCGATTCGCTTCGGCGACTTCGCCCCACACACCGTCGTTGGACAGTCGCGCCGCAAAGCCTGCAAAGAAGCGCGAAATGGCCGCGTCGCTCGTCCGGTTCAGCACACCGAACGCCGACTCGGCACGCTGGACCGCATCGGCCACGAGCTCTCGCACGGCTTTCGGCACGTGTAAGAGCGCGCCCGTGCTCGCTGCGACGAGCACGGCGTCACCGGCTCGAAAGCGCGCGGCGAGCTCTTCGGACACGCGTGCGACCTTGGTCCCGGCGTACACGATGGGCATGCCGGGTGTCAGTTGGTCGAGGGTGCCTGTGCTGTCCGGAGCGGCCATTTCCGCGGGATTGTTGGCTCAGAGGGGACCGAAGAGGATCGCGCGCGTCGAGCTCTCCGGACCCCACGCGAGCGCGCGATCCTAGCCGATGGCACTGCGCAGCGGCCGCCGCTCTCCGCTGCAATGTCCCTCTGACAGCTTTGTCGCGCTCGAAGCAGTGTGCGTGCGAGCATTGCAATTCGAATGCAACGCGATCGCGCACGTCTCGATCGCGAGCTAAGTTTGATCCACCAGGAGCATGCGCTTTGGAGATCGACATTCTCATCGTTGGAGCGGGCTTCGCCGGCCTCGGCATGGGCATTCGTTTGAGGCAGGCCGGGCTCGATAATTTTCTAATCTTGGAGCAAGCGTCAGGTCTCGGAGGGACCTGGAACGACAACCGGTATCCGGGCGCAGCGTGCGATGTCCCTTCGCATCTGTACTCGTACTCGTTCGAGAACAATCCAAACTGGTCGCGCGATTTCGCCGGTCAGGCCGAGATCCTTACGTACCTCGAACGGTGCGCGGACAAGTACGGCGTCCGTCCACACATGCGCTTTCGCCGTAAGGTCGTCGGTGCGCGGTTCGACGAGGGCCGCGGCACGTGGTCGGTTCAAACCGAAGACGGCCGCACGTACACGGCGCGCGTGTTGGTGTCGTCGTGCGGCATCTTGAACAAGCCGTCGTATCCGCAGCTGCCGGGCCTCTCGACGTTTCAAGGCCCCGTGTTCCACACCGCGCGCTGGCGTTCGGATGCGGCGCTCGACAACAAACGCGTCGCGGTGATCGGCACCGGTGCGAGCGCCGTGCAGATCGTGCCGGAGCTAGCGAAGGAGGTGCAGGCGTTGTCGGTGTTTCAGCGCACGCCGGGTTGGGTGTTGCCGAAGCCCGACAAAGAGATCGACGTCGCGGTGCGCTCGCGCTTTGCCAAGCATGCCTGGCTGCAGAAGCTCGCGCGGCTGATGCAGTACGTCCGCATGGAGGTGCTGGCGCCCGCATTGTTGCGTACGCCGAAGTGGCTGGAGATGGGCCGCGTCGCAGAGCGGATGGCGCTGCGCTACCTGGATGAGGCGGTCGCGGATCCGGTCTTGCGCGCGAAGCTGACGCCCGGGTACCGCATCGGCTGTAAGCGGATCTTGTTGTCGAACGACTACTTCGCAGCCCTGCAGCGTAAAAACACGGAGCTCGTCACGAGCGGGATTCGCGAAGTCACGCCTTCAGGCATCACGACCGAGGACGGCACGGAGCACGGCTACGATGCGATCGTGCTTGCGACCGGCTTCAAATCGGCGGAAGTGCACGCGCCGTTTCCGGTACGCGGTCGCGGTGGCGAAGAGCTGGGTGAACGTTGGAAGGACGGCGCCGAGGCTTATTTGGGCACGACGGTCAGCGGCTTTCCGAATTTCTTCATGCTGCTCGGGCCGAACACCGCGCTCGGTCACAGTTCGGTCGTCTACATGATCGAGTCGCAGATCATGTACGCGGTCGATGCCATTCGCACCCTACGCGGGCGCGACTTGAAGACGTTGGAAGTGCAGAAGTCGGTGCAAGACGCGTTCAACCAGCGCTTGCGGGGCCGGCTCGCGCGCACGGTTTGGGCGACGGGCGGCTGTCACAGCTGGTACCAAACGCGAACCGGCAAAATCACCACACTCTGGCCGGGGTTCACATTCGAGTTTCGCTGGCGAATGCGGCGGTTCGATGCGGAGAACTATTCGTTGGACCCATTTCCAAAACGTGAACCCGCGCGCGTGGAATCGCGCGGGCAAGTCCGGCCGGGCGTGTTGTCCTGACGGCCTGACCGCGGTCCGGCGGTCTGACGGCCGAACGGCGAAGCGCCTGAATCCGAGGTATACAGGCGCGCATGCACAGTCCTCGAGTGCTCCTGTTAGTCGCGTGCGCCGTGTTCGCGCTTCATGCTTGCTTCACGGCGAGCACGCGCGTCCGTGCGGACGAAGGCATGTGGCTGCCGAACGCGTTTCCAAGCGCGGAGGTCGGCAAGAAGTACGGCTTCACGCCCGACCAAGCCTGGCTCGACCACGTTCGCTTGGCGTCGGCGCGCCTCGCGCAAGGTTGCTCCGGTAGCTTCGTTTCTCCCGACGGGCTCGTGATGACGAATCATCACTGCGCACACGAGTGCATCGAGCAGCTTTCGAGTCCAAAACGTGACTACGTCGCGACCGGCTTTTACGCAAAGACGCAAGCCGAAGAGCTGAAGTGCCCTGCGCTCGAGATCAATCAGCTGGTCTCGATCGAAGACGTCTCGCAGCGGATGGCGGCGGCGCTCGCGAACAAGTCCGGCCAAGCCTACAGCGACGCAAAGAAGGCCGAGCAAGCCCAACTCGAGAAAGCCTGCGCGACGAGTGACGACCTGCGTTGCGAGGTCGTCGAGCTCTGGGAAGGCGCGCGTCACCACCTCTACAAGTACCAGCGCTTTCAGGACGTGCGCCTCGTGTTCGCGCCGGAGCTCGCGATCGCGTTTTTCGGTGGCGACCCCGACAACTTCAATTTCCCTCGCTACGACCTCGACGTTTCGTTCCTGCGCATCTACAGCAACGGAAAGCCGGCGAAGCTGGAGCACTACTTTCCGTTCTCGCAGTCAGGCGCGCAGGACAATCAGCTGACGTTCACGTCCGGTCACCCTGGCCACACGAGCCGCGATCTCAGCGTGCCGGAGTTGTTGTTCGAGCGCCGCGTGTCGTTGCCGCGGCGGCTTCAAAACTTGGCCGAGCTTCGCGGGCAACTCGTGGAGTTCGGGCGCCGAGGTCCGGAGCAAGCGCGCTTCAGCCGCGGGTTGTTGTTCGGCGTCGAAAACTCGCTGAAGGCGTTCAAGGGTCGCTTTCAAGCGTTGATGGACGGTGCGCTGATCGAGCAGAAGCGCGCACGCGACAAGACGCTGCGGATCAAGCTGGGCGCGGACAAGCGGCCGGGCTACTCGACTGCGTTCGCGTCGATCGAGAAGGCGGTCGCGAAGCTGGAGGAGATCTCCGACTACTACGACTTGCTCGAGCGCGGTCGCGCGTTTCCGGGAGACCTATTCGGGATCGCGCGGACGCTCGTGCGCGGGGCGGAGGAACTGCCGAAGCCGAACCAGTCGCGGCTGCCGGAGTACACCGACTCATCGCTGCCGGGGCTGAAGCAGGAGTTGTTTTCGCCGGCGCCGATCCACCCCGAGCTCGAGCAGCTCACACTGCGGTTTGGTCTGACGAAGCTGCGCGAGATCTTGGGTGCCGACGACCCGATCGTGAAAAAGGTGCTCGGCAAGAAGTCGCCGGAGAAGCTCGCGCAAGAGCTCGTCCGCGGCAGCACGCTCGCGAACGTGGCGATCCGCAAGCAGTTGTTCGAAGGCGGCAAGGCGGCGGTCGATGCTTCGAAGGATCCGCTGATCGCGCTCGCGAAGCTGATCGACGGCGACGCGCGCGCGGTGCGCAAGCGCTACGAAGACGAGATCGAAAGCGTACTCGAGAAAGCACACGAGGCGATCGCGACGGTGCGCTTCGAGACGTACGGCACGAGCGTGTATCCGGATGCCACGTTCACGCTGCGCTATTCATACGGCACGGTGAAGGGCTGGATCGAGCGCGGCAAACCGATCCCGCCGTTCACCAACGTTCGCGGTGCGTTCGACCGCGAAACGGGCGAAGATCCGTTTGCGCTGCCGAAGTCGTGGTTGAACGCGCGTGCGAAGGTGAACTTGGATACGCCGTTCAACTTCACGTCGACGAATGACATCGTGGGAGGCAACTCGGGCTCGCCGGTGATCGACAAGAACGCGCAGATCGTGGGGTTGATCTTCGACGGGAACCTTCCGTCGCTCGGGGGCGACTACGGTTTCGAGGAGAAAAACAATCGCGCCGTCGCGGTGCACTCGGCGTCGATCTTGGAAGCGTTGCGGGTCGTCTACAACGCAACCCGGATCGCGGACGAGCTTCGAGCGAAGTAGTTCTGGCAGGTCAGATCAGCACGCCGGCTACGCACGCGACCAAACAAGTCGTGAGCAAGCCGGCGAGCATTGCGCGCGGCGCCAGCGCTGCGAGATCCCCACGCCGCTCGGGAGCGAGGCTTGCGTAACCTCCGACTTGGATGCCGATGCTGCCGAAGTTCGCGAAGCCGCACAGCGCGTACGACGCGATCACGCGGCTGCGCTCGCTGAGCCAGGTTGGATCCTGTGCGAGCTTTTGAGTCATGTTCGTGTACGCGACGAACTCGTTCAGCGCGGTCTTCTGGCCGAGTAGGGTCGCGACCTTAGGCACGTCTTCCGGGCTCACGCCGAGCAACCACGAGAGCGGCCAAAACACGAACGAGAACACGCGCTCCAAGCTCATCGGCGTGTTGAAGACCGCGCTGCCGATCCAACCGAGCACCCCATCCACGAGCGCCGTCAGCGCCAAGAACACGATCAACATCGCGCCCACGTTGGCAGCGAGGCGCAAACCGTCGCCGGTCCCGTTGGTGATCGCTTCGATCAGTCCACCCGGCTTGCGCGGGCCCGTGTCGAGCGCTGGTTTTTCACCGCGAGTCGACGGCGTTTCGGACTCGGGCAGCATCAACTTCGCGATCACGAGCGATGCCGGCGCGCACATTACGCTGCACGCGAGCAAATGCCCGGCGATGTTGGGCACGAGGTCGCGCAACATGACCACGTAGGCCGCGAGCACGCCGCCTGCGGTCGTCGCAAAGCCCGCGGTCATGCACGCCATCAGCTCCGAACGCGTGAGCGTGGACAGATACGGTTTGATGACCAGCGGTGCTTCGGTTTGCCCGACGAAGATATCCGCCGCGGTCGAGAAACTTTCGGCGCCGCTCGTCCCGAGCCAACGCGACAGGAGCCGCCCCGCGCCGCGGATCACCAGCTGCATCGCGCCGACGTAGTACATTGCCGACATCAGCGCGGCGAAGAAGATCACGGCGGGCAGCACTTGAAACGCGAATACGAAGCCGATGCGCGTGTCCGTGACGAGCGGGCCGAACACGAATGCTGCGCCGGCGTTGCTGAACGCGAGTAGCGCGTTGACGGCTTGGCTGGCCCACGAGAACACGCCGTTCAGTGGTGGTCGCAAGCTGAGCGCGGCGAACACGACGAGCAGCACGAGTCCGCTGGCGATGCCCCGCCAGCGAACGTTGCGGCGCAGGCCCGCAGGGCAGAATGCAAACGCGAGCGCGAGCAGGACCACTGCTCCGACTGCGCTATGCAGGCGCTCCATGCTCGACTCTTGCCATTTTATGCAGGTCCGCCACAAGTCCCTGCGATCAACGCGGGCCTCGGTCGCGCCACCATTGTTCGGCGCTCCGCTGCGTCCAGGCCGGCTCGATCGCGCAGAGCTCGAGCTGCTCGAGGAGCGCAGTCGCGCTCGCCGGCCGCTTGTCGGGCGTCTTTTCCAGGCACGCCAACACGATGCGTTCGAGCGCGTCCGGAATCGGCGCGCGCGAGAACTGGGAGGGCGAGGGCGCTTGGGCGTGCACGTGCTCCACGATCAGCTCGATCGCGGTCTTGCCTTCGAACACGTTGCGCCCCGTGAGCAGCCAAAACGCGACGCAGCCGAGCGCGTACAGATCGGCGCGGCCGTCGACGGGCCCGTGCTGCAGCGCGAGCTCCGGCGCCATGAACGCGGGCGTCCCGCGGATCTCCTCCGAGCCCGTCACCAGCGTGTCTTCCAGCACGAGCGGCGCGTGCCAGCTCACCAGGCCGAAGTCGAGCAGCTTGATGAAGTCGTAGTCCAGCCCGTAGCGGCACACGATCAAGTTTGCGGGCTTGATGTCGCGGTGAACGAGCCCCTTGTCGTGGGCCTCGCGCAGCGAGTGGCAGACTTGCTTGAGCCAAAACACGACGCGCGCGGGCTCCAGCGGCCCGTAGCTGCGGACGAAGCGTTCGAGGTCGTAGCCATCGAGCAGCTCCATCACGTAGTAGAAGGCGCCGGCTTGGCTCACCCCGAAGTCGTAGAGCTCGGATCAACACCGGGAACGTCAGGATCAGGACGACGGACACCGGCAGACCGTGCAGACCTCGCCCGCCTTGCCAGAAGTAGTCCGCGTGATCCGTGCACGAGATGATGTACGCGAGCACGAGCCCGTACACCTGACCGATCTGCATGATCCGCCGGCTCGAGAGAATGCCCGCGCGGCTCAGCGCCCACATCGCGCCGGAGATCAACACCGCCGCTGCGACGCCCAGCAAATCCAGCTTGTCGGCGCGCTGCGGGTAGTGCGGCTCGTGAAGGTAGGAATAGGCGTGGCTCGCGACTGCTTCGATGAACGCCACGCTTGCGACCGACGCTGCGAGCACCCCGACGCGTTGCGCCGAGCGATCCAGGAGCTCGACGGGTAAACCCGTGCTGGCCGTCCGCGGTGCGGGCGAGCGCTCGCCCACGTCCGGCAGCACGATTTGGGCTTCGGTCGCGGTCGTCGAAATCGAATGCTCGGACGAGACACGCGCCATCTGAGCACATGTCTCAAGCTATTCGCTCGACGTCAACGCGTGGCCTCGGGCGTTTCGCCGCTTCGGAGTTTTTGCCAGAACTCGCAGCGGGCGTCGCGTTGCTGCCGCGTTGAGATCTCGATGTCCAGCACGAGCTCCTGCCGAGCGGTCGGCTCGTAACGCGGCCATTCTGGCGAGTACTTCCCATTCGGATCGCCGTCGACGAGCCGCGACCAGTAGCCCGCGATCGTTTGCGAGAGGCCGACGTCGTCGCCCGCGTACGGCGAGACGCGCGGCCACACGTCCCACACCCAGAGCAGCTCCGCGCTGTGAGTCGCGCCGAGTCCTTCGAGCGGCGCGATGTACGCCGCGCGCTCGAACGCGTAGCGGTACACATCCGCGTGTGCACTCGCGAGATCGGCAAAACCTTGAGCCGGGCAGGTAAAGAACGCATCGGTGATCAGTTGCGTCGCGACCTCGTGCGGGTTCGAGTCAGCGACGGAATACTCCGCAGCGATCGGGCCAGCCTGGATCGAACCGAACGCAGTCGTCAGCCATGCGCGATACGCATCGCCGCTATCCAACTGCTCGTGCTCGCGCATGAAGTACGAACCTTCGCGCGCATTTGTGCCCACGATCATCGGAACTTGCTCGAACCGACCCGCTGCGAATGCCGCCTTTGGCTGCTCCCGGATAAATTGCCCATCGACGATCGCGAGCGCGCCGGTCGCCGGCATTCCACCTCCCGTCTGCATGAGCTCAGCGCTACTCGCGAGTTCTCCCGCCGGTTTCGCGCGCAGACACGCGAGCGTCTCGGCGATCTGGTCGCGATCGCAACCCAGCTCGCGCGCGAACGCAGCGCCTCGACTCTGTGCCAGCGGTAGTTCCGCGAGCACCGCTTGGCTACAGCTGCCGCTCTCGAGCACGGCAGCATGCACGAGATCGTCCGCATCGCGTGCGACCAGCTGATAGCAAGCATCGGTTGCGCCTGTCCCTTGACCGAATAGCGTGACGCGGCTCGGGTCGCCCCCAAATGCGCGAATACTGCGCTGCACCCAAAACAACGCAGCTTGTTGATCCATGAGCCCGTAATTGCCCGAGGTGCCGGTCTCCGCGGTCAACCCTTCATGCGCGATAAATCCGAGCGCGCCGAGCCGATAGTTGACAGTCACTACTACGACCTCAGTCTTCGCGTACTCGCGCAGCGATGCGCCGTCGTAGAGCCGCGCGCCGATAAACGGCTGAAGATCGTTGGCCGATCCTCGGACATTGTCACCGCCGTGTAGCCAGACCAACACCGGCAACAGCTGTTCGGACTGTTTCTCCGGCGCGAACACATTCAGTCGCAAACAGTCTTCGCTCTGTTCGACAGTCGATTCACTGTCTGACTGAAAACATGCGACGCCGGGTCCCGTCGCGTCGAATGTTCCCGACCAGGTTTCTGCGAGCATCGGTGGCTTCCAGCGCAGCGCACCGACGGGTGCAGCCGCGTACGGAATGCCGATGAAGCTTCGCGTTCCTCGTGCCGTGCTGCCGCGCACCGAGCCGTCCGGCACGGCGATCAAATTGCCGGTTTGCGCCAGAACTTCATCTTCAGCCGTGTGCGATTCCGCCGCGCAAGCTCCGAACAGCGAGAACCCGATCGCAAGGACGCGATGCCAGTTGCGATCACATCGTGAGCTGTCACGCTGCGACTGACTACCGATAGTGATTTGTGTCATGGCCTGTTAGTCCTCGTGTGTGGCTGTACTTAGCGCCGAGGACGCATTGCGGTAGCGATTTCGGGTTTACGTAAAACTGCGTAAGCGGAGCGATGCCAACTTTCGCGACCGCATGTGGTGCGCATCACATGCGCGGCGTCGCGCCGGGCCTACATCCATGAAGCCATGGAGCAGTTGCGATCACAGGGAGACTTCGTCGGTATTCTCGAGAGCTTGTATCGGGTCGAACAGCCTCGTGAAGCCTGGCTCCAGGGTGTGCTGCAAACACTGTCTACCGTGTTTGACGACAGCGCTCGTTTCGCCGGTGTGTTCTACGACTTGGCCGATGGTCAGTGTGTCGATAGCGCGCAGATCGAAGTGCTCGGTGATCAACCGGAGCTGCAGCGCGTGCTCGAAGCGCTGCACCAAGGTCCAGCGTTGCAGCGCAACGTGGTGTCGGCGTATCGAAACACGCTCGCTGCAACCGCGACCGAGTTCATCACCGACGTTCAGGCGTTCGCTCCGATCTGTGCGCAGCAGTTTCAGGCTGGCCTGCGAGACACGCTGCTCATCAACGGTGCGAGTCCGTTCGGCGTGGGTTGCGCGCTGAACGTGTTTTCTCCGCGCGCGTTGTCGTTCACGGACGACCAGCGCGAGTTGTTGAAGAGCATTGCAGTGCACCTCTCGACGGCGCATCGGTTGCAGCGGAAGCTCGCGGCGGCCACGGTCGAGGCGATCCTCTCGGACAACGGGAATCTCGAGCACGTCGATTCGCCGGTCGACCTTCGGACGTTGAAGTCGAATCTACAGGATGCGGTCGCGCAGCGCCGTTGGGCGCGAAACCGCGCGAGGCAGGACGGAAAGCAAGCGTTGCACGCGTGGAAGGGTATGGTCGAGCGGCGCTGGACACTGGTGGACGCGTACGAGAACGACGGCAAGCACTACATCGTCGCGCGCCGCAACCTGGTCGAGGCGCCAAAGTCGCCCGAGCTATCGGAGCGTGAGCGTGAGGTGGTGGCGCTCGCTGCGATCGGTCGTTCCAACAAGTTCATCGCGTACGAGCTCGGTCTAGCCCACTCGACGGTGCGGGTGCTGTGTCATCGGGCGATGCAGAAACTGGGAGTCACGACCCGAGAAGCATTGATCGACCGAGTGCGGGCCGCTGCGCAGGAAGACTGATCCCATCACGCTCGCGGCTGAGCCCGTTTTCAGAACG
>Ga0193753_10004271_pt1 | contig 10251 bp, 6 predicted proteins | sample H1c2metaG_FD_144925 | JGI IMG/M metagenome (GOLD analysis project Ga0193753, IMG submission 144925) | Soil microbial communities from a riparian zone of the East river system, Colorado, United States - H1c2 | ecosystem: Environmental > Terrestrial > Soil > Riparian zone | place: USA: East River... | reverse complement strand
TCCACGCCGGCTTTCGCACAGGCCGGATCGCCTGTACCCGCGATGACGCTGCCCACCGACCCGTATCAGGCGTCCAGTCCCTTATCAAAGACACATGTACCGCTGGCGGAGCGCATCGCCCATGGTGGCGACGGCTCGAACTACCCGCACCATCCCTCGGTCCATAACGGCTCCGGTCCCATGGATTATATGGCGTTGTTTGACGGGCGCGCCAGCAGTGCGAAATTCAACCTGGGCGTCAATCTGTTCTTCCTGCATCGCGGGGTGCTGCCGCCCGGTGGCGGCATCGGCGAGCATTTCCACAATTACTGCGAGGAAATGTTCGTCATCCTGGATGGCGAGGCGGAATATTCGATCGACAGCCGCACCTCGGTCCTGAAGGGACCTGGCGGCGCGGTGGCGCGGCTGGGTCATAACCATGCCATCACCAACCAGTCCGGCAAGCCGGTGCAATGGATGAACATTAATGTCGGCCTGCTGCCGCATTTCTACGATGCCTGGAACCTGGACGATGGCCGTGTCGGGGCGCCTAAGGACGCCATTCCCCAGTTCATTCATATGAACCTGGCCAAGACGCTGGACAAGCCGATGGCCAATTTCGAGGGTGGAAAAGGGACGGTGATGTATCACCGGGGGCTGGATCCCAGCACGTTCTATACCACCTGGTCCTATGTCGATCATTTGCTTCTGCCGCCGGGCGCCACGGTCGGCCCCAACGCCAAGCCGGACATGGCCGAGGTTTATTATGTAATGAGCGGGGAGGGGACCGCCACGATAGGCGGCGAAACCGTGAAGATCCAGACCGGTGATGCCATTCCGGCCGCACTGGGCGAAAGCCGCGCCTTTGCCGCCGGAGCCGCGCCGCTGGAGTTCATGGTGATCGGCATCGCACGCGATCTTAGCGCCAAGATGACCTATATGCTGACGGACGAAAACAAGCAGCGTACTGGACCGCGCTGAGCGGTTTTCCAACGCGACAATCGACCATTTTGAGATCGCCGTGTTTGTTCTTCACGGCGAATATGAAGGAGAAACAGTCTGGTGGGTTCTGAAGCATATCGCGGCGTCTTTCCCGTGGCGCCGACCGTGTTCGACGAAAATGGCCGCCTCGACCTGGACGGACAAATGCGCTGTACCGACTTCCTGATCGATGCGGGCTCGCACGGCATCTGCATCCTGGCCAATTTTTCCGAGCAATTCTCCCTGACGGATGCGGAACGGGAAACCGTGATGCACACCGTTCTGGATCACGTCGCCGGGCGGGTGCCGGTAATCGTCACCACCACCCATTTCGGTTCGGCGGTTTGCGCGGAACGCAGCCGCAAGGCGCAAGAGGCCGGCGCCGCCATGGTGATGGTCATGCCGCCTTACCATGGCGCGACCTTTCGCGTGCCGGAGGACAGTATCTATGAATTCTTCCAGCGCGTTTCCGCGGCCGTTTCCATACCAGTCATGATCCAGGACGCGCCGGTGGCCGGCACGCCCCTTTCGGCGCGCTTTCTGGTCCGGCTGGCCAAAGAGAGCGCTAACATCCGCTACTTCAAGATTGAGACTGCCCAGGCCGCCACCAAGTTGCGGGAGATGATCCATCTGGGAGGCGACCTCATCGAAGGGCCTTGGGATGGGGAGGAAGGCATCACTTTATATCCGGATCTGGAGGCTGGGGCGACGGGCTCCATGACCGGCGGAGGATTTCCCGACGGCATCCGGACGATATTCGATCCCTTCCATGCCGGACGCCGCGACGAGGCCGCTGAGGCCTATAGGCGTTGGCTTCCCTTGATCAATTACGAAAATCGGCAATGCGGCCTGCAGGCGGCCAAGATTTTGATGGAGGTGGGCGGGGTCATAAAATCAGGCGCCGTGCGCCATCCGCTTCAGCCGGTGGCGCCGGCCATTCGGGCCGGACTGATCGAAACGGCACGTGGGTTGGACCCGCTGGTGTTAAGATGGGCCAGATAAGGTATCCAGGGGGCGGGCAATTGTTTTGGGGGCGGCAGTCGCTTAGATCAGACATATGAATCGCACATTGCCATCAACCCTGCGAATTCCCGGCACTATTGCGCGGGATCTCGGCGTTAAGATCGTTTCCGGCAAGCTGAAGCCCGGCACCGTGCTCGACGGCGAAATCGCGGCCAGCGATCAGCGGCAGGTCTCGCGCTCCGCCTATCGCGAAGCCGTGCGCATTCTGGTGGCCAAAGGTCTTGTCCGGTCCAAACCGAAAACCGGTACCCGGGTCAACGACCGGGCGACCTGGCATCTGCTCGATCCGGACGTTCTGTCGTGGATTTTCCAGGTCGAGCCCGACAAGGGTCTGCTGCTCAATCTTTTCGAGCTGCGCAAGATAGTCGAGCCGGAAGCCGCTGCTCTCGCGGCACGGCGGCGTTTACCCCGCCACCTGAAACTCATGGCGGCGGCGTTGGAAGGCATGGCGCATCATACGCTGGTGAAAAAAGAAGGGCAGGATGCCGACCAGGATTTTCATGCAGCCCTGCTCGAAGCATCGGGCAATCTGGTCCTGGGATCGCTGACCAGCAGCATCAATTCTGCGGTGGCATGGTCCACCATCTTCAAACAGCGATTTGAACCGTTGAAGCGCGATCCGGTGCCCGATCACCGCAAGGTGTATGACGCTATCGCGGCCGGCGACCCTTCGGCGGCACGCAAGGCGATGGCCGAACTGGTGGACCTGGCCTATTTCGATATCACCAACGCGCCGAAATGGCCGGGGGACCGGTCCGCGGCCGGCAAAAAAAGGCGCCAGGATTCCAAAAATAAGACGTCTAAAAACAAGGCTTCCAAAAAGAAGTCTTCCGGCAAGCGGCGCGCGATCCAGCGCTGAAAGTATTGCGGCATCCAGACGCCTGCCCGGTCGGGCCGGCGTCTTGACTGCGCCCCCATGATATGTCTGAGTTATATCGCCGACCGATCCAAAAGACATTTCCTATATAACAACTTCCCCGGGGATGGAGCAGATGAGACGAATCGGATTCGCGGGCGCGATGCTGCTGATGGTTTCGGCCGCCGCCTCGGGCCAGCAGCCTTCTCCCACGGCGGTGAATGTGATGGTTGATACCGCCAAAGCCGGTCCGGTCATCGACCGGCACATCTATGGCCAGTTCGCCGAGCATCTGGGGCATGGAATCTATGACGGCATCTGGGTGGGGCCGGGCAGCAAGATTCCCAACATCCGCGGCTATCGCAGCGACGTCGTCAATGCGCTCAAAGAGATCAAGGTGCCGGTGGTGCGCTGGCCCGGCGGCTGTTTCGGCGATCTTTACAATTGGCGCGACGGCATCGGCCTCCCCGCCAAGCGGCCGGTGCGCATCAACGTTCATTGGGGCGGTGTCACCGAGGATAACAGTTTCGGCACCCATGAGTTTCTCAACTTCGCCGAACTGATCGGAGCGGACGCCTACGTCTCGGGGAATGTCGGCTCCATGACGCCGCTCGATAACGCGAACTGGATGGAATATATGACATCCAGCGAGAAATCGACCTTGGCGGACGAACGTCGCAAGAACGGCCGCGCCAAGCCGTGGACAATAAAATATTTCGGCGTCGGCAATGAATTGTGGGGCTGCGGGGGCGCCATGAACGCCCAATATGCGTCCGACGTGAGCAAACGCTATGCCCAGTTCGTCAACGCGCCGGCCGCCATGGGCATGACCAAGGTGATCGCCGGCCCGAACGGGCCAAATCCCAATGTCTATGACTATGCCGACACGATGATGAAGAACATGCCCAACATGGCGATGCTCTCCATCCATCAATATACTTTTCCTCATTCCCGCCCGCCCAATAGCCTGCCGGGTACGCCATACAAGCGCGGTCCGGCCACTGGCTTCGATGAGGATGAATGGGCGCTGACCCTTTCCAAGGGCGAGGCGATGGAACCTCTGCTTTCCAAACTGACCGCGGTGATGGACCGCAACGATCCCAACAAGCGCACCATGCTGGCGATGGATGAATGGGGTACCTGGTACGACCAGGAACCCGGCAGCCATCCCGGTTTCCTGTATCAGCAGAACAGCCTACGCGATGCCGAAGTCGCGGCGCTGACGCTGAACATCTTCCACCGCCATACCGACCGGGTGAAGATGAGCAACATTGCCCAGATGATCAATGTGCTCCAGGCCATGATCCTGACCGACAAGGATAAGTTCCTGCGCACGCCGACCTATTGGGTTTATCACATGTATGTGCCGTTCCAGGGCGCGACCCCCTATGCCGCCAGCGTCAATGGTCCGAGCTACAGCCATGGCGACTATCCCATTGCACAGGTGGATGCATCGGTGGCGCGCGGGCTGGACGGCAAGCTGTATCTGTCCCTGGTCAATACCGATCCCAACCGGCCGGCCCATGTCACGACCAACCTGACCGGCTCGGCCACGGGAAGGCTGCTGACGGGGCCCGCCATGGACACGCACAACACCTTCGATGCGCCCAACAGGATCGTCCCGGTCGCCTATTCGGGCCGTAATGAAGGCGGCAAGCTGGTGTTCGACCTGCCGGCCAAGGCTGTTGCCGTGGTGCAGATTCAATAACGGTTCGGCGTCCTCAATAAGGCTGCTTGTCACCAAAATTTGTCTGAGTATATTTGCCTGCCCGTCTTCTGCGCGTCGGTCTAGCCAGTTATATTGCGTGTGCGAAGGCGCGGGGCGCGCATTGCAAGGCGATCTTGCGCGGCGCAGTGACAAGAACAAGATCGGGGAGCGGCATGAAAATTTCTCGCAGGACGGTGCTGGCGGCTTCGGCATCGGCGCCGTTCCTGGTGCCGGGCAGGGCATCGGCGGCTTCCGCAACCATTCAGATTCACAGCGGGCGCCATCGCGGTGAGATCGACAAGAAGATATTCGGCAATTTCATCGAGCATCTGGGCCGCTGCATCACCGGGGGCATCTTCGATGAAGGTTCGCCGCTGTCGGACAAGGAAGGATTCCGCAAGGACGTGATGAGCGCAGTGCAGGAGATGGGTGTTCCTTTCCTGCGCTGGCCGGGCGGCAACTTTTCCTCCAACTACAACTGGCGGGATGGGATCGGCCCGCGCGACAAGCGGCCGCCGCGCCTGGAGATGGCCTGGGGCACGGTCGAGGACAATCGCTTTGGCACCCACGAGTTCATGGACTATGTCGAGAAAGTCGGCTCCGAACCCTATATCTGCATGAATCTCGGCACCGGCAGTTGGGTGGAGGCCCAGCAATGGGTTGAATATGTCAACGGCACCCAGGATACCGAAATCACTCGGCTGCGCCGGAAGAACGGCCGCGACAAGCCCTGGAAGGTGAAATATTGGGGGCTGGGCAACGAGATGGACGGCTATTGGCAGATGGGCCACCGGTCGGCGAGCGATTATGGCGCCTTCGCGCTGGAAGCCGCCAAGCTGGCCAAGCTGACCGATCCCGATGTGAAACTGATCGCGGCGGGTTCCTCCAACTACCGGCCCGGCTCGGACTGGATCGGCTGGAATCGCACCGTCCTGGAATATCTCAAGGATTATGCCGACTATATTTCCCTGCACCTCTATGTCGGCAACGCCGCCAACGACTATGCCGACTTTGTGGCCAGCCCGATCGAGATGGACCAGAAGATCGAAACCGTGGCCGGCATCATCGATGCGGCCCTGGCGACGCGAACCGATCATGTCACGGGCGCACTGGCCAAGGACGGCCGCAGAATCTACATCGCGTTCGACGAATGGAACGTGTGGTATCGCGCCCGCGGCGACGGCCAGCGTGGCCGCCGCATCCTGGAAGAGCATTACAATCTGGAAGATGCGCTCGTGGTCGCGGGCTTCCTCAACTCCCTGGTCAATCATGCCGATGTGGTCAAAATCGCCAATCTCGCTCAGTTGGTGAATGTGATCGCGCCGATCTTCACCAACGATAAGGGGCTGTTCCTGCAGACGACCTATTACCCGCTGCAGCTTTTCAGCCGGAATGTGAAGGGCAAAAGCCTGGATCTATTCGTGGACGGACCATCCTACAAATGCAAGCGTTTCGATCACGTACCCTATCTCGACGCCTCGGCCTCGCTCGACGGCGGTGATCTGGTGATCAATGTCGTCAACCGCCACCGGGACCAGGCGATCGATGCCGTGATCACCCTGGAAGACAAGAGTTTTGCCGGCGCGGTCGCGGTCGCCGAGGTCAATGGTCCCGACATCAAGGCTGAAAATGATTTCGGCAAGACGCTTGTCGCCACCCACACCAGCAGTGTCAGCGCCAGTGGCACCAGCCTGGCTTATAATTTTCCTCCCCATTCCTATACCCAGTTAAAGGCGCGGCTAGCCTAGAGGGCGAGCGACTTTGGAAATATCGGAGAGTTCATGGCGCGCATCCATCGCAGGAATCTCTTCCGGCTGGCGGGCTCGCTGCCGGCGCTGACGGGCTTTTCCGCTTTGGCGGCGACGCCCGAACGGATCGTGGCGGTGGTCGAGCCGGGCAACAGTGTGGCGGCCAGCGCGCCGGTCGTATGGGCGCTGGATCAGTTGCGCCAGGCTTTGCAGGCGCAGGGCTCGAGTTTCGAGACAGCCCCTGCCGCTGCCGTGGCCGGCGCCACCGTCGCTTTGGTTCTGGCAGCGCCCGGCGCGGCGCTGACAGCCGGGTTTCCGCCTGCCCGCAGCACGACCGCGGTGCCGGAACAATTCCGCATCGCGCCGGGCGTCTTGTCGGGCACTCCGGCGCTTCTGGTTTCAGGGCGCGATGTGCGCGGCCTGGTCTATGGACTTCTTGACCTCGCCGAACAGGTGCGTTACGGCGGCGCCACCGCCCTGCACATGAAGCAGGAGGTAGAAGAGGCGCCCGCCAACCGCGTGCGCAGCGTGGCGCGCGCATTTTGCAGCGAGATCGAGGACAAGCCCTGGTTCTACGCCCAAGAATTCTGGCGCGGCTATCTCGACATGCTGATCGCCTGCCGGTTCAATCGCTTCAATTTCTCGCTGGGGATCGGCTATGATTTTCCCCGCGGCGTCACCGACGATTATTTCCATTTCCCCTATCCCTATCTCGTCACGGTGCCGGGTTATGACGTGCATGCGGCGCCGCTTGCCGAGGGCGAGCGCGAACGCAACCTGGCGATGCTGCAGTTCATCGCGCGCGAGACCGCGGCGCGCGGTCTCGATTTCCAGCTTGGTCTTTGGACCCATGCCTATGAATGGACCGATAGTCCCAATTCCACCCACCACATCACCGGCCTGACGCCGCAAAGCCATGGCCCCTATTGCCGCGATGCGTTGGCCGCGATCCTGAAAGCCTGTCCCGAGATTTCCGGCCTCACCATTCGCATTCACGGCGAAAGCGGCGTGCCGGAAGGCAGCTATCCCTTCTGGCAGACGCTGTTCGACGCCATTCCCGCTGCCGGCCGCCCCATTGAAATCGACATGCATGCCAAGGGGCTCAACCAGGTCATGATCGACATGGCGGCAAAGACCGGCATGCCGGTGAAAGCGGGCGCGAAATATTCCGCAGAGCATCAAAGCCTGGGCTATCACCAGGCCGACATCCGGCCGGTGGAAATTCCCCGCCCCGGGCCCGCGACCAATGCCGTGTTCGCCGTCAGCGAAGGCGACCGCCGCTTTACCCGCTACGGCTATGCCGACCTGTATCAGGACGGCGCGAAGTATGAGTTGCTCTATCGGCTGTGGCCGGGCACCCAGCACCATCTTCTGTGGGGCGATCCGGCCCAGGCGGCCGCGTTCGGCCGCACTTCGCATTTCTGTGGCGCGGCAGGCTTCGAATTGATGGAGCCACTGACCTTTAAGGGCCGCGAGGGTTCCGGTCATGCCGGCGGCCGCTGCGCCTATGCCGACAAGAGCCTGGATCCCGGCATCGATGATTGGATGAAATTCGCGACCAGTTACCGGCTATGGGGGCGGCTGCTTTACAATCCCGACGCCACCCCGGACGCCTGGCGACGAGATCTGGCGCGCCGGTATGGTCCGGCAGCAGCGGCGGCCGAGACAGCACTTTCCAACGCCAGCCGCATCATGCCGCTGCTGACTTCGGCGCATCTGCCCTCGGCCTCCAATCATGACCTGGAATATGAGCTGGCGATGAACATGCCCATCGTGGCGGGTGTGGACGTGCCGTACAACGATACACCGGAACCCAAGGTCTATGGCCATGTCAGTCCCCTGGACCCGCAGCTTTTTTCCACCATCGCCGATTTTGCCGATGACTTGCTGGCTGGCCGCACCAACGCCAAATATTCGCCGGTCGAAGTGACGGCCTGGCTGGATGGTTTCATCGCCGCGTCGGAGAAAGCGCTGAGCGATGCGCGCAAGCGCGGCGGTGGGAATGTCGATTTCCGCCGGCTGGACGAGGACACGCGGATCGTCAACGGCATGGGCCGCTTTTATGCAGCCAAGCTGCGCGCGGCGCTGCTTTATGAAATCTGGATGCGGACTCACGATCCGAAAGCCGGCGCCCTGGCGCTGTCGCAGTATGAAAAAGGCCGCGCCGCCTGGGCCGCGCTGGCCGAGCGCGCCAAGGCCGTCTACATCTCCGACATCTCCTATGGCCGGGTTCCCAAGCGGCGGGGGCATTGGAGCGACAAGCTGGAGGGCATCGACAAGGATATCGCCGCCATGCGGGCCGCGTTGGCTGCCGGTGGCGCGCAGACGGCGGATGCGACACGAGCCATCGCCATGGCCACCGGCCCCTACAGACGGCCGTCTGTTCCCTGTCGCCATACGGTGCCGGAACGCTTTACGCCGGGCCAGCCACTGACGTTGTCTCTGGCGCTGAAGGCAGAAGCAGGCGTTTCGGCGCGGCTGTTTTACCGCCACGTCAATCATGCCGAGCGCTGGCGCAACGTGCCCATGACTTCTGCCGGGGAAGCTTTCACCGCCGCCATTTCCGCCGACTACACGGCCTCGCCATTCCCGCTGCAATATTATTTTGAGCTGTCGCGTGCCGACGCGGCCTGGCTATACCCTGCCTTCAACGCGAGTTTGTCGAACCAGCCTTATTACGCGGTGTGGAAACGTCAGTAGGCCAGGAGGTTCAACATGGACCCCGTCTCACGCTGTCATGCCTTGCATCTGAGCACCGGGGGCGTCGGTGCCACGGAAAGCACGCGGCTCTATCAACCCGTTCCGGTTTGATCCCGTGTCGCAACGCTTGCCTATGCCGCCGGAAGGCACCCGCGCCACTATATTTTACTGGCGCCTGCTTCCTGCCGCGCCGGGAACCGGCAAAAGCTCCAAAAAATGTCCATTCCGCGAGCAGCGTCCGGACTCCGCGATTTTTCTGGTACGAAAGCAGCCAAAAGCTCGGCCAGCGGCGCTTCTCAAGCCAATTCGCCGCCGGACGAGCTTGAAGTTGCCCCGTAAGGTCTAATAGGCTTGGGAGCGGCCTTCGGGTTAAGTCGGTATGAAGCGCAAATCGCTTTATAGCCGTGCGGGGCGACGGCGTATCTCTGCTGAGGGTGCCCCCTCTTATGTTGCGCCTGCCCAGACGGGCAACGAGGGCGCATCGCCCGTTGGCGTGCAATTGTCGGCATGGTGCAAGAGCTTCGCAAGGCGGCACGAGCGCAGTCTGCCCGCAGCGGTCGCGGCGCTTGCGGTGCTTGCGCTGCTTGGTGGCTGGCAGCTTCTCCATCCCGCACCGCGGGCCTTGAGCCAGTGGGATATCGACAATGCGGTGAAATACACTTTGTCCCATACCGATCCCCCCCCGGCCGATACCGCGATCGCGGCAGCGGTCGTCGGACCTTCTGTGGTGCGGGTCGAAGGTTATCTGTCACCCGAGCATGCCGCGGAAGAGGCCAAAGCGGAGCAGCTCGCAGCCAAGAAGGACAAGAACCACAAGCCCATACCGCTGCGCTCTCCGGACGGAAAGGAAGACAAGCCCGACGCCACCGGCAGCGGTGTGGTGATCGACACCAAGGGCGACATTCTGACAAACCTGCATGTCATTCGTTCGACCGACCGCTGGGTGGTGACCTTTTGGGACGGCAGCAAGTCCGAAGCCCAGGTTGTCAACGTCCAGCCGGAGAACGATCTTGCCGTCATCAAGGCGAAATCCTCGCCTGATGACCTGAAGCCGGCGACCTTGGCCTCGACCGGCGGGCTCAACCCCGGCGACACAGCAGTGGCGGTGGGCTTTCCGTTCGGCATCGGGCCGTCGGTATCATCCGGCGTGATTGCTGGATTGAAGCGCGAATTTGTCGATCCGGATCGCAAGGAGGGCGGCCGCCTCACCAACCTTATCCAGTTCGACGCGGCGGTAAACCCCGGCAACTCGGGAG
>Ga0193753_10004270_pt1 | contig 10252 bp, 5 predicted proteins | sample H1c2metaG_FD_144925 | JGI IMG/M metagenome (GOLD analysis project Ga0193753, IMG submission 144925) | Soil microbial communities from a riparian zone of the East river system, Colorado, United States - H1c2 | ecosystem: Environmental > Terrestrial > Soil > Riparian zone | place: USA: East River... | reverse complement strand
GTCTGGTACACCGCCGTCCGGTAGTGCTCTTTCTTGTTCATGAGATCACTCATGTGCGCCCCGCCTTGATGACAGCCTGCGCCGCATTCTTTCCGGCACAGCCCATGACGCCGCCGCCCGGATGCGCTCCCGCGCCGCACAGGTACAGGCCCGTTACCGGCATCGCGTACTGCGCTGCGCCGGGCACCGGTCGCAGCATGAGGAACTGATCGAGCGCGAGTTCGCCGTGGTGCCAGTGTCCGCCCGTCAGGCGGAACTCGCGTTCGAGATCGGCCGGCAGCAGCAACTGCGAGGCAAGCACTTTGCCACGGATTCCCGGGGCGTATGACTCGAGCACCTTGAGCGTGTTCTCCAGCAGCTGCGCGTGAGCCGCATCCGTGCTCGCCGCTTCTTCATACGGTGCGTACTGCACCACCGCCGAGAGCACGTGTTTGCCCGCGGGCGCGAGCGAACGGTCGTGCACCGTGGGAATGTTGATCTCGAGCGCTGGATGCGGTGAGTTCTCACCGTACTTCGCGGCGTCGAAGGCATGCTCCAGATAGACGAGATCCGGAGCGACCACGAGGCGTTCGCCCGCGAGTGCGGGCGGCAGCCGCGAGAATTCGGGCAACGCGTCGAGCGCGAGATGGAGCTTGGCCGCCATGCCCTTGTTTCGGAAATGCCGCACACGATGCACGAAGCCGGTCTCGAGATGGCGCGCGCCGAGCAGCTCGAACAACGTGCGCTTGGGATCCGCGTTGCTTACGACTACATCGGCCGCGAGCGTTTCTCCGCTGGCGAGCACGACGCCTGCGACGCGATCGCCGTTGAGCGTGATGTTTTTCACTGCCGAGGAGAGACGAATGTTCGCACCTGCGGCCGTGGCCGCTTTGGCGAAGGCCTCGCTCACCGCGCCCATGCCGCCCGCCGGCAGCGATACACCGCCGGTGGTTCCGCTGGCTTGCCCTGAGAGCCGGTGCAGCAACGCAAGCATGGAGTTGTTGGCACGCGGTGAGAGGTTGGTGCCGAGCACGGCATCGAAGGCGAGCGCGGCCTTCAGCGCCGGAGATTCGAAGGACTCTTCGACGACGTCGAAGATGTTGATGCCCGCGATGCGCATGAATTCGCGCATGTCGTCACGGCCGAGACGGCGGATGTCGAGGCCGAGCAGCGCCGCTCCAATGAAATCGGAACGCCCGCCACCGAGCAGTCGCGGCGGAATGCGGTTGTGCTGCTTGCCGAGCACGCGCGCGAACTTGAGCATGGTCGCGTGGTGCGTGGCCAGCGCGGCGCGATCCGCTTCGCTCACGCGGCCGGCTTCGAGCGTGCCGCCGTTCAATACCAGGTGCTCGTCCGCGCGCTGTAGCGCGACGGTCTTGAGATTTTCGCGTGCCGCGGCGAGGCCATGGCGAGCCAGGTCCAGTTCTTTCGCGATACGCGCATCCAGTAGATAGGACAGGTGCGCGCAGGCCGAGACCTTGAATCCCGGCGCGAACTCGCGAGTGACCGCGGCGCCGCCGACCTGGGCCGCGGCTTCCAGCACCGTGACGCGCTTGCCCGCCTTGGCTAGATAGGCCGCGCACGCCAGGCCATTGTGGCCGGCGCCGATGACAATGACGTTGGCGTCAGTCATCGTGCCAGCCCTCGGGAACCAGGTTCGGACGTCTCAGGTCGTGCAGGATTTCGCGCGCCGCGTTTGCACCGGGCGCCGCCATCACGCCGCCACCGGGATGCGTGCCCGAGCCGCACATGTAAAAGCCCTTGGTCGGTCCGCGATACTGCGCGAAGCCGGGGAACGGACGGTTGAACAGCATCTGGTCGAGCGAGAGATCGCCCTGGAAGATGTTGCCCTCGGTGAGGCCCGTCTCGTTCTCGATGATGTCCGGCGTGCGCACTTCGACGTGTCGAATCAGTGATTTGAAGTTGGGGCTGTAGCGCCCGATCATGTCGAGCACCGTGTTCTTCCAGGCGTTGCGATCCTCGTCGGTCCAGTCGCGGCCGTGGATCTTCGCCGGCACGTATTGCACGAACACGCTCATCCAGTGTTTGCCGGCGGGCGCCATCGTCGGATCGGTCATCGAGGGAATCAGCAAGTCGAGATACGGCTCCTTCGACCAGGTGCCATTCTTCCAATCATCGTAGGCGCGCTCGATCTGCGACAGTGATTCGAGGAAATGCATGTCGCCGAAGCGCAGCGGGTTGTCCTTGCCGAGCGCCGGAAATTCCGGCAGGCCGTCGAGCGCGATGTTCAATTTGCCCGAAGAGCCGCGGATCTTGAAGTTCTGTGCGCGCTTGACGAACTCGGGCCTGAGATCCTTCGGATCGAACAGCTTGGTGAAGGTGCGCTTGGGGTCGAGATTCGAGACCACGATCTTCGCGTGATACTCATTGCCGTTGGCGCAGGCGACGCCGGTGACGCGATTGCCACGCACCAGCACCTGCTTCACATCAGCGTCGGTGATGGTTTCTCCGCCGAAGGACTTGTACGCGTTCGCCAGCGCCTTCGACACCGCGCCCATGCCGCCACGCGCGAATCCCCACGAGCCGATCGATCCGTCCACGTCGCCCATGTAGTGATGCAGCAGCACATAGGCCGTGCCGGGGGAATAAGGTCCGAGCGCCGTACCGATGATGCCGCTGCCCGACAGCGCCGCCTTGATGAGGTCGGAATCGAAAAACTCCGCGAGGTAGTCCGCGATGCTCATCGAGTAGAAGCGGATGGTGTCGTAGATCACCTGTTCGCCGAGCTTCTTGAACTCCTTCGACAGGAAGATCATCTCGCGGATGTCGCGCGGCCGCAGCGAGGTCGGATCCGGCGGCGTACGCAGCAGCAGCGGCCGGATGAACTTGCACTGGCGCATCACCTCGGTCGAGTAACGGTCATACGCGTCGCCGTCATGCGCGTTGTGGCGCGCAAATTCGCGGCGCTTCAACTCATGGTCGGCGTAGCTGCCGAGGATGTCGCCTTTGGAAGTGATGGTGACGCCGCCGCCGTAGGGCACCACCTGCAGGCCGTGCTTCGCCAGTTCCAGGTCGCGGAAGATCTCGGGGCGCAGCAGGCTGCAGACGTAGGAGCAATTCGAGTACGTCCAGCCCTTCTCGATTTCCCGGCTCACCGCCGCGCCGCCGATCCACGGATTTTTCTCGAGCAGCAGCACCTTGAGCCCGGAGCGGGCAAGGTATGTGGCGTTCGTCAGGCCATTGTGGCCGGCGCCGACCACGATGGCGTCGTAATTCTTGTCAGGCACGATTGCTGCTTCATCCCGTGCAGTGGGCGAACTCCGGTGTCCGTGCTTTTTTCACGTGGTCGCTGGACGCCCGGTTGCGGTTATTTGCGCGGCGGATTCTCGCTCACTTCTTCGGTCAATGACACTCGAAATCGTCGACGCCGATCGGGTTGCAAAAGTCGCCCCAATTGCCGGTGTTGCGCCAGTCGTCGACCATTTTGAGTTCCGTGACCAGCCGCGGACGAGGACCTACAACTTTGGCAGCGATCGCGCCATTGATCCACTCCATGGGATGATGCCCCTGATGAAGCACTCCGAAAGATCCATCCGTCTCCTTTCGACCTTTGTGCTGGGGCTCGTGCTGGCGTCGTGTTCGACGCCGACCGAGCTGTCTCACGACGAGGCCAAAACCGTTACCGCCGCGCCGCCCCCGCCTCCTCCCATGGCGTTGTCGCCCGCAGCCTCCATCGCCACGATGCAGATGCCGAAAGGCTACCGGCTCGAGCCGGTGCTGACCGAGCCCCAGATCGCCGAGCCGGTGATGATCGCCTTCGATGGCAATGGCCGGATGTACGTCGCCGAGATGCGCACCTACATGATGGACGCCGACGGCACCGGCGAACAGGAGCCCTTTAGCCGAGTTTCGCGCCATGAAGATACCGACGGCGACGGCGTGTATGACAAACACACCGTGTTTGCCGACAAACTACTGCTCCCGCGCATCATGCTCACCCTCGATGACCGCATCATCATCGGCGAGACGAATTCCGATGATCTTTACATCTACCGCGACAGCGATGGTGACGGCGTAGCAGACGAGAAGACCCTGTGGTTCAACGGCGGGCCGCGCGGCGGCAACATGGAGCATCAGCCCAACGGACTCGTCTGGGCGATGGACAACGGGCTCTACTCCACCTACTACGACTACCGCCTGCGCTTCGGCCCCGACGGGAAGGCGGTGAAGGAAACGATACCGGTCAACGGCGGCCAGTGGGGACTCACGCAGGACGACTGGGGCAAGGTGTGGTTCGTGAACGCCGGCAACGAAACCGGCCCGGTGCACTTTCAACAGCACATCATCTACGGCCAGTTCTCCGTGCCGAACGAGCTCACCGGCCAGTACAAAGTCGTATGGCCGATCGCCCGCGTGCCCGACACGCAGGGTGGCCGCGGAGAGCTGCGCTCTAACAACACGCTCAACCACTTCACTGCCACTTGCGGCCAGGACATTTTCCGCGGCGATCGCCTGCCGGCCGAGTTGCGCGGAAATCTGTTGTTTGCCGAGCCCGTCGGGCGTTTGATCCGACGCACGCTGATCTCCGTCGAGGATGGCGTCACCCATTTGGCCAACCCTTACGAAGATCAGCAGAGCGAATTCATCCGCGCGACCGATCCTCTGTTCCGCCCCATCAACATGATCACCGCGCCCGATGGCACTCTCTACATCGTCGACATGTATCGCGGCATCATCCAGCAGGCCAACTGGACTCAAAAAGGCTCGTACCTGCGTGAACAGATCGAGGCTCACGAGCTGCAAAAGGAAATCGGCCGGGGCCGCATTTATCGCCTGCGTCACGAGAGTTTCGAGCCCGGCGCGCAGCCGCACATGCTCGACGAAACTCCTGCCGAGTGGGTGCAACACCTGTCCCATCCCAATGGCTGGTGGCGCGACACCGCGCAGAAACTACTCGTCCTTCGTCGCGATCTTTCGGTCGTGCCGGCGCTCGAGAAACTAGCTAGCCAGGATTCCGCTGATCCACGCCCGCGTCTGCATGCGCTGTGGACGCTCGATGGCCTCGGCGCGCTCAAAGACAAACTCATCCTGCGCGCGCTGAAGGCCGCGGATCCGCAGGTGCGGATTGTGGGTCTGCGGCTGGCGGACTCACGCGTCAACGCGAAGACTGCGGCTCGTGCACCGCTGGCGGTCGCCATGCGGAGCGCGCTGCGGGACGCCGATCCACGCGTCGACATCCAAGCCATGCTTTCGGTGCGTCGCGCCGGATTGCCCGATGCCCAGAAGATCATCAGGGCCACCGCCGAAAAGTCCGCCTCTGTCGGCGTCTACGCCATCAACGAGCAGCTCTGGGACGACGCCAACAACGAAGACCCGCAACTGATCCGCCTGCTGGGCGTGAACGGACTCAAGTCCTATCGCGCGGGCAGCACGCTCTACAAGTCGGTCTGTTTCGCCTGTCACGGTACCGACGGTCGCGGCGCGCCCAAGCCCGGCGCCGAGGGCAGCACGATTGCGCCGCCGCTGGCTGGTTCGCCGAGGGTGCTGGGCGACGCACGCGCCACCATCGCCATTCTTCTTCACGGACTTCAGGGCGAAGTGAACGGCGTCGACTATGGCGCACCCATGGTGCCGATGAATTCCTACTCCGACGCCGAGCTGGCCGGCGTACTCACCTATGTCCGCAACAGCTTTGGTAACCGGGCGCCAGCGGTTGCGTCCGAGGCCGTCGCCGCCCGACGCGCCACCGATGCCGGACATGCTAACTACTGGACGCTGCCGGAACTCACCAACCAGCTCCCCGCGCTCGGCGCGCCGCGTGAGCGCTTCAAGCGGCGCGCCGAGTGGAAACTCGCCGCCAACATGGAGGCGCGCGACAACTTCCCGCTCCAGGCGATTCTCGATGGCGATCCGAAAACCGGATACTTCACCAAGGACGTCAAGCCCTTCCCCTTGGAGTGGCTCACGATCGAACTACCCGCACGCAGCAAGATCGTCGGCATCGACATCGATTCAAGTGGTGAGAAGTCCCCGGAAGGCAAGGAGATTGGCTGGGCGCCGTTCTATAGCGTCGAAGTGTCCGACGACGGCAAGACCTGGACCATGATCGACAAGAAGGTGGTGGGCGAACCCCACGCCCGTCTGAACTTCGCCGCCCCGGTGGAAGCCCGACACTTGCGCATCGCCATCACGGAGAAGGAAAGCTGGCAGGCGTGGGTGATCAAAGAGCTGAATCTCTACGGAGACGAAAGATAGTCGGGTGTCTGCCGCGCCAGGTCGCATGCGATGATTGAAATCATGAGTCGCGCCAACCAGATCCTGCACGAGGTCTGGGGCTACTCCGCGTTTCGCGGGCCACAGGCGGAAATCATCGAGCATGTGGCAAAGGGCGGGGACGCGCTGGTCCTGCTGCCCACAGGCGGCGGCAAGTCTCTGTGCTATCAGTTGCCCGCACTGGTGCGCGACGGGATGGGCGTCGTGGTGTCGCCCCTCATCGCGCTGATGCAGGATCAAGTCGCTGCACTGCGCGAAGCCGGTGTACGCGCGGAGTTCCTCAACTCGTCCTTGTCCTGGCCCGAGCAGCAGCGGGTGGAAAAGGCAGTCCGCGCCGGCGAGGTCGACATCTTGTACGTCGCGCCCGAGAGGCTGGTAACAGAGGGTTGCCTCGCACTGCTCGATGCAAGTGACATCGCGCTCTTTGCCATCGACGAAGCCCATTGCGTTTCACAGTGGGGACACGACTTCCGCCCGGAATACCTGCGGCTATCATTGCTGGCGGATCGATATCCGCAGATCCCGCGCATCGCGCTCACCGCGACCGCGGACGCCACCACGCGGAAGGAGATCCTCACGCGTTTGAAGCTCGATTCAGCGCGCGTATTCATCTCGAGCTTCGATCGCCCGAACATCCGCTACCGGATTGCCGAGCGCGACAAGGCCCGCGAGCAACTACTGCGGTTCATTCGCGAAGAGCACGCCGGCCACTCCGGCATCGTCTACTGCTTCACGCGCAAGTCCGTGGACGAGACTGCCGCGTTCCTCAAGAACTCCGGCATCGACGCACTTCCCTATCACGCGGACAAGGAACACCAGACGCGTGGCGAACATCTGAGCCGGTTCATTCGCGACGATGCGGTCGTGATGGTGGCGACCATCGCCTTCGGCATGGGGATCGACAAGCCGGATGTGCGTTTCGTCGCACACCTCGATATGCCGAAAAGCATCGAGGCGTACTACCAGGAGACGGGCCGCGCCGGTCGTGATGGGCTGCCGGCGGATGCATGGATGATCTACGGACTGGCCGACGTCGTTCAGCAGCGCCGGCTCATCGACCAGTCACCGTCGGGCGAGGAGCACAAGCGCGTGTCGGGCGCGAAGCTCGACGCGTTGTTAGGCTTGTGTGAAACCGTGGACTGCCGCCGCGTGCGTCTGCTCGACTACTTCGGTGAGGCGAGCGGCGCTTGCGGCAACTGCGACAACTGCCTGACGCCGCCTGAGGAATGGGACGGGACAGAGGCCGCCCGCAAACTCATGTCCTGCATCTACCGCTGCGAACAGGCGAGCGGCTTCGGATTCGGCGCGATGCAGATCATCGATGTATTGACGGGGCAACTTACGGTCAAGGTGGAACAGTACGGTCACGATCGGGTGAGCACATTTGGCATCGGAAAGAACCTTTCCGCGCTGCAATGGCGTGCCGTAATTCGCCAGCTCGTCGCGCTGCGTCTTCTGCGAGTGGACTACGACCGGTTCAACATCCTGCAACTCACGCCGGACGCTCGCGAGGTGTTGAGTGGGCGCAGGATTCTCAAGCTGCGAAAGCCATCGGAGAAGCTGCCGCGGCAACGCAAGCCGAAGCGTGGAGAGCTATCTACCGCGCCGGCACGCGACGCGCTTGCCGGCGAGTCGGGCATCGTGTTCCAGGCGTTGCGCGAGTGGCGCAAGGGCGTGGCGAAGGAGCATGGGGTGCCGGCGTACACCGTATTCCACGATGCCACGCTGCAGGAGATCGCGCGGGTGCTGCCCGCTTCGTTGGACGGGTTACATGGGATCTCGGGTATCGGCGCGACCAAGCTCGAGAGATATGGCGAGTTACTTCTGAAAGTCGTCCGTGAACGACAGACCTAGGTTCTTTCGGCGAGATCGCGCGCGAGCCGGTACTCGCACGCCTTGAAGACGATGTAGGCAGCCATGCTGAGATAGCCGGTGATGACGAGTTCGGCGAATTGCCGAGCCGCACCGTCCATCAGCGCCTGCCAGCCGTAGCTGGCAATGAGTGCGACATTGGCCTTGAACAACATGAAAATGTTGAACGTGCCTGCGCCGAAGACAAAGAAAGCAAGCCCCATGACGAGGAACGTAAGCCAGCGGCGCGACAACACCGTGCGATGGAACCAGCGCTTCAACATGACACGCCGAAGTGTCCCAGAGAGAGGTCTGCAAATGCAAACCGCCGGCTCGAGATGCGCTCACGGCTGATAAGCGATGTAGTCGTCGTACGAGGCCGCAGTGTTATACGTCATGAAGCCGCTCGAGCCGCGCGAGAACGATGCATCGCTGCGTTCGAGCAGCAACACGTCGTTCACATAGACGCGAAGCTTCGTGCCGACTACTTCGAGCCTGAAGTACGCCGGCTGCGAGCTCGCGACGAAGGGCACACTGCCGAGCACCGTAATCGCGCCGCCCACGAGCTTGCGCAACGAAAGCTCACCGCTGGCGCGCACCGTCACGTAGTAATAGTTGTTGGCATCGACGAAGCGCGCCATGAGGCCGGCCCATGCGCTGCCAGTTCCGAATGACCGGATACGCAGCTTCGTCTGCAGCACCTGATCGTCCGTGACGTCGCCCACGATGGCGCGGGCCGTCGTGCTGTTCGAATCCTGCGCGAGCTCGAAGCTGCCGACGTTGTTGAACACGCTCCAGGCCCCGCTCAGCCGTTCGATCGGGTCGATTGCCCAGCCCGCATCGAAGTGCGACTCGAACAGCGCGCGCCGCGCGCCGGGCGCGATCACGACATTGTCGTAGTCGGCCCGGGCCCGATACATGCGGAAGCCGGCGTGCCCGTGCGGGAGCGTCGAATCGTAGGCGCTGATGACGCGGACGCCATCGACGTATACGGTGTGCAGCGAACCCGAGGACTCGAGCTGCAGCCGATAAGGCTGGTTCACATTGACGAGCACGGGCACGCTGCCCAGCTCGGTGAAGATGCCGTTGACCATCTTCTTGAGCACGAGCTGGTCGCGATCGCGAAGCGTCACGTAGTAGTAGTTAGCCTCATCGGTGTAGCGCGTGACGAGCCCCACCCACCGATCCGGCCCCTGGAACCCGCGCGGCGTGACGTCGGTCGTGATCGATTGGTCGACGAGGTCGCGCGACTCGATCGCGCCCGCATCCGATGCGGTGCTGTTCTGGCGATAGACGTGCGTGCCGCCTGTGGCAACAACGCTGAACTGCGAGCCTGCGATAGGCGTCCACGAGGCCGACGCGCCGGATTCGAAATCATCCTGGAATGTGGCGAGCGAAGGCGGATCTCCCGCCGGCAGGTCGTAGACATAGAGCGCGCGGCCGCGCGCGATCGCGTGCTGACCTACGATGCTGATATCGTACAAGTAGTCGTGCGAGCCCACGGCGAGCACCGCATTCTGGCGCCAGCCGCTCGCGGACTTGTAGAACACATGCGCCACGTCGAGCTCACCGCGTGCTTCAGACGCCGAAATCTGCGCAAGCCAGAGGCCGCTGACAGTCACCGAAGTGATAAAAAAGCCGCGCCACCCATCGTAGTCCCGGAGCTGTTCCACGTCGGCCCACGTCGATCCATTCCGATGAAAGTGATGTGTGCCGCGCGTCGCGCCGTTGATGTAGATGTCGTCGTTCGCCACCGCGAGGCTCGGACCGAATTGCCATGAATAGAGCTCCGAGCCGGGGGGCTCCGTGATGGTCGCCGTCTGCGTCCAGGTGCCGCTGACTCGATCGAACACCCGCGCCTCGGTCGCGGTGGTGTCGTAGACCGGATCGCCATTCCAGACGACGGCCCGATTGCCGTCGATGGCGAACTCACCGGGGAGGCCGAAGGTGTATTGATCGCAGGCGCGCGTTCTTCCGGGCAGTGTGGCGCGCGTGGTCCAATGACCATTGGCGCTCCTGCCGAGCACGGTCACGCTCCAGTTGCAGCGCGATTCGCTCGCGAGCACGGTGCCATCGGCGCCGACGGCGACGTGCATCGCGGCGGGTCGTGGAGAGTCGATGACCTCCTCGACAAAGGCGCCTGTGGCGTTGCGGGAGAACACGTGGAGTCCCGACGGCAGGCCCAGCG
>Ga0193753_10004269_pt1 | contig 10255 bp, 6 predicted proteins | sample H1c2metaG_FD_144925 | JGI IMG/M metagenome (GOLD analysis project Ga0193753, IMG submission 144925) | Soil microbial communities from a riparian zone of the East river system, Colorado, United States - H1c2 | ecosystem: Environmental > Terrestrial > Soil > Riparian zone | place: USA: East River... | reverse complement strand
ACGTCCGAGCCCCCGCCGCCGAAAATCGCCGGCGTCGTGAATCTCTACACGCAGGAGTACTTCCAGGCGATTCGCGATCACCTGACGCCGAACGGCCGCACGACGTACTGGCTGCCGGTGCACCAGCTACAACCGCTCGACACGCTCGCGATTATCAAGGCGTTCTGCAACGTGTTCGAAGACTGCACGCTGTGGGACGGCGCGGGGCTGGAGTGGATGCTGATGGGCGGCAATGGCGCAAAGACCCAGGTGCCGGCCGAAACGTTCACCGCGCAATGGCGCGACGAGCGCGTGCATCGCGAGCTTGTCGCACTCGGCTTCGAGCTGCCGGAGCAGATGGGCGCGCTTTTCATGGGCGATGCAACCTATCTCGCCGGCATCACCGCGAACGTGCCGCCGGTCACCGATAACTACCCATCGCGGATTTCGAGCGAGCTCGTTCTCGATCCGGTCCGCGTTCCGCTGTATGCAGCCGTCATGGACGAGCGCGACCGGCTGGCGCGGTTTACAGACAGCGCGTTCATCAAACATATCTGGCCGCAGGAGCTCGCGGCACATACGCCGCCGTACTTCCGCTACGAGGGATTGATCAAGGATCACTTCACCCAAGGGCGGTACCCGCCGGCGGCCCCGGCGTTCCTGTGGGATTCGGTCGACGAGGTTCTCACGAACAGCCGGCTCGAGACGTTGCCGCTGTGGTTGCTTGGCAGCGATCGCGATGTGCAGCGGAATGTGCTGCGTCTCGCACAGCTAAGCGCAGCGCGGCCGGACGTCGCGCTCGAACTTTCAGTGGGACGGCTCGCGCAGCGCGACTATGGCGGCGCGCTGCACATCCTCGAAGGCTCGATGTCCGCGGCGGACGGCAAACTCTCGGTGCGCAATCTGACCCTGCTGCTGTACCTGCTCGGCAAGAACGGCAAGATCGATGAAGCGCGCGCGCTGATCGCGAATCTCGACAGGAAGAATACGCCCGCGATCGGCCACTTTGTTGACTGGTTCGAGACGAAGTTCGACGCGCATTCGGCGCTGCCGTCCGCCATCATCCGTCGCTGACGCGCCGAGAGGCTCGTTACCTCCAGACGTTCAACGTCAGGTAGATAGAGAGTCCCCGGCGGGAGACTGCCCGACAGGCGCTACCACGGCGCCGGCTTGTAGTCCTTCAGGAACTGTCCCCACACGTGTTCGCCGGTGAGGCGACCTGCAAAAACGGGATCCAGGATCCGCGACGCCCCGTCGATGATGTCGAGCGGCGGAGAGAATCCTGCTTCAGCCTTGCGTGCCGCGTGGGCGGCGGGGTCCTCGTCGGTGATCCATCCGGTGTCGACCGCGTTCATGTGGATTCCATCCTTGACGAAGTCGGGCGCGCTCGTCCGGGTCATCATGTTGAGCGCCGCTTTTGCCATGTTGGTGTGCGCGTGCTTATCGGTTTTCGTGGCGCGATAGAACTGTCCCTCGATCGCGCTGACGTTGACGATGTGCTTGTGAGCGCCGGGCGTACGCAGCATGAGCGGCTTCAGGCGCGCGTTGAGGATGTACGGCGCAATGGCGTTCACGAGTTGCACCTCCAGAAGTTCGGGCGTTTCGACTTCGTGCATGCGCAGACGCCAGCTGTTCATTTCGCGCAGATCGACTTGCTGCCGGTCCTCATCGAAGCGGTTCTCGGGAAAGAGCGTCTCGCCGCCGCGGTAATCGTCATCCAGATAGCGCCGCTGCGAGAGGGCTGCGCTGTGCACGAGCCCTTCGCCCTGGTTGTGTTCGGATGACGACAGGAGCGAGGTGGGTGTACGCGACCCTTCGAGCATCCGGCGCAACTCGTCGTGACCTGCGAGCACGCTTTTCAGATCCGTCGGAAGCGCGGCGACAGCTTCAGCTTCACGCGTCAGCAGATGTTGAAAGAAGCCCGCGGGCCGGCGCACTGTCTGGCACGCGTTATTGAGAATGTAGTCGAGGCGCGGCAGCCGCTCGGCGAGAAACCTCGTGAACAGCTCGACGCTCGGCGTGTGGCGCAGGTCCAGTCCGTGGATCTGCAGCCGCTCACAGTACGAGGCGAAATCCGGCTCTCTCGAATAGCGGTCGGCGGCATCGATCGGAAAGCGTGTCGTGACGATGACATGCGCCCCGGTGCGCAGAAGTTTGAGCGAAGCCTGGTAGCCGATCTTCACGCGCGCACCCGTGACGAGAGCGTAGTGGCCGGTCAGGTCCGCGCTCTGCTCGCGCTTGGCGTAGTTGAAGTCGCCACACGGTTCGCACATGGAGTCGTAGTAGCGGTGCACCCTGGCAAAAGGCTGCTTGCAGACGTAGCAATCGCGTTCCTTGCTGAGTCGGGGCCGCTCATCGAGGTCCTCCGGCTTCGGCGGTTCCAGCCACAGCGGGGTAAACACTTCTTTACGGCGCTGGACGCGCAAACCAGCCTGCTCAATCGCCTTGTGGTCATGCGACTTCGCGGCCTCCCGTTCGGCGCGTCGAAAGGCCTTCGCCATTCTGACGAGACCGTGGCGCTCGGGTTTTGCGACTAGCCCGGCGAGAGTGAGCAGCTCGCGACGCTGCTCCTGCGTGAGACGAGTGAGGTGCGAGCGATCCTCTTCGACCGCTCGCAGCACTCGTACGCATGCACGAAGGTCGTCATCTGAAATGTCCATGCCAGCATTGTATGGGTCCTCCGGAGTGGAGGTTGCCCGTCGAAGACCCGAACGACGACCGGACGGTCGACATTCGCATGCTCAGCGAATCAGAGCGGCAATTGAGTGTGGCGCTTGCCCGTCGGCAGAACATGCCGCGTATACAATTCGTGCGAGAAGTCGTGGAACGCGTACATACGACCCTGCCAATTCTCCCAGTGCGGCCGATTGATGCGCAGCTGTTCAATCCTGGCAATCTTGCGGTCGGTATGTTCTGCATTGAACTCGTCGATCGCGAGATACTCGCCGACGAACCGGTTCATCATGCCGATACTGGTGCAACCCAGGTCGTCGAAGAAACAGGGCACGCGCGGTAGATAGCTTGCCGATGGCGCATCAAAAACCGCGAACGCCTTCTTGGTCGAACTGTAGTAGTCGAGATCGAAGGCGATGAAGCCGATTGGCGCGGGATTGGTCTTGAGCCACTGCGGAACGGTCTCCGCGACGTTGCCGAGAACCAGCTGAGCTTTCTGCAATTTCGATCGCAGCAGGGCTTCGTCCATCTTGTAGAAGCCCTGGCCCCAGATATGGGGCAAGTCCCGATAGTCGACGGGCGCCGGCATGCCCGATCCCGCATCGAAGCCGACCACGTCGATTTCAACTCCGACACTGGCGCCGATTTCACGGCTCGCCTGTTCGAGTGCGATCAACCCGCGACCACCGGCCACACCGAATTCGATCGCGGTGATTCGCGGAATGCCGAGACGCGAGGCAAGCACCGCGGACCAATACACGCCATACGCATAGTGCGGGTAAGGGTAGATGCCGTAGTGCACCTTCTTGTCGACCGGGCCGATCGGAAACTTGCTCCACAGGCCATGGCTGTAGGGCAGTCGCATGAATTGACGCAGAAGATCCATTGAAAATTTCCTCGGCTTGCTTGGTTCTTGTTCTTGCCGGGCTGCATTCTTGCAGGGTTGGTCACCGGGCGCACAACTAGGTGGTGCGCTTTGCCTGAGTCCGTGACGCAATTTTGGAATATCCCGCGCGCCAGGCGTCTGGCACTCAAGTCGGGCCAAGCTCGGCGGTCGCGACCAGCTGCGCGTCGCCTGACTCGTTCCCGCGCTGCACGCGGTGCGTCGCACCTTGTGCCTTGACACCAATCGGTGCTGTAGTTCAGTATTTAACGAATTCGTTAATTAGTGAATAGCACATGACCGCCGACCGCATCTTCGAAGCACTCTCGTCGTCCGCACGGCGACAGATCCTCGCTTACCTGTCCGCCGGCGAGCTCACCGCGGGGCAGATCTCGGAGCGCTTTGAAATGAGCGCGCCAGCGATTTCACGCCACCTTTCGCTGCTGGAAGTTGCCGGACTGGTGTTCAGCGAGCGACGCGGGCAGTTCGTGATGTACCGCCTGAACAGCGACAACCTCGTCAACACGTTGACGGGTTTCGCATTCGAGCTGTGCCCGACCGCGGGCCCATTGAAACGCGAATCCCGCAAGCTGGCGAAAAAGAAACCGGCCAGGAGCTGAGCCATGATTTCCACGGCCCGATCGACCGCAAGCTTTCCCTCGGCACGAATCGCCTCGCGTGGCGGCGGACTGCCCGTGGAAGTGACATTGATTTCGCAGCTCGGTCACGGCGCCGGCGATCGGCTGTGCCGGGAAGCCGAGGCTCGGCAGAGAGGACACGCAAGCTTTGCCGATGCCCTCGATGAGCCGGCCGCCACACTCGCCGCCACCGATGTCGAGCGCGGGGAGAACACCGCGCTGCACTCCTTCGCGGTGGGTGCCCAGGGGCACCCCTTTCATCGCCATGCCGGACATCGCGTTTTCACGGCGGTCTCGGGCAGCGCCGGCGCGCAGCTGCGTTTTTCCACGGCGTCCGATGCGCAACTGGCGGAGTCACCGGGTGCATTCGTCGCAGCGCTGCTCCACGTGGACATTCCGCCGGACTCTTTATTCACGGTGCGCTTTGGAGGGGGCACGTGGCACCAGTTTGCTCCGCTGCGCCCCGACTCATCGCATCCCACGATGTTCGCCCTGTCGTGCCACACGAACGAACTCGGCGGAATCGAAGATCCAGCACTGCTCGCGCAGGTGGGCAGCGGAAACGCGAACATCCATCATCTGACCGAACTACTGCCACAGGCCGTGCTCGACTTCCTGCGCACGCATCCTCTGCGTCACGCGGACGTGCCAACCCTCGCACTGTCGTTGAACGAACGGCCCGGCAGTTTGCTGAGCACGGTGTGCGCCGGGGTTCGCCGAGTTGCGGGCAAACTGCGCGGATTGACCGCGGCATGTCGCTGCCGCGTCGCCGGCTTCGTTGGCCGCAGTGGTCACGCGGTGGTCGAGTTGCCGCACGTGACGGAAGGTTCGCTGCTCGAGCGCCAGTTCTGCGATCGCTTCGAACACCAGGATACTTTCCTGCTGGTGCTGCATGGAGTTGGCTCGAATGGCAGACCCGCAAGCGCGCTGCTCGCTGATGTGCTGGAAGGCTTTCTCGCCAATCGCCCGGCCGGAGTGGCCTGGCTCATGGGCCTGCGCAATTTTCTCGTTGCGCCGCTGCGGCTGCGCACCTCACCGCTCGGGTGTCCTGCCTCTTCGCTGCTGTCCGCCAATCGAGACCGGCTGTTCGCCGGCAAGTACCCGGTGCTGGAGCAGGCGATCGATGCCCGCGGACAGCGCGCCGAGGTGCTGTTGGGCGCGGATGACCGCCACCTGCGTTTTCGCTCGAACGTCGGCGTCCGTTTTGTCGGCAATGACGCGCACATCACCCTCGGTACTCGCGTGCAGTGCCGTAACGGGTTTGGCCGGTTCTACATTGCGGCCATCGACCGGATCCATCGCGCTTACATTTCTCCCACCATGTTGAGCATGGCGGTCGAGTACGCCCAAAGACGCCTGCATGCGGTCGAGGATTCGACGGTTCTCGCCTTCTGACAGGCTGACGACGGCGCATGACGGCCGGTCCGTGCAAATTCTTCCGGTGGCCGGCGCAAATTGTGCCGCTCGCGAGCTGCATTTTCTCCCTGGTCCACTCGCCCGCGCCTCTGCCGGAGATGGCGCGCTCCTTGCAAGTCGAAGACTAACTACAACGAAGATGTAGTCCGAGTCTCACGAGGGAGAATTACATGTGGCGCTCAAGTTTCATGGCATGCGCGTTGGTCGCGGGTACGGCCTTCGCCGCGCGTCCGATGGTCATAAACCAATCGCAAACCCTCGAGCCCCCCGCGGGATCGGGTTACGACTCGTTTGGCTACGAGGTCGCCATCGACGGCGATTGGGCGATCATCATCGCGGCGACACCGTCGCCCACGCCCACCAGTCCGCAACAGACTCACGACGCGCTGCTGTACCACCGCGTGAGCGGCCAGTGGACGCCCGATCGCGTACTAGAGCGCCTGGTTTCGACACAGTACGGCCAGTACGTACAGTTCGACTCGGTGGCGATGAGCAATGGCGTGGCCGCGATTGGCTCCGACTCGACGCACATTTTCAAACGCACCAACAATTCCTGGGCGGAGATCGCGCACCCTTTCACGGCTCCCTACGGTGATCCGGACTGGGTCGCCGGCAACCTGCTCTGGGACGGCAGCACGCTGCTCGCCACGCGAAGTCTCTGCAACTATCAGCAGCAGCCCTGGGGCGCGTTGATCTCGCGACTGAATACCGATGGCAGCTGGACGCCGGTTCAGCATCTTTCGAGCGGCCAGACATTTTGCGACCAGGAACCGATTCACTGGGCGATCTCCGGCGATACCGTGATCGCGGGCACCTGGAGCAATGACTATGAGGTGTTGCCCGACCAACTGCGGATCTTCCGGCGTGGCGGTACCACGTGGGCGCCGACCTCGGCCATCAACGGCGGCCACGGCGAGGGCGACGTGCGCGGCAACGAGATCTTCTTCTCGAGCGACGGCCCGGGCGGCACGCTCGTCTATCGCAATGACGACAGCCATACCGTCGTCGACAACATACGCACCGTAAGCGCCTCGTACCGCGACACGGGTCGGGGTTACAGCTTCAAGCACAACGACGAAGTGTTCATGCAGGACAGCAGCGTGTTCCGCAAGAACGCGGCGGGCAAGTACGAGCAAGTCGGGATGCTCGTGCCGACCGGTCCGTACAGCATGGTCGACGACGGCGCCATCCGTGGCCGGCGCGTGATCTCCCAGGCCTACCGCGACAATACGAGCTTGAACCAGGCAGCGGTCATCTTCGACCTGCCGGCGACCTACACGCCCTCTCCGGTGATCGCGACCGGGTTCGAGAGCGGCGCGGCACCGTTCACTCCGCAGCTCGGCACGTTCGCGGTGGCGACCACGGCGAGTGGCAACCACGTGTACCGCCAGTCGAGCCTGACCGCGGACTACCGCGCGCTGCTCGGCAATTCGGACTGGGTGGAGCAATCGATCGAGGCCGACATCACGCCGACGGCTTTCTCCGGATCCGACCGTTGGGCGGGCCTCGCGGTGCGCTATCTAGACGACGCCAACTACTACTACGTGACCGTGCGCAGCTCGGGCGTCCTCGCACTCAAGCGCATGCGCAATGGTGCGTTCACGACGATGGCGCAGAAGGCCTTGCCCATCGTCGCGGGCCGCAGCTATCACGTCTCGCTGCAAGCCTTCGGCACCCTGATCATGGTGCGCGTCGACGGCAAGGAGTTCATCTGGTCGGGGGAATCGCAGCAGATTCCACACGGCAGCGCGGCGCTGCTCGGCTACCGCACCGCGGTCGACTACGACAATGTCGTGGCGGCGCAGGTGGGCCAGCGTCCGATCTTCGACCTGTTTTTCGCGGGCTGCTATGGGTCGCTCGTCAACGCGCCCGTCTGGACGAGCAACGGCGACGGCCATTGGAACTGCTCGCAAGCTACTGGCGAGAACATCATCCAGCAGACCTCGACCACGGGCATCGCGCGCGCGCTGGTCGGTACGCCCACCGACGACCAGGTGGTGGTGACCCGCGCCCGGGCGACGGACTTCGCCGGTCAGGACCGCTGGTTCGGCATCGCCGCGCGATACGTCGACGAGTCCAACTACTACTATCTGGCCGTGCGCAACTCGAACACCGTGAGTCTGCGCAAGTTGACGAATGGGACCATCACGGTGCTCGGCACGGCGTCGCTCGCCGTGACACCGAACACCTGGTACGACCTGCGCCTCGACGCGGTTGGCAACGAGCTGCGCGCTTTCGTCAATGGCGTGCAGGTGTTGCAGGCGACCGACGCAACACACGCAAGCGGCCAGGGCGGGATCCTTACCTACAAGACCGGAGCGGAGTACTTGAACTACCTCGCCTGGCAGCCCTGAGAAGCAGTCTAACTAGTGATCGTCTTCGCGACGCTCCTGTGCGTCGAGCTCGCGGTTTCGTTGCTTGACCCGATCGAGTACCTCGGGCGACGCCATGGGCGCGCGTCTGCCTCGGAGCAGGCCGAGCAGGCCGCCCACGAGCAATGCAATGACGATGATGGTGGCGATGATGAACTTCGTCATGTGGGCAGGCCGGTGACCATGCATACCACCCTAGCCAGCAACTCGGCGCGCCACAAGTTGCAGGCGCCACGTCTTGCTGTTGGCGCCAGCTGACAGGCGCCGAGGCTGCGATAGTCCGCGCCGGCACTGCGACGGCCCGCGCCCCGGGGAGCGCTCCGCGTGTCCAGGCCCGCTAAACTGCTACGCAATACGAACCCCGGAGTTCCCGCATGAAATTTCTTTCGCTCACCTTCACCATTGCCTTTCTCGGCGCGGCTACCAGTTCGTACGGCCGCGATCTGCCGGCCGTCGACACCAGTGTCAAGCCGGGAGATGCCTTCTACCAGTACGTCAACGGCGCGTGGCTCAAGGCGACCGAGATTCCGGCCGACCGCAGCTCGATGAGCGACGGCGCGATGCTGTCCGAGCAGGCGGACGAGCGCACTCGCGAGATCATCCAGCAGACCGCGCAAGACAAGAGCGCGACCGCCGATGCAAAGAAGATCGCCGACTTCTACAACGCGTTCATGGACGAGGCGTCGATCGAGAAGCTCGGGCTCAAGCCGCTCGATGCGAAGTTGCGCGAGATAGCCGCGATTCGTGATCGCAAGTCCTTGTCGCGCGTGCTCGGCAGCCAGCTGCGCGCCGATGTCGACGTGCTCAATGGCACGCAGCTCTACACCGGCAATCTGCTCGGGCTCTGGGTGGCGCAGGATCTCGACGACCCGAGTCGATACGTGCCGTTCCTGCTGCAGGGTGGTCTCGGCATGCCGGACCGCGATTACTACCTGGACGATTCGCCGTCGACGGCGGCAATTCGCGCCAAGTACACGCCGCACCTCGCCAAGGTGCTGACCCTCGCCAACATCAAGGATGCAGAAGCGAAAGCCGAAAGGATCTTTGAACTGGAAAAGCGCATGGCGACCGTCCATGGCGCGCGCGTCGACACATTCGACGTGGTGAAGGCCAACAACCACTGGTCGCGCAAGGACTTCGATACCAAGGCTCCGGGTCTCGACTGGCAGGAATATTTCGCGGCTTCCGGGCTCGGTGCGCAGAAAGACTTCATCGTGTGGCAACCCGCGGCGGTGACCGGTCTGTCGGCACTGGTTGCGAGTCAGCCGCTCGAGACCTGGAAGGACTACCTGGCCATCCGGCTGATCGAGCACGCCTCATCCTATCTACCCAAGGCATTCGTTGACGAGCGCTTCGAGTTCTACAGCAAAACGCTGTCTGGCACGCCGAAGCCACGCGATCGATGGAAGCGCGGCATCGCCGCGACCAACGTCGCGCTGGGCGATGCCATCGGCAAGCTGTATGCGGCGCGGTATTTCGCGCCGGCCGAGAAAGCCCGCGCCGAGGCCATGGTGCACAACCTCATCGCCGCGTTCTCGCGCCGCATCGACCAGCTCGCCTGGATGGCGCCGCAGACCAAGGCGAAGGCGAAAGCGAAACTTGCGGTGCTCAAGGTTGGCGTCGGCTACCCCGACCGCTGGATAGATTTTTCCGCGCTGGTCATCAAACCCGACGACGCGCTCGGCAATGCGCTGCGCGCGGAACTGTTCGAAACGCATCGCAATCTTTCCAAGCTGGGAAAGCCGGTTGACCGTTCCGAGTGGGTCATGACCCCACAGACCGTGAACGCGGTGAATCTTCCGGCGATGAACGCAATGAATTTCCCGGCCGCGATCCTGCAGCCGCCGTATTTCGATCCGAAGCGTCCGGCGGTGATGGACTACGGCGCGATGGGCGCCACCATCGGCCACGAGATCAGCCACAGTTTCGACGACCAGGGCGCACAGTTCGACGCCACCGGAAAGCTCCACAACTGGTGGACGCCCGAAGACTTCGCGCACTTCAAGGAGGCTTCCCAGAACCTTGCGAAGCAATACGACCAATACCGGCCGTTCCCGGATCTCGCGCTCAACGGTCAGCAGGTGTTGAGCGAGAACATTGCGGACCTGGCGGGGCTCGCCGTCACGTATGACGCCTGGCACCTGTCCCTCAATGGCAAGGCGGCGCCGGTTGTCGACGGTTTCTCGGGTGATCAGCAGTTCTTCATGAGCTTTGCGCAGAGCTGGCGCGGAAAGGTGCGCGAGCCCGCGCTGCGCCAGCAGGTGATCACCGATGGTCACGCCCCCGACGAATAT
>Ga0193753_10004268_pt1 | contig 10256 bp, 9 predicted proteins | sample H1c2metaG_FD_144925 | JGI IMG/M metagenome (GOLD analysis project Ga0193753, IMG submission 144925) | Soil microbial communities from a riparian zone of the East river system, Colorado, United States - H1c2 | ecosystem: Environmental > Terrestrial > Soil > Riparian zone | place: USA: East River... | reverse complement strand
CGCGATTGATCGAGTACGCGCGCAATCTGCCGTTGCCGCCTTACGGCGCCGCGTACTCGATCAATCGCGGCCTCTGGGGCGTGACCATCGGTGGCAAGGAAACGCTGACCTCCGAAGGCAGCATTCCCGACAGCGCCTGGGTGTTGTCGAAGGATGCGTTCAGCAATCCTCGAGCGCCCGCCAGACACACCATCCACTTCGAGAAAGGCCGTCCCGTGGGTCTCGATGGCAAGACGATGTCGGCAGTCGACGTCGTCGAGCAGCTGGAAACGCTCAGCGCGCCGTACGGCATCGGCCGCGGCATTCACCTGGGCGATACCATCATCGGCACCAAGGGCCGCGTGGCATTCGAAGCGCCGGCCGCCGAAACGCTGCTCACCGCGCATCGCGAGCTCGAAAAGCTCGTGCTCACGCCGCGCCAGCAGCGCATCAAGGATTCGCTCGCCGGCCCGTACGGCGATTGGGTGCACGAAGGCCAGCTGCTGGACCCCGTATGCCGCGACATCGAAGCGCTGCTGCTGTCGTCACAGGAGCGCGTCACCGGCAAGGTCCACGTGCTGTTCCGTCCGGGTAGTTTGTTCGTCGAGGGCGTCGAGTCGCAGTATTCGCTCATGGCCGTCTCCAAGGGCGTTTATGGCGAGTCCCATGGTGAGTGGACCCCTCAGGATGCACTCGGCTTCTCAAAGATTGTTTCGCTCACGGGCATGTTCCATGCGCGTGCGGGAGGAAAGTGATGCGTACCGTAGTCGTTGACAAGATTGCTTCCGTCACCCAGGCCTGCGGCCTCGGCAATGAAGTGCGCGTCGCCACCGACAACATTCCCTCCGAGGAAGGCGTGGTGGTGGTCGTGGAGATCCTGACCAACAAGTCCACGTACAACACGCTCGAGCTCACCAGCGGCCGCATGGCCAAAGTGGGTAAGGGCGACATCGTCGCGGGCGCACTTGGCCATCGCAAGGCGCTGTTCGGTTATTCGGGTCACGTGCCCGAGAGCGTGAAGCCGGGCGACATCATCCAGATGCTCAACATCGGTGGCGTGCTCGGTATCGTCGACTCGGTGAACCCCGACAAGGGCAAGCCGTTCGACTGCCGCGTCATCGGCGGCGTGCTGCATTTTCCCTATCTCGGCGAGCGCATCGGTGTGCCGGCGCGCGTGGGATATCGTCCGCTCGATTACGCGGCGCCGCTCGTCACTAATGGTGTACCCGTGGTTGCGCTCGCCGGCACCTGCATGGAAGCCGGCAAGACCGCGGCGGCGGCCGCCATCATTTCGCGCATGCGTCATCGCGGCCTCGTGGTGGACGCATTCAAGGCCACGGGCGTTTCCCTGCGCCGCGACATCATGGCGTTCGAAGACGCCGGCGCGCGCAATACGCTCATATTCACGGACTTCGGCATCGTCTCGACCACGCGCAAGGTGGGCCCCGCGCTCACGCGCACCATGCTCACGGAGCTCGCCGAGAAGAAGCCCGACGTCATCGTGTTCGAGCTCGGCGACGGCTTGTTAGGCACCTATGGCGTCGATTCCATCCTCGAGCAGGAAGACATCCGCAAGGCGCTGACCGGCGTGGTGCTCTCGGCCAACGATCCGGTCGCGGCCTATGGCGGCGTCGACATCCTGCGCAAGCGGTTCAACATCGAGCCGGTCGCGGTCACGGGTCCGGCCACGGACAATGACGTTGGCGTGTCCATCATCCGCGATCAGCTCAAGGTGCCGGCGTTCAACGCGCTGGCGGCCGGCGCCGCGCTCGGTGACTCGATCATCGAGTCGGTTGGCCTCACGCAGGCGCGTCCCCTCGATCGCGTCGCGAACGAATAAGCATGGCCAACAAGATTCCCGCGATTGTCCTCGGCGGCACGGGCTATGTGTCCGGTGAGCTGCTGCGCCTGATCCTTGGGCACCCGGACTTCACGCTCGCGGGCGTGATGTCCGACAGCTCACCGGGCGAGCTCGCGGGCAAATCGTTTCCGCATCTTGCCGGCGTGCTCGGTACCACCGCCTTCAAATCGCAGGCGGAGATCTCCGTGCTCGTTGCAAAGGAGCCAGCGTCCGCCGTGTTCTGCGCCGCGCCGCATGGCGCTGCCGCTGCTCTCATCGACTCGCTGCTGAAAGCCGCCGAAGCGGCGGGCACGAAGCCGCGCTTCGTCGACATCTCCGCGGATTTCCGCTTCGCGACGGCCGCGGCATACGAAGCGGTGTACAAACATCCGCACGGCGCTCCGCAGCGGCTGGCGCAGTTCACGTGCGCCGTGCCCGAGCACCTGAAGAAGGTCAACACCGCGCATGTTGGACACCCCGGCTGCTTCTCGACGGCCATCCTGCTCGCCAGCGTGCCACTGCTGTCGTCCGGCATTGTCGAACCCACGCTGTTCGTCAGCGGCATCACCGGCAGCACCGGTTCGGGCCGCAAGCCGACAGAAGGCACGCACCACCCCACGCGCCATAGCGACCTTTATTCCTATGGCGCGCTCGGGCATCGCCACACGCCGGAAATCACCGCGCTCGCCAAGGCAGCGTCCGGCGTCGACGCCGAATTCGCATTCGTTCCGCATTCCGGTCCGTTCGCGCGCGGCATTCACGCCACAGTGCAGGCCAGGCTCAAGTCGCCGCGCGATGCGGCGTCGGCCGTCGCGCTGCTGCGCGAGTATTACGCGGGCTGCCCGTTCGTGCGTGTGCTCGACAACGCGCCGCGCGTGAAAGACGTCGTGGCCAGCAACTACGCGCATCTGACGGCCGTCGCCAACGGCCGCACGATCGCCGTGATGAGCGTGGTCGACAACCTGAACAAGGGCGCCGCCGGCGGCGCCGTGCAATGGATGAACCGCCTGTTCGACCTGCCCGAGGCCGCGGGGCTCACCGCACCGGCACCCGGCTGGACCTGACTAGGCTTCCCGTGGATACGAACATGAACGCTGAACTCAAGAACACCTCTCCCGCGGACGGCCTCGCGCCGGTCTACGCGCAATATCCCATCGAAGTGGTGGGCGCCGATGGCGTCTGGCTGCATACCCGCGACGGCAGAAAAGTGCTGGACCTTTACGGCGGCCACGCCGTGGCTTCTCTCGGCTACGGCCACAAGGGCTGGACAAAGGCGCTGAGCGAACAGGCCGCGCAGATGAATTTCCAGACCAACGCCGTGCCCATGGAAATTCGCGCGCGCGCCGCGCACAAGCTGCTGTCGTTTTCGAAGCTTCCCTTCGACAGCGTGTTCTGGATCAACTCGGGTGCCGAGGCCAACGAGAACGCGTTCAAGCTCGCGTTCAAGATGCGCCCCGGCCGCACGCACGTGGCCGCGGTGGAACAGAGCTTTCACGGCCGTACGGCCGCGTGCGCGTCGACCACGTGGCAGGCACCACAGAAGTGGTTCTTCCTCCCGCGTGCGCCCTTCGATGTGAGCTGGATCAAGCGCCGCGACATCGCGGACATCGCCGATCACGTCACCGAGAACACCGCGGCGGTCATCGTCGAGCCCGTGCAGGGCGTGGGCGGCGCGTTCGACATGGGCCAGGAATTCCTGGCCGCCCTGCGCAAGCGCTGCGACGAGACCGGCGCGCTCCTGATCTTCGACGAGGTCCAGTGCGGCGTCGGCCGTACGGGCGCGCCCTTCGCGGCTAACTATTACGGCGTGATGCCGGACATGATCACGACCGCGAAGGCGCTGGGTAACGGCTTCCCGGTGTCGGCGCTGCTGCTGACGCCGCCCATCACCGCCTCGCTCAAGCTCGAGAACCTGGGCACGACGTTCGGCGGCGGGCCCATGGCCTGTGCCGTGGCCGAGGCCACGCTCGATGCCATCGAGAAGGAAGACCTGCTGGCCAACGTGCGACGCGTGTCGGCCTACCTCACGAAGACCTGCGCGGTAGGGCCGGTCGTGGGCTTTCAAGGCGCGGGTTTCCTGGCGGGACTCAAGATGAACAAACCCGCCAAGGACATCCAGAAGGCGCTGCTCGCCAAGGACATCCTCGCGGGCACGGCGGGTGATCCTTCGATCCTGCGGCTGCTGCCGGCCTTCATCCTCGAGGAAGAACACATCGACCGTCTGCGGGCTGCGCTGCTGGACCTCGCATGAACAATTTTCTCGATCTCGCGGACATGCAGCGCGAGCAGGTCCTCGAGCTGCTCGCGCTCGCCGAGCGCCTTGCGCAAAAACCGGAACCGCACGCACTGGCGGGCAAGATCCTGGGCCTGCTCTTCTTCAATCCGTCATTGCGCACGCTGGCGTCGTTCCAGGCCGCGATGGCGCGCCTGGGTGGAAACTCGTTCGTGATCTCGGCCGGCCAGGGAACCTGGCAGCTCGAGACTCGGCGTGGGGCGGTCATGAATGGCGCACCCGCGGAGCATATACGCGAAGGAGTCCCCGTATTGGCCCACTATTGTGACGCTCTGGGCATCCGCGCATTTGCCGGCGGCACCGACCTCGATGCCGACCTGAACGAAACCTCGTTCAAGGAAATGGTCAGCCTGGTCAACAAGCCCGTCATCAATATGGAGTCGGCAGCCAATCACCCCTGCCAGGCCCTGGCGGACTGGAAGACGCTCGACGACCTCACCGTGCCGCGAAAAGCGCGCTTCGTTTTGTCGTGGGTGAACCATCCACGCGCGCTGCCGCTGGCCGTGCCGGCGGCCACGGCTCACATGGCCGCCATGCGCGGCATGGATGTCGTCGTGCTGCGCCCCGAAGGGTTCGCGCTGCCACCCGCCATCATGCAGAAGGCCGCGCAGGCCGCCGCCGCCTCGGGCGGATCGATCCGCGAGACTGCCGATCGCGACGACGCCCTCACGGGCGCGCACGTGGTCTACGCCAAGGAATGGGGTTCCACTTCTCACTATGGCAACGCCGAAATCGACGCGCGCCAGCGCACTTCGCTCGCCGACTGGTGCGTGCGCGACACCTGGTTCTCGCGCGCCGCGGTCGACTGCAAGCTCATGCATTGCCTGCCGGTGCGGCGTAATGTCGCCGTCGCCGACGAGGTGCTGGATGGCCGGCGCAGCGTCGTGCAGCGCGAAGCCTACAACCGCCTGGTCGTGCAGACCGCGGTCCTGCACCGGCTGCTTTCGACTCCGCAGCACTAACTACTCTCTGCTCTACCCGAGAATTCACGCATGATCATGCATCGCCCCGACCCCGCCGCCGCCATCCGCAGCCTGCGCAGCGCCGCGCCCTACATCCGCATGTACAAGGGCAAGACCTTTGTCGTGAAAGCCGGCGGCGGCGTGTTCGCCGACCCGGCGGCCGTGCGCGGCCTCATCGAACAGATCGCCATCCTTCACTACTTCGGTGTGCGCGTGGTGTTCGTGCACGGCGGAGGCCCGCAGCTCACGGAGATCACCGAGGCGCTCGGCGTGCCCACGCGCATGGTGCAGGGCCGCCGCGTCACCGATCAGAAAGCCATCGACGCCACGTCCATGGTGCTCAACGGCCTCATCAATACCCGCTTGCTGGCGTACTGCCGCGAGATGGACATCGACGCCGTGGGCATCAGCGGTGTCGACGCGGGACTCATCCGCGCGCACAAGCGCCCGCCCGTCAAACTCGCGGACACGGGCGAGACGGTGGATTACGGATTCGTGGGCGACATCGACCAGATCGACACCACCGTCATCAAGAAGCTGCTCGACAACGGCCTGATGCCGGTCGTCAGCCCGCTGTCCGCGGATGACCAGGGCACGCTGCTCAACATCAACGCCGACACGGTCGCCGCGGCCATTGGCGCGGCCCTGTCGGCCGAAAAACTCATGCTGTGCACGGGCGCCCCGGGCATCCTCGAACGCGTCGACGATCCCTCGTCCATCATCTCGTACACGGATCTCAACGGGCTCAAGCGCCTGCGCGAAGAGAAGAAGATCGTCGACGGAATGCTGCCGAAGGCCAAGGCCATCGAAGACGCCATCCGTGGCGGCGTGCGCCGCGTGCACGTGATGTCGTACAAATCGCCCGAGGGCATCCTCGCCGAAGTGTTCACCAACGAAGGCGCCGGCACGCTGATCGTCGCTGACGTCAACGCGCTGTCGCCGGCCGAGCAACTGGTCGACAAATAAGAACACCATGAGCCGGCTCTGGGACAAAGGCGTCGACCTCGACCAGCGGGTGCTCGCGTACACCGCCGGCGACGACTACGCGCTCGATGAGCGCCTGGTGCAGTACGACGTGCGCGCCTCGATCGCGCACGCCGAAATGCTCAACGCCCAGAAGCTGCTGGCGGATGCCGACCTTGCGGCGATTCGTGACGGGCTCGTTGCCATCGGCGCCGAACACGCCGCGGGCCAGTGGAAGATCGAGCTCGCCGACGAAGATGGCCAGACTGCGCTCGAGAAGCGGCTCACCGCGCGCATCGGCGCGGCTGGTGGCCGCGTGCATCTGGGCCGCTCGCGCAACGACCAGGTCCTGACCGCCGTGCGCCTCTATCTACTCGATGCCGGCCGCGAGCTGGCGGCCGTGGCGGAAGGCTGCGCGGCCGCGCTCGATGCCCTGGCCGTGCGCGAAGGCAACGTTGCGCTTCCGGGTTACACCCACATGCAGCAGGCCATGCCGAGCTCGGTAGCGCTGTGGGCGCAGGGTTTCGCGGCGGAATTGCGCGACGATGCGCAAGGCCTCCTGTCCATTGCACGGCGCGCATCGCGCAACCCGCTGGGTTCGGCCGCGGGTTATGGCACGCCCGGACTGCCGCTCGATCGCGAGCTCACTCGCTCGAAGCTCGGTTTCGATTCGGTGCACTCGCCGGTAACGGCCGTGCAACTCGCGCGCGGCAAGGCCGAAGCGCAGCTGCTGTTCGAATGCACGTTGCTCATGCAGGACCTCGGCAGGCTCGCCGCGGACCTGCTGCTGTTCTACACGCAGGAATTCGCATTCGTGACGCTGCCGGCTTCGTTCACGACCGGCTCATCGATCATGCCGCAGAAGCGCAACCCCGACGTGTTCGAGCTGGTGCGCGGCCGCAGCGCGGTGGCCCAGGCCTGCCTCGCCGAAGTGCTGGGCATCTTTGCCAAGCTGCCCTCGGGATACCAGCGCGACCTGCAGCTCATCAAGCCGCCATTGTTCCGCGGCATCGACCTCGCGTTCGCCACCGCCGGCATCATGTCCGTTGCCATCGGCGGCGTGCGTTTCCGTTCCGACCAGATCACACTCGACCCTGCCATTCACGCCGCCGAAGAAGCGAATGCGCTGGTCGTGCGCGAAGGCATCCCGTTCCGCGAGGCCTATCGCCGCATCGGCGAGAAATACCGCAAGTAACGTCGGCTGGAGTGACGATGGCAATCTGGTTCGGCAATCCGACGATCGACGACGCCCGCGCCAGCCAGGTGGGACTGCTCGGGGCGCATCTCGGAATCGAATTCATCGAGTGGGGTGACGACTTCCTGCGCGGCACGATGCCGGTGGAGCCGCGCACGCGCCAGCCCATGGGATACCTGCACGGCGGCGCGTCGCTGGTGCTCGCGGAAACACTCGGCAGCGTGGCGGCGAACTACGTCGTCGACTACGCGAAGTTCCGTTGCCTGGGGCAGGAGATCAACGCCAATCACCTTCGGCCGGTCACGGATGGTCTCGTCATCGGCACCGCCCGCCCGATGCACCTGGGCTCGCGCAGCCAGGTGTGGGGCATCGAAATCCGCGATCCCCGGGAACGACTCGTGTGCATATCGCGTCTCACCGTGGCCGTGGTCGAATGGCGCCCGCAATGAATCAGCATCCTTTGTCAGGTTACACCCACATCATGTACGCGCTGCATGCGCTCGCGGGCTTCATCGGCGTCACCTCGGGCGCGACGATCGTCGGCGCATTCGTGTTCGGGCTGCCGTCCATCATCGCCATCCTCATGAACTACTCGCGGCGCGATGCGGTGCGCGGCTCGTGGCTCGAAACCCATTTCCTGTGGCAGGCGCGAACCTTCTGGACCGCGGTTGCACTCGGCATCGCACTGTTCTGCGTCGCGCTGGTGTCGAGCGCATTCGGGCTGGTCAGCCTGGTCTCCATGCCCGTGACCGGCGGCGTCGGCGCCGTGGGCGCGGGCGCGGGGTTTGGCGGCGCGTTGGCCGCCATGACGCTGGGCGCCATGCTCACCGGCATCTGGATCCTCTATCGCGTCGTGCGTGGCTGGATGGCGCTGCGCGATGGCAAGGCGATGTATGGCTGACACCCGCGCGCGACGCATCGCCCTGCTCTGCCTGCTGCTGGCCGCGCTTCCGGGCTGCGGCAAGAAGGGGCCGCTCTATCTACCCGAAGCTGCCAGCGAAGTGGTGACGAGGCCCGCCCAAACGCCACCAGCCCCGGACAGCACCGAGGCGCCCAACTCTCCGCAGACAGTGGACTCGCAGCCGGCAGCGCCGGCGCCCGCGCCGGGAGTTTCCGCACCGGAGTCGGACCCGTCGAAGAAAGAAAAAGGCGCCACACCGCCTCCCCCGAAATAGACGATCGACGGAAGTTGACCGCATGAATACCCGCCCGGATCTCGTCCTCGTCGACGGCTCGTCGTACCTGTATCGCGCGTTCCACGCGCTGCCGCCGTTCAGCAATTCGCGTGGCGAGCCGACCGGCGCGGTGTTCGGCGTGCTGAACATGCTCGCCAAGTTTCTCAAGGACTACGACCCGGAAAAAATCGCGGTCGTGTTCGACGCCCCGGGCAAGACTTTCCGTGACGAGCTCTTCGCCGAATACAAGGCTCAGCGTCCGCCGATGCCCGACGACCTTCGTGTACAGATCCAACCGCTGTTCGAAGCGGTCCGCGGCATGGGCCTGCCGATCCTCCGCGAGACGGGCGTGGAGGCCGACGACGTGATCGGCACGCTGGCCTGTGCGGCCGCGAAAGAAAACCTCAGCGTGCTCATTTCCACCGGCGACAAGGACATGGCCCAGCTGGTGTCGCCGCAGATCACGCTGATCAACACCATGAGTGGCACGGTGCTCGATCGCGCGGGCGTGAAGACGAAGTTCGACGTGTTCCCCGAGCAGATCATCGACTACCTCGCCCTGGTGGGTGACTCTTCCGACAACATCCCCGGCATCGACAAGGTGGGGCCGAAGACCGCGGCCAAGTGGTTAGGCAAATACTCGACGCTCGATGCGCTGGTTGCCGATGCCGCCAACGTCGAGGGAAAGGTGGGGGAAAACCTGCGTGCCGGCCTCGAGACACTTGCGCTCGCGCGCAAGCTCGCGACCATCCGCACCGACGTGACGTTGCCCGTCACGCTCGCCCAGCTCAAGCGCAGTCCGCCGGATGTCGACGCATTGCGCGCGCTGTACTCGCGCCTCGAGCTGCGTTCGCTGCTCAAGCAGCTCGACGGCTCCGGCACGAGCAGCACCCCTCCATCGGCTCCGGATGCGCCGACCGCGACTGGCCAGCCGGCCGTCGTGGGTGCACCGGCCGCGGCCGGCATCAGCGCTGGCGCGCAGATCATCGCGGCGGCACCGAGGCTCTACGAAACCATCACGACTGAAACACAGCTCGACGAATGGCTGAAGAAGCTCGAGGGCGCGGAGCTCTTTGCCTTCGACACCGAAACCACGAGCCTCGAGTACATGCACGCCTCGATCGTCGGCGTCTCGTTCGCGGTTTCGCCAGGTGTGGCCGCCTATCTGCCTTTGCGCCACGACTATGCCGGCGCGCCCGACCAGCTCGATCGCGATGCGGCTCTCGCGAAGCTCAAGCCGCTGCTCGAGTCGGAGAAACACGCCAAGGTCGGTCACCATCTCAAGTACGACGCGCACGTGCTCGCCAATCACGGCATCCGGCTCGCCGGCATGCGTTACGACTCCATGCTCGAGTCCTATGTCTGGAACAGCGTTGCCATTCGTCACGACATGGACTCGGCCGCGGAACGCTATCTCGGTATTCGCACCATTCACTATGAAGACGTGGCTGGCAAAGGCGCGAAGCAGATTTCCTTCAGCCAGGTGCCGGTCGACAAGGCCGCCGAATATTCGTCCGAGGACTCCGATGTCACGTTGCGGCTGCACCAGGTGCTGTGGCCGCAGATAACGGGTGTCCCCGCGCTCAAGACTCTCTATGAAGAGTGCGAACAGCCACTCGTTCCGGTGCTGTTCCGCATGGAGGAGCACGGCGTGTTGCTCGACCGGCAGATGCTGCGCACGCAAAGCACGGAACTGGGCAAGCGCTTGATGGAAGTGTTGGGAGAGGCTCATCGCGAAGCCGGTGCGCCATTCAATCTCGATTCGCCCAAGCAGCTCTGCAACATCCTTTTCGAGAAGATGCAGTTGCCGGTGATCCGGAAGACGCCGACCGGGCAGCCGTCGACGGCC
>Ga0193753_10004267_pt1 | contig 10257 bp, 8 predicted proteins | sample H1c2metaG_FD_144925 | JGI IMG/M metagenome (GOLD analysis project Ga0193753, IMG submission 144925) | Soil microbial communities from a riparian zone of the East river system, Colorado, United States - H1c2 | ecosystem: Environmental > Terrestrial > Soil > Riparian zone | place: USA: East River... | reverse complement strand
GCTCCACTGCTCGCGTGGCCGCACGGAAATGGCCGTCTCGTCGAGCATCTCGCGGGCGTCTCCGGCACCCGGGTCCGCACGGGGCAGCTCGTGGTCGATATCTCACCGCGCGAGCCGGCCGCCGCCGGAGTCGACCTGACCGTGCTCGATACGACCACGAACGAACTGCGTGCGTGGACGGCCGATCACGTGATCTTCGCCGCCCCGAAGTTCACGGCCGCGCACGTGATTCGTCCGTGGCGCGAACACCCGCCCGAATATCTGACGAATCTCGATTACGGCGCATGGATGGTGGCCAATATCCATCTCGACAGCCGTCCGCCTTCGCGTGGGTTTCCCATGGCCTGGGACAATGTCCTCTACGATTCGCCCTCGCTCGGTTACGTGGTGGCAACGCACCAAAAGCTTCGCGATGATGGCCCCACGGTGTGGACTTATTATTACCCGTTCACCGCTTCGGATCCCCGCGCAGGGCGAGAGCGATTGCTCTCACTCGATCACGCCGCATGTTGCGACGTCATCGCCACCGACCTTTCCCGCGCGCACCGCGACTTCGCGAGCCGCGTGGAGCGCATCGACGTCTTTCGCTGGGGCCACGCGATGGCGCGCCCGAAAGTGGGACACCTCTGGTCGGGCGCCCGCGCACGCCGCGCCGAGCCGCTCGGGCGCATTCACTTCGCGCACTCCGATCTTTCGGGCATCGGGCTCTTCGAGGAGGCACAATATTGGGGCGTTCATGCCGCGGAGGCGATCGTGGGGCAGATCGGCCGCCCTTTCGTGAGCCTCTACACGCGACGCTAGCCGATGGACTCGCGTGCCCTGCGCCTCGGACCGTGGATTTGGGACGCGCGGACCGATCTCGCCGCGTTTGGTGGAAGCGCGGCCCTGGCGCTTTGCGTCGTCGGGATCGGGCATGCAACGGGACTCTCGGCCGCGCGCCTTCCGGAGTGGTCGTACCTCGCGTTCATCGTCGCGATCGATGTGGCGCACGTCTGGGCAACCCTGTTTCGCACCTACTTCGATCGCGAAGAGCTGGCGCGCCGAAAGACGCTCTACATCGGTCTACCGATCGCCGGCTACGTCATCTCCGCGGCCCTTCACTGGGCATCTCCCCTCGCCTTTTGGCGCGCGCTCGCCTATCTCGCGGTCTTCCATTTCGTCCGGCAGCAGGCCGGATGGGTACGCATCTACCAGCATCGATCGAGGTCCGCGCCGCACGTGCGCCAGACGCGCACGGGCGAACCACGTAAGGGCGGCATGCCGTGGGAGCATCGACTCGACCAGATCGTCATCTATGCCGCCACGTGCGTGCCGCTGCTCGCGTGGCACGCGACCCTTCCGCGCGCGTTTCATTGGTTCGTGCCGGACGACTTCGTCGGCGCGGCGTGGCTGCGCACCTGTCTCCCTGCGATCAAAGCGTGCTACGCCGCACTCCTCGCCGTCTTCGCCGTTCACGTGCTCTGGCGACTCGTCATGCGAAAGGAGATCGCGCTCGGCAAGACCGTCGTCGTTGCCACAACGGCCGCGTGCTGGTGGATCGGCATCTGCACCACCGATAGTGATTTGGACTTCACCGCGACCAACGTGATCATTCACGGCGTTCCTTATGTGGTGCTGCTCTGGCACTACGGGCGCGCGCGCCGCGATGAATGTCCCACGGCGCTCGGTTCGCGCATCATCGGCTCGGGGATCGCCGGATTTTTCGCGACACTTCTCGCGTTCGCCTTCATCGAAGAGATGCTCTGGGACCGTCTCGTCTGGCACGACCGCGCTTGGCTCTTTGGCGGATCGGAAGACGACGTCCCGCTCGCCGCCTGGCTGCAGGCGATCATGGTGCCGCTCTTGGCGCTGCCACAGGTAACGCACTATGCGATGGACGCCGTTCTCTGGCGCCGCAAAGATCGAACGCCCGCGCTCGCACGAAGCTTGCTCGATTGACCTTTCGCATGTTGTAGACTCGCACCCATGGCGCGAACGCAGCGCGAGCTACCGTCCGATCATGCCGCGCGCATGCGCAGGGCAAGGACATCGCTCGACGGTCTCTCGGTGGGCGACGCGTTCGGCGAGAGGTTCTTCGTCGATGCCGACCTTGCGCGGTCGCGAATCGGCTCACGCACCCTGCCGCGCGCGCCGTGGGACACGACGGACGATACGGAAATGGCCTACGCCATCGTCGAAGTGCTCGACCGCCACGGTCGCATCGAGCAAGACACGCTCGCGGACAAGTTCGCCCATCGGTACCAAGCCGATCCCGCACGCGGCTACGGCAAAACCGTGCACGGTATTTTGCGCGCCATCGGCGAAGGGATGCCATGGCGAGCCGTCTCGCACGAGCCTTTCGACGGCATGGGCTCGATGGGCAACGGCGCCGCGGCGCGCGCAGGTCCCGTTGGCGCCTACTTTGCCGACGATCTCGATGCCGTGGTGAAAGAAGCGCGCGCCTCGGCCGAGGTCACGCACGCGCACCCCGAGGGCCAGGCGGGCGCCATCGCCGTCGCTTTGGCCGCCGCCGCGACATGGCGAATGGTGCACGCAAAACGGGCCCCGAGCGGGCAAACGCTCTTCGACACCGTTTTGCGCCACATGCCCGATGGGGAGACGGCACGCGCCATCGCCGATGCCTCGAAGCTCGCACCGAGCGTGTCTGTCGATTTTGCGGCGCGCAAACTCGGCAACGGGGCGCGCACTTTGGCGATCGACACCGTGCCGCTCGCGATCTTCTGCGCCGCACGCCACCTGGGCGATTACGTCGAAGCTCTTTGGTCCACTGTCGGCGCTCTCGGCGATCGCGATACCACGTGCGCCATCGTCGGCTCGATCGTCGCCCTCAATTCGCTCGCCACGACGCCGATACCGGCGCCCTGGCTCCTTTCGCGTGAACCTTTGGGCGACCGGGTGCCTGACAGCTATCACCTCACGTTGGTCACGGGCCGCAGCATTCCTCCCCCAGAGGAGTGAGGGGGCAGACGAGTGAGGGGGACGCAGAAACGGACGTCGCGTGCGGGGGGCATCGGCCCCTGGCGCGATAGTCAGCCCATGATTATCTCAATATCAAAGCAAGCAGCCTGGGCGTTTTACAGCATTTATGATATCCGGGCGGCTTGGAAATTCGATGGCTCGGCGAGCCGGGATGCCTCCGGTTGGCCGAGCGATCACTAGGATCGGAGTTTCATCGTGGGCCAAGTTCGACTGACCACCACCGCCAAGGTTTTCATTACCGCCGTCATCCTCGGTGTCGTGGGTCTCATTTTTTATTTGAACCCGGGGATCTTGGGAAAGGTCGCTCCGGGCGAGAAGCAAACCGTAAAATCGAACATTCCACCAACGGCGAACTTACCCGATCAACCCGCGAAGGGAGACTTTCCCGCGGTCGCGGAACAACCCGCGGGCTGCGCCAACTTGCCCGAGGTTCGCTTTTACCACTGGGCATGGAACGCGCAGATGGGCCTCATGCTCGCCACGGGCGGCAAACAAGCCACGGCCGATAGCTTGATGTGCAAGCACGGCGTGAACTTGAAATTGATTCGCGAAGACAACACCGACAACATGCAGGGGCTCATGGTGACCTTCGCCGAAGGTCTGAAGAAAGAGCCAAACCCGAGCAAGGGCGCTCACTTCGTGGCCATCATGGGCGACGGCTCGGCGACGTTCTTGAAGGGCCTCAACGACAAGCTGACGAAGCTCGGCCCCGACTACGTGGCGATCGTCGTCGGCTCCGCGGGCTACAGCCGCGGCGAAGACAAGTTCATGGGGCTCCCCGCATGGAAACAAAATCCGCAAGCAGCGCGCGGTGGCCTCGTGGCCGGCGTCCTTCGTGACGGCGACTGGAACATCGCCCTCAAGTGGCTGGGCGACAACAAGATCCCGAACAACCCGGACGAATCGACCTACGATCCCGAGGCGCTCAACTGGGTCAACGCCAGCGACTACGTCGAGGCCGCGCAGAAGTACGTCAGCGGCTTCTGCACCGAACTGAAAAACACGAAAACGGGCGCCAAAGAGAAGCACTGCGTAAACGGCGTCGTGACCTGGACACCGGGCGACGTGACCGCCGCAGAGCAAAAGGGAGGTCTCGTTTCTATCGTCTCCACACGCGAGTACCGCTCGCAAATGCCGAACGTGATCATCGGCAACAAGAAGTGGATGGCGCAAAACCGAAAGCTCGTCACCGGGATGCTCGGCGCAATTTTCGAGGCCGGCGATCAGGTAAAAACGCAGGACGACAAGCTTCGCCAAGCCGCGGCCATCAGCGCCCACGTCTACAACGAGAAGGACGCCGCGTATTGGTACAAGTACTTCAAGGTCCAAAACGAGAAGGACAAGCAAGGGCTGGACGTCGAGCTCGGAGGTTCGGCGGTGAACAACCTCGCGGACAATCTCGAGCTCTTCGGGCTAAACCCCGGCTCGGCCAACCTCTTTGCCACGACGTACACGGTGTTCGGCAACGTGGTCAAATCGCAATATCCGAGCCTCGTGCCTTCGTTTTACCCGGTCGAACAGGTGCTCGATACGTCGTACGTGAAGGAGCTCGCCGCGGCGGCGGCCCCCACGACCTCGGCCGACGTGGCCAAGTTCCAACCCGAAGAGAAGGTGGAAAAGATCGTCAGCCGGCGCGCGTGGAACATTCAGTTTCAAACCGGCAGCGCAACGTTTACACCGCAGACCATGGGCGAGCTCAAGGCGCTGTTCAACGAGCTCGTCGTCGCCGGCGGAACCTTGGTCGAGATCCACGGCCACACCGACGACCAAGGGGCACCAGATGCGAATCAAAAGCTGAGTGAGTCGCGCGCCTTCGCGGTGAAAGAGTGGCTCGAAAAAGAGTCCCCGACGAATTTTCCCGAGGGGCGCGTGAAGGTGTTCGCGCACGGCCAGTCGCAACCACTCGCTCCGAACAGCTCACCGGACGGACGCGCCAAGAATCGCCGCGTCGAAGTCGTTCTCGGAACGGCCACCTGACGAGGCGCCCCAAGAGCCCACCATGGCAGCCACATCGCAACCGCGGGCCCAGCCCAAAGTAAGCCGCGGGTCGAAGATTCTGCGCGCCTTCCAGCCCAATCGCGCCGTCGACGGCTTCACGTGGTCGATCCTGGTGGGCTTTTGGATCGCGACCGCGTGGGTCGTTTGGATGAGCCTCCCGTTCAAGAGTCTGCCGACGCCGTCCGAACTTTGGTCGGCGCTCGGCTCTCTCTGGTGGGAGCACGGCATGGGGCCCGAGATGTTCTCCACCTTGAAGCTCATTACGCACGCGACGGTACTCACCGTCGCCATCTCGTTGGCCCTGTCGTACGCGACCGTGATCCCCTTTCTCCGCCCGCTGGTGGAAGGCCTTTCCAAGCTTCGCTTCTTGGGCCTCACGGGGCTCGTCTTTCCCTTCACGTTGGTTACGGGGGGCGGCTACACGCTCAAGGTCGCCCTTCTCACCTTCGGCATGGCGTCGTTTTTCATCACGTCGATGGCGCAAGTGGTGGTGGAGATTCCTCGCTCCGAATTCGACCACATGCGCGTGCTCGGTGCCAAAGAGGGGCGCATCCTTTGGGAGGTCGTGATCCGTGGCACGCTCGATCGCGCGCTCGACGTGCTCCGGCAAAATGTGGCCATGGGCTGGGCGATGATCACCATGGTGGAGGGGATCTCACGCGCCGAAGGCGGCATTGGTGCGCTCATTCTGAATCAGAACAAGCACTTCCGATTGGCCGAGGTCTACGCGATTCTGCTCGTCATTCTCGTTCTCGGCTTGGTGATGGACTACGCGATGGGCGTGCTCACCAACGTGCTCTGCCCCTACAGCCGCCTCGGGCGGGTCGAGCGATGACCGGCGAGGCGAGGAGACCCGCCTTTGGCGGCGTCGGAACTGGGAGTCCGCGATGACAGCGTCCCCGGGTGTCGCGAATGGAGAGATCGTTCTCTCGGTCGACGACGTCTCGCTCCGCCTCAGCGGGAATTTGATCCTCGACGGTGTCACCTTCAACGTGCGCGACCGCATTCGCGTCGGAACGGTGACGGGCCAAGTCGTTGGCCTGCTTGGCCCCTCCGGCGTGGGAAAGACGCGACTCTTTCGCATCATCGCCGGCCTCGACTCTCCGGATCGCGGAGCCATCACGGGCATCAAAAGCGGAGAATTACCAGCGGGAACCGTGGGCGTCGTCTTTCAGGACTACCCGCTCTTGCGGCATCGAACGGTGCTCTCGAACTTGGTCCTCGCCGGCACCATCGGCGGACTCGAAGCGGGGGCATCGCGCGCCCGCGCCGCGAAGCTGCTCGCGTCGTTTGGCCTGGCGGAACGCGGAGACTATTACCCCGCGCGCCTTTCGGGTGGACAGCGCCAGCGCGCGGCCATTGCGCAACAGCTCATGGTCCCTCGCCCGCTTCTTCTACTGGACGAACCATTCAGCGGCCTCGATCCCGCCGCCCTCGACGACGTCATGAAGCTGATTGTCGAAGTAGCGAATCTCGATGAACTGAACACCATCGTGGTCGTCACGCACGACATCCGCTCCGCGATGACGGTGAGCGACACGCTCTTCTTGCTCGGTCGCAATCGCAAGGAAGGCAAAGCCGTCCCCGGCGCGCGCATTCAAGAGACGTACGACATGGTCGAGCTCGGCCTCGCCTACCGAACCAATCTCCAAAGCGCGCCGGAATTCGTCGAGCTCGAACGCGCGATCAAGGCCAAATTCCGCGAGCTCTGAGGGGGCTGCGCGGCCTCGTCACCTTCGAACCTCACGAGCGAACGGCTTGAAGCAGTCGCTCGGTTTCCTTCGACGTCTCGCGCACCGCCTCGAAACCGACGCGCAGATCGTCCAAACGATCCCCAAGCTCCGTCGGGTTGGTCATCGAAACGATGTCGTCTGCGAGCAAACGAAACGTGTTTTCCATCAGGTCCATATGCCCCCGGGTCGTCTGCAGGTTTTTATGAAGATCGCCGTAGCGTTCTTTGCGCTGCAAAAGCACTTCCAGGTTGCGCTGAGCCACCGTACGCCGTTCGTCTCCTCGCGGAAGCTGTTCGACCATTTGCTGGTAGCGGCGCAGATCGCGTTCGAGCGTGTCGAAGTCGAAGTTGGCCAAGTGTTGCTCGCAGCGCGAGGCGGCGACCGCCATGTCGAGGAAATCGTCGATGAGCCCTTCGAGCTTGGCGAGATCTTGACGAAGAAGATCCGTCGTAAAGGATGGATTTTGCGCGGCGAGCGTCTCGATTTGCACCTGCTGCTGACGGAGGCTATTGGCGCGAAATTGGTCCTGCGGAGGCAGGGCGACGAACTTTTCGTACTGGCGCTTCTTGCGCTCCTGGTCCTGCGTATCGGCCCACAATTTGTCGAACCATGCCCGCCGCAGAAACGTCGAGTCGGGGGCAAACAGCATCCAGATGGCCTCGACGGCGACCGCCGAAATGCCGAGCCACCAGTGCCCCGTGGCGGCCGACGTCACCCCCGCGCCCGCGAGAAGCGACAGGTTGTACGCATTGAGAAACGCGTACTTGGCGTACGGCGGCTTGTCCGACTTTCTCGGCCTCGGGACTGGCTTTTCGGGCGGCCCGCTCACGATGCTGGAGCCGACCATAGCACGCTTGTGGAGCCGAAGAGACCTGCGCTACCGTCGAATGAGATTTGGCAAGGATGAACCGTGTCGGGAAAGAGTTTCGGGAAGACCGTCCTCGGTTGGTTCGTGGTCCAAGAAGAGGACGAGGCAAGCCACGAGCCGACGGGCGACGAGCTCATTGCCAAATACGCAAACGCCGATCCCGACGGAACGGCGACCACCACGGCGCCGCCCCCCGTCGAGCTCCAAGGCGAGCTTCCCAAAGCGGCGCCCGGCGGCGCAGGGCTCGATTTTGCGGCGGTCTACCGCGCCGCGTCCATCTCGGACGAAGCGCAGTCGCGAGTCGACCAAGCGCACGGCCTTTTGCAAACGCTCCCCGCCGAAACGCCGCGAGAGGTCAAAAAGCAGATCGTGGAGGCCTCCCTCAAGGCATTCGGCTACCCGGTCGACTCGATCATCGAAGCCGCGGCGCAGCAGATCCAAGCTTTGGAAGCGTACATCCGCCACGGCGAGCGCGAAACGCAGGACGTTTTGGGCCAAGGCAACCAGCGCATCTTGGAGCTCACGCAGCAGATCGAGCAGGTCAAACAAGTGATGCAGCAGCAGGTGATGGCGCAGCAGTCACTCACGCGGGCATCGAACGATCAGAAGCTCCGCGTGCAGAGTGTCCTCGAGTTCTTCGGGCAGGAAGCCGTAGCGCGCGTGGTGAAAGAATCGCCGAATCTCGTCGAGCCGAAGTAGCCATCTTTCGAGGCCAGCAAGTAGGCAGGTCACGCATCGGAAAAGACGTTACGCATCGAAAGGAACAAGCATCATGTCGAGCGGCATTTTTGCGCGGCTAGGGAATCTCTGGAAGGGCTTCGTGAGCCTTTGGATCTCCGACATCGAAAAGGAGCATCCGGAGATTGCGTACGAGAACGCTCTCAACGCGATGATCGAGAAGTACTCCCAATTGAAGAAGGCCACCGCCGCCATCATCCGGCGCCGCGAAGACGTCACCGGGCGGCTCGCCGACAAGACGAAGGAGCTCGCGCAGGTCGAAGCGGAGCTCGCGACCGCCGTCGAGATCAACCAAGACGACCTCGGCGTCATCCTCGTTCAGAAAAAGAACTCTCTCGATGCAGAAATCGCGGAGCTCAAAGAGGACACCTCGGTGGCGGACAAGGACGCGACGAGCGCCAAAAACGCGCTTCTCATGGTCCAATCGGAGATCAAGAAGCTCCAGGCGGAAAAGGAATCGATGCTGGCGAAGATGGCGAGCGCGCAGGTTCGCGTCCGCATCAACGAACAGCTCGACGGCCTCAGTGTCGACGCCGAAATCAAGGCGCTCGACAACGTGCGCACGCACATCAAGAACACCATCGCCGAAGCCAAGCTCAATGACGAACTTCGTTCGAACGACATCGATCAGCGCCTTGCATCTCTTCGTCAGCAGTCGGGCGACGTGACCGCCAAGCAGCAGCTCGCGCAGCTCAAAGCGGCGTCGGCCGCGAAGAAGGCCGGCACGAAGACGATGTAGAGAACACCGAGGCACCGGTTCATTCATGACGACCGTCAGCGACAAGAAACGCCTACTCCCCGCCTGGGCCGACACGTTGCGCCAACGTTATCTGCGCAACGAATCGTCGCAGTTCGTTATTTTCGGCAACGTTCACGACGTCGTCTTGCACGATGGCCGGCTCCATACGCTTTCGGATTTTTTGGCCGACGTGCTCTTCGCGAGCAAGGACACGGTTGTATTCTACAATGTTTCGACGGGCGTCCGATTTGCGAAGCGCAAAGGCAATCTGGACGGGCTCGAGGAGCTGCTCGCGCACCGCGAGGCTTCGAAAATTTTGCCGCTCCTCGAGCGCGCCCTCACGACGCACGACAGACTCGCCGTCGTGCTGGAGTATGCAGACACCATTGCTCCGGCGGGCGATACCTCGTTCTCGACCGTGGACGACCGCGCTGCGGTGGTGACGCTCCATCGTTGGTCGATGCTCCGTTCGCTCGAACAGAGCGACTCGGTGGTGGCCCTCCTCGTCGAGAACCTCTCGGACCTTCACCCGCAAATCGTATCGAACCCGCGCGTGGCCACCGTATCGATCCCGATGCCGTCGGACGCGGAGCGAATGGCGATCGTCACGGCGGCGGATCCTTCCCTGCCCCCCCCGGACGTCGAGCGGCTGGCCGAGATCACGGCGGGGCTGAAGGCGATTCAGATCACGTCGATCCTCACGCCCGCGGCACCGGCCGAAGACGATGCCGAACGCAAAAGGTACATCTCGGAGCTTCTCCGGAGCGAAAAAGGTGGGGCGCCCGATGCCGCACTCCTCGAGCGCACGGACAAACTCGCGGCGCTCACCAAGGGGATGAGCAAAGAGGAAGTGCGTAAGCTCATTGCACCGGACGGAAAGTCGCCCGCACCGAGCGAAGGCGCGCGCGCCGAGGTCGATCGTCTGGTGGCCGCACGAAAGCGAGAGATCATCGAGCGCGAGTGCTTCGGCCTCATCGAGTTCGTGACGCCGCAACACGGCTTCGAGATGGTCGGCGGCCTCGACGAAGTGAAGAAAGAGCTCTCTTTGGTCGCCGACAACATGCGGAGCGGACGGCGCAATCGCTGTCCGATGGGCATGCTCTTCACCGGCCCGATGGGCACCGGAAAAACGTTCGTTGCCGAGGCGTTTGCCAAAGAGAGTCGGCTGACGACGATCAAGCTCAAGAACTTCCGCTCCAAGT
>Ga0193753_10004266_pt1 | contig 10263 bp, 9 predicted proteins | sample H1c2metaG_FD_144925 | JGI IMG/M metagenome (GOLD analysis project Ga0193753, IMG submission 144925) | Soil microbial communities from a riparian zone of the East river system, Colorado, United States - H1c2 | ecosystem: Environmental > Terrestrial > Soil > Riparian zone | place: USA: East River... | reverse complement strand
CCGATTTCCGCGTTGGGCCAGAGGCTCGAGCACCTTCTGCAGGACCTCGAGGCCAATCCGCGGCCGAGCGCGGTGGGCGAGGTCGCGAGGTCCGTGCTGCCGGCCGAGGGGCAACCTCCGTTCACCGAGCGGCTCGCCATCCGACTCGGAAATCGGTCATCCATCGTCGAGGTGCACGACATCGACTGGATCGAGGCGGACGATTACTGCTGCACGATTCACATCGGGGCCGAAACGCACGTGATGCGCGAAAGCCTGCGGGCGCTCGAGGGGCGTCTCAACCCGCTCGAGTTCGTGCGGATCCATCGCTCGGCCATCGTGAACGTGCGCCGCATTCGCGAAGTCCACGGCACGGCCGGCGGGGAAGCTGTGGTCGTGCTCCACTCAGGCATTCAGATCCCCGTTAGCCGCCGCAAGCGCGCGGAGCTCGAGCGGCGAATCGGCCGCCCGCGGTAGTCGGGCGCCAGTCCCTGCACGGCAAAGACCGTTCGCTGCACGTGCGGGGCACGCCGCCCGGCGGGCCGCTAGGTTGAAGGCTGCCATGGTCAGATACCTCACGCGTTTGCCGGGCGAAAAGCTCCTCTTCCTTCTCGTCGGCTCCCTGCTTTGCGCAGGGGTGGCAGCAGGTTGCGGATTGGCATCCGCAACACGTGTCAACGTCGCAACATTCTACACCAACGGTGCCGTCACCGCCGAGCCGGGCGCGCGTGCGCTCGACGAGGCCCGCGCCGCCTTACACGTGAAGATTCGATTGCGATCGTGGAGTGCCGATCGCACCTACGCGAAGGTCGGCGGCTCGCTCAGCGTCGGTGCGATCAGTGGGGTGCACTGGACGGTTCGCGCGGGCACGCCGGGCAACGTGCACAGCTGGCCTTCGCGCGATCCGCAAGAAAACGCGACCGGTCAAATGGACCGCGCCTGCTCCTGAAGAGGGCTAGGCTCCGTCGTTCATTATGGTTCGCGGTGTTTCAGGATCGCTTGCGTGGTGGTGCGGCAGTCTTCCTGGATCGAAAGCGTGTGGCCGCCGGCGGCGGCCAACGGTCGCGTGAGCTCGAAGCGATCGATCGAATCGTTTCCGAAGTTCACGTCGGAGTCGGCATCGCCAAGGAGCGAGCCCTTGACCCAAGATGCGATGGGGGCGTCGTCTACGAGGATGTCGCGGGCGAGGATGATCTCGATCTTGGCCGTGGCGTGCGACACGGTCCAATCTACGAAAATAGGCAGCTCGTTGAGAAGTGCCTTGGCGTCGCCGGGGAGCAGGATGGCGCGAAAACCGCCAGGCCCGGTCGCGTGGACGGCCACGACGCGTCCGCGTCCGGCGACCCGGTCGACGAGAATGCGATCGATGCTCCCGCGCCCAGGTGCAGGCTCCTCTCGGCCTTCGCGCGGGAACGTGTCGGGGAAGATCAGCCAGCGGGGGCCAGGTGCGGGGTTGGTGACGCGCAGGTCGAACACGTAGGTGGCGTGCGGTTGGTCTTCACCACGAATGCCCACCGAGTCGAGGCGCATGGCGACCTCCTTGCACGAAGGTTCGCCGCTGGTGGTGCGGACGGGGCTTGCATGCCGGCTACGGCTGCCGTCCGCCGCGCAGCCCGTGGTTACGCCGACACCGAAGACCCACGCGAAGGTCGCCAAGGCTGCAGACGTGAGACGACGGAACGACGAACGCGAAAGAAACGAAGAAAGAGCCACCTGCACAGGGTACATCCGCGCTCCACGCGTTACGAGTTTGACTCGTACTGTGCGAACGCTACGTTTCTCTCACCCATGAGCACATCTCTCATTGCTGCGGTCATACAGCTGTCCAGCCAAGCGGACGTAGCTGCCAACCTCGAGCGGGCCGAAAAGCTCATCGGAGGAGCGTGCGCCGCCGGCGCGAATCTCGTCGCGCTTCCCGAGAACTTCGCTCACATGGGGGAAAACGACCAAAAGCGCGCCATTGCGGAGCCGCTCGACCCTGAGCGCGGCGGCGCGCCGGGTCCCATCGTGAGCTTCGTACGCGAAACGGCGAAGCGTTACGGAATCCATCTCGTCGCGGGGGGATTCCCCGAGCGGAGTCCCGATCCCGCGCGCCCGTTCAACACATCGCTCCTCGCCGGGCCTGACGGGAGCATCCTTGCCACGTACCGCAAGATTCACCTTTTCGACGTCAACCTCGCCGACGGCACGAATTTGCAAGAGAGCGCTGCAACGACGGCGGGCGAAGAGCGAGTCGTCGCCTCGATCGGCGGGGCGACACTTGGGATGACCATTTGTTACGACGTTCGCTTTCCCGAGCTCTTCCGAGCGCTGGCCCGGCGCGGTGCGCGCATCATCACGGTTCCCGCGGCGTTCACGGTTCCCACGGGCAAGGATCATTGGCACGTCTTGCTTCGTGCGCGAGCCATCGAGGACCAGGTGTTCGTGCTGGCGCCCGCGCAGACCGGCAAGCATCCACTGGGGCGTCAAACGTACGGCAAGAGCCTCATCGTCGACCCTTGGGGCGATGTGCTCGCCCAGGCAGGCGAAGGCGAGGGGTTCGCGCTCGCCTGCGGGCCCAGCATGCGGCCATCGCCGACGAAGTCATGGCGGCGGTGCGCGACGTGGTGACCGATCAAGTTTTCATCCTGGGTGATCGCGTCGCGGAGTTCGAGCGACGATTTGCCGATTACGTCGGCGCGCGCCATGTGCTCGGCGTGGCATCGTGCACCGACGCGTTGCGCCTCGCCCTCATGGCGCTCGGGATCGGTCCCGGCGACGCCGTGATCACCACGCCCTTTACGTTCGTCGCCAGCGTGGAAGCGATCGTCCGTGTGGGGGCGACGCCGGTATTCGTCGATGTCGATGCGCAATCGGTTCATCTCTCGCCCGATGCCGTCGCGGAGTGCATTCGCGGTTGGCGCGGCCCCGAGCGTCTCCGCGCTATCTTGGTCGTGCACCTTTTCGGCGCGTGCGCGGACACGAAGGCCCTGGCGGAGATTGCCGCCGCCCACGATCTTCGCCTGGTGGAGGATGCTGCCCAGGCGCTCGGCGCCGTTCGCGACGGCGTCGGTGCCGGGGCGCGTGGACATGTTGGTGCGTTCAGTTTCTTCCCGAGCAAGACGCTCGGCGCCTGGGGCGACGGCGGCGCGCTCGTCACGTCGGACGACGCCGTGGCTGCGCGCGTTCGCCGCCTCCGTCAGCATGGAATCGAGCGAGGTCGCGTCGTCGAGATCGGCGAGAACAGTCGCCTCGATGCGCTGCACGCCGCGGTGCTCGGCGTGAAACTGCGCCATCTCGACGCGTGGATCGCGGCGCGAAGAGCGGCGGCGCTTCGCTATCGAGAGCTCCTTTCCGGGCTCGAAGGCGTGGAATTCTTCCGGGCACTCGATTCCGGGACGCACAACCCGTTCGTGGTGCGCGTTCGCGATCGCGACGGGGTTCTGTCGGCGCTGCGCGAGCAGGGGATCGATGCGCGCGCCTACTACGACCAACCGATCCCCGACGAGCCGGCGTTTCGCACGGTGCCGCACCACCGCGGCGTCCTCGTGGAAGCGGAAAAGCGCGCACGCGATGCGCTCGCGTTGCCGCTGTGCGCAAACATACGCGCCGAGGCGCAAGGTGAAGTCGTTGAAGCGCTTCGCGCCGCGCTATCTCGCCCCGCTCGCCCCGCGCTATAGGTGCTGCCGGGCGATGTCGGCCCACGTTCCGCGGGGTTCGAGCTCGAGGTAGCGCCTCCAATGGATGTGGGCGCGTTGGCGTTCGCCGAGCTGCTCGAGGGCCATCGCGAGGTTGAAGTGAGCGTCGCTGAAGCGCGCGTCGCGGAGCAACGCCTTCTCGAAGGACGTCACGGCGCTTTCGGCATGACCTCGTTCGAGCATGACGTAACCGAGGTTGTAGTGAGCCTCGGGCTGCGACGGATCGATGGAGAGCGCGTGGTGGTACAACTCTTCGGCGCCTTGGTCGTCTCCGCGGCGAAATCGGATGTTGCCGAGATTCGTGTACGCGATGGACAAATCCGCGTCGAGCTCGATCGCGCGGCGGTAGAGGGCCTCGGCTTCGTCGTACGTGGCGGGATCTTCGTCGAGCGTGCTCGCCTTGACATAGAGGTCGTAGGCGGTGCGTGCGCGCGTCGCAGCCGATTCGGGGCGCAAGACGCGCACGACGTCGTCGCGCAGGACGCCGACCTGGAAGTCGAGCACCATCTGGCCGGTGAGCGGCTCGAACGCGCCGCCTTCGGTGCGCACCACCACGCGGCGACCGTCGCTCACGATGCGGAGCTCTTGGAGCGGGCGCGTCACCTTGGGGAGCGTTTGCTTGAGGGCGCCGATGGCGCGCGCCATCTCGCGCGGTTTTACGTCCTTGGAGAGGAGCAAGGTCGCCCGCAGCGCGATCAAATCCTGAAACGTGTAGGCTCGCCGCCCGCGGCGCGAACCGGTTGGCGACACGATGTGCGCCCGGTCGAGCGAGCGCAGCCGCCCTTCGCTCAAGTCGAGCAAGCGCGCAACCTCGCGCACGGAAAATAGGTCGGTCACCGGCTCGAGGGGCGACGCGCCCGCCTCGGTTCGCCGCCACTGCTCGCTGTGCGAGTCGCGCACGCCTTTGGTGCCGGCTCGGGCGCGCGACGGCGAGAGCTCGGGCTGCACGCGCCCGCCTCCCGCGCCGAACTCCACGCGAATGACGTTGGCGAGGACGCTGCGCTTTCGCTTCTTTCGCTTTTCGCGGTGGTTGGTGGTCTCGTTGGTCGAATCGGTCATGTGGACGACGAAGACGAAGGGTGTTCGCCGCGCATCCTGCCTCGACGGCGCTCTTCGATCAACGGTGCCTGAATGTCGACGTCGATTCGCAGGCCCCGCTCATCCGCAGCCATCCGGAGCTCGCACGAAGCACGCCGAGCGGTGCGGAGGCTCGGATCGACGCTTCGCGCTTCGCGATGCGGATGGCGCGCACACGCACGTGGGGATCGCGCGCCGCGACCTCGGCGAAGAGCGCGCGTTCTTCGAGCCCCTCGAACGGGACCGCGACGATCAAGCTCGTGGAGCCGTACCAAACGGGGCCGGTGCCTTCGGCACGCGCGGCCCCTTCACTGATGACGTCGGCCGAGTCGAGAAGATCTCGGAATCGGCCGTCGGAGGTGCGGACGAAGGAAATGTGCCGCGTCCGGAGAAGCCGTTCTCCCCGCGTCTTGGCCAACGAAGGGCCCGGTCTCGCTGTCACGGTGCGGATCGTGCCGCGTCCGTCGGCGCGCGAGCAAGTCTTTGGCGCCGAAACTCAGGCGCGCGTGTTCGCCCCCTGTGTCGCGTGCGATTTACGAACGGGGGCCTAAGGCGTCGCGGACAGCTTTTCCGCGAAGGCTTCGCGATCGAGCGGCACCACGATGGACTCCACGCTGATGCCGGAAGGGGTCGACTCGATCCAGGTGGCATTGGCAAAAGCGCCTCCCACGCTTCGGGGAGCCTCTCCCACGCTACCAACGTTGATGACGCGCACACCCGAGATGGTTCGATCGAAGGGGACGTGGCTCATCCCGCACACCACGACGTCGGCCGGATCGTCGCCGAGCAAGGCGTCGATTTCCTCGTCGCTCATGTCGTGCGAGAGCGCTTCGGATGCGTCGACCGGTGAGCCGTGCACGAGCAGCAACTCACCACCGTCTTCGAGCGGAACGCGGACGTGGGTGGGGAGGCGCTTGACCCGTTCGAGGATGAGATCCCCGAGTTCCGCGCGGGCCGAGCGCATTCGCTCGACCATGCGGCGCTCGTGATCGTTGGTGGCGCGGAGGTCTTTGGGGTCGAGTGTGGCGATGGCGCGGTCGGTGACCCCCTGCACCAACATCGCCCCCGCGCTCGAGAGGCGGCGCCATGTTTCGAGCGGCGCAGGCCCGGGAAAGACGATGTCGCCCGCGACGAGCAACTTGTGAAACGAGCGACGCTCCGCCGTCGCCAAAACGGCAGCGAGGGCGTCGACGTGGCCCTGGATATCGGAGATGCAGAGAAGAATCATCGTACTCTCGACAAGCTTAGAGCAAACCGCCCCCCGATGGGGCGTGCGCTCGAACCTCTTTCGCCTAGTGAGTGTGGTGCCGGTGGGTTGAAGGTGCTCTTAGGTAAGCCTTTCGGCGCCGTCGTCAAGCGATGCCATCGAGAGCGGCGCGCAGGGTTTCCACGAATGACGCCACCGCGTGCTTGCGCGCCTCTTGCGTTGCGCCGTCTTCGATGCGCCGCACGAGGGCCGTGCCCACCACGATTCCATCCGCATGGGCGGCCGCAACCTTGGCCCTTTCCGCCGAGTCGATCCCGAAACCGACGACGGTGGGGAGCCCGATCCTTTCGCGAAGCGATGCTGCGGCGCGGCTTGCGTCGTCGAGCGGAGCCGCCGAGGAGCCGGTGACGCCCGTCAGTGAGACGTAATAGACGAACCCGGCGGGGTGCGTGCGGCTTGCGACGCGCACTTCGGTCACGCGCTCGTCGGAACTCGTTGGCGTGAGCAGGGGCACGATGGCGATGTTCTTCTCCTTGGCGCGATCGCGCAGCGCGCGCCCTTCGCCCAGAGGCAGATCGACCACGAGCATCGCGTCGATACCGGCGTTCGCCACGTCGTCGACCACGCGCTCTTCGCCGCGAACGAAAATCGGATTGTAGTAGCCGAAAAGAACGAGCGGCGCGTCCGTCGCCGCGCGAATCGCCTTGGCGGCACGCAAGGTCGCGCCGAGGCCGGACCCCGCCGCGATGGCGCGCTGACTGGCGCGCGCGATGGCGGGGCCGTCGGCGGTGGGATCGCTGAAGGGGACCCCTAGTTCGAGGATGTCGGCACCGGCCGCAACGCACGTAAGGGCGAGGTCGATCGACTCTTCGATGCTCGGATCGCCCACGCACAGATACGCAATGAGGACCTTTTTTCCGGATGCGCGGCGCTCCTCGAAGGTGCGCTCGAGTCGTGACGCTTGGCTCATTGGGGAGACGCCTCCTCGGATCGAAGCAAGGTTTCGAGGTCTTTGTCGCCGCGCCCCGAGAAACAAAGAACGAGCGTGACCGGACGCCCGCGTTCCCCTGCGAGCTGCTCCGCGATCGCTCCGAGCTTCGCGATGGGGTGCGCGGTTTCGAGCGCGGGCAAAATGCCTTCGGTCCTCGCGACCATTTTCGTTGCGCCGAGGGCTTCGGTGTCGGTGGCGTAGAAATAGCGCGCGCGGCCCGTTTCCTTGAGCCACGCATGCTCGGGCCCAACGCCGGGGTAATCGAGCCCCGCGCTGATCGAATGTGCGATTTGGATCTGCCCCTCGTCGTCGCACAAGACGTAGCTCTTCGAGCCATGGAGGATGCCAACGCGCCCCGCGTTCAACGTCGCGGCGTGCTGTCCCGATGCGATGCCGTGCCCTGCCGCCTCGACTCCGTAGAGCGCAACCGTGGGATCCTCGACGAATCCGCGAAACAGACCGATCGCGTTCGAACCGCCGCCGATGCACGCCACGGCGCCGTCGGGAAGCGCGCCCGTGGCCTCGAGAAACTGAGCCCGCGCTTCGTCACCGATCACGCTCTGCAGGTGGGCCACGAGCTCCGGATACGGGTGCGGCCCCGCGGCGCTGCCGATGCAATAATACGTGGTGCGCACGTTGGTGACCCAATCGCGCAACGCTTCGTTCATCGCGTCTTTGAGCGTGCGCGACCCGTCTTCCACGGGGATGACGCGCGCGCCGAGCAGTCGCATGCGGCCGACGTTGGGCGCTTGCCGCGCGATGTCTTCGGCGCCCATGTAAACGTCGCACGGCAGATCGAAGAGGGCGCATGCGGTGGCGGTTGCAACCCCGTGTTGCCCTGCGCCCGTCTCGGCAATGATCCGCGCCTTTCCCATCCGCTTCGCCAGGAGCGCTTGCCCCAGCGCGTTGTTGATTTTATGCGCGCCGGTGTGACAGAGGTCCTCACGCTTTAGGAAGAGGCGCGCAAGGTGCTTTCCTTCGGGATCGATGCGCTCGCGCAAGCGACGTGCTTCGGTGAGCGGCGTGGGCCGACCGACGTAGGTCCTGAGCAGGCCTCGCCACTCGTTCTGAAACGACTCACCCCACACGATGTCGGTGAGCGCTCGCTCCAACTCGAGGAGCGCGGGGATCAGCGTCTCCGAAACGAATCGTCCGCCAAAAGGCCCAAAATACCCCGTGGCTCGCCGCGCATCTGCCATGCCCGCATCCTCTACCAGCATCGCGGGCCGTTACCAGTATCCCGCGCGCACAATTGAGCGGGCGGCGCACGATTGAGCGCGCGGTTCTCGAAGAACCCAAGGTCACACGCACACGGAGAATTTTTTTTTGCGGCGATACCGGGTGATGTTTCGAGCGTATCATCCGCGGGGTATTGCATGGCGACGTGTCCTACTTGTCGTGCGCAGTATCCGGACGGCACGAACACCTGCGAGAAAGACGGTGACGCGCTTCTGCCGGACACTGCATTTGCTGGGCTCGACCGAGAGCTAACGGCCGGCTTCGTGGTTGGCGAATACCGTGTCGAGGAGAAGATCGGCGAAGGGGGCTTTGGCTCCGTCTACCGCGCGGTGCACCCTCTCATCGGCAAGGCCGCTGCAATCAAAGTCCTGAGCCGTCAATATTCGGCCAATCCGCAGGTGGTGGCGCGCTTCATCGCCGAGGCCCGCGCGGTCAATCAGATCCGACATCGCAACATCATCGATATTTTTTCATTCGGCGCGCTCGACGACGGACGGCAGTACTTCGTCATGGAGCTTCTCGACGGGATGCCGCTGGATCGTTATTTGAAAGACGAAAAGGGTAGATTGACTGTCGAAGAGGCACTTCCCATTTTGCGTGCGGTGGGCCGGGCGCTCGACGCGGCGCACGCGTCGGGCATCCTGCACCGCGACCTGAAGCCGGAAAATATCTTCCTCTCGTTCGACGAGGATGGGCGTCCGTTTCCCAAGTTGCTCGACTTCGGTATTGCGAAATTGATGGGTGGGGGAAAAGGCTCCGATCCGAAAACGCGAACGGGGACGCCGATGGGAACTCCGTATTATATGTCCCCCGAGCAGTGTCGAGGAAAGGATGTCGATCATCGCACCGATATCTATTCGTTTGGCGTGCTGACGCACGAGCTACTCACCGGGGACGTTCCGTTTCGTGGCGACGACGTAGTCGAGCTCCTCATGATGCAGACCCGTGTGGCGCCGCCGCCGATGTCGTCGATGTGTGCTGCGGTTCCTTCGGCGCTCGACGAACCCGTGCTTCGAATGTTGGCGAAGGATCCCGCCGCGCGTCCTGCTTCGGTGGGCGCGGCGGTCGAGGCGCTCGTGGCGGCGGCGAAAGAGGCGGGCATCGGGGGCGCGTCGTTCACGTCGGGGGCGGGCGCGTCGGGGGTGATGGCGGCGGCGCTGCACGCGGCCGAGGGGGCGAGCGTCCAGCGAATCACGCCCGCGCAGACGACATTGGGATCGGCGGAAACGCTGGAGGAGGGCCGATCGGCGACGAGCGCGAAGCACCCCGGGTCGCAGACGATCGGCGCAGCGTCAACCGATGTGCCCATCGTCTCCAAGCGCCGTTCGGCGGGGCGTATTGCGATGATGGTCTTTGCAGGTTCGAGCGCCCTCATGATGATCGGAATCGCATTGGTCGCGACCGGGGTGATCGGTGGCATCAAGCGCGAACCGCACGTGCAGGCGCCATCTGAAATGGCGTCGGCGCTGCCGCGGGGCGGACCGGACGTGACATCGGTGGCGCAGCAGGCCCCCGCGGCGGAGCAAGGCGCAGCAACGGAAGAATCCCGCGCGGACGTCGACGCAAAAGCCGTCTCCGTCACGGTCCGTTCCAACCCCGCGCGCGCGACGGTTTGGAAGGACGGCGTCAAAATGGGGGAAACGCCCGGTCCCATTTCGCTCCCGCGCTCCGCCGACGCGACCAAGTTGACGGTCAGATCCGACGGTTACAAATCGTCGGACGTCACCGTCGACACGAGCAAAGACACCACGCTGCTCGTCACGCTCACTCGGATCGAACGCTCTGTGCGCAGCGCACCGGCGAAGGCCGCGTCCAGCGCCAAGAGTGATATCCCGACCGATATCAACGAAAAATAATCGAACTTCTCATCGTGAAAGATTGGGCGGGATGATCCTCAAGCGACTCGGTTTGGCCTTCGTCTTGGGAGCGGCGTCGTTGGTTTCGTGTCAGACGCTCCCGGATACCGGCACGTGCGGCAATGGTCTCGTCGAGGTCGAACGCGGCGAAGATTGCGACGGCGCAACGACGCGGCCGGGCAGCGTGTGCAATGCATCTTGCCACTTCTCCTGTGCGGTGGCGTCCGGAGCATCCAC
>Ga0193753_10004264_pt1 | contig 10263 bp, 9 predicted proteins | sample H1c2metaG_FD_144925 | JGI IMG/M metagenome (GOLD analysis project Ga0193753, IMG submission 144925) | Soil microbial communities from a riparian zone of the East river system, Colorado, United States - H1c2 | ecosystem: Environmental > Terrestrial > Soil > Riparian zone | place: USA: East River... | reverse complement strand
CAGGATTCGCAGACTCATTTAGGGTGCGAATCCTGAGCCTGCGCGCCCCGGCGCCAGCCGGAATCCCGATCAGGTAGTCACCGTTTTCCAGCAGGGTCAGTTCATGGCCTGCAGGCGCCTCCCCGGGCGGCGCCATGGGTCCCCTGACGAGGCGGGGATCGGCCAGCCACCCTTGCGACAGGACCAGCCCGTCCGCATCCACCAGCGTGTATTCGAGTTTCAGGTCCTGGCGCACGCCGAGGCGCCGCGGAACGCGGGCTTCCGCGGTGCGGGTGCCCACGACGGTGTGACCGGTCGAATCGACGCGCATGTGGACCCAGCCGCCGATTTCATCCACCGGGGGCGAAGCCTTGAAAACGGCGACCGTCGGCTCGCTCGATATCGACCAGGTGAAGTCGCCACTCTGTTCCTGCGCTCGCGGGTCGCGAATCAGCCCGGTGCGATCCCGTAGCTGCGCCCGCACCACGTGCGCGCCGCCGTCCGCCACGAACACGTAACGCCGCAGGTCGCGCGCGCTTTCGATTTCCACGCCGTCGACCCACCAGCCCACGGAGACGGTTTCCGGCGGCCATGGGCTAACTACATCGAACGTCAGTCGGTCGCCCGCGAGGCCGGTGACGGCAGGCCGTGCCGGGTAGGCCGCGAGCAGCGGCGGGACCGCACGGTAGAGCGCCCGCAGCCAGGCCTCGGCGTTCACCTCGCCAATCGGCGCGTCGAGAGTACGCATGATGCTGTCGTGTTTTGGCCGGTAGAAACCGTTCTGCACATAGAACGCGCCTTCGAAATGCCCGACACCGTTTTCGAGCGGATCGACCGGAATGTGCGCCGGGTCGGCGAACCAGTGGCGCCAGGGGATGAGGCCGGGCTCGGTGGCCTTCGTGATGTTGGGAAACCGTCCTTCCTCGTAAAGGGTCACCGAGCTGCGCGCGACGGCGGCATCGACGTATTCGTCGCCGAGCCCTGCGACGAGGTGACCCATCTCGTGCAGCGCGATCCTGCCGGCATTGGCGTTGCGCGAGACCACCATGCCCGAGGCGTTGCTGCTGCCCACGTACTCGGCGGTGTTGAGAATGACAGCCAGCGCGTCGAACCCAGTGTGCTCGGCGAGCAGGGCGTCGTAGACCTTGCCCCAGTTCACACAGGCCACGCGTTCGATGCCGCCGCAGTGCAGCCTCGCGTCGAACGCCGTCAGCGACCCGTGCCAGGGAATAGCCGGAGCCGGTCCGCTCACGTGCGAAACGGCGGTGAGTACGTGCACGTTCCACGCCGCGGCATGGCGCGCGAGCTCTGGAGCCTCCGTAATCTCTTTCGCCATCGCGAGCGCCGACTTCAGCAGCTGTTGCTGTTCATCGGCGGTGAATCCATCCCCGGTGATGACCCAGTGAAGGCCGTTGGACGATGGGCTCCCGATCACGGTGAATACTTTTCCGGACGAGGACAGCGGGCTCACGACGACGAAAAGAGTGGTTTCAGCGGCAAGCCCGGACGGGTCGGTAGCCTTCAACACCAGCTGAACCTCGGTGGCGCGGACGACAGACGGTGTGTCGAATTGCACGCCCCGGAAATCCGCCTTCAGGTTGCCGACCGACACGCCGGCCGCCTTCTGCGAAACCTCGACAGTGACGCGATCGCCGTCCGGATCGGAAAAGCCGACCCACAACTGCACATGGCGTCCGGCGCCGACCACCGTGTCGGTGGCTTGCGTGTCGATCAGCGGTGCGTGGTCAGCGTCGACCGTGGCGTTCGCCGACACGGCGGCCGCGCTGGACGCGGGCATGCCGTTGCCGATGCCGCCACACCCGGTGACGCTCCCGAGAACGAGACCTGCGAACAGGAAAGCCGGAAAGGATTGACGCCGCATGCCGGCATATCGGCAGAGGGCGAGGTCACGTTGATCGATCGGCCGCGCAGAATTTCGCGTTCAGCGTCGCGACTTCGCAAGGACGCGCGGTGAATCACGCGGCAGCGGCAACACCATTCCGCCGAGTTGCCCAAAACCTTACGGGTTAGGCGTTCGGAACTACCAGGCCTCGGTGATGAAGCGCGCGTCGTGCGCCGCCGTGCCGTCGGTGTCTTCGATAGCCGCCTCGGTCGCGACCGTCACCACTTCGGGTGCGGGCTGCTCCTGCATCGGTGCGGGCTGTTCGGCCAGCACCCGTTCCGGCTCCAGCCAGGCGAGCATGGTCTGCCACTGGGCCAGGTCTTCCTTGACCACGTAGGGCTTCATCTCGTGGATGCCGACTCCCTGCTCGGCGGCACGCACGTAATTCTGCGAATCGCGCATCGTCGCCACGATGGGGATCTCGAGCTTTTCCAGGAATCGCATCAGCGACTGGAACATGAGCGTGTTCTTGCGCACGCGGTTGGCGATGACCCCGATGCGGTTCTCCGCGCGCTTGATCTTGGCCACGAGCAGCAGGTCGGCGATGCAGCGTGAAGCCGCGTGGATGTCGATGTCCGAGGGGAGCACGGGAACGATGATCTTGTGGGCGTCGCGTGTGAGCTCAGGCATGAGGCGCGCTTCGACCGCGGCCGGGCTGTCCACCACGATTTTCTGCGTGCCCTCGGGCACACGCATCTGCCAGGCGCGCGTGGTGCGTGCGTCGTGCTCGAAGGTGGCGATGCCGGTGATGACCGCCTGCGGCGGTTTGCGTTTGCGCAGCCACCGCGTGGCCGACCCCTGCGGGTCGCGGTCTATGAGCAGGGTGGCATCGCCACGCGCAGCGAAATACGCCGCGAGGTTGATCGCGAGCGTCGTCTTGCCAGAGCCCCCTTTAGGGTTAAGGACGACGATGCGTTGCATGCTTCCTTCGGACGGTTTGTCAGAATGTGGTAGCGATGTGAAGCACTCGAAAGACTAGCGATGCCGCCCCTGTGGCGCAACCAAACATCGGGTTGAGTGTGACTGCGGACACAGCGATGCCGCATTCATGTTCCTACGATCCACCCCAGTTCAGGTCTGTGCAAGGTGGCTCGCGATGGAACGTTTCCTGCTCCTCTGGGACGAAATCGACGACCTCGTGGGTACCAGCCGGTACTACGTAAAAAACACCGCCATGGCCATCTGGACGTCCGTCCGCTCGCGTTGATTTGCTGAAGCCCCTTTCAGGGGCTTGAATTCTGATTTCGGCGCCCGCAGTCTGCCGGCGCCATGACAACCCCCCAATCCGAAGAAATACGCGGCAAGGAAACACTAGGTTTCCAGGCCGAAGTCCGTGAGCTGCTGAAGCTCATGATCCACTCGCTGTACAGCCACCGGGAAATCTTCCTGCGCGAGCTGATCTCGAACGCTTCCGACGCGAACGACAAGCTTCGCTTCGAGGCGTTGAGCAAGCCCGAATTGATGGCCGGCGACACCGACCTCGCGATCTCGATCGAAGCGGATGCCGCGAAGAAGACGCTGACCATTCGCGACAACGGCATCGGCATGAGCCGCGAAGAGGCCATTTCGCACCTGGGCACCATCGCGCGTTCCGGCACCGCCGAGTTCTTCAAGAAACTCTCCGGCGACCAGCAGAAGGATTCGCAGCTCATCGGCCAGTTCGGCGTGGGTTTCTATTCGGCGTTCATCGTCGCGGATCGCGTCGAGGTGCTGACGCGGCGCGCCGGGCTTCCGCCAGGCGAAGGCGTGCACTGGGAATCGGCGGCCGACGGCGATTTCACGGTCGAGACGGTGGAGCGCGCCGAACGTGGCACCACCATCGTGCTGCACCTCAAGGACGACGCCAAAGAGTTTCTCGACGCCTGGCACCTGCGCTCGCTGGTGCGCCGTTACTCGGACCACATCGCTTTCCCGGTGCGCATGCCGAAGGAAGGCGAGGCGACGGTCGAGTACGAGGCCGTCAATCGCGGCACGGCGCTCTGGACGCGTCCCAAAAGCGAAATCAAGGACGAGGAGTACGTCGAGTTCTACCGGAGCCTGTCCCATGACTCTGGTGAGCCGCTGACCTGGTCGCACAACCGCGTCGAGGGCAAGCGCGACTACACCAGCCTCGTGTTCATCCCCGCTGCCGCGCCGTACGACCTGTGGCAGCGCGACGGCGCCCGCGGGCTCAAACTGTACGTCCGGCGCGTGTTCATCATGGACGACGCGGAGCAGTTCCTGCCGCTGTACCTGCGCTTCGTCAAAGGCGTGCTGGATTCCGCGGATCTGCCGCTGAACGTTTCGCGCGAGCTGCTGCAGTCGGATAGCGAAGTGGAGGCCATGCGGGCCGCGCTCACCAAGCGCGTGCTCGACCTGCTGGCAAAGCTCGCGAAGGACGATGCGGCCAAGTACCAGGGCTTCTGGAACGAGTTCGGCGCGGTCCTCAAGGAAGGCCTGGCGGAGGACCATGGCAATCGCGACAAGCTGCTGCCGCTGCTGCGCTTCGCTTCCACGCACAAGGAAGGCGATGCCGAAGAAGTCTCGCTCGCCGACTACGTGGGGCGCATGCAGACGGGCCAGGACAAGATCTATTACGTGGTCGGCGAGAGTTTCGCCGCGGCCCGCAGCCATCCGGCCATCGAGGGACTGCGCGCGCGCAATGTCGAGGTGCTGTTGTTAGGCAAGCGCATCGATGCGTGGATCATGGACCACCTGCAGGACTTCGAAGGCAAGCAATTCAAGGACGCGACGCGCGGGGACCTGGACCTCGGCGGGCTCGCGAGCGCCGCCGACAAGGAAAAGGCCGAGGCGCAGGTCAAGGAAAACAAGACGCTGCTCAGGCGCGTCAAGGATGCGCTCGGCGAGCGCGTCTCCGAGGTACGGGTTAGCACGCGGCTCAAGGATTCCGCGGCGGTGCTGGTGGCCGGCGAGCACGACATGTCCGCGCCGCTGCGGCGCGTGCTGGAAGCGGCTGGGCAGAAGGCGCCCGCGGGCGCGCCGGTGCTCGAGCTCAATGTCGAACATCACCTGGTGAAGTACCTGGAGAATCGCGAAGACGCCGCGGACTTCGGCGAATTGGCGCTGGTGATCTACGAGCAGGCCATGCTCGCCGAAGGTGCACAGCTCGCCGACCCGGGAGCGTTCGTTCAGCGGCTCAACCGCATGTGGGCGCGTCTTTGAGCAACGACGATCTTCTTCGGCCGACGTTATCTGACTATCAGCGCACTCCGGAGCTGTACAACTCCACCGGCTTTTTCATGTCGGCGTTTTTTGGCGGGCCACTGGGCGCCGCAATCTATGGTGCCGCCAACAGTCACCGGCTGGGTCGCCTGTCCCGGGATCTGCCGCTGATCGGTGCAGTCGTGGCTGCGGCGTTCCTGCTGCCATGCCTGCTCCATGACATGGGTTGGCTGCCCCGCCTCGCCACGGCCATTGGCGGCGGTGTGATGCGCAATTATGAGCTGGTCGTGCGCGCATTCGGGTTGCTCGCCTATGGTGCTATCTACCTCATGCACCGGCGGTTTTTCAGGTCGGCCCGGGTTTCCGGCGCGAAGGAGATTCCGGGCTGGGTGCCGGGCATCGCCGCGGTCGTCGCGGGTTTCGCCGCAAATTCCGCATTCGTTTCATGGCTTCTGAAGCATCATTGAGGCATGGAAGATCAACCCTCGAACGCCGATGCATATGCACAGCAGGCTTTTTATTTCATAGAGCGTCGGCGCCTCGCTGACGCCAGGCGGGTGCTCAAGGACGGGCTTTCGCAGTTTCCGCAAGATCCGGATTTGCTGTTTCACGGCGCCCAGGTCGAGTGGCTCAACGACGAGAACGACGCTGCCGAAGCCACTGCGCGGCAGGTACTCGGCGTGGCGCCCGAACATGCGCCGGCGCGTCAACTGCTCGCGACCCTGCTCGTTGAACGCCATCAGTTTGCCGACGCGGAGGTTCTGCTCATCGGGCTGCTGCGCGACTACCCCGAGGATGCCGGCCTGTACGGCCGCTATTCGCGGCTGATGCTTCGCACGCTGCACCTCGACAAGGCCGAACAGCTCGCGCGAGAGGGCCTGCGTTATGACCCCGACGATAGTGAGTGCCTGCTCGCGATGGCCTTGTGTGAGACCGCACGCGGCGGAGCGCACGCGAATCAGGGACTCCAGAACCTGATCACAGGCCATCCGGAATCCATGAGCACGGTGCACGCGCTGGTCATCGCGCTCGTTGACGGCGGGCGCATCGACGAAGCCCATCGCATCGCCCAACAGGCGATGCGGGCCGATCCGGCCAACGAACATCTCGTGAGCATGGTGCGCGAGCTGCGCATCCAGAATCACTGGAGCATGAAGCCGCTGTGGCCATTACGGAAATGGGGATGGGCCGCGTCCGCCGCCATGTGGGTCGGCTCGATCGTCGTCTTGCGTGGGCTGCGGACCACCGCGCCCGACCTCTATGGCCCGGTTGCAGTGGCGTTGCTCGCGTACGTGATCTACAGCTGGGTATGGCCGCCACTCATCCGGCGCATCCTTTGACCCACCACGATCCCCGTCTCGCGGAACTCGAAGCGCAGCTGCTGCGCGATCCTCTCAATGCGCCTGCGCGTCTCGAATACGCCCGCCTGCTGCTCGCGGTGGACGATGAAGCGGCGGCGGTTCAGCAATATGATGTGGCGCGCACTCTCGGTGGAACGCCGCTGCTCGAAGAATTCGAAGCACTGCGCGCGCCGCCCCCGCCAGCGGTCCGTGAGCCAGTAAAACTTTCCGTCGTTCAGGGCGCACGCAGCGCCGAGGTGGTTTCGATCGCCCGGCCACCGCAGGCGGCCGACAAGACACGGTTCGCGCACATCGCGGGCATGGAGGACCTCAAGAAATCCATCCGCATGCAGATCATCGAGCCGTTCATCAACCCGGGCATGTTCGCGAAGTTCCGCAAGAAGGCCGGTGGCGGAATACTGCTCTACGGGCCGCCAGGGTGCGGCAAAACCATGCTGGCGCGCGCCGTCGCCAATGAATGCAACGCCTCGTTCCTCTCCATCGGCATCTCCGAGATCCTCACCGCGTGGCTGGGCGAGAGTGAACGCAATCTTGCGCTGATGTTCGAGAAGGCACGCGCGCAGAAGCCCTGCGTGATGTTCTTCGATGAGCTCGACGCACTTGCCTTCGCTCGCTCCAAGTCGAGCTCGGACACGAGCCGCAAGATCGTCAACGAATTCCTGGCGCAGCTCGACGGCTTCGAGAAAGCCAACGACCAGGTGCTGATACTCGCGGCCACCAACATGCCCTGGGACGTGGATCCGGCGATGAAGCGCCCGGGGCGATTCGCACGCCAGGTGTTCGTGCCGCCCCCGGATGCCATTGCGCGCGCGCGCATCATCGAGCTCGCGCTCGATGGCGTGCCGCATGGAGCCGTCGACTCCGCGGCGGTTGCCAAGCTCACCGAGCAGTTCTCGGGTGCCGACGTGGACGCGCTGGTCGAGCGCGCCAAGGAATACGTGCTCACTGAATACGTCGAGACCCACAGGGAGCGCGATATCTCCCAGCACGATCTGCTGCGTGCCGCGGCGGAGCTGACGCCGACGACGCAGGACTGGCTGCGCACCGCGCGCAACCTCGTCAAATACGCGGGCGGCGACGATTCCTATCGCGACCTCGAGCGTTATCTCAAGGCAAACAAGCTGCTTTGAGTTTTGTTTGCAATAATGCCGCTCCCGCAAACCCGGAGTCTCGCGATGCACCGCAAGTTGCTGGCCAATTCGTTCACGATTGTTTTGACCGCGCTGGCCATTGGGGCCTGCAGCAAGAGCGAGAAGCCGGGCGAGGAGATGCCCGCGCCGGCCGTTGAAGCCGCGCCCACTCCCACCCCTGCATCCGCAGCCACTCCATCCACAGGAACCGAAGCCATGCCTTTGACGAAGACGGACCTCACGCCCGGCACCGGAGCCGAAATCAAATCCGGCCAGAATGCGCTGGTGCACTACACGGGCTGGCTGTACGACGCTGCCGCTCCCGAGAACAAGGGCAAACAATTCGACAGCTCGGTGGGTGGCGAACCCTTCGACTTCCCGCTCGGTGGCGGCCGCGTGATCAAGGGCTGGGACGAGGGTGTGGTCGGCATGAAAGTAGGCGGCAAGCGCCGGCTCGTCATTCCGCCCGAGCTGGCCTACGGCAGTGCCGGCGCCGGTGGCGTCATTCCGCCCGGTGCGACGCTGGTGTTCGACGTCGAGCTCGTGGAAATCCAGTAATGCGGCTCCTGGCTGGTCTCGCGCTCGCGCTGCTGCTCGGCGCCGGCGCCGCTTCGGAGGCCGCCACGCTGATCCACGCAGGCCGTGTCATCGATGGTGTCTCCGACACCGTCAGGACCCACCAGACGGTCGTGGTCGACGCGGGCAAGATCGTCGCGATCGAACCGGGGTTTCGCGCGCCCGCGGCGGGAGATGTCGTCATCGACCTCGAGCAGGGCACGCTGTTGCCCGGCCTGTTCGACATGCACGTGCACCTGTCGGGCGAATACAGCCGCAACTCCGAGATCGAGGAGTACAAGCTCAACGAGGCCGACTACGCCATCAACTCGGTCGTGTACGCCAACCGCACGTTGTTAGCCGGCTTCACCACGGTGCGCGATCTCGGCGATGAATATCGGGTCACGATCGCGCTGCGCAGCGCGATCAACGCGGGCAAGGTGCCGGGGCCACGCATCGTCGCCGCGGGCAAGGCGATCGGCACGACGGGCGGCCACGCGGATCCCACCAACGGCTGGGCGCACCAGTTCCAGCACGACCCGGGTCCGGACGAAGGCGTCGTCAACAGCGTCGACGATGCGCGCAAGGCCGTGCGGCAGCGTTACAAGGAAGGCTCCGACACGATCAAGATCACGGCCACGGGCGGCGTGCTGTCGATCGCGAAGAACGGTTCCAACCCGCAGTTCACCGAAGAGGAGATTCGCGCCATCGTCACCACGGCGCGCGACTACGGCTTCAAGGTGGCGGCGCACGCGCATGGCGCCGAAGGCATCAAGCGCGCGGTTCGCGGCGGCGTCGACAGCATCGAGCACGGCACGTTCATGGACGACGAGGCCATGAAGCTGATGAAGGAACGCGGCACGTTTTACGTGCCCACGATTTCCGCCGGCAACTGGGTGTATGAAAAGGCGCAGGATCCGGACTTCTTCCCGCCCATCGTGCGTCCGAAGGCGCTCGAAGTGGGTCCGCGGATCCAGGCGACGTTCGCGAAGGCCTACAAGAGCGGCGTGAAGATCATGTTCGGCACCGATACGGGCGTCAGCGCCCACGGCAAGAACGCACACGAATTCAAACTCATGGTCGACGCCGGCATGCCGGCGATGGCGGCCATCCGGGCCGCTACCAGCGTGCCCGCGAAGTTCCTCGACCTCGATGACAAGGTGGGCAGCATTGCCGTCGGCAAGCTCGGCGAACTGGTCGGCGTGCCCGGCAATCCGCTGGAGGACATCACCGCCATGGAGCGCGTGACGTTCGTCATGAAGGACAACACCGTCTACAAGGCGCCGTGAGGGCGGAAGTCCTGACGCTCGCGGGGCCGGCCGGGCCCCTGGAGACCAAGCTCGAGTTTCCAGAGGGCGATGCGCCTCCGCGGGTGTTTGGCGTCGCCTGCCATCCGCATCCGCTGTTCGGCGGCACCATGGACAACAAGGTCACACACGTTCTCGCGCGCGCCATGATGGAGTGCGGCGCGCCGGCGTTTCGGTTCAACTTCCGCGGCGTGGGTGCGAGCGGCGGATCCTTCGACAACGGCCGCGGCGAAGCGGACGACCTGGCCGCAGTGGTGGCCGAAGGGCACCGGCGTTTCCCCGACGCGGCGCTGTGGTTAGGCGGTTTCTCGTTCGGTGCGTTCGTGGCGTTGCGCGCGGCGCAGCAGCTGTCGCCCGTGAAGCTGGTGGCGGTGGCGCCGCCGGTGGCGCGTTTCGAGCTCGGCACCGTGGTGCACCCGGAGTGCGAGTGGATGCTCGCGCAGGGCGACGCTGACGAGGTGGTGCCGCCCGAAGCGGTGCTGGCGTGGGCGGCGGAGCAACCTCGCAAGCCACGACTCCACGTGATCGCCGGTGCCGGGCATTTCTTTCACGGCAAGCTTCACGAGCTGAAGCCGCTCATTCTCGATTTCCTGAGGTCGTAAAGCACAAAAGCCCGGACGTCTTTCGACGTCGGGCTCTTGTGTCGCATTCGCGCCGTGGCAGCGCGAAATGCGGAGCGCTTAGTTTACGAGCGCTTTGAGGCTCTTCAACGGCAGAACGCGAACCTTCTTGGAGGCCGGCTTCGCCTTGAAGACCATCTTTTCCTTCGTGAAGGGGTTGATGCCTTCGCGCGCCTTCGTGGCGGGCTTCTTCACAACCTTCATCTTCAGAAGGCCGGGCAGCGTGAACAGGCCAGGGCCACGCAG
>Ga0193753_10004263_pt1 | contig 10266 bp, 11 predicted proteins | sample H1c2metaG_FD_144925 | JGI IMG/M metagenome (GOLD analysis project Ga0193753, IMG submission 144925) | Soil microbial communities from a riparian zone of the East river system, Colorado, United States - H1c2 | ecosystem: Environmental > Terrestrial > Soil > Riparian zone | place: USA: East... | reverse complement strand
AGCATTCCGCCGGGGTTTGAGCCGAATTGCGGTTCTGTAAGTCCAAAGCAGCCAATGGCCTTGCCTTGTTGCAGCAGCGGCAGCCATTTGTTTTTTTGCTCTTCGCTGCCGTAGGCGTAGATCGGGTACATCACAAGCGCGCTCTGCACCGAGACGAAGCTGCGAATGCCGGAGTCGCCGCGCTCCAGTTCCTGGGTCATGAGGCCGTAGGCAACATTGGACATGCCGGCGCAGCCGTAGCCCTGGAGGTTTGCTCCAAAAAAACCTAATTCTCCGAGCTGCGGAACGAGGTGCTGGGGAAACGTTCCTTCCCGGCTGTGCTTCTCGATAATTGGAATGATTTCGTTTTCAACAAACTGCCGCGCGGTTTGCCGCACGAGTTTTTCTTCGTCGTTCAGCTGCGAGTCAAAGTCGATGAAATCCACGCCGCCATAGCCAGCCATAATTTACTCCTGCCCCTCGCCGGTCCCAGGCGATATTCGAGTATGCCAAGCGGGGGAAAATGCCGTGTCTTGCAAGCTCCGCTGTTTTTACACACGGATTGTAACAAGGGCATTCCGGCAGCGGCAACCGAGCGGGACCAGCCTAGCTGCCAAGAGCCTGCAGGAGATCATCGATTACATCGTCTGGATGCTCAAGGCCGATGGACAGACGAAGCAGGTTGGGGGCTGTCGTGCTGGATTTTCCTTCGGCTGAAGCGCGATGTTCAATAAGCGTTTCCACCCCTCCGAGGCTTGTGGCATTGCGAATCAAACGAACTCTGGAGGCCACCCCGACAGCTTCATCGCGCCCACCTTTGATGAGAATCGAAAGCATGGCGCCAAAACCGGACATCTGCCTCGCGGCGATTGCATGTCCTGGGTGGGATTCGAGTCCGGGATAAAAGACGGTCTCGATTTTCCTATTTTGTGCCAGAGCTCTAGCAACGGCCATGCCATTCGCGCTGTGACGCTCCATGCGGCAGGCCAGCGTATGCAGGCCGCGCAGCACCAGCCAGGAATTAAAAGGAGAGGAAACTGCGCCGAGTACGGTGCGCACGTGAACGAGACGCTCATAAAGAGCGTCTCGTTTCCCAACCACCAGGCACCCGCCTTGCACGTCACTGTGTCCTCCGCAGAATTTTGTCGTGGAATGAAGGACGACGTCTGCTCCGAGCTCGATGGGCCTTTGCAGAATGGGCGTTGCAAAGGTATTGTCAACCAGGCTCAGCGCTCCGGCTTCACGGGCAATTTTTGCCAGGGCAGCAATGTCGATGATGTCCATGCGTGGGTTGGAAGGAGTTTCCATCCACAGGAGTCTCGTATTGGGACGGAGTGCTTGCTTCACATTTTCCGCGGACCGCATATCGATTGCCGTGGACTCGATTCCCCATTTATGCAGGAAATCTTTTTGCGCCACGCGAACGTGGACGTAGACATCCTGCGGGAAAATTACATGCGAACCGGGATCGAGCTGCTGCAGCATCGCGCTGGCTGCGCCCATCCCAGAACCAAAAACCAGAGTATCTTCGCCTCCTTCCAGCTGGCTTAGGGCCTGTTCCAGGCGATCCTGCGTTGGATTTTTGTCACGAATGTAAATGTAGCCGTGAACTTCCTCGCTGGCAGGGCCGTGCTCAAAGGTAGTCGAAAGATGAATCGGCGGCGCAATGGAACCTGTTACGGCATCCGGTTCAGTGCCGGCATGAACAGCACGTGTTTCGATTTTCATGGAGTTGCCCTCCCGTTGCATTGGAGCGGATTTCAGAGTAGTGAAGTTGGATGGCGATACTCAAGCTCCAAAATGGCGACGAAGCCCCGGCAACCAAGGAAGCTGCCGCAACTTGACGCTGGCACTGCTAGACAGCGAAAATTTAGGATTGCATGAATGTATCTGCTGAAAAATGAGGATCCGTGCCCACCAAGAAATCTGTCGCAGCGAAACGTCCCGCGCGAAGCCGAAATGTCCTTGAAAGAGTTCCCGAGATACTGATTTTTGATGTCGACGGCGTGATGGTAGACGTGCGCGAAACATTCTGGTTGTCGGCTCTGCAAACGGTGCGCGAACTCACCGGGAAGCGCGCGACGTGGGATGAGCTTCATGCGTGGAAGAGCAAGCCGGGCAACAACGATGATTGGAGCATGATTTCGAATTGGGTGACAGCACTTGGCCATCCCATCAGCTATGAGGAAGCGCGGGCCGCATTTCAGAAATTCTACTGGGGAACCGATGGCAAACCTGGAAATGTAGTGAAAGAGAAATTGCTGCTGAGCGGGAAGCAGTTGGAAAAATGGGCCGCGCGATTTGAAATCAACCTGTTCACCGGCCGCACGCGAAAAGAGTATTCCTACACATTTGAAAAATGGCCGCCTGCCAAATATTTCCGCATGGTCGTGACCATGGACGACGTGAAACACAAAAAACCAGCCCCCGACGGGGTACTGAAAATTCTAGGCAGACGTGATCCGGGGAGCGCTTTGTATCTGGGAGATAACATTGATGATGCGCTCTCGGCGAAAGCCGCCGGTGTGGCTTTTATGGGCATACTGGGTCCGACGGATCCGGACTACCGGGCGAGAGCGGCGCGATTCCGGGAGCTGGATGCGCTCGCCTTGCTGCCTCGGATTACCGACCTGAACGATTGGCTCTAAATTAATTGTCCGTTGCTGTCGATCTGGGCCTTGTTCGTTCGTCTAGATGACAGGAGGCAACACCATGCAATATCTGCTGCTTATCTATGATGAAGAGCAAGTGTGGGGAAAAATGTCCCAGGCCGAACAGGGAAAGATGTACGCCGAATACGGACAATTTGGCGCGGAGATCAAGCAAAGTGGCAACCACGTCGCCGGCCATCAACTGCAACCCACCGCGACGGCGACGACAGTACGCCTGCGAGACGGCAAGCGCCTGCTCACCGACGGCCCCTTTGCGGAAACCAAAGAACAATTGGGCGGTTTCTACCTGGTAAACGCCAAAGACCTGGACGAAGCGATTGCCATTGCTGCGCGAATCCCTTCGGCTCGGATGGGATCGATTGAAGTGCGTCCCCTGGTTGTTCCCCAGGCGCCCAAGCCAGCGTGAGCACCAAGACTTAACCCGGCCCGAAGATTCATTGACAACCCATGTGGGCCACCGGTCATGATGATTGCTGGTCGCCATGGACTTTGAAAAACACTATCGTGAAGAGTCCGGCCGCATCCTTGCCACTCTGATTCGTTTGCTGGGCGATTTTGATCTGGCCGAAGAGATGTTGCAGGAAGCCTACACCGTGGCTTTGCAGACCTGGCCAGCGCAGGGGATTCCCGCGAATCCCCCCGCGTGGCTGGTCAGCACGGCGCGCCACAAAGCCATTGACCGACTGCGCCGCGAGCAGCGATTTGCCGTAAAGCAGGTGGAAATCGCGAAAACCGCCGAGGTCAGCGTTTCGCCGTTAAGCGAATTCGAAGAAGACATGTTTCAGGACGATCCACTGCGTTTGATTTTCACCTGCTGCCATCCGGCATTGGCTCTGGAATCTCAGGTAGCGCTTACCCTGCGAACAGTTTGCGGAATAACGACGGAGGAAATCTCCAGTGCCTTTCTCATTCCTCCGGCGACCATGGCGCAACGCCTGGTGCGCGCCAAGCGCAAGATTCGTGATGCAGGAATTCCCTATCGCATCCCTGCACAGGAAAGTTTGGCGTCACGGCTGGATGCCGTGTTGCTCGTTGTCTATCTCATTTTCAATGAAGGCTACCTGGCCAGCAAAGGGAGTGCTTTGATTCGCAGCGATCTCTGTGCCGAAGCCATTCGCCTGGCCAGGGTCTTGTGCCAACTCCTTCCCCAGTATGCGGAAACGCAGGGCTTACTGGGCCTGCTGTTGCTTCAGGACTCCCGGCGCGACGCCCGCACTAGTACGGCAGGCGACTTAATTCTCCTCGAAGAACAAGACCGTCGTCTTTGGCATGAGGACCAAATTGAGGAAGGCAGTCAACTAACGAGGCAAGCCCTTCGTCGCGGGTACACGGGGGGCTATGCCCTGCAGGCAGCCATTGCCGCGGTTCATGCGCATGCGAAAACGGCAGAAGAGACGGACTGGCGGCAAATTGTTGGCCTCTACGACCTGCTCTTGCGGCACCAGCCGTCACCCATCATCGAAGTCAACCGCGCGATTGCCATTGCGATGGCGGGCCCTCTGGAGACCGGGCTGGCGCTTCTTGACGACCTGGAGCGGAGGGAAGAGCTTAGCGAGTTCCATCTTCTTCCGGCAGCGCGGGCCGACCTCCTGCGACGTCTCCGGCGAATAGGAGAAGCTGAGGTTGCCTACCGCAGGGCGCTGTCGTTGTGCTCCAATGAAATAGAATGCAGGTTTCTCCGCCGCAGGCTCACAGAACTGGGCGCCGCCGGCGTCCTGTAACAATAAAATAACTCCGGGAACCTTTTTCCGCTCTCCAGGGAAAGGAGAGCATGAACGTGTGTTGGCTTCTTTCTTTCAAGAGCTCCATGCGGATGAAAGAAGTCCGTTGTCTGCTGTTTATGAGTGCCGCGAGCCTTATAGGGTTCGCGGCACCCTCCCCTTCTCTGGCACAGGCGGCGGCTGGGCCCCTGCCGCAGGCCCAGTCTCAGGACCGGCAGCCATCGCAAGTACCGACCCAGGCGCCTGTAGATCAAACGCGTACCAAAAATATTGCAGGATCTTGGAAGTTGAATCCCGAGGAGAGCGACGACGCCCGCAAAAAAATGCAGGAGGCGCGGGGCGGAAGCCGCGGCGGCGGTCCTGCAGGTGGTCGCGGAGGAATGGGTGGCGGTCGCGGCGGCTATGGAGGACGCTCGCGCAGCGGAGAGAGTGAGGAAGATCGCGCGCGTATGCAGGAACTAGTCTCGCCCGCGTCGCTGATCACGATCGTACAAAAAGAGCCGGAAATTGACCTGACCGACGATCAGAATCGGAAACGCGCATTTTTCACAGATGGCCGCAAACTGAAAAAGCCCAAGAAAGATTCCAACTACGAGGAATTTGCCGCGAAGTGGGATGAGTATGTGCTTACAGCCGAGGAAAAGGGGCCACGCGGCAAAATTCAACGTTCCTTTCAATCGGCGCCCGGCGGTCAGCAGCTCTATGAAACGCTTTTGTTAACCATTGGCCGAAACAATACCTCAGTCAACATTCGCTACGTCTACGATCTGGTCCCCCCGCCGTCCCAACCAGCCGCCAAATAGCACGACCCACTTGTACGTTTCCCTAGTCCAGAAGTTTATTGACGCAGCCGCGGTGTGGGACTACCATGCGCGCGCCATCCTGAAATTATCTTGCGGGAGCTTCTCTTGGACACTTCATCAGCCGTAGGTAGGCCATCGTTGGGACGCATGCTGCTTCGTTGGACAAAAAGAATATTTTTGTTCTTGCTGGGTCTCGCTGTTGCGGTGGCCATTTGCGGTGTCATTTATGAGCTGATCGGCGAGCGTCGCGATGCGAAACGCTTTCCGCAGCGCGGGAAGACATTTCAGGCGGGCGATGTGGCACTGAATATCGATTGCAGCGGCTCCGGTGGTCCAACTGTGATTTTGGATAGTGGACTTGGCGTTCCCGCGGCTGGCTGGATTCTTGTGCAGCCGGACGTCGCCAAATTTACGCGGGTGTGCTCCTATGACCGCGCCGGTTATGGATGGAGCGGCGCTAGCCCGGGCCCGCGCACCAGTGAACAAATTGCCAAAGAACTCAAAGAACTCCTAACAGCAGCTGGAGAAAAGGGCCCCTACATCATCGTAGGTCACTCCTTTGGCGGCTATAACATTCGTGTCTTCGCCGAGCATTATCCGGCCGAGGTGGCCGGCATGGTGCTTGTCGATGCATCTCACGAAGATCAGGAAAAAAGCATGACGCCTGCCTTTCAGGAGTTTTCAAGGAAACAGATGGCCAGCTTGAAAATGCAGAAAATTCTGGCTCCCATCATGATTCATCTAGGTATCTCGCGGCTGTTTTCAAAAGACGAAGAGGGCGGGAAGCTTTCAAAAGAGTCTGTTTCAGAAATCACCTATCTGCAACGGCAGTCCAAGTATATTTCCGCAATCACCGGCGAAATGCTGAGTTTTTCGCAGAGCGCCAGCGAAGTTCGGGCGACGCATGGATTGGGCGATCGGCCCCTCATCGTTCTGACGGCCGGCAAGTCTCCGGAACTGGGCGCGCTTCCTCCGGGGCTTACCAAGAAGGATTTTGACGAGTTCCACGAAATTTGGGTCAACGATCTTCAGGTCAAGGAGTCACAACTCTCGACGCGCGGAAAACGAATCATGGTCCCCGACAGCTCGCACATGATTCCCATGGAACGTCCGGACACGATCGTGTCGGCAATTCACGAGGTATGGACGGATGTGACCGCCGCCCACTGACGAGCAGCCGAAATCCGGCTCGTTCGGTATTTACATAGCGGGGAGACGTACTGGGCTTGCTCCGTTTCAGCAAGCAGGACGGGCCCGATCGTGCCCGGGGCCGGCAAGACCGCAAATTCTGCAAATAGACTATCGCTAGTTGCATTGACGGAATGACGCTGCGGATGCTATAAAAATAGGGTTCGAAGCGGCGGCTCTTAGCCCACCGTAGTCTGTCGGGTCAGGCTTACGGCGTGGCTGCCAACCTGTGGGGCGCTTCACGGCCACAAAACGAGTTTAGGCGAAACCTTTTAAATGCAAGATATCGTTCACCAACTTGGCGAACTCTTCCTTCAGGCTGTGCCTACAGTCCTGATCATCCTCCTTTTTTACTTCATCTTACGGGCCATTTTCTTCAAGCCGCTGCTGCAAATCCTGGCGGAACGCGAAGCCCGGACCACGGGCGCGCAGAAGGCCGCTGAAGAAGCCCAGGCCGCTGCCGCCGCCAAGGTCCAGCAGTATGAAAGCGCCCTCAAACAGGCCCGCGCCCAGGTTTATGCAGAGCAGGAAGCTGCTCGCGAACGGCTTCTTGACGAACGGGCGGCTCAGATTAAGGAAGTTCGCACCAAAGCTGCCGCTGAGGTTGCCGCGGCGAAAGACCGTATCGCCGGCGAGCTGGCTGCCGCAAGAAAAGATCTAGAAGCAACCGTTTCTCAACTTTCCGCAGAGATTGCGCGTCGCATCCTGGAAGCTCCGCGTCCTGGGGCACCCGCAGGAGGCGCACGATGATGCGCATGAACAGAATTTTCCTTCTAGGCAGCATATCGCTGGTACTGCTGTTCGCCGTCGCTCAGGCTGGCGCTGCCGAACAAGCCGCGAGCCCCAAGGCGGCACACTTCACGGAAATTTTCAAATGGATCAATTTCGCTATCGTGGCCGCGCTGGTGATTTGGATATTCGCTAAGCTCCTGCCTCCGAAATTCCGCAACGATGCAGCGATGATCAATGCTGCCATCGCGAAAGCGACCGCGGCCAAGGCTCTGGCCGACGCGCAGCTGCGGGATGCGCAAACCAAACTCGCGAACTTGCAGAAAGAAGTATTGGAATTGCGGGCACTGGCGGAGCGGGAATCCGGCGATGAAGTCGAACGAATTCATTCCGCAACTCAGACCGAAGCGCAAAAAATCGCCGCCGCCGCGAAAGCCGAAATTGAAGCCACGGAACGCTCAGCACGCATTGAATTGAAAGCGCTGGCTGCAAAGCTGGCGGTTGACGGGGCCGAAACTCTTCTGGTCAAACAACTCACGCCACAAGCACAAGAGTCGCTGATAAATAATTTCGTCAAAACGCTTGACGGGAGACCCAATTGAAGTCAGCGAGTCTCCAATATGCCAATGCGCTGGCGGACATAGCGTTGGCACAGGGTGCTGCCGAGCCGGCGGCCCGACAGCTGGCGGATTTTGGCGCGGCTTATGCGGAGTCCGCCGAACTGCGCACATTTCTCAGCAGTCCCAGCATTGCCACTCAGGCAAAGCATGGCGTGTTGGAAAAGCTTGCAGCGCGTATCGGCGCTAGCAAAATCATTCGCAATTTTCTTCTGGTGATTGCCGACCATCATCGCGCCCATATCCTTCCTGAAATTATTACGGCATTTCAGCAGGTGATTCGGCAGCGGCAAGGTGTGGCGGAAGCGGAGATATCTTCAGCAGTGCAACTGACCGAAGCGCAAAAGGCGCAATTCACCAGTTCGCTCGCCAAACTCACGGGCAAGAAAATCGAACCCAAATTCTCACTCGACCCGGCTCTTTTGGGCGGAGCGGTCGTACGGATTGGCGACACAATTTACGATGGCTCGCTGCGCAGCCGTTTGAATGGCATGCGCGCGCGTCTGGCAGGCGAATAAGAAGTCTTAGTAGCGCTGGGTTTACCTCCAGCGTGTTTTCAGGACTGGCACAAGGTTAGCGTTCAGCGACGGAGCAGGAATGGCCAACATCAAGGCAGACGAAATTAGCAAGATTCTGCGAGAGCAGATCGAGAACTACGAGCAGACCGTTGCGGTCGACGAAGTCGGCGCAATCATCAGCGTCGGCGACGGCATCGCGCGTGTCCATGGCCTGGCAAAAGTTATGGCCGGTGAGATGCTCTCGTTCCCGCACAACGTATTCGGCATCGCGCTCAACCTCGAAGAAGAGGAAGTTGGCGTCGTGCTCCTCGGCGAATCCACCGAATTAAAGGAAGGCGACGTCGTCAAGCGCACGAACACGATTATGTCGGTGCCCGTGGGCGATTGGACGTGTTGTGAATCCGCTCGGCCAGCCGGTCGATGGCAAGGGCCCGATCACCGCCAAGCAGCGCAATCCGCTTGAGCGCATTGCTCCTGGTGTTTTGGATCGCCAACCTGTTCGCGAACCTTTGCAGACCGGTATCAAGGCCATTGACGCCATGATTCCCATCGGCCGCGGGCAGCGCGAATTGATTATCGGCGACCGGCAGACCGGCAAGACCGCCGTCATTCTCGACACCATCATCAATCAAAAGGGCAGCGGCGTTATCTGTATCTACTGCGGCATCGGCCAGAAGCGTTCCACAATGGCCCAGGTTGTGAAGACGCTTACCGACGCCGGCGCGATGGAATACACCATTATCGTTGCATCGTCGGCCGCCGAGCCTGCGTCTCTGCAATACATCGCGCCCTATGCGGCCTGCGCGATGGGCGAGTTTTTCCGCGACAACAAGCGCCACGCCATTACCTTCTACGACGACCTTTCAAAGCACGCCCAGGCTTATCGAGAAATTTCCTTGCTGTTGCGCCGTCCTCCAGGGCGCGAAGCGTTTCCGGGCGACGTCTTTTATCTCCACTCGCGCTTGCTCGAGCGCGCTGCGAAATTGAACGACAAGCTGGGAGCAGGTTCGCTCACCGCGCTTCCGGTCATTGAAACGCAGGCTGGTGACGTCTCGGCCTACATTCCGACAAACGTAATTTCGATCACCGATGGACAGATTTATCTGGAAGCCGACTTGTTCAATGCCGGTATTCGCCCGGCCATCAACGTCGGTATTTCCGTGAGCCGCGTCGGTGGTAACGCGCAGATCAAAGCCATGCGTCAGGTAGCCGGAACGCTGCGCCTCGACATGGCGCAGTTCCGGGAACTGGCGGCTTTCGCGCAATTCGGCGCAGACCAACTGGACAAAGTCACGCAAGGCCAGTTGGCGCGTGGCCAACGCCTGACAGAAATCCTGAAACAGGATCAGTACGTTCCGCTGTCCGTTGAAAAGCAGGTGCTCAGCATTTTTGTAGCCACCAGTGGCGCGATTGACAACATTCCCGTCCCGGAAGTTCGCCGCTTTGAAACTGAATTTTTACTGTACATAGAAACCAGCAATCCTTCGATTCTGAAGAACATTGCCGAGAAGAAAGCGCTCGACGATGCGATCAAGGCCGACATCAAGAAGGCCCTTGATTCGTTCAAGGAACGTTTCACGGCGGCAGTTGCCGCAACGGCAAAGTAGTTTTGCGGAAACGGTAACAGACGAATAAAGATGCCCACACTTCTCGATTTCCGGCGCAGCATTCGCTCGGTGAAGAACACCCAGCAGATTACCCGCGCGATGAAGTTCATCTCGGCGGCCTACCTGCGCAAGGCGCAGGATGCGGCTTTTGCCGCTCGTCCGTATGCCGAACAATTGGCCCGCGTGCTGCGTTCCACAATGTCGCGCATCGACGAACCACAGCATCCACTGATGGCCAAGCGCGAAGAACAGCGAATACTGGTCATTGTTCTGGCAGGCGAGCGCGGACTTGCAGGTGCATTCAACGCAAATATTCTAAAGCGAGCTAACGAATTTCTTCGCTCGAATTCCGGAAAGAAGATTTCCGTTGTTCCCGTCGGCAAGAAGAGCCGCGATACCCTCAAGCGAGCTGGATTTCAGTTTGTTGCCGAG
>Ga0193753_10004262_pt1 | contig 10268 bp, 6 predicted proteins | sample H1c2metaG_FD_144925 | JGI IMG/M metagenome (GOLD analysis project Ga0193753, IMG submission 144925) | Soil microbial communities from a riparian zone of the East river system, Colorado, United States - H1c2 | ecosystem: Environmental > Terrestrial > Soil > Riparian zone | place: USA: East River... | reverse complement strand
CGACGACTTCAAAGAACTCTTGTCCATCTTCCACGCCCACGGCGTTAAATATCTGATCGTGGGCGGCTATGCGGTTTCCTTTCACGCGCAGCCACGCGCCACGAAGGATATTGACTTGCTAATAAAGCCCGGTCCGGAGAATGCGAAGGCGGTCTACGCGGCGCTTTCCAAATTTGGCGCACCGCTCGAAGGATTGACCGTTGCCGACCTCGCCGACCGGAGCAAGTTTTTCCGTATGGGCCGCGAGCCGCTTATGGTGGATATTCTGCCGGAGATCGACGGGGTTGACTTTGACAATGCATGGAAAAAGCGCTTGGTTAGCCGTCGTTTTCACTAGACAGTCATATCGAGTAGGTGTCAGCCCGCGATGATATTCCGACCGCGCGGCCACAGGTCATCATTAACGAGAGCTTCGCTCGCCGTTACTGGCCGGCCTATCCACAAGGCCCCAGTCCCGTCGGCCGGCATCTGCGCCTTGGCAACGATCAATCCTCTGCCGGTCTCGAGATCGTGGGGATTGCCGCGGATGTCCGCGAAAAAGGGCTCGTGGCCGGAGCTCTACCTCCCTTGTCATCTGAATCCGCCGCAAGCCGTCGGATTCGTCGTGCGCACAGATGGCGATCCAAGGCGCTTCCTCGATGCCATCCGCAGCCAAATCCGCTCGCTCGACCGCGAACTGCCGGTCTCCGCCGTGAAAACGATGGACGAGGTAATCGAAAGCTCGGTAGGCCGCCAACGGTTAACTCTATTGCTTCTAGGCGGATTCGCCTTCGTAGCGCTGTTGCTTGCCGCTGTCGGCATCTACGGCGTGATCGCGTACTCGGTGACACAACGGACCCAGGAGTTGGGTATCCGCCGCGCCTTGGGAGCCCAACAAACCGACATCCTTGGGCTCGTGATCGGTCAAGGCATGGCGCTGACACTGGCCGGCATCGGTGTCGCCGGGGCTCTGGCCCTGACGCGCGTCATGAAAAACCTGCTGTTCGAAGTCAATGCCACCGATCCGGCCACGTTTTGTGCCGTCGCCATCCTGTTCGTGGTGGTGGCGTCGACGGCCAGCTTGATTCCCGCCTGGCGCGCTACGCGGGTCGATCCCATGTCTGCACTTCGCGCCTCCTGAGAAAGGCTCAAAGTTCGGCCCCCAAACTGCCGATGTTTCCTAAGTGAGTATGATAGTAGCTGGGAAAGATTCCGCCTGAACCCGACCATGCAGCGTGCAATCTATAACCCGTACTTCGGGTTCACGGATAACCCTTTTAATATCAGTCCCGATCCCGAATTTTTTTACCGTAGCCCACAGCACGAAGAGGCTTTGGCAAACCTGATCTACGGTGTCCAGAGCCGCAAGGGCTTCATCGTATTGACTGGCGAAGTGGGCACTGGTAAAACTACCATGCTCGAGTGCCTGCGGGATTACCTAGACACAATCCGCACCGAATTCGCCTTTATCTTCAATTCCCGTCTGACGCCAGACCAGTTCTTCGAAATGATGGCCTTCGATTTCGATCTCGATTGCGACCGCAAATCGAAGACCGATGTTCTCTTCGCCTTGAATACGCTGCTGTTGCAACAAACCGAGCGCGGCCGGACGTGCGTGCTTATCGTCGACGAAGCGCACAACCTGGAATGGGATGTGCTCGAGGAAATTCGTCTGCTGGGCAACCTTGAAAATCGCGGCGGAAAGCTGCTGCAGATTATCCTGGCCGGTCAACCGGAACTGGACCGGAAGCTGGATGCTCCGAATCTGCGCCAACTGAAACAGCGTGTGGTTCTGCGCTGCTCGCTCGACCCGCTTGAGCCGGAAGAGTCGACGGCGTACGTCGAGAGCCGGCTGGCGCGGGCTGGAATGCCGAACCAGACCGTTTTCCCTCCCGAAATGCTGGAAGAAATCTACAAGCGCTCGCGTGGCATTCCGCGCGTGATCAACCTGATTTGTGACAATCTTCTGGTTACCGCCTTTGCCATGGAGCAAAAGACCGCGACCATCGAGATGCTCGACGAGGTTTGCCAGGATCTGCGCCTGGAATGGCCAGGCAGCTCTCGCGAGCGCCGCGGCCGTTCTCGATACGAAGAAGAACCTGTTCCGCAGACGCCGCGCAGCTAAAAAACAAACTTAACAGCGAACTGCAGAATCCGCGGATCGTTCGCCGCCAGAACACGTCCGAAATTCTGGCTCGACTGCGTGGTGCCGGGATTTTGAAAAGTCGGATGATTCAGTACATTGAACGCTTCCGCGCGGATCTCAAAATACTGCCTTTCGCGCACCACGATATGCCGCATTAGCGACATATCCATGTTGAAACTGCCTGGCCCCTGGATCGAGCTTCGGCCGGCGTTGCCGTACGTACCGGCTGCGTTCTGTACAAAAGCGCCGGTGTTGAACCACTTCGCGAGAGTGGGGTTGGCAAGCACGGGGTCGCCGACTACATTCGGCCTGTCCGCGCCAACGCCGGTAAATGAACTGTCGATTCCGGTACCGGGCGTGACCCAGAAGCCACTGCGCGCCGTCGCAATCGCCGACAACTCCCAGTCGCCCGCCAAGCGCTTGATCCAATTGCCCCGGAAATGCGGCGCCTCCGCCACCATCGACAAATTGAAGAGCTGGCGCACGTCGGTGTAGCAATTTCCGCGGCTGCCCTGCCGATTATTGGGGTCCTGGTAGCCGCCCGTGATCTCCGACTGGACGTCCCCATCGCCTATGCAGTGCGACCAGGTATAGTTCGTCAACACGCTGAAATGCTTGTCCAACCGATGGTTCAGCGAGACGAGCATGGCGTTATAGGAAGAATCGTTCCCATCGTCCACCTGCACCAGGCTGCTGAACGCCGCGCCGGCGCTCGGATTGAGCAGCGACAGAACACGGCGGCTATTCGTATTGGCGACGGTGGAGGCGCCCGGTATGTACACTGCCGGGTCTTTTTGGGTAGTCAGCCAAAGATGCGTTCCTTTGTTCCCCAAATAGCTTGCCGAGACGAGCCAGCTCGCCCCCAACTGCTGCTGCAAGTTGAAATTCCATTGCTGGAAATAAGGCACGCGAACGTTCAGCGGGAAATTCACCCACTGTGCCGCGCTTGGAAACACAACGTTGGCCGGCGGCGGCACGGCTTGGGGAAACGGGTTGCCGCCCGGATAGCCAAGATAAGGGTTGCCGAAACCGCCCGCTGGATTGTTCAGGGTGATCGCGCTGGCCCACGGAGGCCCAAAGCCGAAACGGTCGTAAAACTGCATCGGCGCCATGTCGTAGAGGATGCCGTAGCCCGCGCGCACCACCGTCCGGCCATTGCCGCCAAGATCCCAGACCAATCCGGCGCGCGGCCCGAAATTGGCCAGATGGCGGTTCGTGCCGCCTTGCGGAAATCCCGCATCACCCGGAAAAGTCACTCCCGGAGGAGCGTTCTGAAAGACGCTAGTACGGGTCCCTGCCAGATAGGACGCCATGTCGAAATGCGTCGCGCGCCCGGTCGTATCGTGTACCGGCAAATAAGGCTCCCAGCGCAATCCCAGATTCAGGCTGACGCGCGAGTTCAGCCGGATCTTGTCAGCCGCATACAGGCCGATGTAGTCCTGCACCATTTGCACTTGCGTGAGATTGCCTTGCGTAAACGAGTTGGGCAATCCGAGCAGCAGGTCGCTCAACCCCGAGCCGGTGATCTGCCCGCTGAAACTGTAGGCCGGATCCTGCTGTGTGGAGGTGTGATAATCCAGATCGCGCCGGATCCATTCCCCTCCGATCGAAAGCTGGTGACGGCCTTTGATGAATGAAAAATCGTCCGCGAATTGTTTGCTCCCGGAGTACACGGTCGCTTTCGAGCAGGTCCCGCAGAAAGTGTTGAAGAAGCCGTTTACGGTAATCTGCGGAAAATTGCCGGCTGAAGGTGCAACATTCAATCCGAGATCCGAAATTGTAGGAAGATCCGCGGCGCCCCCGCGGTTGACCCGCTCGCGCGTCCACGTCACGTGAATAGCGTTCGTGGCGTTCGGAGAGAAAGAGTACGTATCGCCCAGCACCGCCGATTGCACCGCATCCACAATGCCGGCGCGTGTGGTCAGCAGAGCGTTGTTATTGAAGACGGCGGGATTCTTCGCTCCTGCGTAGAAGTAGCGCCCGAACACCGAGTGACGCTGCGACTGCATCCAGTCGGCCCTTCCGAGATACTGATTCTCCGTGGAATTGTTCGGCACTGAATAGAGAATTTTTCCGCACGGATCGCTGCTCGCCGGGACATACTTCAACAGATTCAAAGCTTGCGGGCTGTAGCGCGAAACCGGAATCTGATTGCCGGTGAATGGTCTGCCATTCGTTGGATCGTTGATGACGCGCAAGCTGCTGCACGTGCTCGAGGCGAGCGTGCTGAAGTCGCCCGCCAGCGCCTGCGCGGTAGGCACGAACGATGTCGTCGTAGGTGGGGCGGTGTGCGTGATCGTGCCTTGATAGCCGCCGAAGAAGAATAGCTTATTGCGCAGGATCGGCCCGCCCAACGTGCCGCCAAATTGGTTGCGCTTGAGCTGATCGACGCTCGACGCGAAAAAATTCCGCGCGTTGGTCGCGCCGTTGCGGATAAATTCGAACACGTCCCCGTGAAAGGCATTCGAGCCCGAGACCGTCACCATATTCACCACTCCGCCAGCGCGCACGCCATACGTAGCGGGAATCGAGTTCGTCTGTACGCTGAATTCCTGCAGCGCGTCGGGAAACGGCACCGGCAGGTTGATCGCCCCGAACGCATCGTTGTGGTCTGCTCCATCCAGCAGGTAGTAAGTTCCGTTCGCCTGCCCTCCGGCGACCGAGATGGTCGTCGAGGAAGGATAGTTTTTGCTGCTGGCCAGATCGCTGGGCGGCGAAACCACTGCGGCGCCCGACAGCAGCACGAGCTGGGTCGCCTGGCGTCCATTCAGCGGAAGATCGACTACGCGCCGCTGATCGATCACCTGCGATATGCCGCTGGTCTGCGTCTCGGCCATCTCGGCCGCCGCGCGAACCTCCACCGACTGCGTCAAAGCGCCAACCTCGAGCGCCACGTTGACCGTCGGATTGGTGTTGACCTGCAGGACAATCCCTTCCCGTGCGTAGGACTTAAACCCTGCCGCGCTGGCTTCCAGACGATACGGCCCGATGGGAAGGCTGCTCAGCACATAGCCGCCGTCGGCGGCGCTCGTCGTCTCGCGCGAAAAGCCGGTAGAGGTTTGCGTGGCCGTGATCTTCGCCCCAGCCACGGCCCCGCCGCTGGCATCGGCGACTGACCCGCTAATTTGGACGACTGCCGTGGCCTGCGGAAAAAGCGGCACGGCGCACAGAAAAAATGACAGAAAAATAGCGTAACGAAAGCAGCTCACAAAGGTACCCCTTGAGTCAGTTGTATACCAGCAGCTCCGGCCAAATCAAGTTAAATCGAAACGTTTCGAAACTTTTTTCTTTCTAGCCGGTTACGACTTTCTTGGCGACATAGGACGTGCTTTCGAAACGCGCCGTCGAATCTCGGACGTGCAGTTCCGGCGCGAGTTGCACGCGCTGGCCTTCCGCTGCCATCGCATGCCCTTCAATGCGCGACAGGAGCAGGTGCATAGCCTGTTTGCCAAGTTCCCGCGCCGGCTGCGCCACCATCGTGAGCGGCGGGTGAAAGTTTTCAGTCCAGGTGAAATCGTCGAAGCCCACCACGCTCATCTCGCCCGGACATGCCAGCCCAGCTTCAGCCAAGGCACGGACGAAACCCAGCAGTACTTTATTGTTGCTGCAAAACACTGCGGTCGGCGGTGCTGGCAGCCGTACCAGCGCGCGCCCAAATCGATAGCCTGTCTCTACCCGCATGCCGCCCGTGTGGCAATATTCGTCCAGTACCGGAATTTGTGCTTCCTGCATGGCTTTGCGAAAGCCTTCCAAACGTCCGGAGTGTGTGGACAATTCCGTCCGCCCCGCCAGAATGGCAATCCGTCTGTGTCCCAGATCGATCAAATGACGGGTTGCCTGATAGCCTCCCGAAAAATTATCGGTGGCCGCCGTATCGCCCCGAAAACCCTTTGGAATCCGGTCGAAGCACACGATCGGGAAGCGTCGGCGCAGCAGTCGGTCCATCGCAATCGCCGGATCGGAACACGCGATCAGGACGCCGTCTACGCGGTGCGAGAATAGCGTATTGAGCTGCCGCTCCTCTTGTGCCGGGTCCTCGTTGGCATTGCAGAGAATCACCGAATACCGAGCCAGGCCGGCGACTTCCTCGGCGCCCAGGATCACCTCCGGGTAAAAAGGATTCGTGATATCCGGAATCACCACGCCCACCACTCTCGTGCGTCCGGTCTTCAGTCCTCGTGCTATCTGGTCGGCATGATAGTCGAGCGCCTCCATGGCCTTCTTGACGCGCGCCGCCCGCTCCGCGCTCACCACCGCCGTCCCATTGATAACGGCCGAGACCGTAGCCACCGACACGTTCGCCAAACGAGCGACATCGCGCATCGTAGGCGTGGATTTGTTTTGCACTTGCTTTGCTAATCTATCAGATTTCGAATCGTTTGAAATCCCAAATAACTTTACAGAAACGGCGCTCGGGTCTATGCTTGTTGGGTGTCGTCCGTAACGTTTAGAATATTCACCGCCCTGGCCCTTGCCGTCCCCTTGCTTGCCGGTCCCAAGGAATTTGGCGAAGCGCAGCTCGAGCGAGCTGTCCACGATCGCGGCCTCGCCTTACGGCTTGAAGCTGTAATGCGGCCGGGCTCCACTCCCGTGGAAGGCTACGAAATATCCGGCAATCGCTTAGTCGCCAACGATGCGCGCGGCCTGATGTATGGCTTGCTCGAAGCGGCGGACCAGATCCACAGAGACGGCCGCTTCACGAATCGCAAGGAATCCCCCCGCGTCGCCATGCGCGGCATCCGCGTTTTCATCCACAACGAAGACTTGGAGCGGAGCTGGTATTATTCGCGCGAATACTGGAACGATTTCTTCGCGACACTCGCGCGCGATCGCTTCAATCGCTTCAACCTCGTCTTCGCGCACCAGACCGACTATCTCGCCCCTCCCTATCCGTTCTGGGTCGATATCCCCGAGTTTCCCGGCATCCGCGCCCGGCATCTCTCCGCCGAGCAGCGCCAGAAGAATCTCGAGATGCTGCAGTTCATTTCGCAAGACGCCACCGATCACGGCATCGACTTCACCCTCGGCATCTGGGAGCACGACATCCAGAACTACCGGAAACCGCCCATGATTCCCATGAGTGAAGGGCTCACGCGCGAAAACATCGGGCCTTATAGTTATGCCGCGCTCAAGAAAATTCTGCAAGTGTGCCCGGCGATCCAAAGCGTGCAGATGCGCACCAACAACGAGTCGGGCATTCCGAACGATCAGCAAGTCGATTTCTACCGCAACTACGTGTTTCGCGCCATTCACGATGCAGGCCGCCCGGTGATTCTCGATCTGCGCGGCTGGGGCATGGCCTCGGGCATGCTCAAAGTTGCTTCCGAAGCCGGTGTTACCGCGCGTCTTTCCTCAAAATACTGGGCCGAGGATATCGGCCGGCCTTATCAGCCCGCCGCTACGTACGCCGGCTATAGCTATCTCGATTTTCTGAAAAATTCGCGCTCCTACAAGTTCTATTGGGAGCTGTGGGCGCTCGGCTCGAATCGCCTTCTGCTGTGGGGCAGTCCAAGCTACGTCCGAAGAGCCGTTTCGACTTTCGGGCTCGGCGGCGGCGAAGGGTTTGAGATCGATCCCCCACTCGCGCAAAAAGGTTTTGGAAACGCGCCCGGCCAATGGGGTATCTTCGCCGCCGGCCAGCAGCGCCGCGTTTCTTGGAAATGGGAGTTCGAGCGCTATTGGCTGTTCTACAAGCTATGGGGCCGGCTCAGCTACAACCCGGAAACGCCGGACGGCGCTTGGATGGCCGACATGACAACTCGCTTCGGCGCGGCCGCCAAAGACGTGATGAATGCCTACGAAAGCGCCAGCCAAGTCGTGCCCGAAATTGTGGCCGTGCATTTGGCCGACCCGAACATGTATATCTGGCCGGAGATCAACCCTGGTGGTCTCGTCGATTCCTACCGCGGCATACTCCCGAGCGACTGGCAATACGTAGCGTCCATCCCCGAAGCGGTGCACGACCGGCTGGCGAATTTTGCGTCCGCTAAACAAACTGCCCCTGAAACGGCGCAGCGATTTGATGCGCTGGCTGCAGGCATTGAGAAGGGCCTCGATCGAGCACAACCGCATGTAAAGGGAAGCGCCGAGTGGCTCTCGACCGAGCCGGACATGCGCGTGCTCGCCCTCATGGCCCGCTACCACGCGCAAAAGCAATTGGCTGCCTATCACCTGGAATTGTTCGATCACACGGCGGATGAAGGCAGCCTGCGCCAAGCCAGGCAGGAATTGGAGTCGGGTCTCGCGATCTGGCGCAAGCTCTCCGCTTTGACCGACGGGTTGTATCCGGCCGAAATGTCTTTCGGTCCCGACGACAAAGGCGAATGGAAAGACAAATTGCCGTATGTCCAATACGACCTGGAATTAGTGAAGGAGCGCGAAACGGTTTTGCGGCAATTCGGCAGATTCGCCGCCGGCTTCGATTTCGGCGGAGCGGTCAAGCACCAGACCAGTCCAGCCGCGTACCGGGCCAACAATTACGTGCTCGAAAACAATGTGGCACCGCGCTTCCAGCCGGTCGACGCCGCCACGCGCTATGACGAGCAAAAAGGCTATGGCTGGCTGATAGAAGGCCAGCGTGAAGAATCGGCGATTCCACTCACACCCTATCTCGAACTGCGCGCCGTAGCGAAAGATCCCAAAAACCTTCCGCACGATGTATTGTTCCGCGATTTCATTCGCGGCGCTAGCGCGCAAAAATTCGGCGTAAAGGTCGAGCCCGGCGATTACCAAGTCGCGCTGCTCCATCCGGATCACACCATCTCGGAGCTGAAGCTGGCGGCTTCAAACGGCCGTCTCGAAATTCCGATGCCGGCCGGAGACTGGTCAATCAGCGGCGTCATCGTAAGAGGTGGCAAACCGGTTCCGGTGCCCGCGGAGCCTAAGTCTCTGCCGCGTCCAAATCTGCATCACGACCCTCCCGCCGAAGCGCAACCCGGCCAGCCGTTGACCCTGCGCCTAACTGTCTCCGGAGCCCATGTGCGCGGCGTCCGCCTGCACTACCGTCCGCTCAATCAACTGGCGCAATTCAAGACCATCGAGAAAGCGCCCGGCGACGAATTCGTCATCCCGGGCAGCGACATTTCGAGTGACTACAATTTGATGTACTACTTCGAAGCGCTCAGTGACAACGGCGGTGGCTGGTTTGAGCCGAACCCGCTGACCCAAACGCCGTACTGCGTGGTAAAGACGTCGGGTAAATAACTGCTCTAATAAAGAGAGATGCCCGATAGCAACGGCAATTCGCCGCTCGACAAGATGCAGGAGACGCTGCGCCTGCTGATCGAATCGAACGTTAAGGATTGGGAAGAGCACGAACGCATTTGACAAGCCGTAAACGCCTTGCGTGTCAACGCGCTCGAATTGACCGGATCGGTCGTGAGCCTGACTGCCGCCATTCGCGAATTGATCGATCGAATCCCTCCCGAAAACCTAAAGAGTTCGTAGCGCCGGGATAGTATCCACCAAAAATAAAGGGCCAGCCCTTTCGGACTGGCCCTCTTTTCTGAGTTGGTCTTAGGTCAGAAGTTATACTTCATCGCAAGCTGCACTTGGCGCGCACCCTGCGACGTATTAATCAGGCCCGGGTTCGAATTAATCGTTCGAGCCGGAGCTTGCAGGATCGGCGTATTCGTCAGGTTGATAAATTCGCCGCGCACTTCCAGTTGTTGGTGTTCCCTTACGCTGAAGTGTTTCGCAACGCTGAAGTCAACCGTGTGCAACCCAGGTCCGCGTACAGTACCCACACCGCAATTTCCGAAAGTACCGGCGCTCGGTTGCGCATATACACTGGGATCGAACCATTGGTAGCCCCCGCCTAATGCAGCGGTCGCATTTCGTTCGCCAAATACCGTGGCCGTCGACAAGCAATTGGCACGCGCTCCGCGGCTCAGTGTACCGCTCGTGTCACTGGCCGCGTTGATCGTTAATGGGAAACCACCGTGAAGCGAGCCGAGCGCATTCACCTGCCAGCCGCCCACAACACCGTCTACCACCTTGTTCATATTCTTGCCGAAGTGGCGATTGCGTCCGAAAGGCAGATCGTAGGTCACATAACCTGAGAAAACGTGCGTCACATCGTAGAAGCAAGGACCCCATTCGGCTTTGCGATTGTACAGGTTCTGCACGTAGGCGCTTTGGGCAG
>Ga0193753_10004260_pt1 | contig 10270 bp, 3 predicted proteins | sample H1c2metaG_FD_144925 | JGI IMG/M metagenome (GOLD analysis project Ga0193753, IMG submission 144925) | Soil microbial communities from a riparian zone of the East river system, Colorado, United States - H1c2 | ecosystem: Environmental > Terrestrial > Soil > Riparian zone | place: USA: East River... | reverse complement strand
AGCCCCAGCCGACGCGCCTCCATCGCGGCGCGCTGCTCGCCGCGATGGAGGCGCGTCGGCTGGGGCTCGCCTCCGTGCTGCTGCCCCAGGAGAACGGCGGTGAGGCGCGGCTCGTCGGCGGGTTGCGCGTGGAGGCGGTGGCCAGCCTTCCCGAGGCGCTGGCGGTGCTGTCGGGGCTGCCGGCGCCGCACGTGCCGGAGCTGACGCCCCTCGTCGCGCCGCAGCTCGACCTCGCGGACGTGCGCGGGCAGGGCGCGGCGCGGCGCGCGCTGGAGATCGCCGCGGCGGGCCGGCACAACCTGCTGCTCACCGGGCCGCCGGGCACGGGCAAGACCATGCTCGCGCAACGGCTTCCGGGAATCCTGCCTCCGCTCGACCAGGCCAGTGCGCTGGAGGTCACCGCGCTGCACGGGCTCAGGACAGTGCCGGCGGGCATCGTCGGGCACCCGCCCTTCCGCGCGCCGCACCACACCGTGTCGCGCGCGGGGCTCATCGGCGGCGGCAGCCCGCTCGTGCCGGGCGAGGTGAGCCTGGCCCACGCCGGCGTGCTGTTCCTCGACGAGCTGCCGGAATTCCCGCGCTCGCTGCTCGAGGCGCTGCGCCAGCCGCTCGAGGAGCGCGCCGTGCGGCTCGCGCGGGCCGCGGCGACGATCACCTTTCCTGCGGACTTCCGCCTCGTCGGCGCGATGAACCCCTGCCCGTGCGGATACCTCGGTCACCCGCGCCGCGGCTGCCAGTGCACGCCCTTCCAGGTGCAGACCTATCGCCAGCGCATCTCCGGCCCCCTGCTCGACCGGCTCGACCTGTGCATCGAGGTGCCGGTGCCGCTCGCGCGCGATCTGCTCGACGGCCCCGTCGCGGAAGGCAGCGCCGCCGTGGCGGCGCGCGTGGCGGCCGCCAGAGCGGTGCCGCGCGCGCCCCGCGAGCTCCCCGCCGACGCTGCCGTGCGCACCCGTCTGGAGAACGCGATCGGCACCTTCGCGCTGTCCGGCCGCTCCGTGCGCCGCCTGGTCGAGGTGGCGCGCACGATCGCCGCGCTGGACGGCCGCGGCGAGGCGCAGCGCGACGACATCGACGAGGCGCTGGCGCTGCGCTTGCCGCTGCTGAACTTCACGGAACCGGCGTGAAGGCGGCGCGCGCCATGCCCTGCCGCCGGCACGTCACGACTCCGGAAGGGCAGCGTGCGCGGCGCATCACGAGCCGGGGCCGGCAGGCCGCGCGGCGTCTCGCGAGTCCGAGCCGGCAGCTCTTGCGGCGTCACACTCGCGAGGCTCGCACCTCGCAGAGTGCCTCACGCGCTTCCGAGGCCGAGCGCTCGCGCAGGGCGCATCACGCGCCCGAGGCCGGCGCCTCGCGCCGCGCGCACCAGCACAGGACGGCCAGAGCTGCCAGCGCGGCGAGCGCGGCCGCCTCCGCACGGCTGGCGAGGTGCGGGTCGCAGTGGAACTCCACGCGATGGCCGCCTGCGGTCAGCGCGACGCCCAGCAGCGCGTGGTCCGCGACGAGCACGCGTCCCTCGGCTCCATCGACCGTGACGCGCCACGCCGGATCCCACGACTGCGCGAGCACGAGCACGCCATCGAAGGTCGCATCTGTCCGCAGGATCACCGTCCCGGGCCGGTCGTGCGCGCGCCGTGCCGCCACGTCCCGGCGTTCGGCGCCGCTCGCGCTGCCGCCGCCACCGCCAGCGCCCGCACCCGCACCGCCAGCACCCGCACCAGCATCGGCACCTGCGCCCGCGGCGTCGTCGGGCAGGATCTGCGCGGCCACCATCGAGCCCTGCGCGGGCAACGCGAGTCCCGGATCGCGCTCGAGGAGCACCGTGCCGTGCACGGGGAAGTCGCGCGAGGCGAGCCGGGCGAGGCGCGCAGCGTCGTCGGTCACGACCTGCGCGCCGCCGCACACGAAGGCCAGCGGTCCGGCGTGCGGCCGGGCCAGCGCGCCGAGGCCTTCCTCCGGATGCTCGAAGAGCACCGGCCAGCCGGTGGCGGCCGCGAGGCCGGGATCGGCGTGCACGACCGTGGTGACGTCGAGCAGGTCGAGCAGCGGGTGGGTCAGGCTTGCTGCGCTGCGGAACGGGCGCAGGATGCGCGGATCGGCCGGGTCGTGGAGCGGGCCCTCGATGCACGCGAGCAGCTCCGCGGTGCGGCGGTCGAGCAGGCCGGCCACGCCGTGCACGCTCTCGATGCCGGCGGTGGCGGCGGCCGACGGCGGCAGCAGGTTGTTGCCCCCCAGCACCGCGACGCGCCCCTCGCGGCCGGCCAGCGCCTCGAGCGCGGGCGTGGCGGGGAAGGCCGCGTGCTGCACCTGGAAGGGATTGAAGGCCAGCGCCAGCGCGGAGAGGTCCAGCGCCAGCAGCAGCGCCGGCACGAAGGCCAGCGCGCGCGAGCCGCGCGTCGCGAGCCACAGGCTCACGGCCCCGGCGACCAGCAGCGCCGCCTGCCGCCGCGCCTGCACGCTCAGCAGCGCCGCGAAGTCGGCCGCCGCGGGATCGCGGAGCCGCGCCGCGATCGCCGGCGCCGCCAGCACCGCGCCGACCAGCAGGACCGCGACGAGCCAGCTCGCGCGCGGCGTCACGCGCTTCGCCAGCAGCGCCTGCAGGGCGAAGCCGCCTGCCAGCGGCGCCGCGGCCGACCAGAGCACGACCAGCCGCCGACTGCTCCCCGCCGCGACGAGCGCGAGCGCCGGCACCGCGCGCCCGAGCGCCGGCCACGCCAGGCAGGTCGCGAGCGCGAGCAGCGCGAGCCCCCCGAGCATGCGCCCCTCGCGCGCCGCGCCGCGCAGCAGCAGGAGCGGCAGCAGCAGCAGCACCACGGCCCCGGGGTACAGCGCGTTCTCCACGACGTTGTCCGACGCGGCGTCGGAGAGCAGCAGCCGCTGCGGCAGCCACTCTTTCATCGACGGCGCGGGCGGGTCCGCGGACGCGAAGTCCGACGGCCGGCCGAAGAACTCCGGCAGCAGCGCGGCGCACAGCGCGCCCGGCGCCATGCCCTGCTCCGCGGTGAGCGCGCGCGTCTCCGCGGTCGCGCGCAGCGACTGCGCGTAGGTCTGGCCGAGCACCAGCAGCGGCGGCAGCGCGAGCAGCACGCCCAGCGCCACAGCCAGCGCCGCGGGCAGCGCCAGCCGCCGCAGCGGGAGCGGCCGCGTCGCGAGCGTCTGCGCGAGGACCAGCGCGACGAAGCCGAGCAGCAGCGTGAGCCCGACCTGCGGGTGCCCGGAGCGCAGCGTGAGCGCGACGAAGAGCGTCCCCTCCGCCGCGCCGCGCCAGCGCCTGCCCCGCTTCCACCAGGCGAGCGCGCAGAGCAGGCCCGGCCACCAGGCGGTGGTGTAGGCGATGTGCGGCAGGTGCCAGCGCGTCGACATCCAGCCCGACAGCGCGAAGCCCGCCGCCGCGCACGCCGAGGCCGGCGGACCGGCCCCGAACAGCCGCAGCGCGCGGTACGCGAGCCACGCCGCCGCGCCGAGGTGCAGCCACAGCATCCAGTCCAGCGTGGACACGGGATCCAGCCGCCCCAGCAGCCACGCTGCCGGCGAGAAGTCCGGGAAGGGCACGTTGCCGCGCAGCGGACAGCCGAGGAGCTGGCGGTCCTCCCACAGGCCGTCGTCGCCCGCGGCGGCAGATTGCCGCTGCCGGATGAGCCCGGGCAGCACGTAGAAGTCCACGTCGGACGTGATCGGGTTGATCGGCGGCAGCACCGCGCCCGGCGCGGCGGCCACGGCCCACGGCCGCACGTCGATGCGCGGGTCGCGCAGGTCGAACGACAGCGCGCACTTGCCTCCGAAGAGCGCGGGCGCGAGCAGCAGCGCGGCGAGCGCGGCGCAGAGCAGCGCGGCGAACAGGCTCTCCCGGCGGGTCAGCACCGGGGACTGCTCGCTCATCGCGCTCTCCCGACCTGCCCGCGGCACGTGCGGCGTCGCATGATACGCTCGGCCCGCATGCCTTCAACGCGCCGCAGGGAGGACCGACCGCACCGTCCACTCCCTCCCGCGACGGCCGAGGCGACCCGCGACGCGGTCCGGTCTCCGCGAGCCGGCTCGCCGCGTGACGCGGTCCAGCCTCCGCACGCCGGCTCGGCACGCGGCCCGGTCCAGCATCGGAGCCTCGGCTCGCCACGCGGTCCGGCTCCGCCTCCGAACGTCGATGGGCGGCGCCGCGCCCTCGCGCCCGACGAACCGGCGCCGCCTCGCGGACCTCTGGCGCTGCTGCGCGATGGCGGGCGGCCGCTCGCGCTGCTGCTCGGGATCGCGCTCCTGCTGAAGCTGGTCATCGTCATGGCGGCGCTCGCCGACGATCCGCTCGCCCGCTCGCCTTCCAGCGATGCGGCCTACTACCTCGCCCGCGCCCAAGGGCTGCAGCGCGCCATGGCCGGCGGCGCGTCCGATCCGCTCGCGGCGCAGACCTTTCACCTGCCGCCGCTCTACCCGTGGCTGCTCGCTCTGCTGCCCGGCATCGGCTCGGGCGATCTCACCGCCGCGCTGCTGCTGCAGGCCACGGCGGGCACGCTCCTGCTCGCGCTGACCTTCGTGCTGGCGCGCCGGCGGCTCTCGCGCGCCGCAGCGCTCCTGGCCGCCGCGCTCACCCTGCTCTACTGGCCGCTCAGCTTCTACGAGACGCGCCTGCTCGGCGACTCGCTCGCGTGCCTCGCGCTCGTCGCCGCGCTGGTGCTGGCCGACGCGCTGGCCGACGCGACGCGGGAGGCGGGCACGGTCCCGGAGCCGGCCCCGGTGCGACGCGGTCCGCGCGCGGCGCTGCTCGGCGCGGTGGTCGCGGCGGCGGCGCTGCTGCGCCCGCAGGCGCTGCTGCTCCTGCCGGTGCTGCTCGCATGGATCGTCCGGCTGCCCGGGAGACCGTGGCTGCCCTTCGTGGCGGCGGCCGCACTCGTGCTGGCGCCGTCCGTGGTGCACAACGCCCGCGCGGGCGGCGACCTCGTCCTCGTCTCCGACAACGGCGGCGTGAACCTCTGGCTCGCCAGCACGGGCCCGGTGACCGGCACCTTCGCCACGGATGACGAGTCCTTCGGCGACATCGCGAGGCAGGCCGATGTCGCACGCGCCATCGCGGAGCGCGAGGCGGGCCACGCGCTGTCGCCCGGCGGCGTGTCGAGCTGGTTCACGCGCGCGGCGCTGTCGGCCATCGCGTCCGACCCCGGCCGCTTCGCGCAGCGCGTGCTGCGCCGCGCCGCCGCGCTGGTCGAGTCCTTCGAGACCGACATCGCGAGCTTCCCCGAGACCGGCCGTGCGCTCATCGCGCCGCTCGCGCCGCTGGCACTGCCCTTCGGCGTGCTGCTCGGCCTGTGCGCCGCCGGAGCGGCGCTCGGCGCGCGCCTCCGCCCCGCGCCGCGGCTGCCGCTGCTCGCACTGGCCTGCATGGTGGGCCTCACCGCGCTGCTCTTCTTCCATTACAGCCGCTTCCGACTGCCGCTCGTGCCGCTGCTCGCGCTGGGCGCCGCCGCGACCTGGGACCGCGTGCGTGGCGGGCACGTCGGGCTGCCGCGCGCCGCCGCGGCGCTCGCGGCGCTGGCGGGCACCGTCGCGCTGTCGCTGCTTCCCGCGCCGCACCACGCGCCCGCGCTGGCGAACGGTCTCACGAGCACCGGCACCGCGCGCCTGGCGCTCGCGCAGCCTGGCGACCGCGCCGCCGCGCAGGCCGCCCTCGACGACGCACGCGCCGCACTCGCCGAGCAGCCCGGCTTCGTGCGCGCGCAGCTGCTGGAGGCGCGCGCGGCACTGCTGCTGGGCCAGTGGCAGGAGTGCCGCGACGCGCTCGATGCCGTCGAGCGCGCGCTGCCCGGCCACCCGGCCGCGCGCCTGAATCGCGCCTTCCTCCTCGCCGTGCCGGATCCGCGCAACCCCTTCCACGATCGCGCCGCCGCGGCCTCGATCGCCGCCGAGCTGCAGCCCGCCGCAGCCGATGACCGCACGATCGCGGACGGGCTGCAGGACCTGCAACGAGTGCTGGCGCGCTGAGAGGAGCGGCTGGCGTGGCGCTCCGGGGCGTCGGGGGGAACGGGGAGCGCGCCTGAGGCGCGGTGACTCGCAGAGACTGGGTGACGAATGACCATCGTCCGCGCGCAGGGTCTGCTGGGACTCGTGGGCCAGTAGAGGCACGGCCTCTACTGGCCCACAGACTCCGCGCGGACATCCAGCGCGGGCTGTCTCGCGCGCTGTGTGCGTGTGTGCGTGTGTGCGTGTGTGCGCGTGTGCGCCACGCCTGCTGACCCGCACTTGTGGCGCTGCGTTTGTCACTTATGTCGCGCGCCGCGTGTGGGCCCGCGGCCGCGAGGTTCCCGTTCCCGGAGCTCTACTGCAGCCGGAACTCCCGGCGGATCGCGGCCGCGGCCGCGGGCGGGAGTTCGTGCGCGGCGAGCCAGGCGACGACTCCCGGCGCGACGAGGTCGCGCGGGTCCTTGCCGTAGGGATGCAGGCTCTGCTCGACGAAGGCGGACAGCTCGCCCCCGGCGCGCGCGCGCTGCTCCAGCTCCGGCAGGAAGGTGGACGCGAAGTGCTGCTTCCAGTCCAGGCCCACGAGGCCCGAGACGGCCAGCGCGTAGTCGGGCACTTCGATGCCGACGCGCGCCAGCATGAGCCGCTCGAAGGCGCGGCCGAGCAGCGCGGCGCGCTCCTCGCAGCGCGTGCGCTCGGCGTCGAGCTGCGCCGGCGAGAGGTCGGCCTTGGGCGTGCTGCCCGGCACCTCGATGTAGATCTTGTTCTTCGGCTCGGTGCCGCTCGGGCGGATGATGATGCGGCTGTCGTCGGCCAGCGTGAACACGAGCACGTTGCGCGAGGCCGCATCCGTGCCGGACTTGATGGGCCCGAGCCAGCCCTGCTCGTTGAGCAGGTCGTCGCAGCTGACGATGGCGGTGCCGGCGACCTCCGCGGGCGGCTCCTTGCGCAGGCTCTCCTGGATGGCGCGGATGCGCGAGAGCCCCGCCGAGCCGGACATCACCGTGTTGACCAGCCGGTTGGCCATGTAGCCGAAGCGCGCGTGGATGGCCTCCAGCTCGGAGAGCAGCGTGCGGCCCTGGCTCCGCAGCGTGGCGTTGAGCTCGGCGAGCGCGAGCGCCGCGCCGCCCGCGTCCTTGTCGCGGATCGCTGGCGTGAGCAGCAGGCCGTGGCTCTCCTCCGCGCCCAGCACGAAGCTCTCCGGCCGCGCGCGCAGCTCCTCCCAGCGGCCGGAGGCCTCCAGGCTAGCGAGCACCTCGCCCATGTACTTGAAGCCCACGAGCAGCCGCCCGACGACGGTGCAGCCGTAGCTGCGCGCGATGGTCGCGACGAGCGTGGACGTGACCTCCGTCTTCAGCAGGAAGGCGTCGGTGGGCAGCTTGCCGAGCTCGCGGCGCCTGCCGAGCACGAAGCGCGTCACGAGGTACAGGATCTCGTTGCCGCTCACGAAGCGCCAGCTCCCGTCGGGGCGGCGGATCTCGAGGCCGATGCGGTCCGCGTCGGGATCGGTGGCTAGGATCATGTCGGCGTCGCACGCGGTGGCGACCTTCTCCGCCTCCTCGAAGCAGGCGGGCACTTCGGGATTGGGCGCGAGGAATTTGACGTTCGTGAAGCCGCCGTCGAAGGCCGACTGGCTCGGCACGTCGCGCACGTCGAAGCCCTCGGCGCGCAGCAGGCGCCCCACCGTGCACGAGCCCGTGCCGTTGAGCGGCGTGAAGACGATGCGCCCGCCGCGCTGGTCCGGCGCGAGCGACAGACGCCGGTTCACGTTGAGGTAGTGGCGGTTCTGCTCCTCGGTGATGAGCGTGACCCAGCCCTCGGCCAGCGCGCGCTCGTAGGGCAGGCCGCGGATGGCGGCGATGCCCTCGACGCGCTGCGCGAGGATCTCGTCGTGCGGCGGCACGTCCTGCCCGCCGTGGCGGTTGTAGAACTTCCCGCCGTTGTCGTCGGGATGGTTGTGGCTGGCGGAGACGTTGAGGCCGCCGTGCGCGCCGAGCCGGCGGATCGCGAGCGAGAGCTCCGGCGTGGACATGTACGTGCCGCGCGCCGGGTCGAGGATGTGCACGCGGACGCCGTTGGCGGCGTAGACGCCGGCAGCCTGCATCGCGAAGTCCGCGGACGTCATGCCCAGGAGCGGGTTGGGGACGCGGCTGTCGTACACGCCGCGCACGTCGCGGAAGACGCGCACGTCGTACGCGATGACGACGGAGACCTCCTCGTCGGGGTAGGTCTCCTTGAGGATCTCCGCATGGCCCTGCACGGAGGTGCCCAGCGTCCAGCCGTTGAAGCGGTTGGGTCCGATGCCCACCGGCCCGCGCCGCCCGCCGGTGCCGAACGGGATGACCTGCCAGAAGGCGTCCACGAGCAGCTCGAACTTCCCGCGCTCGATGAGCGAGTGCAGCTGCGGGCGCCAGGCCGCGAAGCTCTCGTCGGTGAGCCACGGCGCCAGGGCGCCGAGCGTCCTGTCGCGCACGCCGGCGTCGATCTTCAGGGCGCCGATGCCCTGCTGGGCGAGGCGGAGGGGCTCGTTCGCGGGAACCATCGGCGGAACTCCGGGCTGCTGGGGGGGCACAAGTGTGGTGCCCCGCGGCGGGGAATCAAGCCGACACAACCCCGCTCGGCCCGGCGCTGTGCGGGAGGGTCCGCCGCCCGCGGCGGCCGCGGCGCGATCCGTGGCACGGGCCGCAGGCGCATGGCGCGCTCCGCGGCGCGCAGCGCAGGCGCATGCCGAGCTCAGCGGTGCGGGGCGCAGTCCTCGCGGAACAGCACGTCCTGGCGCTCGGCGTCGCCGCCGACGTAGCCGAGCTGCAGCAGCTCCGGCAGCGCCTCCGGCCCGAGGCCCGGCCAGCTCATCGCGCGCTCGTGGCGCGGGTCGGCGAGCCAGTGCTGGAGCGCGGCGCGCAGCGGGCGCAGGGAGTCGGGCAGCGCCGCGTCGGCGCCGAGGGTCGCGGGGTCCAGGCCCGCGAGCAGGTCGTGCTGCGCCAGCGGATCGGCGCGCAGGTCGTAACCCTCGAAGCAGCCCATCGCGAAGACCTTGCCGGTGCCCATGAACGGCGCCTTGCGGAGCTGCGCGTGCCGCTGGTTGTGCACGTACATCCAGCGGCCGTCCGTGACGGCGTAGAGGAAGTCCTGGATCTCGATGAACGCGAAGGGGCGCGTCGGCTCCGTCGTGGTGCCGCGCGCGAGCGGGAGCAGGGAGCGTCCTTCCATGTCTGTCGGCGTCGGCAGGCCCGCGATGTCGAGCAGCGTCGCCGCGACGTCGAGGTTCTGCACCTGCGCCGCGCGCCGCTCGCCCGCGGGAACGCCGGGACCCGCGACGATGAGCGGGATGTGCAGCGTGCCCGGGTACACCGAGCTGTCGTGGAAGAAGTAGCGCTGGTGGTCGTACTGCTCCTCGCCGTGGTCCGCGCTGAAGACGATGGTCGTCCCGTCGCGCAGGCCGCGCGCGGAGAGCGCGTCCAGGAGGCGCCCCAGGCGCGCGTCGGTGGCGGCCACGCCGCCGTCGTAGAGCCCGTGGATGCGCGCGAGCTCCTGGGGCGTCGGCTGCCGCCGGCCGAGCGTGAAGTCGGCGAGCAGGTCGGTGAGCGCCGCGCCCGAGGACTCGCTCGGCGCCCGCAGGGCGTCCGACACGCTGTCGTCGTGTCCGTAGCGGTCGAAGCCGGGCGCCGGGTTGTACGGGTCGTGGATGTCGAAGAAGTGCACCCACAGCGCGAAGGGCCGCGAGGCATCGAGGCGCCCGATCCACTCCAGCGCGGCCTGCTCGGTGCGCTCGTCCCACAGCCGCTCGGACACGCCGCTGTCGGGGTCGTCGTCGCGCTTGCCGCTGACCGCCGTGGACGCGCCGCGGAAGGCCCAGCGCCCCGCGAGCCGGTCCGTGTCGAAGTTCGCCAGGAAGATGCCGACGTCGTAGCCGGCCTCCTGCAGGTACTCGAAGGCCGTGCGGTGCGTCTCGAGCAGCGTGAGCCGGTTCTCGCGCAGCCCGGTGGTGATCGGGTACTTGCCGCTGATCATCGACGAGAGCGACGGGCGCGTCTGGCCGCGCGGCGCCCAGCAGGTCTCGAAGACCACGCCCTGCGCCGCGAGGGAGTCCACCGCGGGCGAGATGCTCGTGCCCCACCGGTCGTAGCCGTAGCAGCCGAGACGATCCGCGCGCAGCGTGTCGAAGGTCACGACGACGATGCTGGGCGGCCGCGCTCCGGCGGTCCCGGCCGGCCGTGCCGCACCGGCGGGCGGCGTCTCGCCGTCGCCGCAGCCGGCGAGCGCCGCGAGCAGCAGCCGCAGCGGCCAGGTCCGGACCGACGTGCGACGCACGCGCTCAGCCCCCACG
>Ga0193753_10004259_pt1 | contig 10270 bp, 7 predicted proteins | sample H1c2metaG_FD_144925 | JGI IMG/M metagenome (GOLD analysis project Ga0193753, IMG submission 144925) | Soil microbial communities from a riparian zone of the East river system, Colorado, United States - H1c2 | ecosystem: Environmental > Terrestrial > Soil > Riparian zone | place: USA: East River... | reverse complement strand
GCAAGGCGAAGTGCTGGAACACCATGCCCATCTTGTGGCGGCGGATCTCGATCAGCTCGGCTTCGCTGGCGCGCAGGAGATCGGTGCCTTCGAAGAAGACCTGGCCGGCGGTCGGCTCGATCAGGCGCGAGAGGCAGCGGAGCAGGGTGGACTTGCCCGAGCCCGAAAGACCCATGACGATGAAGATCTCGCCTTCGCCGATGTCGAGTGACACATCGCGCACGCCCGCCATCAACCCGGCGGCGCGCAAACCGTCGGAGCTCGGCACCGGATCGTTCGCCATGAACTCCTCGGCGCCGCGGCCGAAGACTTTCCACACGCCCCGGCAGGCGAGCTTCACCTTGTCGTTGTTCGCCATCATTCCGCCAATTGTAAATCCGCGCCGGTCCTAGCGGAACCGGCGCGGATTCTCGTGAACGCGGCTGCTACTTCGCCCAGCCGTCGATGGCTGCCTGGTTCTTCGCGATCCAAGCGTCCGCCGCCTCATCCAGCGACTTGTTCTCGAGGTCGACCTGGCCGGAAAGGCCGTTCAAGTCGTCCGTCGAGATCTTGTAGTTCTTGGTGATGTTGTAGGCGACCGGCCACTTGTCCTTCATGCCGCCCCAGACATACTTCCAGATCTCACCATGCGGCTTGCCGCAATCATAGGCGAGGTCGGGGTTCGAACCCCATTTCGGATCGGTGTAGCATTCCGGCGTGTTCTCCGGGAACTCGACCCACTCGCCCTTGTACTTTGCGGTGGCCCAATGCGGGCTGTAGATCCAGAGCATGATCGGCGCCTTGCGCTGGTAGGCGGATTCAAGCTCCGCGAACATCGCCGCGTCGGTGCCGGCATGCACCACCTCGAACGGAAGAGCCAGAGCTTCCACCCGCTCGTCGTCGAAGCCGCCCCAGGTCGTGGGACCGCCGAGATAGCGACCCTTCGGCGCCGTCTCAGGCGTCGAGAACGCCTCGGCGCATTTCGGATCCTTCAGCGCTTCCCAATTCGGCAGGCCGGGGCATTTCTCCTTCATGTATTCCGGAAACCACCATTCTTCCTTGGCCTTCGGTCCGAGCTCGCCGACCTTCTCGGTCTTGCCGCTGTCGTCGGCGGCCTTCATCGCCTCGCCGGCGGTGGTGTCCCAGTATTCCATGCCGACGGTGAGATCGCCGGTCTGCAAGCCGGTCTGCAGGCTGGAGAGATAATCGGCGGTCACGAGCTCGACGTTGTAGCCCTTGGCCTTCAGGATCTTAGAAAGAATGGTCGCGTTGATGTTGACGCTGGTCCAGTCGAACAGCGCGATCTTGATGGGATCGGTGCTCTCAGGATCCGCTTGCGCAGCCGGCGTGCCGGCCGCGAGGACTGCATAACTCAAAACTGCGGCGCTCAACACGCCGGACAACAAGCTTCTCATTTTATTTAGCCTCCCTGTTGCTCCGGGTATCGGCCCCGGAGATGCCCTGTCTTCACGTTGGATCCTGGATCCTCGTCGCTCCTCGATACCTGCGTCGCGGCGTGGAAAAAGATGCACATCCACCCGCAATTCCAACATCAAACACGAAGTTGGATGGGTCCGCAAAGCCAAAACTGGTCAATAGATGTGGATTTGGGGATGTGGAATTGGCGTCAGAACGCGTCGAGTGGGAAGGCGAGGGTGCTGGGGCCACCTTTGGTGACCCGCGCGGCCTCGCTTTCGGCCTCGACCAGGATATTGCTGCTGAAAAAGGCCGCAGTGGCCTGTTTGGCACTGACGAAATCCGGCGCGAGACCGGATTGGTTCCGCGCTTCCGCCGCCGCGCGCGCCAACAGCCAGCCGGCGATCACCGTGCCGCAGAGACCGAGATAGGGGGTGGCGACGGCGAGCGCGGCCGGCAGATCGCTCTGTCCCGTTTTCAGGAGAGCGGCCGTCGCTTGTTGCAACTGCTGCAATGCCGCCGAGAGCGCGGCCTTGTCTTCAAGCGCACCGAGGCTGCCGGAGATTTCCGCGATCAGGCCCTGCATCGCCTGGCCCTGGTCGCGCAGCAGCTTGCGGCCGACCAGATCCATCGCCTGGATGCCGTTGGTGCCTTCGTAGATCGGCGCGATCCGGGAGTCGCGGAAGTATTGCGCGGCGCCGGTTTCCTCGATGAAGCCGACACCGCCATAGACCTGCACCCCGATCGAGGCCACGCGCACGCCTTGATCCGTACACCAGGCCTTGACGATGGGGATCAGGAGATCGGTCAGCGCCTGGTTGCGCGCTCGCTCAGCCTTGTCCGGATGGCGCTTGGCGCGATCGAGCGCGCCAGCGCAGTACAGCACCAGCCCGCGCATCCCTTCGGTCAGCGCGCGCATGGTCAGCAGATTCCGCCGGACGTCGGGGTGATGCAGGATCGGTGCGCCCCCCTTTGATTTATCCGTGGCGCCATCGACCGCCGCGCCCTGCACCCGCTCGCGCGCATAAGCCACCGCATGCTGATAGGCACGCTCGGCAATGGAGAGACCTTGAATGCCGACCGCGAGCCGGGCGTTGTTCATCATGGTGAACATATATTCGAGGCCACGATGCGGCTCGCCGACGCGATAACCGATGGCGCCCTCATTGTCGCCGTAAGCCATGACGCAGGTCGGCGAGGCGTGGATGCCGAGCTTGTGTTCGAGGCTGACGACGCGAAGATCGTTGCGCTGGCCGGGTGTCCCATCGGCATCGGGCAGGAATTTCGGCACGATGAAGAGCGAGATGCCTTTCGATCCGGCCGGTGCGTCGGGCAGGCGCGCCAGGACGAAGTGCACGATGTTCTCGGTGAGATCGTGTTCGCCATAGGTGATGAAGATCTTCTGACCCTTGACGCGATAGACGCCGTCCTCGCCCGTAGGCTCGGCGCGGGTGCGGATCGCGCCGAGATCGGAACCCGCCTGCGGCTCGGTCAGATTCATCGTGCCGGTCCATTGGCCGCTGATCATTTTCGCCAGATAGGTTGATTTCTGCTCCGGCGTGCCGTGAAGCTGCAGCGCCTCGATAGCACCCTGCGTCAGCAGCGGGCAAAGCGAGAAGGCCATGTTGGCCGAGTTCCAGATCTCCTGCAGCGCACTGGTCAGCACCCAGGGCATCCCTTGACCGCCGTAATCGGGATCGAAGGCGACGGCATTCCAACCGGCTTCGGCAAAGCCCCGATAGGCCTCCTTGGATCCCGTCGGGGTGCGCACGACGCCGTTCTCGATCTTGCAGCCTTCGCGATCGCCGACGCTGTTCAAGGGTGCAAGGACTTCGCCGGCGAACTTGCCCGCTTCCTCGAGGATCGCCTGCACCGTGTCCGCCGTCGCATCCGCATAGCCGGGGAGCGCGGTCAGCGCGTCGAGGCCGGCAATGGCCTTCATGGTGAAGAGGATGTCGGCGACCGGTGCGTTGTAATCGGACATGGATGCTTCTCCCCGCATGTGGGAGGCATGATGCGCCGGAACAATCCCGATTGGGAAGCCTGGAGCCGGGCTCTAACGCGGCGCCGCGGCGCGGCGCAGCCGGTCGTTGATGGCGACGCCGAGGCCGGTCTCGGGGATCGGCATCACCGCGATCCGCGTGAGATCCGGCCGATCGAGCTCGCGCAGCATGGCGAAGAGGTTGGCTGCTGCTTCTTCCAGATCGCCGTTTGTGCTGAGGTTCCGGGAGAGAGAAGCGGCCGGCGGCTTGGCGCCGAAGGCGAGCAGGGCCTCGCCCGCGCCGACCGAATCCGCATTCAAGCGCAGCGGCAGGATCGGCGCGTAATGGCTCTCGAGCTGACCGGGGCTGTGCAACGGTCCGGATTCCGATCCGACTTCGATCGTCATCTGCAAGGCTTCGCCAAGCTGCTCCGCGGTGATGCCGCCGGGCCGCAGGATCCGCGGCGTTGCGTTCAACAGACTGACGACGGTGGATTCGATTCCAACCTTGCAAGGACCGCCATCGATGATCGCCGCGACCTTGTCGCCGAGCGCGGCGGCGACATGCTCCGCGCGGGTCGGGCTCATCTTGCCGGAGGGATTGGCGCTCGGTGCCGCGAGCGGCAAGCCGCTCATCAGCAGCAGCGCTTGTGCCGCGGGATGCGCCGGCACGCGGATGGCGGCACTGTCGAGGCCGGCGCTCACCAGCAGCGAGAGCCCGCAGCGAGGCTTCCGCGGCAAGACCAGGGTCAGCGCGCCGGGCCAGAACTTATGCGCCAGAATCTCGGCTTGCGGCGTCATCTCTACGAGACGGCTCGCGGCCGTGAAGCTGCCGACATGGACGATCAGCGGATTGAAGCTCGGCCGAGCCTTGGCGGCATAGATCGCGGCGACGGCGCGATCGCTGTTGGCGTCGCCGCCGAGCCCGTAGACCGTCTCGGTCGGAAAGGCGACAAGGCGTCCCTCTCGCAAAGCCGTGGCGGCCTGCCCGAGATTTGCGAGCGTCGGTTCGAGGACCGGCGCACTCACGCGCGCTTGCGTCCATAAGCGATGAAATGCGGGTTGCGGAAACCCGGCTTGCCGTAACCGAGCGGTGCGCCCTCGGTGGTCTCGACCCGGCCGCCGGCCGCTTCCAAGACCGCTTGGCCCGCCGCTGTGTCCCATTCCATGGTGTTGCCGAAGCGCGGATAGAGATCGGCGGTGCCTTCGGCGATGCGGCAGAACTTCAGCGAACTGCCGGCGACGATGGTGTTTGCGACGTTGAAGCCGCGCTCTTTGGCGCGCTCGACTGCGCCATCGGCATGGGAGCGGCTAATCGCCATCGTGAGCCCGCTCTCCGGTCTCGCGCGCGCGACGATCGGCTCCAGCGTGCCGCCACCAATGCTGCGCTCGGCCTTGCCGCCAAGACCGGCATAGCAGGCATCGGTCGCCGGCAGGTAGACGACGCCGAGCACCGGTCTTCCGTCTTCAATCAGCGCGATGTTGACGGTGAACTCGCCGTTCCTGGCAATGAACTCCTTGGTGCCGTCGAGCGGATCGACCAGGAAGAATCGCTTCGGTGCCGTCAGCGGAACGCCATCCTTGGCACATTGCTCTTCGGCGACGGCCGGAATATCCGGCGCAAGGCGAGCGAGGGCTTCGAGGATGACGGCCTCGGCCGCGGTATCGGCCTCGGTTACGGGCGAGCGGTCGGCTTTCCGCAGGGTCTCGAAATCGCGGTTGTAGATGTCGAGGATGACCGCGCCGGCCTTGCGGGCCACGGAAACCAACTCGTTCTTCAATGTAACACTGCTTTTGTCGCTCACCGGATCCTCGGATTTTTAGCGGCGGCGATCATAGGGAAAGCGGCCGAAATAGCGAGTCTGCGGGGCGGAACGGGAGAGATCGGCCGTTTTGCAGACCCCAGGACTGCTACCCCAATTGCGGGATACAACTGGTGCGTTTAGCAACATGAAGGGAAAATAAACCGTAGCGTATGAAGAATAACGCCCTTAGAATTGGTGTAAATAATCCGAGTCGACCGGGTTAAGGGGACAATATGGCCGACAGGAGTGCCGATGCGATCCGGCATGACCGCGATCGGTTCATTGGGTTTGCCTTTGCAAGTGCGGATTTGCTGCTGGAATTGACCGGGGACCTGCAGGTCTCCTGGGCCGGCGGCGCCGCACTTTCTTTGCTTGGCCTCGAATCCGACCGGGCGGTCGGCTTGCCTTTCGGGGACTTCGTCTCTCCATTGGATGCCAGCTTGGCCGGTGCGGCGATGCGCGGTCTGAAGCCCGGTGGCCGGTACAAGGATTTACTTCTCACCCTGCGGCACGGCGACGGCACTTCGGCTCCGGTCACGATCTCCGTTTATCAATCATTGAGTGAGCTGCAGACACAGTACTTCCTGGCCATCGCGCGACGCACTCTCCCCGCCTCGGACTCGACTGCGCATCTCCGCCGTGACCGCACGACCGGGCTGATGGAAGCCGTGGAGTTCGCGCAATCCACCGCCCATGCGCTCCGCGCGGCGCGGGAAGCGGGGCAATCAGCGCGCCTCACTCTGGTGCAGATCTGCGGCGAGGGGGAGCTCGATCGGCTGCTCGGCGCCGATCGCTCGCGGGCGCTCCTCTCCGAGATCGGCACTCAGTTGCGCAAGCACGCGGTCGTGCCCGAAGGCGCGGCGAAACTCGGCGACGGCCGGTTCAGCGTGGCGCAGGTTGGCGGTGCGGCACCGGCGGCGATCAGCACGATGATTGCGCAGATCGGCGAGAGTTTCGCGCTTGATCCGGGCGCCCTCCAGGTGACCGAGACGAGTGTCGATTTTGAAGGTTCATCGCTGGCGGAGTCCGATGTCGAGAGCATTCTCGGCCATGTGCTGGAGCGGTTCAGGGCCGAAGGCGCCGGCGGGATCGCGGGCGGATCGGCGGAAGGCTTTTTGCGCAAGATGATGGCGGAGACCATCAGCCGCGTCGTGATGATGCGCGATCTCATCCACGAGCGCCGGCTGTCGCTGCACTATCAGCCGATCGTGGCGCTGACGGACCGCAAGGCGCATCACTATGAGGTGCTGCTCCGGTTTCCGGACGGCCGATCGCCGTTCGAGGATATCCAGTTCGCCGAGCAGATCAACACCATCCACGAGGTGGACCTGGCCGTGACGCAAGGCGCCATCGCCCGCCTGCAGGAAGCGGATGCGACGCGCCTGGAGCTCAGTCTCGCCGTCAACATGTCGGCCCGGTCATTGCTGAACGACACCTTTCTTTCCATGTTCGAAACACTGGCGGACAAGGTCGGCGGCCGGCGTGAGAAGCTGATCATCGAGATCACCGAATCCGCCAAGCTGGAAGACCTCGGCAAGGCGGCACAGGCGGTCGCGCGATTGCACGCGCGCGGGCATCCGGTCTGCCTGGACGATTTCGGCGCCGGCGCCTCGTCGCTGCCTTACTTGCAGCGCCTGATCGTCGGCTACGTGAAGATCGACGGCGCCTATGTGCGCGGCATCCACGATCGTATGCGCGAGCGGGCGATCATCGAAGGCGTACTTGCGACTTGCCGAAGCCTCGGCGTGCTGACCGTGGCTGAGATGGTCGAGCACGAGGAGGAGCATAAGATCCTCCATGATCTCGGCGTGAACCTCGGACAGGGATGGCTTTATGGCCGGCCCGCACCGCAGATCGCACCGGCAGGCGAGCACGCTCCCGTGCGCGTCCCACGCAAGCTCGACCCCACGTCGATCGGGCGTCTGATTGTTAAGAATACTCCTTAGTTGCAATTGGAACGTTTCAACGCAGAAGGCCACGTATGATCGAAGAGCACCGCAGATTGACGTTTTCCATGGACGAGCTCGCCACCGCCGTCCTCTCCTACCTGATTGCCAGCAAGAAGATGGGAGAGCGGGACAAGCTCGGAAAACTGTCGGTCGGCGGGGGGGCCGAGGTGAGCGTCTCCGCGACTGTCGTCGCACTAGGCGGCGAACAGTCGCTGGTTGATATCAACGCGCAGACCCTGGGCGCGGTGCTCATCGCCCATTGTATCAAACGCAAGATTCCATTACCGAAACGTGCTGCCAAATCCATCACGCGGAACGGCGACCGCGTTGCTATCGCATTCTCCATTTAGTCGGATTAAGGTGACTTCGCCATGAACGGGACGAGCACAGGGATCTACACGATCCCTCTGGATGAGTTGTGGGGCGTGCTTGCCGCGCATCAGCTCTGGCTGTTCGGCGAGAAGGGCGGAAGGCGCGCCGATCTCAGCCGGGTGCGGCTCGAGGGGGTTTCGCTGCGCGGCGTCAACCTCTCGCGCTCCAAGCTGGTCGGCGCAAAGATCATCAATTGCGACTTCGGCGGCGCGCAGCTTGAAGGCGCCGATCTTTATGGTGCCGATCTTTCCGGAACCAACCTCAAGTTGACCAACTGCCTCAAGGCCGATTTCCGCGGCGCTCAGCTCAAAGGAAGCGACTTCAGCGGCGCGGAGCTTTCGGGCGCCGATCTGCGCAGCGGTGCGCTGATGATGGATGGCGGCGCGACGGAATCCTCGGCCGAAAGCGATCTGGAGGAAGGGCCGCGGTTGCATCGGGCCAATCTCGACGGCGCGCGGTTGAGCGGCGCCACGATCCGCAACGCCGATCTTTCCCATGCCAGCATGCGCAACGCCAAGCTGGAAGGCGCAGATCTGACCGGCACGACGCTGAAAGACGTGGATCTGACCGGCGCCGATCTGTCCCGCTGCGACCTCACCGGCGCGCGCCTCGACCGCGCCAACGTCTCCGGCGCCAAGATGGACGGCGCGGTGCTGAAAGGTGCCAATCTGATCGGCGTCGACCTATCGACCTTGGCGGTCTGCAATGCCGATGTCTCCGAGAGCGTCCGGGTCGACGATTCAGCGGAAGCCTGGACCAAGCTGCAGGAAAAGATCGTGGCGCATGCGCGCTGGGTCGAGACCGGGGGTGCCTCGGGTTCGCGCGCCGAGTTCGTCCGCGCCGATCTTTCGGGCCTCGATCTGTCCGGCTCGAGCTTGGTCGGCGCCGTGTTCCGTGAGGCGCGGCTGCGCGGCACCAAGATGATCGGGGCGTCGCTCAATCTCTGCAGCTTCGCCCATTCGGACCTCACCGGCGCCGACCTTTCGCAGGCGGAGCTGCGCGGCGTCCGTTTCGAGGAATGCGTGTTGAACGGCGCCAGCTTCTGCGGGGCCGACATCGGCGTCGAGATGGTGCGCATGAGCGCCACCAAGTCCGCCGAGCACCCCAGCATGATTGCGGCCTGTCAGATGGTGAAGGCGAATTTCACCGGCGCGAAGGCGCAAGGACTGGTGACTAAGAACGTCGAGCTCGGACGCATCGTGGCCGATGCCGCTTTCCTCGAACAGCTGCGGGCGCCGCAGACCGTCACCTGAAGCCGAAGATCTGTTCGCCTGGGACTCGTGCTCGGAGCTGATCTCCGGCCTTCCCTTGGTTAGTGCCCGTGGTTAGTGGATGACCCGTTTCAGCTCGGGCTCAACCTGGCTCTCGCCTTCGAGACCGGCGATCGGTTCCAGCGAGCTCAGCAGGCTCTCCAGTGCATCGGACTGATCGTCCGAGAGCATAGAAGCTTCGGCGGCCACAGACGTCGCGGCACGCAGGGCCGTCTCGTCGACCTCGGCGCGGCAATGGGCGGCGATCTTCCGCAGGAGCTCTCCGGAATCGATCGGCTTTGCCACGAAATCGTTCATGCCGGCCTCGAGGCAGCGGCGGCGGTCTTCCTGCATGGCGTTGGCGGTCATCGCGATGATCGGCACGGCACGGCCCATGGCGCCCAGCTGGCGGATCCGCCGCGTCGCTTCGAGCCCGTCCATCTCCGGCATCTGCATGTCCATCAGGATCACGTCGAAGTTCCGCTGATGCACCGCCTGCACGGCCTCGACGCCGTTGGCGGCCACTTCGGCGCGCATGCCGGCCTTGGCCAGGATCGTGGTGACCAGCAGCTGGTTCACTTGGTTGTCCTCGACCACCAGCACGCGGAGATGCGAGCCGGTGGCGCTCGAGGGCAGGATTTCGATCGGGACGGTGCGAAGCGGCGCCGGGTCGCCGATGCCGAGGACCTGGGCGATCGCCGCGATCAGCGCCGAACGGCGCACCGGCTTCGGCAGGCTCTCGTCATAGCCGAGTTCCAACACCTGGTTGCGGTCCAGCATCGCCGCGGAGGACGAGAGGATGCACTTCTCGATCGTGACCCAGGGCATGCGCCGGGCCGCGTTCAGGAAGTCCGGACCGGTCAGGTTCGGCATCATGTGATCGACGATGGCGAGCGCGATCGGCATCGCGATCGCGTTGCGCTCCAGATCGGCGAGCAGCACTTCCGGATCCTCGTAGGAGAGGACGCGGGCGCCGAAGCCGCTCATGTAGCGGGCGAAGATCTCGCGGTTGATGGTGTTGTCGTCGACGATCAGGACGGTGCGGCCACGCAATTTATTGCTGATGACGGCATTCGTGTTGTCGGCCTGGTCGCGGCCGAGGCCGAAGCGCGCGGTGAACCAGAAGGTGCTGCCGCTGTCGGAGCCGATGCGGGAATCGACACCGATCTCGCCCTGCATCAGATCGACGATCTGCTTGCAGATGGCGAGGCCGAGGCCGGTTCCGCCGAAGCGTCGGGTGGTCGAGGCATCGACCTGGCTGAACGGCGAGAACAGCTTGGTGCGCGCCTGCTCGGGCACGCCGATGCCGGTGTCGCGGACCGAGAAATGCAGCTTGATCTCGTCCGGGGCAGCATCGGCCAGCTCGACCGTGAGGCTGACGCCGCCCGTTTCGGTGAACTTGACCGCGTTGGACAGCAGATTGATCATCACCTGGCGCAGGCGGCCGGGGTCGCCCTGCAGCATGGTCGGGACTTCCGGAGAGATGAAGCTCGCGACCTCGATGCCGCTGGTATGGGG
>Ga0193753_10004258_pt1 | contig 10272 bp, 7 predicted proteins | sample H1c2metaG_FD_144925 | JGI IMG/M metagenome (GOLD analysis project Ga0193753, IMG submission 144925) | Soil microbial communities from a riparian zone of the East river system, Colorado, United States - H1c2 | ecosystem: Environmental > Terrestrial > Soil > Riparian zone | place: USA: East River... | reverse complement strand
CGGGCAGATCGGGAAATCGCGGGTGAAGCCCCGGGTTGGCGACCGGGAACGCGGTCCGGTACGACACCCGGGCCGGCGCGCGCCTCGCGGTTCGCATCAGGTGTCGAAGCGCGAGCCTGCCCGCGCGCATGCGGGTCGGGCCGCGCCACTCCGACCACTTCTGGAGGACGATGCTCCGGGCGAGATGGTGGGTCCACGCCCTGCCCAGTCGCAGGTCGTGCCACGGTCGCCGGCCGGGGATGACGAAGGCCGGTCCCGGCGGGGCGCCCAGGTCGACCCGGTGCGGCAGATCCGTCGAGATCTGCGCGCACGCCATGCCCATGGATGACGCGAGCACGCCGGCCGGCGGCAGGAAGACATCGAACAGGACCAGCCGCGGGGCGAGGGTCTCGAGCGCCTCGCCCACCGCCCTCCATAGATCCACCAGCTCGGACGCCCACGACGCCTCGACGGCGCGCCGGGGCTGGCCGCTCAGCCCGGGCGGGAGGGCGAGCGCCGGCACGTCGAACAGAGCCATCTCGAAGCCGAGCCCCTCGACGACGTCGACGACCGCGCCGCGGGACGCATCGTCGGTGCGGCGGCCCAGCAGCAGATAGTGGACGTCGAATCCGCCGAGGCGGGCCAGCTCGGCCAGCCGGGTGGTGGCGATGACGTGGCCCATCGAGACGGGCAGGACGAACGCGATCCTATCCATGGCGCGCGGGCCTGGCGGCGGTCGAACCGAGGTACTGCAGCAGCCGGTCGGCCTGAGCGCGCGGCAGCTCCGACAGCGGCGTCGCGCCGACCAGGCCCTCGGCCACCCGCTCCAGCAGGGCTGCCGTGTATCCGAGGCGCCTGCTCGCCGTGATGATGTCGTCGATCTGATCGCGAGAGGCAGGCGGATCCGGCGCCCCGGCACCGGGTCGGTTCACCAGGGTCTCGAACTGCGAGCTGTCTGGCAGGGCCTTCTCTACCAGCGAGTCCTCGAGCGCCGACAGATCGAACAGGAAGGGGCCGTGCGCCATGCCGTCATTGGCGTGGCGGGACCACAGGTCTCGCAGCGTGTCTCTGACCGCGCGATAGCGCTCCATGCGCCCGGTCCACGGCCTCTCGAAGGTGTCGACCAGCTGGTCGACGATGGCCGAGTGGCGGTGGGATGGCTCGTCGGGGCCGCGAAAGAGCGCGCCCAGCGACTGGAGGTGGAAGTCGCTGTGGAAGTTGCTCGCGAAGAATCGACCGTACCGGTTGAGACCGAACCGGATGTTCCACGACATCGCGGTGTCGAGATACTCGACGAAGTGCCACATCAGCGCCGGGATGTAGAGCGTGTCGCCCGGCCTCAGCACCGCCTCCATCGCCCCGGCGGACTCGAACAGCGCGCTCCGCTCCGGCTCCGACATGTGCTCGATGCAGAGCCCGGAGAAGCTGTTCAGCGGGAGGAGCCGTCGAGCGGCGGACGGGTCGAAGAGGACGAAGCGCTTGTCGCCGAAGATCTGGGTCAGAAGCACATGTCGATGGTCGGTGTCGAAGTGGAGGTGGGCGTAGCTGCCCTTGCGGGCCAGGAAGATGTTCGAGTCCAGCTCGGGGAGCGCCGGCGCCGAGCGCGCGATCTCCGGGGTCTCGAAGCGGGCCAGCAGGTCGACCGGGATCGGCTCGTCGGCCACGAACCTGGCCTCCTCGGCCCGGGCCTCGATCGCGGCCAGGAAGGCGCCCAGCGTGGTCTGCGTCGCCTGCGTCCAGGTCAGGCCGCGTCCATCCGGCGTGGGGTCGCGGCGCAGCCCCGGGTGCGTGACGGCGTAGTTCGGTCGGATGGCGACGGAGACGTCGCCCAGCTCGCGGGCGACGTCGGCCGGGGACCGCAGCTGGTCGATCGGCTGCCCCCGGTAGAGGTCTCGAATGATGACCGGGCGTGAGGGGATGAAGTACCCGGACAGGAACTCGTCGAGTCGAGGAGGTGGGATCGAGCGGATCGCGGCGCGGGCCATCGCCTACCTCGCTTCCAGCTCGGCCTCGGCCGCCTGAAGCCGACGGATCTCGTTCGCGCTCCAGACCTCGGTCTCGTCCCACGCCGGAGCGGAAGCCGCCGGGGCCAGGCCGATCTCACCCAGCAGCTCACGCCAGACGTAGTGGAGAGTCTCCGGCGTCCTCAGGGCCTCCCGCTTCGCTGCATGCTGGCGCAGGAGGACTGACACGTTGGGCGTGAGCGCCACCACCCAGTGCCACCATCCCGGCGGGATGTACAGGAAGTCGCCCGGGCCGAGGACGACATCGAATCGGCGGGCGAGCGAGTACCGCCGGTCCACCGCCTCCAGCCCGCGAACGTCGTCGGGCAGCTCGCACGGCCCGACCTGGTTCGCCTGCCTGCTGAACGGTAGCGTCCGGTAGCGGAGGTGGATCCCGTCCTCCGGAGGAACCAGGACCACCCGCTTTTCCCCGAATGTCTGACCGATGAAGGAGTGAAACGTGTCGAAGTGAAACGGCGTGATGTTCTCTTCCTCGCCGATCCAGATCGCGACGTGGGCCAGCTCCTTCGACGGGATGCACGAGGCCAGCTCGAACAGCGAGCCCGGGTGAGCGCCCATGCGCGAGTAGTAGCGAAAGCGCGGATCCTTCTCGAAGAAGATCCGGTCGACCAGCCGGTCGTAGTCCATGAAGACCGGCCTGCTGCGCTCCTGGAGGAAGGCCTTCTGGTCGCGAGGAGCGCGGTACGTCACCGTGCGAGTGACGCCCCACGCGCGCTTCATGATCTCCGGCTGCAGGAGGCGACTCAGCTCGAAGTGGTCGAGGAACCCGGTCAAGACCACCGGGGCTCGCCGCTTCCACAGCGTGTGGAGATCGGAGGGCGCCAGCGCCTGCCTGGCGATCTCGCGGCCGTATTCCCTCCGGTGGCCGAGCGAGCGCGTCCCCCTGGCCAGCAGCCATGCCGGCAGGTGCGCGGCGAACCGTCCAGCCAGGTCGATCGTCCTGCCGATCCTCATGAGCTGGTGGGCACGGTCGGGGGCGTGATCAACCGCCTGGTGACGCGGACCAGGGAGCGGGCCAGGACCGCGCACGCCTCCTTCGTTCGACCGGCCGAGCGGTGCTTCCTGTACGCCTCCGTGACCACGCGATCGACGGAGGCAAAGCGCAGGAGCTGGCGGGCCGGCTCGCTCAGGGACTCCCAGATCGGCCGCGGGATGCGGAGGTGGCCGCGCCGGTCGGACCCGGCCAGGTAGATCATGGCCAGGCCGAGCGCCTCGCCGTCGGCGAGCAGCACGTGGCGCTGGATCGAGCCGGCGAGCGGGAGGCGCTGTCCGGCGCGGCGCAGCGCCCGGGCCGTCCCGCTTCCGATGTCGAGCAGCGAGCGATGGGCGACCACGTCGTCGCTCCCCATCAGCGAGTAGTAGAGGGAGAGCATCGGCCGGACCTGGTCGCTGCCGTTGGCGGTGCCGCGGTGAAGCATGCGCTGGTCCCGGATGATGAATGTCCCGGCGGGCACCGCGAACCGTCGAGACGGGCCGCGCCTCAGCTCGGCCCACTCCTCTTTCGATATCGCCATGTCCTGGAGCCCGAAGGGAGCTCCGGGTGGTCGATGGGTCCCCGGCCAGACCTCCAGAGGCCCGTTTTCTGGCCCGACGTCGATGAGCGGGCAGTTGACGGTGACGACGAAGCTGCGCCCGTCCCGGTGGGGGGGCTGGTCGCTCGAGTCGGGCAGGTTCACGTCGGAGCCGATCAGGGTCAGCACCCACCGCCGATGGTCGCCCAGGTGGCGGCGGATCCCCTCCAGCACGCCGAGCACCCGCGGATTGGCCACCACGTCGTCGGCGAGGAAGGTGGACGTGGACGGCAGGAGCGCGTTCCAGCGGTTGTAGCCGTGGTTGCCGCCCTTTCCGTGAGAGCCGTGGAAGCTGTGCTCGCCCTGCTCCGGCGGCCCGGCCGGGCGGATGCGCGACCTCCGCCGCTTGGCCTCGAAGTGGTCGAAGAAGTCGGTCCGGACCCGGTGGAGCCGCGCGCCCGACAGCCCGTCCTCGATGGTGCAGTAGCCTCGGTCCAGGAAGGTCGCGATCGCCTCTCCGGTGCTGCGGTCCATGGCGGTGCTCATCGCGGAAGTGCTCCCAGGCGGGCGCGCTCGATGCCGCGCCCGGTCGGCAGCGCCGGGGCCCCGGCCATGACGAAGCAGGAGAAGCTCTCGAGCCCGGGAACCAGCACGGACTTCACGCTCACCTCCGCGGTCGGCTCGCTCCAGGTCCGGTGGAACACGCGGAAGCCTGCCCGACCCAGGGCCGCGACCACGGCGTCGACCTGGTCGTCGATGCCGAGATCGATCGGCGCCCCGGCCAGGGCTCGGAAGTCGGTCACGGTGGCCGACGATGGCAGGACGTCGAGATCGAGCTGATACATCCGGCGCAGCCTGGGCCACGGCTCGAACACGGACAGGCGGTCGACCCGGGATGGGGCCAGCTCCTTCCACTCCGCGATCAACAGCGACTGCAGGAGCTCACCCAGGGCCCGCTCGGCGGCGTACTCCACCGACAGCGAGGCGCCACCGCCGTAAAGAGCGATCCGATCGGGACCCGAGGGGAGCGCCATCAGGACCGGGACGCCGATGTCGGTCGTGAGATCGCAGAGGAGGGGCGGCGCGCCCAGCTTCTCCTCGATGCAGGTCGCGATCACGCGGAGGTCGCGGGGCAAGGTGGCCAGGTCGATGATGCGAGGCCGGGCCGGCTCCTCGCCGATGAACCAGTCGATGAGCGCCATGGAGATCGCGTCTCGCTCGATCTGCTCGAGCAGGCCGTGCAGCACCGCCTCGGACGCGCTGATGCCGCTGGCCGACCCGTTGTTGCTGCCGTACCGGAGATACGCGCGATAGGTGTCCGGGTCGTCGCCCTCGAGCCCCGAGAACTCGAAGGACGGGTTCTTCCAGATGGCCGGAAACCAGACCGTGTCCGCGCCGTCGAGGCTCTCGTACGGGAGGCACCCGATCGCCGCCGTGGGGTAGTCGCTGGCCAGCCGGTTGAGGTGCATCTCGCCGCGCAGGGCCGGCTGGGCGAGGAGCTCCGGCGGAGTCAGCACCCTGCCCTGCCCGGCCTCCCTCGCGACGCGGGCCGCCGCGGCCAGCTGGAAGTGCTCGATGCCCTCGAAGAGCAGGCTGGCCCGGCCCTGCTCGCCGAACCCCTTCCCCGACGCGATGCAGACGTAGCCGTCGTCCTCGTCGTAGACCGTCGCGAACGAGACGTTGTAGGGGGTGGGGTGCTCGTGCTCCATCGCCACCCGCGCGCCGAGCCGCCTCAGCTCGGCATCCGCGGTGCTGATGGCGTGCGCCACGCTCGCGGCTCGCTCACGTTGCGCTCGACCGTCATCGCTCGACTGATTCATGAGATTTCCTTACCGAGGGGGAGCCGTCCGTCGGGCCTGGAGAAGACGAATCGAACGTAGACGGCGTCGTTCAGATGATCGGGGTCGTAGATGGAGGCGAACTCTCGCTCGTAGATGGCCCGGCTGCGGGATGTCTCGACCCGGGCGAGGACGGCGCGCCCGCGGTCCTGCGACGCGAGCGCCTCGCGGACGTTCGCGGTGATCTCCACGCACTCGGCCAGGGCGAGGCCGGCGTCGAGGAAGGCGTCCCTCAGGTGCCAGACGTCCTCCTCGGGCCCGTAGGTGGCCAGGCAGACGTGACCACCCCTCCTGAGGACGCGGGCGGCGCTGCGCGCGAACGCCTCGATCGGGTGGTAGTACGGCGCCGACTCGACGTTGACGATGACGTCGCAGGACTCGTCGTGGAGGGGAATGTCGGTGGCGAGGCCGGGCGCGAAGGCCAGGTTGTCTCTCGAGTGTCTCTCTCGACAGAAGAGGATGTTGCTGCGCGCGCGGTCGAGACCGAGGTAGCGCAGCGGATGGCGGGTCCGCGCGAGGAACGCCGCGCCGCCGCCCCGCCCGCAGCCGATCTCCACCGCGTCGCGGCCGCGCAGGTCGACCGGGACGGCCTGGTCGTAGAGCGCGACGGCGTGACTCCACAGCTCCTCGTCGCCGGTGAGCCGACCGGAGGACGAGGCGGACCGGCCATCCTGGTAGCCGTAGTTCATGAACGTGAACCAGGGGTCGGGGAAGAGCTGACACCAGAAGCTGTACTTGGCGACGGGAGACGACTCGAGCACCGCCGTCGCCTTCCACGGGCCGACCAGGTCGCCCGGCTCGACCGCCTCGGTGTCGGGGCAGCGGCTGTTGATGTAGCGAGCGAGCTCGTCGAGAGGAGGCGTATCGCCGCGCGAGGCGAGGTGCCGGTGGCCGCGCTCGTGGTCGGGTCGATCCGAGATGAAGCGAACCAGGTAGTAGAGCTGCTCCACGCTGAGCGGGGAGAACTGGCCCAGGTCGACCTCGTGGGTCAGCGCGCTCACGTCGACCTCATGCACCCGGAGGCACCGCGACCGGTGGGCAAGACCGGCTCACCGGCCATCGCCACCGAGAAGGTCTCGATGCCGGGGATCAGGACCGACAGGACGGTGGCGTGAGCTGGCTCGTCGGTCCACACGTGGGCGAACGGCTCGAGGCCGGCGCGCTCGAGTCGCACGACCGTGGCATTCAGCTGGCTGGCGACGCCGGGAGCCGGCTCCTCGGCGGATTCCAGCACCACGGGCACGGTCGCGCGAGACAGGATGGTGGCGCGATCGAGCTGGTAGACGAGGCCGAGGGTGGGCCACGGCTCCAGGCGTCGCTGCCTCTTCTCGCGGACCGGGCCCATGCCCTCCCAGTCGGAGATGAGGGAGCACTGCAGGAGCTCGCCGAGCGCCCGCTCCGCCGCGTAGGCCGCCGACAGCGACGCGCCGGCCCCGAACAGGCCGAGGAAGCGGGCCGGCCCCGATGGAATCGCGGCGATGACCGGAACGCCGATGTCGGTGGTGATCTCCAGCAGGATCGGCGGCACCCCGATCCGGACCGCGACGTGATCGGCGAGCGATCGCAGGTCGGGCGGAAGCGAGCCCAGATCGATGACCCGTAGCGGCCCGGGATCGCGGACCAGGAACGAATCGATGAGGAACAGCGAGACCGCGTCTCGCTCGATCTCCTCGAGCAAGGCGTGCAGGAGGCACTCCTCCGCCGAGGAGCCGCTGGCCGACCCGTTGTTGGATTGATATCGCAGGTAGTGGCGATACGACGACGGGTCGTCACCGACCGTCGGTGTGATCTCGAAGAACGGGTTCTTCCACACCGACGGATACCAGACCGATCGGGGGCCGCGGAGGCTCTCGAACTGGGTGCACCCGATCCGGGCCTGAGGGAAATCGCTGGCCATGCGCTGCAGGTGGAGCTCCCCGCGCAGCTCCGGCTGGGCGGCGATCTCGAGCGGCGTCATCGCCCTGCCGCGGCCGGCGGCCGATTCTCGCCCGGCAGCGGCGACCAGGTGGAAGTGCTCCACGGCCTCGAACAGCAGGCTGGCGTGGCCGTGTGAGCCCCAGCCCTTGCCGGCCGCGGCGCACACGAACCTGCCGGCCTCGTCGTTCACGCGGCCGAAGGAGACGTGATAGGGCTCGTCCTGCAGGGGATGCACGGTCATCCGGGCCCGCAGCCGATCGAGCTCGGCGGCCGCCGTCTCGATGGCGGTGAGGATGTCGATCTGTCGCTCTCGTTGCGCGCGCTCGAGCGTGGTCATGCTTGCTCCGATTGGTCGCCCTGACACGGGGCCGGATCCTGCGCGTCGAGAGCTCCCGCACGGGTCGCGAGAGCTCTCGACGCACGACTACTCAGCGCGGCTCGAACGGGACGAGCCGCACCTCTTCACTTGCTCTTCTTGGGGGCGAAGAGGCGCTCCATCTCCAGACGCTCCTGGTCGGCATCGACCTCGGCGTACTCCTTGCCGATGAGGTGCGACTTGAGGTTGCTGTCCGGGTTCTTTCCGTCCTTGCCGATCAGGACGCCGCCTTGTCCATATCCCATGTTTCGACTCCTTCTTTTGCTTGCTGTTCACGCGCACCATGCGCGCACCTTGACGACCTATCTCCGGCCGAGCGCCTCGCGCATGAAGCCGACCAGGTGCGCCACGTGGTGGTCGTGCGTGACCATCGCCGTGTGGCGCGCGTGGATCGTGTCGATTCGAAGCGCGGCGCATCGGGGCCCGTAGAAGGCCCGCACACTCGACACCTGCTGCTCCGGGGTCCCGAGCTCGGCGTGCGCCGTGCACACGGAGCAATCGACCTCGCCGTCGAAGGGCGGCGGCACGTAGCGCTCCTGCGCCCAGGTGCTGAGCTTGAAGACCTTCACCAGCCGCATGGCCTCGTCGAAGTCGACGCCGCCCGGGATGCGCGGACCGGGGCCCTCGAACTCGGCGATCCACGGCCGGCTGGTCTGCTCGAGGGTGTAGTAGTGCCGCGCGCGGTCCATGACCCGTCGCAGGCGCTCCTCGGCGGACAGCGTCTCGCCCGGATTCCACGGAAATCGCTCCAGCGACAGGAGACGACCCAGGAAGAAGGCGTCGTCCTTCACCTCGCCGCCGCGGACCGGCACCTCCACCGGCAGCGGCGGGGACAGGAGGATCAGGGACGAGACCTCCTCGCCCGACGCGCGCAGGATCCGGGCGATCTCCCACGCGGTGTATCCGCCCAGCGACCAGCCGCCGATCCGGTACGGGCCGCGTGGCTGTCGCTGCCGGATCGCGTCGGCAAACCAGGCGGCCAGGGATGGGATGTCGGAGAACGGCTCCCCGTCCCCCTCCAGCCCGCGCGCCTGCAGCCCGATGAACGGCTGCTCGCTGCCGAGCGCCCGGGCCAGCTTGGCGTAGTACGCCACCGACCCGCTGATCGGGGGGGCGAAGTAGATCGGGTGGCCGTCTCCCCTCGCCTGCATCGGCACCAGCGCCGAGGGCCGCCGGGCCGGGGTGTCGCGCGAGATCGCCGCCGCGAGCCCGGCGACCGTCGGCGCCCGGAAGAGGTCGCGGAGCGGCAGCTTCCGGCCGAACGCTCCCTCGATCCGGGCGATGACCCGGCTGGCCAGGAGCGAGTTGCCGCCCAGCTGGAAGAAGTCGTCCTCGATCCCGACCCGCTCGATCGCGAGGACCTGCGAGAAGATCGCGGCGAGGGCGCCCTCGGTCTGGTCTCGCGGCGGCGCGAACGGAGCGCTGGCCGCCTCGCGATCCAGGGTCGGCGCCGGCAGCGCCTTGCGGTCGACCTTTCCGCTCGAGGTCAGCGGCAGGGCGGCGAGGAAGACCAGGTGGGCGGGCACCATGGTCGCGGGCAGCGCGGCCCGCAGGCGGGTCCGGATCTCCGCCGCCGTCGCCCGGCCGCCCTCCTGGGCGACGACGTAGGCGACGAGGCGCGGATCGGAGCCGAGGTCCTGAACCGCGACCGCGGCCTCCTTCACGTCGGGCACCCGGAGCAGCGCCGCCTCGATCTCTCCGAGCTCGACGCGCTGGCCGCGCAGCTTGATCTGACCGTCCCGGCGGCCGAGGAACTCGATCGCGCCGTCGTGCCGCCACCGGGCGACGTCGCCGGTGCGGTACATGCGCGCCCCGGCGTCCGGCGAGAACGGATCCGGGACGAAGGCCGCGGCGGTCAGCGCCGGCTGACCGAGGTAGCCGCGCGCGAGCGCGACGCCGCCGATGCACAGCTCGCCGGGCACGCCGATCGGGGCGAGCTGTCCGCCGGCATCGACGACGTGGAGGCGGACATTCGAGATCGGTCGCCCGATCGGGACCGTGCTCGAGCCGTACCGGCACTGCCAGACGCTGACCTCGACGGCGGCCTCGGTCGGTCCGTACAGGTTCACGACCTTGCACTTCACCCGGTCGAGGAGACCGTCCTGGAGATCGGGGGTGAGCGCCTCCCCGCTGGTGAAGACCCGGCTCAGGCAGCGCGCTCGCTCCACACCCGGCTCGTCGAGGAACAGGCGCAGCATGCTCGGGACGAAGTGACAGACGGTGACGCCCCGGGAGACGATCTCGTCGATCAGGTAGGCGGCGTCGCGATGTCCGTCCGGCCGGGCCACGACCAGGCGCGCGCCGGCCAGGAGCGGCTGGAACAGCTCCCAGATGGATACATCGAAGCCGTACGGGGTCTTGTGAAGGACGACGTCGCTCTCGCCCAGCGGGAAGGCGTCGCGCATCCACAGGAGCCGGTTGCGGATCGCGCGATGGGAGACGACCACCCCCTTGGGCCGGCCGGTCGAGCCGGACGTGTAGATGACGTAGGCGGACGCGTCGGGCGGGACGTCGACCAGCGGGTCATGGGCCGGCTCGGCGGAGAGGTCGTCGGCGTCGATGAGGATCGCGGGGATCGCCGCGGTCGGGATTCGATCCGCGAGCCGCTGCAGCGCGACGATCGCGAC
>Ga0193753_10004256_pt1 | contig 10277 bp, 7 predicted proteins | sample H1c2metaG_FD_144925 | JGI IMG/M metagenome (GOLD analysis project Ga0193753, IMG submission 144925) | Soil microbial communities from a riparian zone of the East river system, Colorado, United States - H1c2 | ecosystem: Environmental > Terrestrial > Soil > Riparian zone | place: USA: East River... | reverse complement strand
ACCCGCTGCCCGACGACCCGCTGCCCGATGACCCGCTGCCCGACGACCCGCTGCCGGGACTGGACGAGTCCCCGCTGCTCGGCGCATCGCCGGTGCCCGACGAGCCGGACGAGCCCGCCCCGCCGGCGGGCGACTCGCCGCCGCTCTTGGGCTGCTCGCCTTCGGCCGGGCCGATCTCTCGCTTGAGGTTCGCGATCCGCTCACGCGCCGCGTCGGCGCGCGGGCCGTGCGGGTGCTCGGTCACGAACGCCTGGAACCGCTCGAGCGCCTCCTCCTTCATGCCCTGCTGCTGGTAGGCCTCGGCGATCCCCCACATGGCCGGCTGATAGCGCGACGAGATCCCCAGCGCGGCGCGAAAGCGAGTGTGCGCGCTGGCGTACTCGCGGCGATCCAGGTGGCAGTAGCCGAGCCCGGTCAGCGCCTCGACCGCGGCAGGATGGAGGTCGAGCACCTTGCGGTACAGCGGCATCGCCGCGGTGCAGTTGCCGTTGTCGGCCAGCTTCTGGGCCCGATCGAGGATCTGATCGAACGAGTCACCGCCGCCCGCGCCCGCCGCCCCGCCCGCGCCCTTGTCGTCGGCGACCCGGTCGCCATCCTTGCCCGCCGCCCCCTTTTCACCTTCACTGCCCGCGCCCGCCGTCGGCTTGTCGCCACCCTTGCCGGCGACCGCGTCGTTGCCCTTCTGCTCCGGCGGCATCGGGTCACTGGTCTCGACCGGCGCCTTGCCGGCCGCGCCGAGCTTGTCGAGCAGCGCGCGCGCCCCGCCGTGGTCGGCCTGCGTCTTCAGCACCGCCTCGGCCCCGGTCCGCGCGGCGTCCGCGTTGCCGTCGAGATGATCGATCCAGGCCAGCCGGAAGCGCGCCCGCACGTCGTCGGCCGGCGCCGCTTTGGCCAGCTTGTCGAGCACCACCCGGGCGTCGCGCAGGCGATTGTCGCGCACCCGCAGGAGCGCGGTGACGAGCTCGACCTCCGGGGTCAGCGCCGCGCCGGCCGGGCTCTGCTGCGCCCGTCGCAGCCAGCGCTCCACCTCGATGCTGCGCTCGCCCTCGAGGCGACGAGCGTCGGCCACCGCCAGGAGCGCGGCCGGATCGTCGGCCCGCGCCGCCAGCGCCTGCTCGGCCAGCTGGCGCCCGGCGCGCGCGCGCGCCTTCGCCTCGCCGGTCAGCTTCTTGGTCTCGACCGGGGTCGCCGCCAGCTTGGCCCGGTCGGCCAGCTGCTGGGCCAGCGCGGTCTCGACCCGCGCGCGCGCGACCAGCACCGCCGGTGCGGGCGTCGAGCCCGACCCCAGCCCGGCCAGCGCCTGTCCGGCCGACGCGAGCGCGGTCGGAGACTCGCCCCGCACCGCCGCCTGCGCGAGCGCGACCGCCTCGTCGGCGATCTTCGCGTCGGCCGGCGCGGCCGGCGGGGTGACATCCGGCGGCACCGGCGTCGCCGTGCCCGGCCCTGTCGCCCCGGCCGCCGGCGGAGCAGCGACCACCGCGCCGGCGTCGCTCGCGCCAGCCGCGGCGACCTGCTCGGTCTGCTCGTCTCCGCCCTTGTAGAGGATCACGTAGACCGCGCCGCCCGCGCCGGCCATGACGACCAGCGAGAACAGGAACACCCACAGCCCGCCGTGACTCCGCGACGGGATGAGCGGCTCGTCGTCCGTGAACGGCGACGGGACGAACTTGCCGTTCTCGAACTCGCCGCGGATGTTGGGCATCTTCGATCCGCCGACGAACGCCGCCTCGGACAGATCGCCGCGCGCCTTGCCGCCAGTCGGCCCACTCGGCCCGTGGTCGCGCATGCCGGCGCCCGGCCCGCGCGGCGCCCAGCCCGTGGTCGGCCCGGCCGGCCCCCCGGTCGCCATCGGCTTTCGCGACGGCGGCGGCGCCAGCGGCAGCCCCGAGGGAAGCGACGCCGATCGCGACGGGCTACCGGTGCCGAGCATGCCCGCGCCATACGGCGGCAAGGTCGCCGCCGAGCCGACCGGACCGGACGCGACCAGCTCGTCGTCGATCGGCAGGTCCGATGGCGGCGGCTGCGCCTTCATCTGCACGGCGTCGTGGACGGCGGAGCGCTGGGTCGGCGGGCCGAGCGCAGCCCCTCCGAGCGGGAGGGTGCGCGCGAACGAGGCCGGCGGGCCGTCCACGGCCTGTCCCGCGTTCGCCCGTTCCATCTCGGCGGCCAGCGCGTCGGCGTACGACGCTGGCGCCGTCTCGTCGTCTTCTTCGGAGCCGTCGATCTCCCCGTCCCCACCCCCTCCGTATCCGCTGCCGCGGACACCTTGCCCCTCGCGCCTGCCGCCGCCAGCGGCCGTATCGTCCAGGTGGAGCGGCGCGACCGGATCGCCGGTCGATCGGCGCGGCACCGTCCTCGGATGCGTCGGTGCCGGCGCCGGCGTCGGTGTGCCGAAGCTGCCGTCGGGCGCGGGCGGCGACGGATACTCGCGCGTCGACGACGACCATTGCCCGGCGTGGCGCGCGTCGCGCGCCTCGTCGGCGATCCCGAAGAACGAGGCCAGCTCGCCGATCTCGCCGAGCAGCTTCCACTTCTTGCCGGTCCGCGAGATGGAGCAGCTGCGGCTCACCCGGCCGGAGACGATCCACTTCTGCAAGGTGGACAGCTCGCGACAGGTCTTGATCTCGCCGTCCTCGAGTCGGATGAGCCAGGTCCGCTCACCCTCCTCCGTGTTCATGAGGATGCTCGACGCGCGCCCGCTCTGCACCGGCGCCGGCGTCGCGTAGTCCGGCATCGGCGTGGAGATCGCCGCCGACTCCGACGGATGCGGGACCGCACCGGGCCGCACGCGGAACATGTGGCCGCAGGTGGTGCACTTGACCGTGACGCCGCCGGGCTTGAGCTTGCCCTCATCCAGCTCGTATTCGGTCTGGCACTTCTCGCAGCGAACGTCCATTCAGCCTGAGCCTCGGCGCGGAAGCGCCATCGCCCGACGTTGAGCGGAAAAGAAACTGTAGGCGGTAACGCCGCCGGAAGCCACCGATTCTCGGTTCATCCCCACAGGGCCGCCTGCCGCCCGAACGTTGCTAAGATTGTGAAGTGAAGGCGGCAGGTGAAAGCGATGGGCACGGCGATGATCCGGGGCAGAGGCAGGCGCGGCGCGTCGCGGTGGACGCATTCGTCAAGGTGCGGGGTGAGGGCGCGCGCGAGTTCGTGTTCCGCACGCGCGACCTCTCCGAGAGTGGACTCTTTCTCTACACGCGAGTCGGGCACTCCTATCCCTTCAAGATCGGCTCGACGCTCGACATCGAGCTCTACGACTACGACGAGTACGTGACGTGCGAGGTGGTCGTGGTCCGCGTCGTCGAGCCCGGCAGCGCGGAGTCGGACCACTATCCGACCGGGTTCGGCGTGCGCATCTCGAACATCGGGCCGGATCAGCGCGGACGGCTGGCAGAGATGCTGAGTCGGCTGCACAAGGGCGAGGGTCTCTACTAGGTCCTCACCACAGGGGTGGTGCTCCTGGCGCGCCGATGTGGGTCCAGGTGACCCGCAATCCGCCCTTTTCGGCCCGAACAATCGCTTCCACAGCCTGTTGATAATCTGTGCACACCGACCGGATGGAAGGACGGTGTCTGTGGAGATCAACTCTGCTGCGAGATGAGTAATATTCCTGACAAAGGGGTCACCTGTCGCACACGCGCGGACTGCCCCCTTCATGGGGGGCCGAAAATCCAGCCTCGGTGGCGTCGCGCCGGTGCCCGCCGGTCAGGCCCGGTAAAGCCCGAGCAGCCACAGGACCAGCCCGGAGGCGACCATCAGCCCCGCCGTGGTCGCGGCGCGTGGGACCAGGCGATCCTCCGCGCTGATGCCGCGCCACGCGAACAGCGCGCCGCCGCCGATCCAGGCCAGAAATCCGACCAGCGCCAGAACCGTCCAGCCGACGTCCGGCGCCTCGTCGCGCGCGAGCAGATCGTAGTGCCACGCGGTGCGGGCCGCCTCGCTCTGGCCGGGGTCGGGCGCGCCTCCCTCGACGCGGGCGAGCAGCGCGGCGATGCGGCGGTTGGCCGGCTCGAGCCGCTCCTCGAACGGCACGTAGAAGCTGCGGGTGGCCAGGATCGACCCGCGCACGCCCTGCCATGCGGCCAGCGCCGTGGCGACGTCCCCCTTGGCCTCGGCCGCGCGCGCGATCGATTCCAGGCGATCGTAGGCGTCGGCCACGTGCGGCGCGAGCGGCACGTACCAGCGCGCCGCGCGGCGCCACCAGCGGATCGCCTCCTCGTGGTCGCCGGCGGCAAACGCGCGGTCGCCGTCGTCGAGCGCGCCGCGCCCCTGCCACACCGCGCGCGTCACCACCACGCCGGCGCAGAAGCCGATCACCAGCGCGACCGCCGCCAGCCGCCGCCGCATCACAGGAAGTCCCGCCGGGCGAAGATGACCACCGCCAGCGCGAGCAGCACGCCGACGTAGAGCGCGCCGTGCCCGGCCGCCGCCGCCACGTACGACCAGCTGACGAAGTCGCCGTGCACCGACACCTCGACGCCATCGAGGGTGCTGCCGGAGACCTGGAGCAGGTGCAGGTCCGGAACCGCGTAGAGCGCGGCGCGGCAGGCGGCGCGGATCACCGGCGAGGCGGCCGACTCGACCGCCGCGCGCAGCTCGTCGGTGGCCCGCCCGACCAGCCAGATCCCGGCGGTGAACACGCCGGACAGGACCGGGCTGGAGAACGACGAGAAGAACGCCGCCACCGCCGCGACCACCAGCACCTCGACCCAGGTCAGGATCAGCGACTTGGCCGTGGCCGCGGTGAACGGCACGTCCTGCAGCCAGAACAGCCCCGCCATCATCACCGCCGAGACCGCGACCAGGAGGGTCAGGCTGGCCGCCATGCCGGCGTAGCGTCCGAGCAAGAGCTCGTGCCGCTCGATCGGCTTGGCCAGCATGGTGTGGATGGTGCGGCGCTGGACCTCGGTGTAGAGCAGCAGCGAGCCGAGCACCATCGCGGTGATGCACCCGAAGAAGGAGGTGCCACCCAGGGCGACGTCGATCGCCACTCGCTGCTCCTGGTGGAGCGACATCTGGCCGAGGACGAGGGCGAACAGCATCACGCCGGCCGAGACGATCAGCACCGCGATGAGGAAGCGGTGGCGGATTGCCCAGCGGAACGTGTTGAGGGCAACCGCGTAGATGCGGCCGAGCATGCTGCCGGTCGAACGGCCGACCGCGCCGGCCCGGCTCATGGCGCGGCCTCCTCGGTCACGTCGTCCTGGGGGCGGGCGCGGCCCAGCCCCTCGCTGCCGGCGATGCGGGCGCGCCTGACGAACAGGTCCTCGAGGGTCTCGTGGCGGGGTGAAACCGACACCACCCGGGCGCCGAGCGCGCGCGCCTCGGCCAGGATCTCGTCGACGTCGCCGTCGGCGCCGATCTCCAGCTCGAGCTCGTCGCCGCGGCGCTCGATCTGCTGGCAGCGCGGCTGGAGCGCGGCGGCGGCGGCGGCGACCCCGTCGGCGGCGGGGACGTGCAGGATCAGCGCGGTCGAGATCACCTTGCGGTCGACCAGCTCCGACACCCGGCCGACCTCGTACAGCTTGCCGCCGACCAGGATCGCGACCCGGTCGGCGATCGCCTCGACGTCGGCAAGGATGTGCGAGGAGAAGAAGACCGTCTTCTTCGCGTCGCGCAGGGCGAGCACGATCTGGCGCACCTCGCGCCGGCCGAGCGGGTCGAGCCCGGAGGTCGGCTCGTCGAGCACGACCAGCTCCGGGTCGCCGACCAGCGCCTGGGCGATGCCGGCGCGCTGCAGCATCCCCTTGGAGTAGCTCTTGAGCGGCTGCTTGCGGGCGCGGGTGAGCCCGACCACGTCGATGAGCTCGTCGGCGCGGCGCCGGCGGGCGCGCCGGTCGAGCCCGAACAGCCGGCCGACCAGATCGAGCAGCTCGCCGACGGTGAGGTACTCGTAGAAATAGGGCGCCTCGGGCAGAAAGCCGATCCGGGCCCGCGCCGCGCGGCTCGGCACCGGGAGGCCGAACAGGGACGCGCTGCCCTGGCTGGGCCGGATGAGCCCCATGAGGATGCGGATGGTGGTGGTCTTGCCGGCCCCGTTGGGCCCGACGAAGCCGAAGATCTCGCCCGGCTCGACCGAGAACGAGACGCCGTCGAGCGCGACCACGCGGCGGCGCGAGAACGGCGTGTGATAGACCTTGGCCAGGTCGCGCACCTCGATGACGTGATCGGCGGCCGGCGCGCTCACCCGAGGGCGCCCTCCAGCGCGTCGGACACGGCGTCGAGCTCGGCCGAGCGCATGCCGATGTAGAGCGGCAGGGCCAGCGAGCGCTCGTGGAGCGCGTCGGCCTCGGGCAGGGTGACCTCGGCGGCGCGCGGGTCGGCGGCGTTCGGCCCGACCCGGTGAAACGCGAACGTGGCCGGTCCGCTCTCGATCGCGGCCGCGGCCAGCTGGCGCCGCACCTGGTCGCGGTCGATGCCGGGTGCGAGCCGGATGGCGAACGTCTGGTAGGCGTGCATGGCTCCCGGGGCCGGCTCTTGCCACGATAATCGACCCGCGCGCGCGAGCGGCGCAAGTCGGCGGCGATAGCCGTCGGCCAGGAGCCGCCGCTCGGCCAGCATCTCGTCCAGCCGGACCAGCTGGGCGGCGCCGATCGCCGCCGACACCTCGGACAGCCGCGCGTTGGTGCCGGCCCGCCGGAAGCTGCCCGGCGCGTCCTGGCCGTGGTTGCGGAGCTGGCGCAGCGCCGCGGCCAGCTCGTCGTCGTCGCAAACGAGGGCGCCGCCCTCGCCGGTGGTGACCAGCTTGCGCGGGTGGAACGAGAGCACCGCGACCCGCCCGTAGCCGCCGCCGGGCACGCCGGCGGAATCGACCGCGCCCAGGCCGCAGGCGGCGTCGCCGATCACCGGCACGCCGGTCGCCGCCTCGAGCGCCCGGAGCGGCGCCGCCTCGGCGGCCAGGCCCAGCTGATCGATCGAGAGGATCGCGCGCGGGCGGGCACAGCGGGCCAGCGCCGCCTGCGCCGCGGCGACGTCCAGGGTCCAGGTCGCTCGGTCGACGTCGACCGGCACCGGGACCGCGCCGGCCCGGCGCACCGCGTTGGCCGCGGCCGGGAAGCCGAACGCGGTCACCAGCACCTGGTCGCCGGCCGCGATCCCGAGCGCCCAGATCGCCAGCTCGAGCGCCGCGGTGCCGGACGCGGTCGCGATGGCGTGGCGGCGGCCGCAGCGCGCGGCCAGCGCCTCCTCGAAGCGCAGGTTCTCCGGGCCGAGCACCAGCCGGCCGGACCGCAGCGCGCGCTCGGCCGCGGCCATCTCGGGCTCGCCGATCGACGGGCGCGCCAGCGGGATCACCAGCGCACCGCCGCCGATATGGCGTCAACGAGGCGGTGCACTAGGCCGCGCCCTCGCGCCGGTACCACTGGATCGTACGCAGCAGGCCCTCCTCGAGGTCCACCACCGAGTTGAAGCCGAGCAGCTCGCGCGCCTTGTCCACCGCCGGCACCCGGATCTCGACGTCGGCGTTGGGCCAGTCGACGAACTGGATCGGTGAGCGCGACGACGACAGGCGGACGATCTCGCGGGCCAGGTTGTAGATGGTGACGGTCGAGCGCGGGTTGCCGATGTTGAACGCGTGGCCGACCGCCTCATCGCGCTCGAGCGCGAGCAGGATCGCCTCGACGATGTCGTCGATGTAGCACCAGGCGCGGATCTGCGAGCCGTCGTTGTGGATGCTGAGCGGCTCGCCGGCCAGGGCGCGGCGGATGAAGTGGTGCACCGCCCCCTCGCCGACCTGGCGCGGGCCGTACACGTTGAACGGGCGGATCGAGCAGGTCGGCAGCCCGTACTCCTTGTGGTAGTTGAGCGCGAGGTGCTCGGTGGCGAGCTTGGCCACCGCGTAGGTCCACCGCGCCTCACCGACGGCGCCGAGCGTGGTCGCGTCGAACTCGGTCACGTGATAGGCGTAGCGCCCGAACACCTCGCTGGTGGAGAAGTCGATGAAGCGGCGCACCCCGCCCTGCTCGCGCGCCGCCTCGAGCGCGTTGTCGGTGCCGACCATGGCCACGCGCATCGTCGCCACCGGGTTGGCCAGGACGGTGTCGACCCCGGCGATCGACGCCATGTGGACGATGGCGTCGCAGCCCTCCATCGCGCGGCGCAGGGCCTCGCGATCGAGCACGTCGCCGCGCACGATGGTGGCGCGCGGGTGCTCCGCCACCGCGGTGCCGGCCAGCGCGTTGCGCCGGAACGTGTCGTAGATGACGACGTGGTTGTGCTTGACCAGGCGTTCGGCGAGGTGCGAACCGATGAACCCCGCCCCACCCGTGATGAGTACACGGCCCCCCTCGATCACCGGGTCATTGTAGATGGAAGTCGAGCCTCAAGCACCACCCGACGGCGGCGGGTTGGCGGCCGCGAGGTGGCGGCGCTCGGCCGGGCTCAGGCCGTAGAGCGCCTCGACCTCGTCGTCGATGGCCTGATCGAGGCGAGCGGCCGCCGCCGAGCCGGGCCGAGCGCCGGCGCGCTGGCGGGCGAGCCGGTCGAGCGCGGCGGTCCGGCGCGAGAACACCTCTCCGGGGGGATGCGGGAGCGCGGCGAGGTGCTGGATCTTCAGCTCGGCGAACAACCGGCCCACCCGCGGCACCAGCGCGCGGAAGCACCAGGTGAGCAGTCGACTGTTCAGGACCGCCACCATGGCCCGCATCGACGCGGCGCCGGCGCCCGGCGCCCGCGGCAGCACCAGGAACAGATTGTTGCTGGCGTGGAGCCCGCGCTCGTCGTGGGCCGCGACCAGGTGATCGCCGGTGCGGCGGACCAGGATCTTGGCCCGCCGGTGCCACTCGGGCCGACCGAGGTTGGCGTAGCCGCCGGCCGCGCGATCGATCGCGGACGGCGACAGATCGATCCAGCCGCCCGCCCAGGTCAGCGCGTGGCGCCGCACCTCGCCGCGGCCGACCACGAGCGGGGCGATCTCGCCGTCGGCGCGGCCGGCCGGGCGGGCGGGCAGGAACAGCCGCGCGCGCGCGTTGCCGCTGTGCACGCCCTCGTGGATCTCGAAGTGGTCGCCCACCCGCGGCAGCGCGGCCAGCCGCTCGAGCAGGGCCAGATCGGCGCCGTCCAGGTGCAGGTTGAACGTGCGGCGCGGCAGGCGGGCGAACACCGACTGGTCCTGGCCGCGCGCCGGCGGCGGGCGCTCGCGCCAGTCGGGCGGCAGGGTCAGCCAGATCGAGACGCGATGCGCGGGCGGGGCCGGCTCGGCGCGGCCGACCATCACCACGGCGTCGAGGTTGACCCCGGCGAACGCGCGCCCGGCGTGTGCGATCCACTCGAGCGCCGAGCGGGCGAGCAGGAAGCCGCGCAGCGGCTCGTGGTTCTTGAGCAGCACCACGTCGGGCAGGACCATGCCCCAGCGCCCGCCCGGCGCGAGGAGGGCGTGGGCGCGCTCGACGAACAGCGCGAACGGGTCGATCGCGCCGCGCGCGGACACGAACGCGGCGCGGTAGCGGCGGCGCTGGTCGGGGTCCAGGCGGAAGCGCTTCTGCCCCCACGGCGGGTTGGTGACGACCGCGTCGAAGGCGCCGGCCGGGGCGACGTCATCGGCCAGCCCGTCGCCGACGGTGACGGCGCCGGCCAGATCCTCGGCGGTGGCGTCGGGGACGGCGAGCGCGAGGGCGAGCCGGCACACCGCGGCCGCGACCGGATCGATGTCGATCGCGGCCAGACACCGTCGGAGGATCGCGCGCCGCGCGCTCGCGCCCGCGCCGGGACCTGCCTCCCCGCCCGGGGACGCGGCGACGCCGGCGACGCGCTCCTCGATCCGGCGCAGCGCCGCCAGGACGAAGGCACCACCCCCGCACGATGGATCGAGCACGCGCACCGGCGCGGCGCCGAGCGGGTCGCGCGCGCCCAGGAGCGGACCGAGCGCGCGGTCGACGGTGAAGTCGACCAGGTGGGCCGGCGTGTAGTAGACCGCCGCGGCCCGGCGCTCGCCCCGGTCGGCGGCGCGGTCTCGCTCGTGGACCAGGCCGGGCAGCTCCGGCGACAGGGCGCCGCGCGCCGCGGCCTCGCGCGCGATCGCGTCCAGCAGCGAGGGTGGCAGCTCGCCGGCGCCGCGCGAGCGCTGGTACGCCCCGCGCAGCCGATCGGCCAGCGGATCGCCGCGCCGCGCGGGTGATTCGACGCCACGCGCCGGCGCCGCGCCACGCGCGCCGCTCGCGCCGCGCGCGCTACGAGCGCCGCCGCGGACCGCCACGCCCGTCCTCCCCCGCGGCGAATCCGGCGCCGACGTCGCCAGCCGAGCTCGTCCGCTGCCGGTCGCGCCGGCCCCGACTCCC
>Ga0193753_10004255_pt1 | contig 10278 bp, 9 predicted proteins | sample H1c2metaG_FD_144925 | JGI IMG/M metagenome (GOLD analysis project Ga0193753, IMG submission 144925) | Soil microbial communities from a riparian zone of the East river system, Colorado, United States - H1c2 | ecosystem: Environmental > Terrestrial > Soil > Riparian zone | place: USA: East River... | reverse complement strand
ATCGCCGGGCTCACGGGCCTGGTGACGGCGTTCTTCCTGGGCTACGCGCTGCTCTCTCATAGACGGCACCGAGCCGAGCTGATACGGCTCGCCGAGCGCGACGATCTCACCGGGTTGCTGAATCGCCGCGCCATCGTGCGCAAGGCCGTGGAATATCTGACGCGCGCGCGGGAGTCGAAGGGCACGCTCATCATCGGGCTCATCGATCTCGACCATTTCAAGGCGGTCAACGATCGTTTCGGGCATGCGGTGGGCGACCAGCTCCTGCAGCGCTTCGCCGCGGCGTTGCGCACCTCGATGCACACGCGCGAAGTGTTTGGCCGCTACGGCGGCGAGGAATTCCTCGTGCTGTTCCCCGACAGTTCACTCGACCAGGCGCGGCAGTCTGCCGAGCGCCTGCGTGGCGCGCTGCGTGATCAGCGCATGCGCGTCGATGACCAGGATGTGGCCGTGACGCTCAGCCTCGGGCTCGCGGGTTACGAAGCCGGCGACGTGCTGTTCGACCAGGTGGCGCGCCGCGCCGACATCGCGCTGTACGTGGCGAAGACCCAGGGCCGCGATCGCGTCGAAGTCTTCAATCCCGCGCGTCACGGCAACCTCGCCGCCAACGCCTCCCAGCGCCAGCGTTAATGGGGTCAGGCGCCGCTTCGGCGCCGTTCCTCGATTCCTAGCAAACGGGGACAGACCTCGGCGGTGGAGCGTCAGCGCGAGACGGACAGGCTCCCGGCGCTCAGAGTCGGGCGCGCTCGCTTCGCTCGCGTCCGCTCGCGCGAGGCGGCGCGTCCAGATCTGTCAGCGACCGGTTTTCGGGCGGACAATCACTACGGTGTTGCGAGGAACTACCAGGAGTACCTGCGCGCTTAGCGCCTCGCGCTCGCCGCCCTCCACTTCGCGCCGGGAGCCTGTCCGTCTCGCGCTGACGCGCCAACGTCGTGCCTCGTTCACGCTTGCTAGGAACCCGGAGCTTGAATTTGGAGCCTACTTCGTGCGCACGGTGGGAAACGGAGCTGTTCCTCAGCGCAGCGCTCAGTCGAATCGAGGCGCGTCCCCGTTTGCTAGGAATCGAGGAATGTCCCCATTTACTTCCAGGTGATGTCGAACGGCTGGCCGACGCGCAGGGACTCACCCACTCCGCTGACGATGATGACGTTCTGCCCGAACGCCACACCGCGCAGCTGCTTGTCGAAGCGGTATTCCTTGAGCGTCTGCAGCGGCTCGACGCCATCGACCGCGCCGCGCTGCTGATCGGTGGTCGTGATGGCGCAGCGCGTGCAGGGCTTCACGATACGCAGCGTCACCGGCCCGGCGCGCAATTCGTGAATGCGGTCTTCATCGAAAGGCCCGACGCCGTCGATGACCACGTTCGGCCGGAAGCGCTCCATCGGCAGCGCCTTGGGCAGCCGTGAATTGAGCTCGGCCAGCGAGGCGCGCGAAATCACCAGGATGGGATAGCCGTCCGAGAATTCGGTGACCGCGCGCGTCTCGCCGGTCCACTCCGGGCTGCACACGCGTGGCACGCTGACATCGAACATGACGAGACGCAGCGGCGTCTCCAGGAACCGTGACGCCCACGCCGCGGCATCGTCGCCGCAGTCGATGCCGCGGCCATCGAATTTCCACACCGTCACCGCGCGCGATTCGCCGCCGCCATTGCGCGGAACGTCGAGAGCCGGCATGCCGGGTGCGCTCAACGAAAGACCATCGGCGTTCAACGCCGTGCCGATGAGCGCCATGCGCGGATATTCGCGCTGCGTGATGAACCGGCCATTGGGACGCACCAGCATCCAGTGTCGATCGTCGACGAGCCCGGTGGACACGATCCGGGCACTGTCGAGCGCAATGCCGCGGCAGGACTTGATGGGATAGACGTGCAGGTCGGTCAGCGTGGCGCTCATGGCTCTTGCAATTCCGTTCTCGCAATTCTTCAGGGACGCAGCAACAGCGCGCGTTCGGCCCGCTCCAGGTCGGCAGCGGTGTTCACGTCGGCCAATGGACGCTCCACGGCCAACGCCACGCGAATCTCCATGCCGTTCTCGAGCGCACGCAGTTGCTCGAGTTTTTCGATGCGCTCCAGGCGGCCCGCCGGCAGGCTCGCCAGTTTGCGCAGCGCCGACACCCGGTAGGCGTAGATGCCGACGTGCCGCAGGCAGGCGCTCGACAGCGTGGCCGGGGCATCGCGATTGAACGGAATCGGCGCGCGCGAAAAGTACAGCGCGCGGCCGCCGACGTCGCAGACAACCTTCACGTTGTTAGGTTCGACGAGATCGTTGTGCGACTCGATCTTCGCCGCCAGCGTCGCGATGTCGGCGCGCGCATTCGCACCCAGCAGCTCGGCCACCTGGTCGATGACGCGCGGCGGGATCAGCGGCTCGTCACCCTGCACGTTCACGACGATGTCGGCATCGGCCCAGCCACGCGACGCCGCCACCTCGGCAATGCGATCCGTGCCCGAAACGTGTGCGCGCGCGGTCATGGCGACTTCCGCGCCGAATCCCCGCGCGGCGACGGCAATGCGCTCGTCATCGGTGGCGACGATGACCTCGGCCGCAGCGCTGGCGCGCGCGCGTTCGTGCACCCACTGCAGCATCGGCTTGCCGGCGAGCAGCAGCAATGCCTTGCCCGGCAGCCGCGAGGAATCGAAACGTGCGGGAATGACGACGCGATAGTTCATCAGCGCTCCAGCAAGGGATCATCGGAAGGAAGCTGGCGCGCATCCTCCTCGAGCATCATGGGCACGCCGTCGCGCAACGGGAACGCCAGCCGCTCCGCGCGGCACACCAGCACCTCCGCGGCGCGCTGGAACTTCAGCGGCCCCTTGCAGATCGGGCACGCGAGGATGTCGAGCAGTCTTTCATCCATGGCCTATCTTCCAATACCACGTGCCTTGAAGTCGCTGGCGCGCGCCAGCACGAGATCCGTCAACTCGCGCGCTTCATTCTCCGCAAATTCGGCGGTGACCGGCACGAACCAGCAGCGCTCGTCGGCGAAGGCGACGCATTTTACGGCATCTTTCTCCGTCATGATGATCGGCAGGTTGTCGCCAAAGTTCAGGTCACCCTGTTTGAACGCGTGGTGGTCGGGCATCGGATGTTCATACAGCGTCAGGCCCGCGTTTCGCAGCATGTCGAAGAAACGCTGTGGATTGCCGATGGCCGCCACCGCATGTACGCCCGCGCCGCGAAAACTCGAAAGCGCACGCAGCGATGCGCCGCCGGACACCGGGCGTGCGTCGCCGGGCCGCATGTTCATGACGTAGTGCGTACGCGCCAGGAAACCAGGCAGCGTGAATCCAGGCGCCGTGATGGCGCCGTTGACCACCACCGCATTCACGCGGCGCAGCCGGCGTGGCAGTTCACGCAGTGGCCCGCGTGGCAACAGGCAACCGTTGCCGAATCCGCGTTGCCCATCGATGACGACGATTTCGCAATCGCGCATCAGCGCCAGATGTTGAAGGCCATCATCACAAATAACGACATCCGCGCCATCAGCCACCGCGGCTTTCGCCGCGGCGACGCGATCCTTGCCGACGAACACCGTCGCCTGCGCGCGGCGCGCCAGCAATAGCGGTTCGTCACCCACCTCGGAGGGCCGGCTGTGCACCGTTACGCGCGTGACGCCGCGTGCCTTGCCGCCATAACCGCGCGACACGATGGCCACGCGCAGGCCCACGGCGGAGAGATGGGTCGACAGCCAGGCGACCAGCGGCGTCTTGCCCGTGCCACCGACGGTGAGATTGCCCACGACGATCACCGGAACCTTCATGCGTACCTGGTGCCGCAGGCCCATGCGGTACAGCACGCTGCGCAGGCCCATTGCGACGCCATATAAGAAGGAGAGCGGCGCAAGCCACAGCGACCCCTTGCCGCCGTACCACATCGCTTCGATTTTCGATCTCAATTGCGAAGTTCCGCGCTTCGCAGTGAGGAATAGGCTCCGCTGCGCGACGCGAGCTCGGCGTGCGTGCCGCGTTCGACGATACGGCCGTCTTCCATGACGATGATCTCGTCAGCGTGTTCCACCGTCGAAAGGCGATGCGCGATGACCAGCGTGGTGCGGTTGCGCATGAGCCCGACCAGCGCCTGCTGGATACGTCTTTCGGATTCGTTGTCGAGCGCCGAGGTGGCCTCGTCGAGGATCAGGATGGGCGCGTTCTTGAGCAACGCGCGCGCAATGGCGATGCGTTGCCGCTGCCCGCCCGACAGCAGCGTGCCGCGATCTCCCACTTCCGTGTCCATGCCTTGCGGAAGCTCCAGGGCAAACTCGTCCACATAGGCGGCCTGCGCCGCCGCCTCGACTGCCTTCGGGTCCGGGTTTTCGATGCCGAAGGCGATGTTGTTGCGGATCGAATCATTGAACAGCAGCACGTCCTGGCTCACCAGCGCCACGTTCGCGCGCAAGTCGCGCAGGTTGCAGTCGCGCACGTTGACACCATCGACGAGCACTTCGCCTGAGACCGCATCGTAGATGCGCGGCACCAGCGCCACGAGCGTGGACTTGCCGCTGCCGGAACGGCCAACAATGGCAACCGTCTTGCCAGCCGGCACCGCGAGCGTCACCGAATTCAGCACGGCACCTTTCTCCGCCGCGTACTCGAAACCGACGTCACGAAACTCCACGGCTCCGGCCACGCGACCCAGCGCGCGGCCGGATTTGAAATCTTCAGAAGGCGTATCGAGCACTTCGAACACGCTGGCGCCGGCGGCGACGCCCTGCGCCAGCGGCACGAACGAATCCATGAGCCGCTTGAGGGGCTGCGTGGTCATGAGCAAGGCGGTAAGAAACCCCATGAACGTGTCCAGTGCCAGTGTGCCTTTGGCAATCTGGCGCATGGCGAACCAGAGAATGGCGCCCAGCGCCAGCGACGCGATGAACTGCACCACGGGGTTGCTGGTCGCACGCGCAGCGATGAGCTTCATGTTGCTGCGACGGTTGTGCTCGTTGACCTTTTCGAAGTCGGCGGCTTCCTGAGACTGCGCGTTGAAGACCTTGATGACGCGCTGGCCGTCGAGCGCTTCCTTCACGATGCGCGTGACGTCACCCATGGAAGCCTGGATGCGCGCGCTGTAACGGCGGAACGAGCTCGACACCTTGCGCACCAGCCAGGAGAGCGGCGGCGCGATCAGGAACACCACCGTCCCCAGCTGCCAGCTGTTGTAGAACATCATGCCGATCAGCACGATGATGGTCAGCGTGTCGCGGATGATCGAGGTGATGGACTTGGTGGTGGCCTCGGCCACCTGCTCGATGTTGTACGTGAGCTTTGACAGCAACGTGCCGCCCGACACGCGGTCGTAGTAGCTCGCGGGCAGGTGCAGGTACTGGCGGAACAGGTCACCGCGAATTCCCTTGATGACCTGCCGGCCGACGTACCCGGGAAAATACGTGGACATGTAGTCGCCGATGCCACGCAGCAGGAACAGCACCGGGGCGCCAATGGGGATCAGCCAGAAGATCGCCGGATTCGCAGAGGTGAGCGAATCGTATTGCAGGTCGGTCATGCCCTTGACGAACTTCTGCACGAAGTACACGAAGGCACCATCGGTGGCAGCGAACAGCAGCATGCCGAGCACGCCGATCATGAACATGCCGCGATGGGGCCGCGCGTAGCTCAGCAGCCGGCGATAGACCTTCGCGGCGCTGGCGTCCGGCGGCGGCGTGGAGTTCATTTCTTCGTGCTTACGTCTTCGACCGTCGCGATGTTGAGACGCACGAAACCGAGCTTGCCGAGCACGTCCATGGCACTCACGACCGACTGGTGCGTGGCCCGTCCATCGGCACGCACGGTCACGGGTTTGTCGCGATCGGCGCCGGCGACCTCGAGGATGGCCGCCCGCAGCGTGTCGGGCGAAGAGTTGATGAGCTCGCGGTCATTCACGCGATAGCTGCCGCTCTGGGTCACGGAAACGACGATGGGATCGGCCTTCTGCTTGTTCGTAGGCGCGAGGCTCGCTTGCGGCAACTCGATCTTGAGCCGGCCTTCCTGCATGAACGTGGACGTCAGCATGAAGAAGATGACCAGCAGCAGCGCGATGTCGATCAGCGAGATCAGGTTGATTTCGGGATCTTCCTTCGGCCGGCGCGTCTGCATCTTCATGCCGCCGCCTCCGACTTGGACTCGGCTCCAAGCGAATCGGCGAACGTCACCGCGATCTTCTCCATGTCGATGACGATGCGCTCAACCTTGCCGCGCAGGTATCGGTAGGCGATGAAAGAAGGAATGGCGACCGCCAGGCCGCCCGCGGTGGTGATGAGCGCTTCGGAAATGCCGCCGGCGAGCAGCCGGGGATCGCCCATGCCGCCGAGCATGACGGCGTTGAACGCGCGGATGATGCCGGTGACGGTGCCGAGCAACCCTAACAACGGGGAGATGCTGGCAATGGTGCCGAGCGTATTGAGGAAGCGCTCGAGCTCATGCACCACGTGCCGGCCGGTGTCCTGGACCCGCTCCATCATGATTTCGCGACCGCGATCGCGGTTGGCCAGCGCGGCGGCCAGCACACGCCCCAGCGGCGAGTTCTTTTCGAGCGCCTCGATGAACTTCGGGCTGACCTGGCCACCCTCCGCGAACGACGAAAGCTTCTTGATGAGCTCCTCGGGCAGCACGCGCTTTCGCTGCAGCGTCCAGAGACGTTCGAGAAGAATACCGACGGCCGCGATCGAGCAGATGATGATCGGAGCCATGAATGGGCCGCCGGCCCGAACGAGTTCCCACATGGGGCGGAATCATACCGGACAGCGCGTGTGAAAGGGTCATTGCGAGCGTCGCCAGACGAACGGATAACTCGAAGAACGCGTCGTGGCGACCATGCGCACGCCCCACGTCCCGAAACCGAGCTCGATACCGCCTGCCTGCCGAGTGTCGAGGACGTCGGCTCCCGAAGCGCGCCAGCGCGCGAGCGTGACGGCGCGGGAATGAGAACTCACGATACCGCCGGTCGCGATCGCCAATACCGCGGCGCTGGCTTCTATCCACTCGGGCGCCGACGCGGTCGAACTCGCCTGCCGGCTGATGAGCACGACTTCGCTCGCGAGCGCACCGGGTTCGAGGCGCGCCACCAGCCTGCGCTCGGCGGCGACATCGACTTCTCCGCCTAGCAGGATGGCGTGCGCACCCGCCGACACGCGCAGGACACAATATTTCCCGCCCTCACCGGCCGCGAAAGTCTGGAAGCGAACGCCATCCCAACGAAACTCCGCATCGGTGCATCGGCGGACGGGCAGCGAGCTTGCCAGCCAGCCGCCACCCACCAGCAGCTGCCGCACCTCCCGCTCGAACGCCAGGGCCGCGGCTCCCTGCGCGCGGTCGCCATCGAGCGTGGGCAACATCAGCAAATCGACGCGGTCGCGCCGATGGGCATCGAGTGCCGGAAGCACCCATCGCCGCAGGCGCGTACCGCGCGTGTTCCAGCTGTCACCGGTATCGAAGAGCAGGACATGCGAATGCGTGAACACCAGCGCGGCGGAACCTCGCCCGACATCGAGCACGCTCACGCGGGCCGCGTCGGGTTCTGGCATGCGTGCGGGCGCGAATACCAATGGCAGCACTGCGCAGGCGGCCGACAGCCGCAACGGCGACGGCCAGCGCTGCAAGAACACGAGCGCTGCCAGCATCGCGAACGGGAACCACCAGATTGCCGGTGTCGCGCGCCACAGCGCGAATTCGCAATCGGCTGCCCAGGCAAGCGCGGGCCAGAAACCTTCGTAGAGATGGGCCGAGATATTGAAGAAGAGCGGACTCCATGCCGGCGCGACGAGCGCCGCGAGCGCACCGGCCAGCACCAGCGGCACCAGCACGAACGAGACCAGCGGAATCGCCAGCAGATTGACCGCGAGCCCCGCCAGCGACAGCCCACCGAACACGGCGAACGTGAGCGGCGCAAGCGCCAGCATGATCGCGCACTGCAGCCGGATTGCGCTCGCGGCGCGCGCCAGCGTGGCGAACGCAGGTTCGCGCGAGGTGTTGGCCGTCATGAGGATCACACCGACGGCCACGAACGACAGCCAGAAGCCGGCAGCCAGCGGCGCGCGGGGATCGAGGCACACCACCACCACCAGGGCCAGCGACCAATAGCGGCCGACGCCGACATGCCTTGCGGCGAGCCGCGCCGAGGCAAACAGGACGAGCATCAGCCAGGTACGTTGCGCCGGCACCGAAAATCCCGAGAGCAATGCATAAGCGCCCGCGGCACCGAGGCCTAACAACAGGGCAAAGGGTTCGCGATCGATGCGCCTCGCGAACGGCAACCAGCGCCACGCGAAGCGGGCCGCCATGAAGGCCACCAGCGCGAACATCGTGACGTGCAAGCCGGAAATGGCGACCAGGTGCGTGGTGCCGGTGGCATTGAACACGCGCCATTGATCCGTGCTCAACCGGTCGGTGAGACCCACGGCCAGCGCGACCAGCAGCGCCGCTGCGTCGGGATCGGCAACGGCATCGCCGACGCGCGCCGCCACGCGGGCTCGCAGCGTGTCGACCGAGGTGTTCGCCAGCGTGAGCCGCGAGTTCAGCGTCGATGGCAACACCCTGCCCGCCAGGTGTACGCCGTCGCGGAACGCGTGGCGTGCGGAGTCCGGGCCCGAGAAGTTGCGCACGACGTAGAGCGGCGCCAGCCGCACCAGCAGGCGCCAGCGTTCACCGGCGCGCGGCGCGACGGGCGCATCGCGCCACACCACACGCGCATGGCGAATATGCGAGTCCCTGGGCTCGCCCTCGACGATGACCGCGTCGACGTCGAAGCGCAGTTCGGCGCCGTCGCGTGCCGGGACTCCGCGAATGACACCCTCGACCAGCACGCGCGTGTCCGCCGACGACGCCGGCACGCAAAGGGCCTGCCACTCCCGCGTGGATGCCGAGGCGAGCACCATGCCCGCCACCAACCAGGCGAGATGCCGCGGAGTTGTAAAATTTCGCAGGCGCGTGCCGAGCACCAGCAAGGTACTGGCGGCGGCAATCCACAGCCACGGGGCCGCAGGCGACGCCGCGGAGAACAACCCCAGGAGAATGCCCGCCAGCAGTGCGAGCGCGCCGGTCACGCAAGGCGGCGTCGGATGCTAGAGTGCGCGCCCATGCCACGCGGACTGTTTCGCAAAATCACGCCGCGCAGCGAAACGCTTCGCACGCATTGGGCGCTCAAACCCTTCGGCCGCTTCTTCGGCGACCCGCGCCTGTGGTCGCTGCAACGGCGCACGGTAACCCCGGCATTCGGCGCGGGCCTCGCCATCTGTTTCATACCGCTGCCCATTCACATTCCAGTGGCCGCGATGACGGCGATTTTCTGCCGCATCCACATTCCCACCATCATGGTGACGCTGCTGATCGCGAACCCGGTGACCATCGTGCCGCTGTACCTGCTGGCATACAAAGTGGGGGTCATAGTGACCGGCGCATCTCCGAGCCAGTTCCATTTCCAGATGAGCTGGGAATGGGTGCAGCACGGCCTGGGGCCCATGTGGAAACCCTTCCTCGTGGGCTGTGGCCTGACCGGCGCATTGTTCGGCCTGGTGGGCTGGGGCCTGCTCGACCTGCTGTGGCGCTACAACGTGCGCAAGAGATACCGCGAACGCGCGGGGTCTACAAACCGCTAATCAGCTGCGTTCGACCAGATTCCCGCGGTCGAGCTCGAGGATGCGATCCATGCGCGCGGCCAGTCGCCGGTCGTGCGTGACGACGATGAGGCTGGTTGCCAGTTCGCGGTTCAATTCGAGCATCAGCGCAAATACGGATTCGGCGTTCCCGCCGTCGAGATTTCCCGTGGGTTCGTCGGCCAGCACGATGCGCGGATTGGTCACGAGCGCGCGCGCCACGGCGGCGCGCTGGCGTTCACCGCCCGACAATTCATGCGGACGGTGGATGAGGCGCTCGCCAAGACCCACGCGCTGCAGGATCGCGCGCGCGGTGTTTTCCGCCTCGTGCCGCGGCATCCGCCGCACCAGCAAGGGCATCGCCACGTTTTCCAGCGCCGAGAATTCCGGCAACAGGTGATGAAACTGGTAGATGAAACCGAGCGTGCGGTTGCGCAGCTCGCCGCGAGCTTTTTCATCGAGCCCATGGATGTCGCTGCCGGCGATTTTCACGACACCGGCGGTCGGCCGGTCGAGGCCACCGAGAATCTGCAACAGCGTGGTCTTGCCGGAGCCCGACGTCCCGATGATGGCCAGGCGTTCACCGGCGCGAACGTTCAGGTTCACGCCCTGCAACACCTGCAGATCGATGGGTCCCTGGCGGAACGCGCGCGCGACGCCGTTGGCCTCCATGACCAGTTCATTCTCGTTCACGGC
>Ga0193753_10004254_pt1 | contig 10278 bp, 8 predicted proteins | sample H1c2metaG_FD_144925 | JGI IMG/M metagenome (GOLD analysis project Ga0193753, IMG submission 144925) | Soil microbial communities from a riparian zone of the East river system, Colorado, United States - H1c2 | ecosystem: Environmental > Terrestrial > Soil > Riparian zone | place: USA: East River... | reverse complement strand
GAGGAACCAATGTCCAGCGATCCCAAATCATCGGCGTGCAGAATGAATTCGCGCCCCGGCAGATCGGCGGTCACGATGGGAGGTACTTCGACACCAACGAAGTGGTCGCGCTTTGCGGTTGAGTGGCCCACATCGACGCTGATGTATGCGCCCGAGACCAGGGTGGCCAGTCCGGACACGCCCGCGCCCGAGACCCGGGGCCGCACGACCCAAAAACGCGTATCGTCGACCAGGTACGCTTGCGCATTGCGGTGAATGGCCGCCGTTACGATGACATCCTTGCGATCATCGCCGACGCGGATGTCCCGCACCTCGCCGATCTCCACATCCTTATAGCGGATCCTGGTCTTGTTTGATTCCAGTCCTTCGGCGTTCGCAAAGCGAATTTCAATCGACGTTCCTTGCGCGAGCTTTTCTCGAACGACAACGAAGGCACCGGCGAGAACCACGACGATCGGGAGTATCCATACGAGCGGCAAGCGGCCCCACAGAGAACGCGCAGGCACCGCCGCCGGCAATTCCTCGATATCCGAACGCGGTCCATCGCTCACTGCGGTGCCTCCCAGAGCAATCGCTCATCGAACGTGCGCGCCGCGAACATGGTCAGGACGACGACTGCGCCGAAGGCCACCGCCCCCCAGCCCACGGAAACATAGGCCAGCGATCTGATCTGCACCAGGGCCACGAGAAGCGAGATGGCGTAAACGTCGAGCATCGACCAGCGTCCTATGAATTCAACCATCCGAAATAGCTCGCTGCGTTGTGTTCGGTATCGCGGAGTGCGGCGCCAGGCGGAAAAGAGTACCACGCTGAGCGCAATGATCTTCAACAGCGGCACGACGATGCTGGCAATGAAAACCAACAGTGCGATCGGCCAGGAGCCCGATTGCAGCAGTACCAAAACCCCGCTCATGATCGTGTCCCTTTCTTCCTCGAACAGGGTGTTGTAGTACATCACCGGCAGCAGGTTGGCGGGTATGTACAAGACGGCGGCGCAAAGGAGCAGAGCGGCGGTCAGGGCCAGGCTATGGGGCTTGCGTTGATGCAGATGCGCATGACATCGCGGACAGCGTGGATAGGGAACTTGAAGCCCCCGCACCGTCGCACGGCACTGCAGACAAACCAGCAGCCCCAAACTTCGGCCGGTTGCCGGTGCGCTCACGTGCGGTATTCCTCCACCCATCGCCAGAACTGCCCGGGAGTCGTGCGGCTGGTCAGCGCGGCAAGTGCCAGCATGAGCAGTCCGCACGACCAGATGGCGACGCCGGGGACCAAGCGCGCGTACGCTGACAAACGCACCAGCGCCACCAGTACGCCCAGCATGAAGACTTCGACAAATATCCACGGGCGCAGCTGGGTCAGCAGCCGAAACACCGTGCTCATGCCGGGAGCTTGACGTCCGCGCCGCAGCGGAATCAAAAGATACAACAGGCCGGCAATCTGCAGGATAGGACTGAGCACCGTGGTTAGGAATACCAGGCAGGCGAGGCTGGCATGGTCTTGCCTGTAAAGACTCAAGGCCGCGCCAACCAAGGTCGTGCCCCGACTCGTGCCATTGTATTGAATCCCCACCAAGGGATACACGTTGGTCAACAAAAACAGCACCAGCGCGCAAATTGCCACGGCAATCGCTGCATCGATGCTGCCGTTCTCAGGCCGTTGCAACAGCGCCCGGCAGCGGGCGCATCGCGTCGCCGCGGAGAACGGCGCCATAGCGGCCCGGTGTGCCAGGTCACACGAGGGACAAACGATTACCGAACTCATCTAGTGTTCTCGGATGGACTTCCGAGCATCTTGCCTTACGGCGGCCAACGCGTCGCGTAATTCATCGATTCGATAGGGCTTGGGAATAATTTTGATTTTCTGCGCTCCAGCCTTGCGGCGCGCCGCATCTGCATAGCCGCTGGTCAGCAGCACGGGCAAGTTCGGCCGGCGCCGGCGGATTTCCTGCGCAAGCTCGACGCCATTCATGCGGCCGGGCATCATCACGTCGGAGAAGACGATATCGACGGAACGACGGTCAGCGAGCGCGCCCAAGGCGGCCTCGGCGCTTGCAACCCGGGTCGTGTCGTAGCCCAGCTGATTGATCATCTCCACGGTCAATGCCGCCACCTCGTCGTCGTCTTCGACCACCAGTACTTGGGCGGTGGCCGCGAAACTGTCGTCAACGGCGTGCGGCATCAATTCGGGGCTGTACGCCGGCGTCTTCAACGAACGGGGCAGGAATAAAGACACCAGAGTGCCGCGTCCCGGCGTGCTGGCGATGCGCACCGCGCCCCCCGATGCCTTCGCAAAGCCATGCGCCTGCGCCAGGCCCAGTCCGGAACCGCTGCCGATTTCCTTGGTGGTAAAGAAGGGCTCAAAGGCATGGGCAAGAGTATCAGGCGTCATGCCGATGCCGGAGTCCACAATGTCGAGCCGCACGAAGTCGCCCGCGAGGTCGTGATCTGCCAAGGCCGGATAGTTTCTGGCATTGATCTGAATCGTTCCGCCGCTGGGCATGGCATCGCGCGAGTTGAGCGCCAAATTCAGAATGACGAGTTCGAGTTCGCCCGCATCGACTTCCACGGGCCACAGCCGCTCGGCAAATGAGGTCTGAATCTGAATGTCGCCGCGCAGGCTTCGATTCAGCAACTCTCGCATGTCGCCGACCAGGCGATTGAGGTTGATGGGTTCGGGCTTGAGAGTCTGACGCCGGGAGAATGCCAGCAGCTGACGGCAAAGGCTCGCGCCCCGGTCGACAGCCTGCCGCATGGCGTTGAACATGGTCTCACGGCGCGCGGGGTCGCCCTGTCGGCCGACCAGTTGCAAGCCGCCTGAGATCACCTGCAGCAGGTTGTTGAAATCGTGCGCCACACCGCCGGTCAGCTGACCCAGCGCCTCGATCTTCTGTGCTTGCCGCAGGCGATCCTCAACCGCGCGTCGTTGGGTGATGTCGGCGATCACTCCCGCGATGCGGGTGGGCAGCCCATCGACATAAAACGTTCGGCCGCTAAAATGCGTCCACCGCGGCTCGCCGCGGCAAATGCGGTGAATTCGCGCCTCGACATCCAGCGTGCCGGTGAGCTCTGCTTCGGCGAATGCCTGCCGGACGGCCGCGCGGTCTTCTTCCACAATATGTTGGAAAGTCATGTCCAGATCCCAGAAGGGCTGGATTTCCGAATAGCCAAAAATTTGATCATGTCGCAGCGTGCGATGGACCGCACCAGTCGACAAGTACAATTCCCAACTGCCCATGCCGGCCGAATCGAGCGCGACCTGCAAGAGTTCGGCGGTATTTAGTGCATCCGATGCCATAAGGGAATATAGCGAGCGCAGCGCACTCAAACTGTCGCCTGCCGGCTACGCCTTCTGTCAGAATCCGCCTATGCCATGTTTCGCACTTATGCCATGGATTCCGGCCCGCAACTGCGTTTAACCGGCCATTGCACCGTTCAAATTGCGAAGATTTTCGATGATGGCGGACAGTATTTCGGCGTGCTCTTCCTCGACGGCAAGGGCCACCTTGACCAGGCGCAGCGTTGCCTTGTCGTAGTTTTCGCCGTGTTCGGCGATTCGCCGATACGCGTCGATCGCGAAGCGTTCAGCAACGAGATTTCTTGAAAGCGCGCGGCTGAATAGCGATTGCCCGGGGTGTTCCGCCGGCTTTGCAGGCTTTCCCGCAGTCCTCCGTTCAGTCATTTCCGTACGGTCGAGGTCAAATCCCATAGCGATATCTCCATCTCCGCCTGTTCGCGACATTTAAACGGGGCGGTGGCGGGCGTTGCAGCGGCACGAAGCGCATCCACGCGTAGGCGTATGACCGACAGAGTCACTGCTTGGGAAGATTGTTGTCCTGCTTCGCCTCGCCGATCAACGCGCTACAGTTGGCGTCCTTGGCCAATCCGCCATCGACAAATGCGAGCACGGCAGCGACGGGTGTGAGAAGCACACCCAGAGCCACGGCGCCGCCGGTTTGTGCGGCGAGCTTGCCGGGGTCCACGCCTATTTTGGGCTGCAGCAGTGTTCCACGCACCGTGATGGGTGTGCGCAGACGCAGCATCCGCGCTTTTTTGGGCTTGCCCTGCAGCGACAAATCGAGCGTCTCATCCTTAAGATTGATATCGCCCTGACCGGTCACCAGCACATTCGTGGTGTCGATGACGAACGTGGACGCCTTCAGCTGGCCATCGCCTGCCTTGAAATTTGCAACGCCGCAGCGAATATCCGTCTTGCTTTCATTCTTGGTCAGGATGAGGCCCAAGCCGCGCGAGAGGTCGATGCCGGTGAGTTCGGCCAATGCTTCTTTCATTTCGCCCTGAGGGACGACCATGGTGACGTCGCCGCTCGCATCAGCCGCGGTCTTGTGCACGGAGGTCCCCGTGCCGTGCAGTTTGACCCTCCCGAGCAGGCGCCCCGCGAGGGGCGAGTCCTTGGAGGACTTGGGCTTGAACTCTGCCAGGTCGACATTGCTTAGTTTCATGTCAATGCTGGTCTGGGGCAGCGCACCTTGCGCATTGATTGCGATGGTGCCGGAAAATTCGCCCTGGGGCAGCGTAAACGCGAGCGGATCGAGGACGATCTTTCCATCGTCCAAATTCAAATGGAAGTTCACCTTGCGCATGGGCATCTTCGCAGCTGTGACGGCAGCGGCATCGAAGTGAACATCGGCATCCATTCCGCGCACGCGTTGCACCTGCAGATCGGCGTCAGGCAACAGGAGCGAAGGGGGCGGCGGCGCGTTGGCTGCAGCGGACGCCGCCGTCGCAGCCGGTGAGCGCGCGCTTGCGGGCGCGAGCGAATTCGGTTTAAGCGCGGGCGTGGCTTCGGTGCCGAGCGGCGCAGCCAAGTCCGCCATGTTCAGCTGCTTCGAGACCAGCGTCGCCGTCAGCTTGGGACGCTTTGGGCCCGTATCGACGGCGAGATTTCCCCCGATGTCGCTGCTGCCGAGCCGGCCTCGAAAATCGTCGACCTTGAATCGTAGTTTGTCGCGCACCATGGTGCCCGAAACCTCATAGGGAGGCGTATTCGGCAGGGCCAAACCCGTCAGATAGTAAACGTCGGCCAAGTCGCTCCCGGACAAACGAAAGGTGGCCTCGAGCGCGGCGAGATCGAAGGGATGGGAGATCCTCACCTCGGCATGGAGCTTGATGTCGGCTGCGCTGATTGAGGTTTCAAATGAGTACGGTTTGGATGGCAGCACGCCGATCAGGGGCTCGCCGTCCAACACCAGTTGAAACGGCTTGGCATTGAGCGTGCCGGAACCGCGCAGCTTCAACGCGTGATTGTCCGCAGCTTTCTGATTCTCCTGCACCGATACCTGGCCGCTGAAGGTCAGCTTGCGGACGCGATCTACGGCGGTCAGTGTGCCGTTCGTCAGGTTCAATTCCTGGATCACGGGCAGGTGCAGCGGCGCGGATGCGCCGCTGCTCGATTTTGCCGCAGCATGGGAGAATTCCCAATTGGCGCGGCCGGATGCATCCCGTTCGATGTCGATAGCGGGAGCGTCGATGGCGACCCGCGGGAAAATCACATGCAGAGTCAGCAGCGATTTGAGGCTCAACGTGGCGTCGAACTTGCCCACGGCCGTCATCGGCTTATCGCTGGCCCACGGGGCATTGCCCAGCGTGAAGCCCTCGACAATGAGCCGGGGATTTAGCGTGAACAAATGAACCGTAACGGCACCGTCGATACTGACCGGACGTCCAGTCTTGCTCGCCACCTCATGGATGATGAGCCAGCGCCAAAAACTCGACGGCAGGAGCGCGGCGGCGGCAACTATGAGCACGATAAGGACGGCGATGGCAGCAAGGATCCGCTTGAGCATAGGCGGTCTGCCCCGCGGTGATTCCTTTCTCGGCGGCGGCGCGATCTGGATTCTTTCTGCGGTCTCGATGGCCACGGGTGGAAACTACGCGCCCTTTGCGCAGTTGGCTGTCTCCCGCCCGCCGCCTTGCGGCGTAAGACAAGACTGAAACTTCGAACCCTCAGCGCGGGGGCTTGGCGCCCACTTCCATCAGCAACCGTGTGAACAAATACAAGCGTGGGGTCACGCTCGCAAGGTCGATCCATTCGTGATCAGTGTGGAAATCGCCGCCCACGAACCCCAAGCCATCGAGCGCCGGCGTTCCCACCGACATTGCGAGCGCCGACTCCGATGCGCCGCCATTGCCGGAGAACTCCACTGTCTTGCCGATTTCCGCATAAATGGCACGCGCACGGGCGGCCAGGGCGTCAATTTGCGCATTCTCGGTCAACGGGGGAAAGGCGCGGCCATGCGAAATCGTCACCGTGGTGTCGGGTACTTGCGTGTTGTGCGTTCCGGCCTCGACTTTGGCGAGGACTGCGTCGAAGTCTTCCGCCTTGCGGTAGCGGATGTTGAGTGTGGCCTCAGCGAGGTCCGGAATGATGTTGCTGCGCTCACCGGCGCGCAAAACCGTCAGATTCATGGTGGTGCCGTTGCCCGAGAGCGGGAAGGCCCCCTGCAAAGCGTTGAGTTGATGGATCAACTCGAGGGCAGCGTTGCGCCCATCCTGCGGCGCCATCCCTGCATGCGCCGCGCGGCCTTTGACTTGAATCAGGATGTCGCTCGAGCCCTTGCGCCAAACTGTCAGCGCATCCGGCGGATCCCCGGGCTCCATGTTGAATTCGACATCGTGTTCGCGCGCCAGCCGCTCGATCAAATGCGTCGAACCCGGCGAGCCCCGCTCTTCGCTGTCATCGATCAGCAGCGTGATGGTTGCGAAGTTCTTGAACCCGATGTCATGCAGAATCTTCAGCGCGGTAATGGCGTTCACCACACCTGCTTTTTCGTCGCCGACGCCCGGACCATGTGCGCGCTGCGCATCCATGCTGAAGGGCCGTGCGGCCGCGGTGCCGGGCCCAAATACCGTGTCGATATGCGCGATGATGAGAATCTTGGTCTTGCCATTGCCGTGAAATACAGCCACAAGGTTGTCCGGCAGCCCCGGCGCCTCGGCCGCTTCGGTTCTCACCTCGGCACCCAATTGCGTGAGCCGTGCGCGCAGCACCGCTTCGACCTTGGTGCCGCCTGCAACATCCCCGGTTCCGGAGTCGATATTGACGATTTCCTTGAGCAACTCGAGCGCGCCTGCGCGGTTCGCTTCGGCTGCCTGATACACCCGGTCATTACGCGCGGCGGCGGCATCGGCAGTTGACAGCAGAGCCGCCGTCAGAAATGCAGGCACGACGGCCCACGTCAGGTTTCTCGCCAGCACGGTTTTGCTCCCCATTGAGGTCTTGTTAGCGCAAATTAGCACACCGCTGAGGACCTCTGTCCCGCAATTTTGGCGCCGAACGGTGTATTCCTGTTTACAATCCGCAGCAACCGCGAGTATTGGGAGAGATGCGATGCGAGGAACGATAGGGCGCCGGCAAGTGCTGGCGGGCGCAGGAGCCGCTGCATTGCTCGGCGGACTCGCGGGTTGCACCACGCTCGGCGACAAGCGCATGCCCAAAGCGCCGCCGCTGGAGCTCATGCCGGTGCGCGCCAGCACCGACCGGATCACGCGTATCACCGTGTGCACCCGCCCGTTCCGCGCGCAGGGGCCGCGCCTCGATACGGAGCAGGTCGGCTCAAAGCTCGTCGTCCACAATTACGGCCACGGAGGCAGCGGCTGGTCCTTGTCGTGGGGATCGAGCAGCGTCGCGGTGCGCAAGGCATTGGCGTCCGGTGAGCGCGAAATCGCCGTCATCGGCTGCGGCGCGCTGGGCTTGACCTCGGCTTTGCTTCTACAGCGCGCCGGGGCGAAGGTCACCATCTACGCAAAGGAACTGCCTCCAAATGTGCGATCCTCGTTCGCGAGCGGCATCTGGAGCCCGGATTCGAGGATCTGTCTCGAGGAGAACGCGACACCCGCGTTCAAGCAGCTATGGGAGCAGATGGCCCGCACTTCGTTCCAGACCTATCAGAACTTTTTAGGGTTGAGCGGCGCACCAGTCGAATTCATCGACAGCTATTTCGCCTCCGATCAACCGCCGTCGGCGCGCCGCCGCCCAGTGGCTGACGCTCGTCCCAGATTTGCCGAATTGCAACGCGAGTTGCTGCCGGACCTTCTGACGCAGGGCCAGGATTTCGCGCCCGGCACGCATACGCTGGGGCAGCGGTACTTGCGCAGAAACTCGCTGATGATGTTCAACCTGGCCGAGTACTCGCGGCTGCTCATGGGCGACTTCAGCGCCAACGGCGGAAAAATCGAAATTGCCGAATTTCACACCCCGGCCGAATTCGCGAAGTTGCGCGAAAAGACCCTTGTCAATGCCACGGGCTATGGCGCCCGCGCGCTCTTCGGCGATGAGTCGCTTACACCGGTGCGCGGGCAATTGGCGCGCGCGATTCCGCAGCCGGAAATCAACTACGGAATTTTCTATAACAACGTTTCGTTCCTGCCGCGGCGCGACGGACTGGTCTTTCAGGTGATCGGCGACAATGACTACTATGGTTTCAATGACGACACGGTGGTTGCGGATCGCGGCGAGGCGGATCTCGCGGTCAACACCATCGCCGGACTGTTCGGCGCCGCAGCCCCCAAGGTCTAGGCACATCACTTCAGGATAAAATTAAATGTCGCTTACCATCAGCAAATTATCGAAGACCTATCCCAACGGCGTTTGCGCGCTGAAAAATCTCTCGCTCTCGGTGGGCAACAACATGTTCGGCCTGCTGGGGCCGAATGGCGCGGGCAAGAGTTCGCTCATGCGAACCATCGCGACGCTCCAGGATCCGGATTCGGGCAGCATCGAGCTGGACGGCCTGAACGTACTCACGCAGAAGAACGAGGTGCGCAAGATTCTCGGCTATCTGCCCCAGGAATTCGGCGTGTATCCCAAAATGTCGGCATTCGACATGCTGCATCACCTGGCGATACTGAAGGGCGTGGTCAGCGGCGGCGAGCGCCGGGACATGGTCGACGCCTTGCTGCACCAGACGAATCTCTGGGATTCGCGCAAGAAAGCGCTCTCCACGTATTCCGGCGGCATGAAGCAGCGGTTCGGAATTGCACAGGCGCTGCTCGCAAATCCGCGGCTGATCATCGTGGATGAACCGACGGCCGGCCTCGACCCGGCGGAGCGCAATCGCTTCCTCAATCTATTGTCCTCGATTGGCCGCGAGGTGACCGTGATTCTCTCCACGCACATCGTGGACGACGTTCGCGAACTGTGCTCGCGCATGGCGATCATCGCGGCCGGCGAGGTATTGCTGGAAGGCTCGCCCAACGAGGCGCTGGCGGCGCTCGAGGGGCAGATCTGGTCGCGCGTGGTCGCAACGGACGACGAGTTGCGAGCGCTGGAGACGCAGTTGAATATCGTAAGCACGCATTTGGTCGGCGGCCGGCACGAAATACGCGTGTTTTCACCGAGTTCTCCCGGCGAAGGATTCCGTGCGGCGTCATCGGACCTCGAGGATGTGTACTTCTTGAATCTGACTCGCCACGCAAAGCATTGAAGCCGGGACGGCAGGGGATCGCGATATGAGCATGTTCTGGGAGTTCTTCACGTTCGAGCTGCGTTTTCGAGCCAAGAGCCTCTCGACGTACGTGTATTTCTTTCTCTGGCTGGCGTTTTCGTTCCTGTGCGTGGCGTCCGAAAACTTCGGTCCGGTCGCGAACAGCAACGGCAAGGTATTGCTCAACGGACCGTATGCGATCACGTTGAACGATCAGTTTGCGTGCCTGTTCGGCTTGATCATCATCGCCGCCATATTCGGAACCTCGATCCTGCGGGATTTTCAGCGCGACACCTTCCAAATTCTCTTTACCAAGCCGATTTCAAAATTTGCCTACCTGGGCGGCCGCTGGGCCGGATCATTCGTCACCACAGTACTGGTGTTCAGCGGCCTCGTCATCGGGTTGTATTTGGGAACCTTGGCGCCATGGGCTGATCACGCCCGTATCGGGCCGAATCACCTGCGATGGTACTTGGAGCCCTTCCTGTCCATCGTGGTGATTCAGATTTTCTTCGCGGGCTCCTTGTTCTTTGTCGTGGCGGCGCTGACCCGGAAGATATTCATCGTCTACCTGCAGGGCGTGGCGCTGTTCATGATCTACCTCGTGGGCGTTACCGTCTTTTCGGCGACCCGTTCTCTGGAACATTTCTGGTCAGGCATTCTCGACCCCGTTGGCCTGTTGCTGAACAACGCCGTGGCGCGCTACTGGAGCGTGGTGGAAAAGAACAGCCAGCTTTTCCCCTGGGATTTTTCGGGCGACTCACCGGGCGTGTTCCTGTTCAACCGCTTGCTGTGGATCGGCGTCGGCTTGGCGGCCTTGGTTCTGGCGTGGG
>Ga0193753_10004253_pt1 | contig 10278 bp, 4 predicted proteins | sample H1c2metaG_FD_144925 | JGI IMG/M metagenome (GOLD analysis project Ga0193753, IMG submission 144925) | Soil microbial communities from a riparian zone of the East river system, Colorado, United States - H1c2 | ecosystem: Environmental > Terrestrial > Soil > Riparian zone | place: USA: East River... | reverse complement strand
AGGGATCCGCGACAGGCGCCGCGGCGTCGACTGGCGCAGCGGCAGGCGCCGGCGCATCGGCCGGCGTCGCGGTCGATGCAGGAGCATCAGCGGGCGCGGCTGCATGTGCCGGGTCGGCAGCAGGCGCTGGCGCATCCGCGGGTTTCGCAGTCGACGCGGGAGCATCTGCAGGTGCAACAGCCGCAGCAGCCGGAGCATCCGCCGGAGTAGTTTGATGAGGCGCGGCATCCGCAGGCGCAGCCGGATGGGCATCCGCCACAGGCACCGGCGCATCGACAGGAGCAGCCGCGGTTGCCGGCGCATCCGCCGGATGCGTGCCTTGCCCCTCTACCGGCGCGGGCGGTGGATCGGCATGAATGTTAGGCCCGTCACCAGCCGCCGGTGGCGGCGTCTCGTGCGGCGTCGTTGACGGTGGCGGGCCACCGAGGCGCTTGGCACCACCTTCTGCCGCCTTGCCGCCAAGATGCGCGCCGGCAAAACCGCCCACGAATCCTGCGCTTGCTGCGCCCGAGCCACGAATGGCCTCGCCCTGCTTTTCGACTTCGGTCGGATCGCCCTGAGACTTGAATGCATGCAGTGCGCGGAAGGTGGCTACCAGGGGCTGCAACACCAACGCGTTGATGGCGTCGAGCACCATCGCGGTTGCGCCGATATACAGCGCGATCGTCGACAAGGTACCCGCGAGCGGCGACGCCACACCCAGGGTGACGATGGTAATGATCCACATCACGATCGAAATCGCGCCGATGATGCCGGCGATGACGTTCAGTACAGCGGTGGCAACCGAGATGATCTCGCTTATGGCTGCGATGCTGTTAGCCAGCTTCTCGTAATCGGACGCGCCCTGCCCGAACTTTCCGATGGTCTCGCCCGTGGCTCCCCAATCCCGCTCAGCGAGATCCATCGCCGACATCACGCCGCCGATGACCGCACCAATCGCGGGAATCGGCAGCGACTTCGCCGCCATCTGCCCGCCCAGTCGCGCGGCAGTCTTTACCGCGACGATCTCGATCGCCTTGATGGCCGCGCCCATGGCAAATCCCTGAACGAGACCGGTGGCGCCGCCCCCTATCAATCCAGCGTCGTACTCGCTCGCAAGGAATTGCGCACGTGTACTCGAGCCGGCAGCGCCCACACGCGCGACCGCCGCTCCCCAGCGTTGATGCTCGGCGAGCTCCTCGTCGATCAACGCGACGTTCGAAGTACTGAGACCGTCGAGTGACGTGTCGCTGGCGACCTCCGCCGCACTCATGCTGCTCTGCGCCCCGCCTTTCACTGCACCCGCGCTGGCGCCTCGCGGTCCCGCGCCTCCAGCGCCAGGCGCCGGTGCGCCGCCACCGCGTGCAGCTGCGCCTTTGGCACCGGCGGGTGCATTCGCTCCGCGCGCTCCGGGTGTTCCTTGCGCGCCCTCGCCCTCAGGAGGTCGCGCAAGGAACACCCGGAGCGCGCGGAGCGAATGCACCCGCTGGCGGAGCCGCACCTGGTGCGGAAGCAGCGTCATCCGCAGGGGGTGTCGTGCGAGTGGGAGGCGTATCGCCGCACGCCGCACCCTGCGCGCTCGCCCGCGCCGCTGCTGCCTGGTCGGGTGAAACTCCGGCAGCTTCCTGCGCATTCGGATTTCCGAGCGGCGCCGACGTGCCTGGTAAATTGCCCGAGGCAACCAGTTGTCCGTTCTGAGTGGGTGCATCCGGCGCGCGAGCTGCAACTGCATCCGGCGGCAACGAGTTCTGCTGCAGCTGGTTCTGTCCTTGCGCCGCCCTGTCCGCGAGCGCTGCGCGCTCCGGCGTGGGCGCGCCAGGCGCCGGACCTCCGGTGGCGCCCGGCGATTGGGGGCGCGCATTGTTTATTTGAGCGGCGGCGTACGCCGGCACGCCCTGCGGATCCGGCGGCGAAGCAGCAACACGCTCGGCGTCGCGTGCCGCCGCCGCGGCATCGGACGCTGTCTGCCGCGCGCGGGCCGCGTTCGCACCCGCGTCCGAGGCCGCGAGAGCCGGCTCGCCCACTACATCCCGCCCGAACTCAAGCCGTCCGGCGCGCGCCGGCCCAGCTTCGCGAGCTCCGCCGTGATCGCGGCCACCAGGTCACCGTAGACGATGAGCTCACCCGCGCCGCGCCGCCGCGCGAGCACGGCCGCATCGACGACGGCATTGCGGACGTGGCCGCCGGCAAGATCCACGAGCGCCGCGAGCGAGCTCAGCGCGTGCTCGTCGACGGCGTGACGCGCGCCGAGATGCGTGCGCCACAATTCGCGCCGCTCGTGCGCGTTGGGCAACGCGAATTCGACGATGGCATCGAGCCGACGCAGGAACGCACCATCGAATCGCGTCTTGCTGTTGGAAGTGAGGACGGCGATTCCGCTGAAGGTCTCGAGCCGCTGCAGCAGGTAGTTGGTCTGCATGTTGGCGTAACGGTCGTTGGCCTGGCGTACCTCGGTGCGCGCGCCGAACAGCGAGTCCGCTTCGTCGAACAACAGCACGGCATCGAGCCGTTCTGCGCGCTCCATGAGTTGCGCCAGGCTTTTCTCGGTCTCGCCGATGTACTTGCTGACCACTCCGGCGAGATCCACGCGCACCAGCGGCCGGCCGAGCCGGTCGGCCAGCCACTGCGCAGCCAGCGTCTTGCCGGTGCCGGAAGCGCCGACGAACAGCGCCTTTACGCCGACACCGCCGCGCCCGCGCAACACTTCGCCGAGCGAGGCGAACAATTCGGCGCGCTCGAAGCAGCGCGCTCGCAGCAGGTCGAGCTCGCGATGCAGTTCGAGCGAGCCGATGAGCGCATCTTCGGCCACGGTGTCAGTGCTGACCTGCGCCCACTGCGCCAGCTCGCGCGCCTGGACGCGCAACGTGCGCGCCAGCGCCACGGCAGGCGTACACGCCTGGGTGTGCGCAAGCGTCGCCGCCTGCGCCAGTACGCCGATGCCGCAATGCGTGGCGCCGATCAGCACGCGTTCCTGTACATCGGGCGCGCGGCCCGCCAGCGCCTGCCAGATGGCGCAGCGATCCACCGCGCGCGGCGCTGGAAGCTCGAGCTCCTCGATGCCGGTCAAACTACCGCCGAGCGCGGTGCCGGCGCTCGCCAGCACGATGAGCGGCCCCGAATATCCGCCCGGCAGTTTCGCGCGCTCTCCCGGCGCCGCCTCGAGCGCGATCAACGGCAGCGCGTTCGTGGCGCCGAGCCACGCCGGCAACGCTGGCGAACGGCGGAAGCAGTGGCTGAAGTCGCTCGTGGATTGATGCGGCTCGATCTCCGCAAGCTGCATGCGCAGGCTCCCGGCGATCCGCGCGGCGAACAGCCGCATCGACGCGATGTCCGAGCCGCGCAGCACGAGCACGCCCGGCCGCCCGCCGATGCGCTGCACCCAGGCCTCGGCGATTTCATCCCAGGCCTGGGGCAATGGAAAGCCAGGCTCGGGCAGCAGTTGCGCGCTGAACTCGCCGAAATCCTCGCGCCGCGGAAGTTCGTCGCCGAGCATCAGTGTGACGATCTGCGCGGGAAGCTCGAGCGTGCGCGCGTGGGTCGCGCCATCGACACGGCCGAGGCGCAACAACCCGGTGCCGAGCGCGCGGCCGTTGAGCAACGACTTCATCGCATCGCCTTCGGAAAATCCTGCCAGCCGGCTGGCGACCGCGGCAATCAACCCGAGCGTCGCGCGCTCCGGCCCGCGCTGCGGCGGCGAGCCCTGCAGCATCGACACCGCGGCGGCCAGCGCCGGATCGAGCTCGAGGGTCGCGGCCAGTGTCAGCGCCAGGAACTCGAGGTCGTCGAGCTGCAGCGCATCGGCGATCGCGGTCAGCCGGTATTCAGCGATGCGCGGTCGCAGTCGCGCGCCGTCGATCGCTGCGCTCTGCAGCGCCAGCGCATCGGCATTCGCTCGCAACGCCACGGGCAACAGACTGGCGAGCGCCTCGCGCAACAGCGCTTCGGCCGTGGATGCGTCCGGCAAAGCCTGAAGCTGCTCGAGCTCATCGCGCACGGTTGCCATGGAGTTCCTCGATGAAATGAAAATGGACGATGCGTCCGAGCCACGCCACCCAGCCGGGATTGCAGTCGAGCCCGCAACGGCGCACGCGCAGATCGACTTCATCGAGCGGGAACGCGACGTCGATGTGCGTGCGCGTCACGCACACGAAACCCTCACGCCCCACGACTGACGCCGGGCCGATGCGCGCGCCCGTGCGCAGCCAGCGGCGCGTGCGCCTGCTCCACGCCTCAAGCCCGGCCGCGATTTCCGGCGGTAGAACTTCGGGCACGGTCGGCTGCCACGCCTGCCTCTGCGCATCGGCCGCGGGCAACGCGAGACGCCGCGACCAGCGTTCGAGCCACGCTGCCGCGATGTGCGGTACGAGATCGCGCGGCTGCTCCTCTAACCACTCACCCCACCCTGCCGACTGCCACGCATTGATGAGCATGAAGAATCCCGCATGCGCGGACGCGCGGGCACCGGCGAGCCAGGGCGGGAGCGCCAGCGCGAGATCCGCGATTTCGTCAGGGTCCACTACAGAGGGCGCCGGCTCGAGTGCCGCAAGCTGCTGGATGTCGTTGGGCAGCGCCTGCGGGCGCAAGGGACTCTCAGCCCCACGCAGATTCCGGCGTGCCGCCAATTCGGATTGCGGCACCAGCGCCAGCGCCGGCAACGCGGGCGACTCGTGCTCGCGAATGTCGGGTGCGCGCGCGGTGTGCGTGGAAACACTCGACTCGACAGCGGCCGCGATGGGATCCGCTCGTTCGGCGGGAGTCGCCTCGGCGGCCAGCAGTCCTGCCGCGACGAGTTCCCATCGCGCGACCCAGGCGGCTTTCGCAGGCGATGCCGCCGCGGCGGCCGCGATTCGGGCCTTTGCCCCGGTCCCCAGCCCCCCCGGGGCGGGCGGCCGTTCGGGCCTATATATAAGAGTGGGTTTCCGGGCCGGCACGGGCTCCGGCAGCGCCGCGATGAAGCGCGCGAAGGCGGCCGGCGAAAACGAGCGCCACCGGCGCGCCAGCACCGGCAATACCCCCGCTTCGGCAGCCGGGTCGTCCGACCGCAGCAGCGCCGCGAAAACAGCCGCGATCGCAGGCTTTGGCGTGGCGAAGATTTCGGCATCGACCTGCGGCCAGAACCACGCGGCCAGGGGCCGGCCTTCGGCGCGCAAGGCCAGCGCCTCGATGAATGCTTCGAGCGCGTCCTCGAACCACACGATGGGCGCCTCCGCGGCGCCGGCATCCGTGGCGTGCACGGCGCCCGGCAACTGCGCTCGAACCACAGCTTCGATGGCCCGCGCCGCGGCGGGACCGTTGAAGTCTTCCGCGAACGCCGCAAGCCTCAGGTGACGGATGAAGACGAGACGGCCGCAATCCGCGAAGTCGGCGGTGGCCAGGCCATCCTCGATGGCGACGCGCGCGCGGTTCACCGCGTCCTCGTGCCCGACGCGCAGACGCAGGCGCTGCACCTGGCGCATTCCATCGGGCATCGATGCAGGGCTGAACACGCGGCGCCTATTTTCCGAAGCGCAGACTGACGCCGGAAGCTCGCCCGGCTTCACGGAACGCCATCATGTCGCCGATGGATTTTGCCGGTGGCGAGACGCTCGCCAACGCCAGCGCCATGTCCTGTTTCGCGGTGGCGGGCGTGGTCAACGCCGGCCCCGACTGAAGCTGCACACGCGCATTGGTGTCGATGGTCATCGCCGGCTGGATGACCTGCGCAAATTGGGCGACGACGCCATCGCTGACCAGGTCCACCACCACCGCCCGCGCGATGGGCATGTTGCCCGTGGGCGCGTGCACCAGGACCTGCATGCCGATGTGCGCGATGCGCGGATCGATCATGAGATCGAGGCGGCCGTGCAGTACCGGCTTCACGGGCTTGCGCACGCGCGCCGAGATGATGCGCTTCACCGGCGCATGCGCCGACAGCAACAGCGCCACCTGCACGAGATCGTTGATGGCGGCGATCGCGGCGGGCTCGTCGGCCACGCGCGAGAACAGCCAGTCGACCATGCGCTGCATCTGCTTCCAGGTGATGTAGTCGACGCCCGAACGTTCGTCGCCAAAACCTGGCAGTACGGTGAGCACGCGGAGGCTCACGTCCGGATCGAGTTGCGAGAAACGCTCGGCCCACAAGAGCCGCACGGACGCGGGCACCTGGCAGAACGCGTTGTACAGGCAACTCGCGACGCCAGCGATGTCGTCGAGTTCGCCGGAAGCTTCGAGCGTGATCTTCCGGCTCCCCGCACCCGTGTTGATGAGGTCCGACGCGGAGACGGTGTGCACGGCGGAGGCGGCCACGGACTTCCAGGTGTCCGACTGCACCAGGCTCATCGCCAGCGACTGGCTTTGTGCCGATACCGCCACACGTTCCGCCTGGCGCTCATATGCCTTGCTGAGCAGCGTGCCGGTCTTGGTCTGTGCGCCCACCTGCAGCATCTGCAGCAGCGGTTTCGCCGGCGCCTCGACGATGCGCTTCGCAGCGCTGTCGATGAGCGCCTGCATCTTGTCGATCTTGTCGAACTTGAGGATCAGCGGCGTGAGCTTCTTGAGCCACACCGCCGGCACGTCTTTCAACGTGTCCACCATGGCCTGCAGCTCCGCGGGCACATCGTGCGAGTCCTCGCGGCAGCGTGGCACGGGGTCATCGACGATGCCCGGCTGCACGGTGCGCACCGGTACATCGAGCAACACGCGGGTGACGCGCGGCCGGCGGAATACGAGGTAAGGAACGTGTTCGGCGATGATGGCCTTGCGGCGCGCCATGAGCGCCGCCACGCGCTGCAGTTCTTCGGCACGCAGCGCACGTGCCACGGCGAGGTCGTGCCGCGTCTCGGCGAGCACCGCCACGAGGCCGGCGAGGTCGACTTCGATGCGCGACAGCGCCGCGAGCACGCGCGTTCGCGCGGCGACGGCATCGCTGCGCAGGCGCTTGTAGTCCTCGACGCGGATTTCCACGCCGCGCAGGAAGCGCACCATGTTGTCGATGGCATCGAGGCCGCGCTTGAAGTACACCGATTCGGCGACGTCGGTGCCGGTGATCTCTTCGGCATCGGAATCGTCGAGCTTGCCGCCGATGAGGCTCGCGGCAGTCACCGTGGCATCGACGCCGGTCTTCGACTTGTAGCCGAATACCGGCAGATCGTTGATGGCGAATCCCTTGTCGGCCAGCAGGCCGACGCCGGTTTTCACGAAATCGCTCTTGCCGCTCACCGACGCATTCTTGGCGCTGAGGCGTTCGCCCACGGTGATGGTATTCAACGTGGCGCCGTACAGACTGGTGCCGGTGACTTCCTTGACGGTAGGCGCGGCCGTGATGGTGAAGCGCGAGGGCGTGGCGCCCAGGTTCAAGAGCGACGCGATCGGCACGGCGGTCGCGAAAGTTCCAGGTGCGACGGCCGCGGGCGCGACGAATGCAGGCTGTTCTCCGGCCGCAACCGGAGTGGCGGAGATCGACCCCCGGAACGGGCTCGTGACGACACTCGGTTGCCTGATGACCGAGCCGCGCAGCGTGGAAGCGCTGCGCAAATTCGTGCCGAGCACCGACGAGGAGGCCGCGGAAGAACTCGTGTTGAGCGAGAGAGCGGAGAGTATCGGCGCGGTGCTCATCATCATCGATGGCGCCGATGCCGTGGCGATCGTCGCCGCCGGCGTCGAGGGCAGCACGGTCGCCGCCGCGCCCCCGTTGCCCGCCACCGTGGGCGCTTCCGACGCACGCTTGAAGTAGTCGGCGAAGTCCTGGTCGGTGGCCACCGGATTGTCATTGCGCGTGATCAGCTCCGCCGCGGTCGGCGAGGTGAGCAGGCGGCCCGCGTTGCCCACGCCGAGCACGTTCTGGCGCACGCGGTAGATGTCGGTCCGCGCACGCAGGAAGCCGAACTCCACGTGATCGTTGGCCGCCGCGATGAGCGAGTCGACACGCGCAATGAGATCGTCGAGACCGGTGCCCGCGAGCTTCGGGTTCGCCGAGGGAGTCACGGTGCCGTTCGCGTCCACGCTCGGCACGCCGAGTTCGCTCTTGAGCACGCCGTCGCGGTACGCCGTGTAATTGCTGATCAACAGCTCGAGCTCGGTGCTCGCGCGCGTGTGAGTGCCGAGGTTCAACCCGTTGGCGACATCGGCCACGCCGGCGCCATCGGGCGACGGGTCGCCCTGCTCGCTCCACTCCCAGGTGTCGTGCGCCACCGCGCCCTGCGGCAACGCGTCCGACACCCAGTAGCTTTCCTGGCCGTTCGCGGACTTTCCCGCGTAACCCCACTGCACCTCGCCGGCGGCTGCGCCACCGATCACGCCGAACGCGAGCCCGTCGATCTTCGTCGCCGACAACTCGGCGGTGGCCACCGGGATGCCGAGGCGTACCCAGCCTGAGTCCGCGGGCAACTCACCGGCATTGATGGCGCCTGCCGGAACATCGCCGCTACCCCAGAAGAGGACCTTTTTCGCGGTGTCACCGGTGAAAGCCTGCAACGTGACGGCCGTGGGCCTGGTGTCGAGCCGCACGAACACGAACAGCTCGTCGCTGGCGGCGAGCTCGAGCGTGAAGTCGGCGTTGCGGAACGAATGGCCGATCGTCTCGCCGGCCGCGAACACCGTGCGATGCACGCGTGCGAATGCGAACGCATCGAGCGCGCCGGTTTCGTCGGGCAGCGCATCCGGATCGTCCTCGGTATAGGCGCGCAGCCGGCCAGTGATCGCGTGCGACAACGTGTCGAAGCGGCGGCGCAAACGGTCGCGCCGGATGAGCACCGCGAGTCTCAGGTCTTCGAGTCGCGACACTTCGGAATCGAACAGCGGATGTATGCGTTCATTCAGCTTGAGCAGATCGGGATCGAAGAAGCGCGCCGGCACCGGTACCAGGATCTGCACCTGGTCGCGCACCGACAGGTTGAAAGGCGCCAGCGGCGCCGACTCGGCAATCAGCGCGTCCACCATGTCGATGGGCACGGCCTGCGCCTGGACCTCGTACGACGCGGGGAATACGAGCTGGCGATTGGCCACGATGTCGACGGCATTCCTGGGCAACACCCCGGCCGGCGGCAGCCAGTCGAACAACCGCGCGATGTCCGCGGCGGCGCGCTGATCGAGCGGTTGCTCGGCAAGCTGCTCGATGAGCTGCGCGACACGCGCCTGCCACAACACGTCTTCGCCCACGAAAGGCGTGAGCGCGGCGCGGTTCTTGCGGCCGCCGCCCTGGCGCACGACCGAATTGCGATCCGAAAACGCGGGCGCGAAATTTCCGTCGAAGCCCACGAGCGCCAATGCCGCGCCGAGATCGCTCCAGGGAAAGCCCAGCTGGCGCGCCGCCAGCGAGGCGAGCTCGGCATCGAGCGCCGCGAACTGCGCGGAGTTTTCATCGTTGCCGCGCTCGAGCTTCAGGCGCCGGATGCGATTGCCGATTTCGCATTGCTCACGCTCGCGCGCGAACACCGTGTACGCCAGCCGGTTGCGGTACCGCGCATCCGGCGTGACGCCGTCGATGGACCACTGAGGCGACGACGAATCCGCAGGCCACGGTACCCACACGAGTTGAAAGCCGTCTTCCCACGCGAGCAGCGAATAAGCGCCTTCGTTCACGGCGTTCGGACACGGCGAATCGAGCTCGCCCGTGCGATCGAAGGCAATCGTGAGCGGCTGCGCCACGAGCACCATCGCGTGCGGCAGCAGGTCGAGCCGGCCTTCGGTGCGCAGCTTGCCCGGCGTGAAGGTTTCACCCTGGGTCAGGCGAATGCGCAGCGCATCGTCGGCGGGGCTGGCGCCGGCTTCCGGCGTCAGCCGCGCGGTAATGGCCGAGCCCAGCACCGGGATCGCATCGGGACTCAGGCGCAGCGAGTAGTGCAGTTCGAGGTCTTCGCCCGCCGCCGTGATCGCGTGTCCCGGCATGATGACGAGTTGTTTGCCCTCGATCGCCACCTCGAAACCGTCGACCACGCCGGGCGCCACTCCGCGCGCGATGCGCGCGGAGTCCGCCATGCGATTGCGTTGCTCGTCGGTGAGCACCAGGTGCGACAGCGCGCGGCCCGAGAAAAAGCTGAGTCGTCGCCGCGGCGGCGCCTGCCCGGGGCCGGCGGTGATGTACGGAAGCAGCGGCGGGAGCGTGGACAACACGCGCTCGCCGGCGATGGCCCTCTCGATGCCGCGCAGGATCTTCACTGAGGTTCTCCCACCAGTTTGCGTATGTCATCGATCTTTCCCGACGTCGCGAGCTTCGCGAGTTTTTGCGCGAACGCGGTTTGCGCCTCCGCCGGCAACTGACGCGCCGCCGCGTCGAGCTCGGGCGCGACGCCGCTCCTGGCGATGGCGTCAACCGCGGCCGCT
>Ga0193753_10004252_pt1 | contig 10280 bp, 8 predicted proteins | sample H1c2metaG_FD_144925 | JGI IMG/M metagenome (GOLD analysis project Ga0193753, IMG submission 144925) | Soil microbial communities from a riparian zone of the East river system, Colorado, United States - H1c2 | ecosystem: Environmental > Terrestrial > Soil > Riparian zone | place: USA: East River... | reverse complement strand
CGAATGGCGGCCCGATGCCGGCGGAACTCGCCGGCCGCGTCAGGCCCCGCTGAATCAGGGCCTGCTGAATCAGGATTGGGTGAGGCCTTTCATCGCGCGCTCAGCGACATCGACCGCGCGGCCGAACACCATCTTCTTCCAGTCGTCCTTGTCCGGGTAGAAGGCGGCGCGGATCTGCGACTTGATCTCCTTGCCTTTCGCGCTCTGGAGATCGCCATGGACATGGACCCAGTTGTCGGCACGGACGGCGGTCAGCATGTCTTCGAGCGGCAGCGTGCCGTATTCCAGGGTGATGCCCGTGACCTCCGCCTGAGGGATTGTCTCGGTCAGGCCGAACTGCGTGTCGCCGGTGACCAGGGTCGACGTTGAGGTGCCGTCGTCGGTCAGAGTCGCCTCCGCGCCGTACCAGTCCTTCACCCGGCCGACGCCGGAATCGGGAGAGAGATGGTTGCAGATCATCTCGCCGTAGCCATAGGGGCCGAGGCCGGTGTGGAGATCGATAAAGGCGACTTTTCGGACAGTGCCCGAATAGGGCTTCAGGATCGTCCGCATGGTCCGATTGGACCAACTCGCTTCGGCTCCGCCGTAGAACACCCCTTCTCCATCGACGTACTGGCCCTGGGTGATCGCCGCCTGGAGCGCCATCGCCCCATGCTGTCCGGCATAGGCGTTGAAGCGCTCGCGATTTCGATGCTCGCTTTCCGGCGTCCATTCGTCCGGGCAGATCGCATCGCGGAGTTCGCGATAACCGGGATTGTCCGGTGTCGGCTTGGCGTGATCGACGAAGTTCCGGTTGAGATCGATGTTGTCCTCGTTGACCCGCCGCACCCAGGCGAAGCCATAGGGATTGATGGCATGGACCAGCAGCACGGCGGTATCGGCCGGCAGCTGCTTGAACAGCCCGCTCTGCAGCCAGCCCGTTTCGATTCCGGAGCCACAGAAGCCCTCGGCGCCATGGGTGCCGGCCTGGGCGAAGAACAATCGACTCGCATCCTTGGGCCCGAGCCATGCGGTTTCGGTGCTCAAAGGCTCGCCGCTGGGGCCTCTTTCCGGGTTGGCATGGCGCCCCAGGACGGCGCCCGCTGCGCTGGCGGCCTCACGGAAACGGCTTCGGCCCTGGGCGAAACTGCCCGGGAAGAGGGCGGCGGGTGACGAAATCTTTACGGCCATCTGCTACTCACAAATTTGCGATGGCGCGAGATTAGGCGCTGAACCCGGACCCTGCCAAGGCTATGCTGGCGATACGATGAAGGCTCTCTTGGGGAAAGCCCTTATTGGCGGCCTGGCCGCCTTCTGGTTTATTTTCGGCGGCGCAGACAGCGTCCCGGCCGACCAGAAGGATGCGCGGCTGCCGGGACTGTTCGATCGGCTGAAGGCCGCCTCCGACGTCGAGGCGGCTGCGGCGATCGAAGCGCAGATTTGGTCCATCTGGCTCGAGGCCAATGACCCGGCGATCGACACGTTGATGACCGAGGGCAATGAAGCGATCGATGCACAAAAGTTCGGGACCGCGCTCGCGAAATTCAACGCGATCATCGAGCAGCGGCCGGACTTCGCCGAAGGCTGGAACAAGCGCGCGACAGTCTACTACATGATGGGAGACTTCGCGCATTCCCTGGAAGACATCGACCACACGCTGGAGCTCGAGCCCCGGCATATCGGTGCACTCTCCGGCCTCGGCCTCGTGAACATCCGGTTGGAGCGCGAGGAGGCGGCGGCGGATGCCTTCGAGCGCGTGCTCAACATCGACCCGCAAAGCGTGAGCGCCAAGAACAATCTCGCCATCGTCCAGGACATCTTGAAAAGGAAATCGATCTGAAATGCGAAAGGCTCTGCTTCGGCCGGCGGTGCTGGCCACGCTCGTTTCCCTCGGCCTTGCCCCCGGTGCGGCGGCCGATCAGCGCGATCCCAACCTGCCGACGCTGTTCCAATTCCTGAAGTCCGCAAGGCACAGCGACCAGGCCAGCGTGGTCGAGGACAAGATTTGGGAGATCTGGTCGATGACCGGCGATCCCAAGCTCGACCAGCTGATGGTCGCAAGCTCCGAAGCCATGGAGCGTGGCGACTATCCGGCGGCGCTGATAGACATCGACCGGATCCTGAAGGCCAGGCCGGATTTCGCCGAGGGCTGGAACAAACGCGCCACCATCTATTTCCTGATGGGCGATTACGCAAAGGCGATCGCCGATATCGACCGCACCCTCGAACTGGAGCCCCGGCATTTCGGCGCGCTCTCAGGCCTCGGCATGTCCAACTTGAAGCTGGGCCGGGACGAGGCGGCAGCCGATGCCTTCCGCCGCCTGCTCAGCATCGATCCGCTCTATCCCAACGCCAAACGCAATCTGAAGCTGGCGCAAGACGCCCTGGCCAAGAACTCGATCTAGGCGTCGCCGCTCTCGACGACCTATAACAGGGTCAAGCCCGGCGCCTTGTGACACCTGCTCCGGCGAAAGACCGGAAGCACCACGATGGCCCCATCCAGCGAAAGCGAGAGCGCGGCAGCGACGGCCGGTGATCTGCAGAGATCCTATCTCGCGGGCATCGGCACGGTCCTGCTGGCAACCTTGGCCTGGAGCTTCAGCGGCGTCTTCACCCGGCTTCTGACCACGGACATCTGGACCGCCATCGCTTGGCGCTCCTTTTTCGGCGGGCTTTTCCTGGTCATTCCCTATCTGGCGATGAACGGGCGGCAATCGCTGCGCGTTCTGGCTTCGATCGGGCGCCCGGGAATCCTGTTCATACTCTGCCAGGTGGTCTGCCAGGCCTGTACCGTCGGCGGGCTTTATTTAACCTCGGTCGCGAACGTGACCGTGATCTATGCGACCTCGCCGTTCCTGGCGGCGGGGCTCGCCTGGTGGCTGATGCGGGAGAGAATGCGGCGCCGGACGATCGTCGCCGGTGTGGTCTCGCTGGCCGGAATCTTGATCATCGTCGCGGGCTCGCTCGGCGGCGGCCATCTCCTCGGCGACCTGCTGGCGATCGGCATGACGGTATCCTTCGCCTTCATCATCGTCATTCCACGCGCGCGAAAAGACCTGCCGCTGCTGCCGACGACGATCCTCAGCGCTTTTGCGACCACGCTGATCTTCGCGCCGTTCAGCGCGCCGGCAACGCTCGATCTCCACAACTGGTCGGTGCTGGCGGGCTTCGGGCTGACGAATTTCTCGATCGCGCTCTTCTTGTTCGTGTTCGGCGCCCGGCGCGTGAGTGCGGCTGAAGCGGCGCTGATCGGAACCCTGGAGATCGTCTTCGCGCCGTTCTGGGTCTGGGCGATGTTCGCCGAGCGGCCGGCCACTGCTACGCTGATTGGTGGCGGGCTCGTTCTGGCGGTGATCGTCTGGCACACCTATCGCGATCTGCGCGATCCACGCAGCGCCTAGATCCGGGCGATCGTCACCTCGACGCCGTGGACGGCGCTGCTTTCGGCCATGTCGGTCTTCTGGCCGGGATTGAGGGCGTTCACGTTGAGATGGCCGGCCAGCAGTTTCGGCCAGCGGCTCTTATGCGCGAGTGCCACCCCGCGCGGCACGATCTCGCCGATGTCGATGCGCATCGTGAGGCGGCCGGTCTCGTTGGCGACCGATGCATTATCGCCGATCTTCAACGAAAGACTCTCGGCATCGGCCGGATGCAGCAGGATGGTCTCCGGCCCGACCTTCGCGGCGATCTTCGTATCCTCATGATAGGAGCTGTTCATCAGCCAGGGCGAAGCGGGAGAGAGCATCCGGAAGCGGCCAGCTTCGGGCCGGGCGTCGGCGGAAGCTTGCGGCAAAGCCGGGTGGCCGTCGGCGGCCGCGCGTTCGCTCTTCAACTCGATCTTGCCGGAAGGGGTCGGAAACTTGAGAGCGGCGAAGAGCGGTACGGGATCCGGGGAAAGCTCGACCGTCGCCTTCTCCTTCAACGCTGCGAAATCGGTGAGCCCAGCCTGTCGAGCGAGCGTGTCGAGCATCGTCGCATCGTCCTCGTAGAGCTCCGCCTCGTTGAAGCTCATCGCGCGCGCCAGGCGGCGGAAGATCTCCTGATTGGGCAGCGACTGGCCGATCGCCTCGATTGCCTTGGCCTGGACCGAGAGCGAGAGATGGAAATAGGGCGAGACGATATCGTCGAATTCCAGGAATCCCGCCGCCGGCAGGATGAAATCGGCGAAGTCGGTCGTGTCGGTCGCGAAACAGTCGATCGCGATGTGGAAGAGATCGTCGCGCTTCAACGCCTGATGCAGATCCGACTGGCGCGGATTGGAGGCGGCGATGTTGACGTTCCAGGTGATCAGCGCCCGGGCGTCCTGCGGGCTGCGCAACACCTCGATCAGGTCCATATGGCTCGTGGTGCGCTTCGGCTTGGCGCGGAGATGCGGCGCCTCGACATAGTCGCCGTCGAGACCGCGCCGCGCACCGCCGTTCAGGAACAGGAATCCGGCGCCGGGTTTTGCGAAATCGCCCTTCAAGGCGGACAGCATCGCGACCGCGCGGAATACGTTGCCGCCCTTCGGCTGGCGCTGCAGGCCCTGACCCATCCAGAGCAGGGCAGGGCCGGCGCCGAACAGAAGCGCGGCTTCCTCGATCTGCGCCGCCGGGACGCCGGTGATCGGTGCGGCCCATTCGGGCGAGCAGCGCGCGATCTCGGGCTCGAGCTCTTCCCAGCCGATCGCATGTGCGGCGAGGAACGCGCGATCGATCTTGTTCTCTCGCCGCAGCACATGGGCGATGGCGAAGGCAAGCGCGGCATCGCTGCCCGGGAAGGGCTGCAGATGGAGATGCGCCGCTGCCGCGGTCGGATGCTTCACCGGATCGACGACGATGATCTTGGCATTGGTTTCGCGGATCCAATGCTTGTGCTGATGCGGCGCCGAGGCATGCGGGTTGGCGCCCCAGATCAGGATCGCCGCGGCGTCCTTCGCCATGCGCGGATCGAAGCCTTCTGAGCCGGTGCCGTACATGTAGCCGAGCGCGGCATGGCCGGCGGCATTGCAGATCGAATCCGGATCGACCTCGCTGGCGCCCAGCCGGTTCAAGAATCGCTGGGGGAACCCCCCGGCGATCAGCGAGCAGGTGCCGGTGTAATGGCTGTGCCAGATGCTCTCCGCGCCGCCATTCGTGAGAATCGCTTTCAGGCGCAGGGCGATTTCGGAGATCGCAGAGTCCCAGGTGACCGGCTCGAAGCGCGCCGCGCCTTTGGGTCCGACCCGCTTCAGGGGCTGCGTCAGGCGCACTTTCGGGTCGATCCAGGCGCCGTTATAGGCGATCGCGCACTTGCCGCAGAGCGCGCCGCGGCTCACCGGATGGTCCGGATCGCCCAGCACCTTGATCTTGCCGTCCGCGCGTTTTGCGACGGCGATTCCGCAGGCGTCATAGCAGTCGCGGGGACAAGTTGTGCGAATGATTTGCGTTGGCGGCATGGGCCTGATTGTTAGGTTATTATGGCCTCAAGTCGAGCGTAAAAGTGAGCCCGACGTCATGACACCGATCGGGAGTTTCCGCGATGCAAGGCGACAAAATCGTCCTCCAACACCTGAACAAAGTGCTGAAGAACGAGCTGACCGCGATCAACCAGTACTTCTTGCACGCACGCATGCTGAAGAACTGGGGCATGAAGAAGCTCGGCAAGCACGAATACGAAGAGTCGATCGACGAGATGAAGCACGCCGACAAGGTGATCGAGCGTATCCTATTCCTTGACGGCCTGCCGAATCTGCAGGAACTCGGCAAGCTGATGATCGGCGAGAACGTCCAGGAGCTGATCGAGTGCGACCTGAAGCTCGAAATGGCCGCCATCCCCGACTTGAAGGCCGGCATCGTCCATTGCGAGAAGGTCGAGGACTTCGTGACCCGCGAGATCTTCGTCGACATCCTCGAATCCGAGGAAGAGCACGTCGATTGGCTGGAGACCAATCTCGGCCTGATCAAGCTCATGGGCCTGCAGAACTTCATCCAGTCCTCCTCGGAGATCGGCGAGGGCAGCTGAGCAGGTTTGCGCACCGCCCGGGATGGAGGCATCTATTCAAGCCTCCCCGGTGAACAATCCGTTTCCGCTCCGCGGCCTTTACCCAGCCGGTCTTTGACACCAAATATCCGTGCATCAAGACGGGGCCCCCATCGGCGCCCGCACACGGAGACTGCATCATGATCGAAGTCAGACCCTTCAATACCCTCGGCGGCGAGAACCATGGTTGGCTCGATGCCAAGCATCATTTCTCCTTCGCGAGCTATTATGACCCGAGCCGGATGGGCTGGGGCGCGCTCAGGGTCTGGAACGACGACACGATCGCGGCGGACAGCGGCTTCCCGCCGCATCCCCATGCCGACATGGAGATCATCACCTATGTCCGCGAGGGTGCGATCACCCATGAGGACAACCAGGGCAACCGCGGCCGCACCGAGGCCGGCGACGTCCAGGTGATGAGCGCCGGCAGCGGCATTCGCCATTCCGAGTTCAACCGGGAGCGGGAAGCGACCCGGATCTTTCAGATCTGGATCATCCCGAACCAGGTGGGCGGCAAGCCGTCCTGGGGCGCGAAGCCGTTCCCGAAGGATGACCGTTCGGGCAAGTTCGTCACCCTGGCCAGCGGAATCGAAGGCGATACCGATGCGTTGCCGATCCGCACCGATGCCAGGGTGCTCGGCGCCAGCCTCAAGGCCGGCGAGACCGCCGAATACACGCTCGGCGGCCGGCGTCACGCCTATCTGGTTCCGGCCAAGGGCAAGGTCGAGGTCAACGGCGTGGCCCTCGACGCCCGCGACGGTGCGGCGATCGCCGAGGATCACGACTTCGGCGTCACCGCGGTCGAAGACGCCGAAGTCGTGATGGTGGACGCGGCCTAAGCAGCCACACCGAGCGCGCGGCACCCCCACCTCACCTCCCCCGAAGACGGGGGAGGGACGCTGCGTCGAAAGTCCTCACCACTACCCCTCCCCCGACTTCGGGGGAGGGGTAGTGGTGGAGCGACTGAAGATTATTCGTTAGAGAGAAAAATTACCGCGGCGCGCGGCGGACGCCGAACCACGCGAGGACCGCGGCCCAGAGGGAGAGGGGGACGGAGCGCCAGATCAGCATCCCGTCCTCACTCCGCCGCTTTGCGGAAGGAGCGGGGCGTGCCGTGGACGTCGTCCACGATATCCTGGGCCATGTCCAGGCAGCAGCCGCACCGCGGAGCGGCGCCCATGGCCTGATAGACGGCATAGGCGTCGCGATGGCCGGTTTCCCGGGCCTTGGCCTCAATCTCGGCCGTGCGATAGGCGTTGCAGATGCAAACGATCATGGCCAAATGTTAACGACAACTAGGAATGATTGTCAATTGCATGTCGTGACCCGCGGGCCGGGTTTCAAGTCCAAAAAAGCGCAGTTTTCCGCCACTTGACGGATTCGTGAGACGAATCCGTGACGTGCCGCACCAAACCGGCTGCCCGGCTTGACCGACTCCCTCCTGCCCGTTCAAGTGGGGCGGGGAATTGAGGGACGGGCTTCATGAACGATCGCAGCTATCTGCAGCTGATCCGCGACCGGGGATTCGGCTGGATGCTGGTCACCCAGTTTCTGGGCGCGCTGAACGACAACGTCTACCGCTTCATGGTCGTCTTCTATATCGGCGAGCATACGGCAAACCAGGACAACTTCACGCTCTACAACTCCCTGGTCGCGGCGCTCTTCGTCGTCCCCTACCTGATCTTTTCCGGTTATGCCGGCCAGCTCGCCGACAAATTCACCAAACGCTCGGTGCTGATCGCCACCAAGAGCGTCGAGGTGGTGGCGATGGTGCTGGCGCTGGTCGCCTTCATGATCGGCAGCATCCCGCTGATGCTGGTCATCATCTTCCTGATGGCCACCCATTCCGCCTTCTTCTCGCCGGCGAAATACAGCTCGCTGCCGGAATTGCTGCCGGTGCAGGATCTCTCGCGCGGCAACGCCCTCATCGAGATGAGCACGTTCCTCGCGATCATCATCGGCACGGCGCTCGGCGGCTATCTCTTTCATTTGGCCGGTGATCAGCCGGCGCTGCTGGGGACGATCGTCATCGCGATCGCCGTGGTCGGCACCTTGGCCAGTTTCGGGATCGGGCGCACGCCGCAGCCCAAGCGCCGCGAACGGTTCCGCTGGAATCCGTTCGGCGACAGCATCCGCGCGATTCTTGCGGTGAAGCGCGACCGGCGGCTGTGGCTGACGGTCCTGGGCAATACCTGGTTCTGGTTCCTGGGTGCCCTGCTGCAGATCTCGATCCCGGTTTACGGCCTGCGTGTCCTGGGCTTGACCGACGAATCCCAGATCGGCTGGCTCTGGGCATCGGTGGCGATCGGCATCGGCGTCGGCAGCGTCATCGCGGGCCGGTTGTCCGGCCACAAGGTGGAACTCGGCCTGGTGCCGATCGGCTCGGTCGGTATCGGCATCACTTCGCTGTTCCTGGTGCTCGCCCACAGCTTCACGAGCGCCGTTCTCTGCCTTGCGATCCTGGGCTTCTTCGCCGGGTTCTACTCGGTGCCGCTGAACGCGATGCTGCAGCAGAAATCCCAGGCGGAGTCCCGGGGCAGCGTCATCGCGGCCAACAACGTGTTGAACTTCCTCGGCATCCTGGCGGCGGCGGGGGTGAATGCCGGCCTCGGCAGTGGGCTCCACATGGATCCCGACCAGATCATCTTCCTCTCCGGTCTCGCCACCTTCTGTGTCACCGCTTATCTGCTGATCCTGCTGCCGGACTTCATGATTCGCTTCTCGCTTTGGCTGATCACCCACACGATCTACCGGATCAAGATCGTCAATCCGGACAACGTGCCGCTGAACGGGCCGGCGCTGCTGGTCTGCAATCATCTTTCCTTCGTGGACGGGTTGTTGGTCGGCGCGTCGATCCAGCGCTTCGTGCGATTCATGGTCTATGCCCCGTTCTTCAAGCTGCCGCTGCTGGGCTGGCTGTTCAAGCAGATGCGGGCGATCCCGACCGGCGGCGGGCGCGACGCCATCGCCGCGATCCGGCGCGCGCGGGAGGAACTGCAGGCCGGACACAGCGTCTGCATCTTCGCCGAGGGCGCCATCAGCCGCACCGGCAACATGCTGCCCTTCAAGCGCGGTTTCGAGAGGATCGTGCAGGATCTCGACGTGCCGGTGATCCCGGTGCATCTCGACCAGGTCTGGGGTTCGATCTTCAGCTTCAAGGACGGCAAGTTCTTTTGGAAATGGCCGAAACATTTCTTCTATCCGGTCACCATCACCTTCGGTAAGCCGTTGCCCTCGAGCACACGGGCCTGGGAATTGCGCACCCGGTTGCTGGAACTCGGCGCCGAGGCCTTCGACCACCGGCGCACGACGCGCGATCTGGTGCCGATCCGGGTGATCCGCAGCGCGAAACGCTGCTGGTTCCGCTTCTGCATGGCGGACTCCTTGGGGCGGGAACTCACCTTCGGCGCCATGCTCACCGCCTCGCTGATGCTGGCCAAGCGGTTCCGCCGCGAGCGATCTCAGGAGACGCGCGTCGGCGTGTTGCTGCCGGCTTCGGTCGGCGGCGCGCTGGTCAACAACGGGTTGATGCTGGCGGGAAAGACGCCGGTCAATCTCAACTTCACGATCGGCGCGGAAGCCATGGATGCGGCGATCGCCAAGTCCGGCATCAAGACCATCATCGCCTCAAAGGCCTTCCTGGCGAAGGCCAAGCTGGAGGCGCGGCCGGGGACGATCTTCGTCGAGGACATGCTCGGCGGCTTCGGCAAGGCCGAGCGCATGCTCACCTATCTGAAGGCGATGCTGCTGCCGACCGGGCTGCTGTGCCGCTTGACGGTGCCGAAGGGCGATCCCTTCAAGGATCTGGCGACCATCATGTTCTCCTCGGGCTCGACCGGCGAGCCCAAGGGCGTGATGCTCTCGCATCACAATGTCATCTCGAACCTCGAGGCGATCGGCCAGATTCTGGGGGCGACGCCCGAGGATCGCGTGATGGGCGTGCTGCCGTTCTTCCACGCCTTCGGTTTCACCGGCACACTCTTCATGCCGCTGGTGCTGGGATTGGGCGCGATCTATCACCCGAACCCGCTCGATGCGAAATCGATCGGCGGGTTGATCAAGAAGTACAAGGCGACCCTGCTGATCTCCACGCCGACCTTCTGCCAATCCTACTATCGCGCCTGCGCGCCTGAGGATCTCGCGAGCCTCCGCCACATCGTGGTCGGCGCGGAACGGCTGCGTCCGGAATTCGGCGCGCAGTTCAAGGAGAAGTTCGGCATCCAGCTGCTCGAAGGCTATGGCGCGACCGAGATGGGGCCGGTGGTCGCCGTCAACGTGCCGGACGTGCTGGAAGGCCCGGA
>Ga0193753_10004251_pt1 | contig 10281 bp, 9 predicted proteins | sample H1c2metaG_FD_144925 | JGI IMG/M metagenome (GOLD analysis project Ga0193753, IMG submission 144925) | Soil microbial communities from a riparian zone of the East river system, Colorado, United States - H1c2 | ecosystem: Environmental > Terrestrial > Soil > Riparian zone | place: USA: East River... | reverse complement strand
CAGAACTCTTGATTGATGGGGGGATGGGCACTCTTTAGTACAAAAAATCCTAGATACAGGGCGTTGGAGTTCTATACCGGCGGGGGGTTGCGTTCGGGAGCCAGGCGTTGGTGCCAATAGGGATAAGGCGGGGTCAAGGCGCTCGCGGCGTCGAGTTTCGCGATTTGTTCGGGCGTAAGATTCCAACCCACGGCGCCCAGGTTCTGGCGCAATTGCTCCTCGTTACGCGCCCCTACGATGACGTTTGCGACCGTCGGCCGCTGCAGCAGCCAGTTCAAGGAAATTTGTGGAACGCTTTTGCCGGTTTCCTTTGCCACTTCATCCAGCGCATCCACGACTTTGAAAAGATAGTCGTCCGGGATGGCCGGGCCCTTATCAACCACTGCTTGCGATTGCAGACGGCTGACGGCCGGGGGTGGCGCGCCGCGTCGAAGCTTCCCCGTCAAACGTCCCCATCCAAGCGGGCTCCACACCACCGCGCCTACACCTTGCTCGATGCCCAACGGCATCAACTCCCACTCGTAGTCGCGCCCGATCAGCGAATAGTAAGCCTGGTGGGCCACATAACGGCTGTAGCCATAACGCTCCGAAGCGGCCAGCGACTTCATGAGGTGCCAGCCGGAGAAATTCGAGCAGCCGATATAGCGGACCTTGCCGCTCTCTACCAAGCCGTCGAGAGTGGCCAGCGTCTCCTCGACCGGTGTCAATGCGTCGAAGGTATGAATCTGGAATAAGTCGATGTAATCGGTTTGTAGTCGCTTCAGGCTGCCTTCGACGGCGCGGATCAGATGCTGACGCGAAGAGCCGGCGGCGTTCGGTTCCTCTCCTACGCGGAAGCCCGCTTTGGTCGAGATAATCACGCGATCGCGACGGCCGTGGACGGCCTTGCCGAGAATCTCTTCCGCCACGCCGTTCGAATATCCGTCCGCCGTATCGAACATGTTCAGCCCGGCGTCGAGCGATATGTCCACGAGGCGCGTCGCTTCGGCCACGCCGCTCGCTCCCCACGCTCTGAAAAACTCATTCGCTCCGCCAAAGGTGCCGGTACCCAGGCTTAACGCGGGAACCATGAATCCGGAACGGCCCAATTGTCTGAATTCCATACCTTAGTGTCGATGGTTTGAAGCGGCGTCGGGCTGCAAATTAAGCATCGGGTGCAACGCCCGTAGAATCCCGTACTAAGAATTCCGGGTCGATCAAAATCTCGCGATTCGGCTCGGCGGGGCGCTCGGAATTCGGAACCAAGCTTTGAAAGACGCTGTGCCCGATGCGGTCGCGCGGAATGTGAACCGTGGTGAGGGCCGGAAAGCAAAATTCGGAAAGCTTGATGTTGTCGAAGCCCGTTACCGAGACGTCTTGCGGAACGCGTAGGCCCTGATCGCGAAGTTCGCGCAACACGCCGATGGCCGTGAAGTCGTTCACGCAAATGATCGCGGTGGGCGTAAAACCGGAGGCGAGAAGCTGGCGCGCGGCCTTTCTTCCGCCTTCGGGACCGTCCGCGTCCGCTTCACTGGTGATTTCCAGGTGCGGCGAGTAGCGCTTCACCGTTTCGAGAAACGCTTTTTTCCGTTCATCCAGAGGCGCGAGCTTTGCATGGTGGCCGATGAAAGCCATCCGCGTATGCCCCAGATTATGGAGATACTGAACGATCTTCTCGATTCCCTTGCGATACTGCACGCGGATGTTGGTGCTGTTCTTGCCCGGCGCGCCGACGTCATAGAACACCACCGGCATATCGCCTTGTGCCAGCTCGGTTTTCAGCGCCGCATCCATTTCCGAAACGATCACGGCCAGGCCGGCAACCCGGCGGCCCATCATGAGGCGAATACTCGAAACCAGGCGCTCGGCCTCATAGCCGGTGTTGGCCGCCACGACTTCATAGCCATGCGCATGGGCGTCCAATTCAAGCGCCTGAAACACGTCGAAGAAGAACGGATTCTCCATGTTCGACACGACGATGCCCAGCGTACGGCTCTGCCCTCCGGCTAGCGTACGCGCATGCAGATTGGGATGATAGTTGAGCTCGGCGATTGCCTTCACCACACGCGCGCGCGTGGAGCTCTTGACCACGTCGAGATTGTTGAGCACGCGCGAGACCGTCGCGGACGATACTTTCGCCCGCTTGGCTACGTCTTCGAGGCTCATAGCGGCTCTCTCATGGTAACGCTATCGGCTAAAAGAGGTGCCCCAATTTATCGCGCTTGGTCTTGAGGTATTCGGCGGTTGTCGCGAGCGGTGGCACCACCAGCGGCGCTCGCTCCACCACCCGGATGCCGGCGCTTTCGAGCGCCGCCACCTTATCCGGATTGTTCGATAACAGCCGCACTTCTTTCACGCCGAAATATTGTAGAATCGCCGCGGGCAGCGCGTAGTCGCGCAGGTCCGCTTCGAAACCGAGCTTCTCGTTGGCCTCGACCGTGTCGAGCCCTCCGTCTTGCAGCTCATAGGCGCGCAGTTTGTTCAGTAGCCCGATACCCCGGCCTTCCTGATGCTCATAGATCAGCAGCCCGCGTCCCTCGGCCACGATCTGATCGAGCGCCAGCTCGAGTTGCGACCGGCAATCGCAGCGCAGGCTATGGAAGACGTCGCCCGTCAGGCATTCGGAGTGAATGCGAACCAGCAGCGCCCCGCCCTCCGGGCTCGGGTCACCCAGCTTGAGTACCACCGCCTCTTCCGTTTCGGTTTCGCGAACGCCTTCGAAGCCGAATATGCGAAATCCTCCGAAGCGGGTCGGAAAGTCCGCTTCAGCGATCTTATTTAGTTTGAAGCTCAGGGAAACGATGTTACCAATTATAGAAGCCGTTCCATTCTTAACGAACAATGCTCAACGAACAACAGCTAGCCGCGCTGCTGATCAAAGTGGCGGTGGCGGCTTCGATCGCGAGCATTCTGATGCGCTTTGGCCGCATACAAAAGATCCTGCTGCGTGACGAGCGTTCGGTTGGCGATCGCGTCCAGCTTGCCTTTATCTTTTCGGTGCTGTTTGGCGCTAGCGCCGGAGTGCGCATCCTGAGCCATCACACGTATCAAGCTGTCGATTTGGCGCTCGAAGGCGCGCTCATTGCCGGAATGCTCGGTGGCTATGTCAGTGGGCTCGTCACGGGTATTTGTGTTTCGCTGCCTGACATGTTCACAGGCAAGTTGATGTCTATGCCTCTTTTCTCGGCGGCTGGATTGATCGGCGCGCTCATGCACGATCTCGCGCCGCGGAAAGAAGACATCTGGTATTTCTCGCCCTTTGTCGATCTGAACCTCTATCGTTTCTTGCGTCAGGCGCTGCGGCTGAACCGCAATGCCATCCAGCGCCGTGTCGTCGAATTGGCCGCTTTCAACGTGGCCTGCAACGCCCTGGTCGCCTTGACGGAGCTGCTTCGCTGGGGAGTACACGCGCAATTCGTCCGTCGCAATACCTTCTTTATGTTTGACGGAGAACCGCTGAACTTCTGGCTGTTTGTCGCATCCGCCGCCACCACGCTGTTTGCCGTCTCGCTCCCCATTCGCGTCTGGAGCAGCTTTCGCGCTGAACGACTCGTCGAGATGCAGCGCGCGCGGCTCACCGAAGCGCGCCTCGCCGCGCTCACAAACCAGATCAATCCGCATTTCCTCTTCAACACCCTGAATTCGATTTCCACTTTGATTCGGCTCGATCCGAACAACGCTCGTAACATGATTTATCGGCTGGCGAAAATCATGCGCCGGCTGCTTCGCAAGACCGAAAATTACTCCCCGCTGCGCGAAGAGATTTCGTTTATCGACGACTATCTCGCCATCGAAATGGTGCGCTTTGGCGAAAAGCTGCGCTTCCAGAAGGAGATTGGCCCCGGCACGCAGGACCGCCTGGTGCCGAGCATGATTCTGCAGCCCATTGTCGAAAATTCCATTCGTCATGGTCTGGCGGGCAAGCTCGATGGCGGAATGATCCGGATCCGCACCTGGCTTGAAGGCCCGCGCCTGCACATTCTGATCGAGGACGATGGCATCGGCATTCCCGAATCGAAGCTCGGAACGCTATTTGAATCCGGTATTGGCGTCAGTAACGTGAACGAGCGTCTTCGCGTGCTGTTTGGAGCGCGTTACCGTTTCGCTATCGATAGCACGCCAGGCCAGGGAACTCGAACGCTGCTCGAGATCCCGGAGCTCGAAGACAATTCCGCTCAGACACCCGCGCAGGCGGCGCTACACTAAGCCCAATGATTTGCCGTTCTGTGGCTTTCGTGCTGCTCGCTGGAGTCGCGGCGGCCGCGCCGGCTTTCAAAATCAGCTTTCCCAAAGAGCGAAGCGCGTCCGCGATCGACGGCCGTCTGCTGCTGGTTCTCTCCACAGACCCCGCCGCCGAACCGCGCATGCAGATCAACGACACGCCGGGAACGCAGATGATCTTCGGCGTGGACGTCACAGGTCTCGCGCCGGGGCAAACGGCAATCGTGGATGCCGCCGCTTTCGGCTATCCAGTCACTAGTCTCGCGCGCGTGAAGCCTGGTGCATACTACGTGCAAGCCGTCCTGCACCGCTACGAGACATTTCATCGCGCCGATGGCCACACCGTGAAATTGCCGATGGATCGCGGCGAGGGCCAGCATTGGAACCTGGCGCCCGGAAATTTCTACAATACGCCGCAAAAGATCGCGCTTGCAGCCAACTCGGACAAGACTTTCACCATCGAGCTCGACCGCGAAATACCGCCTATCCCGGCCCCGAAAGACACCAAGTTTATTCGCCACCTCCGCGTCCGATCGGAGCTGCTCTCCAAGTTCTGGGGCCGTCCCATGTATCTCGGCGCAAACATTCTCGTGCCGGCGGGCTTCGATGAACATACCGAAGCGCACTATCCGCTGGCCGTGTTCGAAGGCCATTTCCCGGCGGATTTTGAAGGATTTCGGACCGAGCCGCCGGACGCGAATCTGAAGCCCGATTACAGCGAACGCTTCCACGTCTCCGGCTATAACCGCATCCAGCAGGAGGAAGCCTACAAGTTTTATCAACAATGGACAGCCTCGGGATTTCCGCGCTTCCTCATCGTGGAAATACAGCACGCGAATCCGTATTACGACGATTCCTATGCCGTCAATTCGGCTAACCTTGGCCCCTATGGCGATGCCATCGAAACGGAACTGATGCCGGCGGTGGAAAAGCAGTTTCGCGGCATCGGGCAAGGGTGGGCGCGCTTTCTATACGGCGGTTCCACCGGCGGCTGGGAGGCTCTCGCCGTGCAAATATTCTATCCGGAGCGCTACAACGGCGCCTTCGCCGCGTGCCCCGATCCGGTCGACTTTCGTGCATTCACAACGATCGACATCTACCGGGACAAGAACGCCTTTGCCATCGAGGGTCCTCATAAAAGCGTGGACCAGCCCGGTATGCGGGATTATCTCGGTCATGTCACCGCCACCCAGCGCGACTTGAATTACTACGAACTCGCCCTCGGTACAAACGGGCGCTCCGGCGAGCAATTCGATATCTGGCAAGCCGTCTATTCACCCGTGGGCGAGGATGGTTATCCGCAGAAGATTTTCAATAAGAAGACCGGCGAGATCGACCATCACACTGCCGAATACTGGCGCGATCACTACGACCTGAGCCATATACTCACGCGCGACTGGTCCACGTTAGGCCCAAAGCTGCGAGGCAAGATCCACATCTATGTGGGTTCCGCCGATACTTATTTTCTGAACGACGCCGTCTACTACATCGAAGACTTTTTGAAAGGTACAAAAGATCCGCCGTATGAAGGCGAAGTGAAATACGGCGACCGCGCGGAGCACTGCTGGAACGGCGATCCGGCTCTCCCCAACTACCTCTCTCGCCTGCACTACAATACGATGTACCTGCCGAAGATGCTCGAAAGGATGGAAAAGACCGCTCCCCCGGGCGCGGATCTCAAGAGTTGGCGCTACTAACTATTCCCCTCGCGAGACAAGCGCGCGCCCATCCAGCGCGCACGGAGCGTTTTGAACAGGAAATCGCACGCCTATTCGAGGCTTGGCGGAACGGACTCCTTCGTTACACGCTCTCTTCCGGATTGAGCGTCCACGACGGCGAGGAAGTCGTGCAGGAAGTGTTCCTCGCACTCTTTCAGCATCTTGTCGACGAAAAACCTCGCGGCAATCTTCGCGGCTGGGCCTTTCGTGTCGCTCATAATCTCGGGCTCAAGCGCCGCGCCGCTGTCAGCCGCCGCATGGAGGTATCGATCCACTCGGATATAGAGACGCACGTAGATTGCGCTCTTAACCCGGAAGAGCAGGCCGTCGCCGCGCAGAGGCAAACGCGGCTCCAGTCCATTGTGCGCGCCCTCCCGGAGCAAGATCGGTGGTGTCTTGCGCTGCGCGCCGAAGGTCTTCGCTACCGTGAAATCGCGGAGGTTCTCGGAATGTCGCTCGGATCGGTGTCGGGTTCACTGGCCCGTTCTCTTGACCGGATCGGGCGCGGCGATCGTGGCGATCCAGGATAATTCCATGCGGCACGCTGCGCACTTTTCGGACGAGGAACTGCTTCTGGCCGTGGACGGCGAGTTGTCCTGGCGCAAGGCCGCGCGTGTCCGCGCGCATCGGATGTTCTGCCGGGCCTGCCGCGCCCGCGCTTCTGAGCTCGAAACCGCCATGGCCGACTACGTGCGCACGTATCGCTCTCCGCTCGATCCGCAGGTGGCCCATGCGCCGTCGTATTGGCCGCTTCCGGCGGCGGCACTGATCGCTCTCGCGGCACTCGCCGCATTCTTATGGCACTATCAATCGATCGCCCTCATTCGGGAAGGCGCTATTCCGAGAAGGGACCTCACTCCCGGCGCTGTCCGCTTCATCGATCGCGAGAATGCGTGCCTGCTCTCCGATAACGTCCCGGGAATACCCGACACGCTCAAGCGGCAGGTCCTCAAGGAATACGGAATCAATGAAGCGAGGGCGGATGCCTATGAAATCGACTTCCTGATCACGCCGGCTCTCGGTGGATCGGAGAGCCTTCGCAATCTATGGCCGGAGCCCTACTTTCACACGAGTTGGAACGCTCACGTGAAGGATGCGCTTGAAGATCACTTCCATACTTTGGTATGCAGTGGAAAAATGGATCTTCCCACGGCGCAACGCGAGATCGCCCAAAACTGGGTCGCCGCTTACCAGAAGTATTTCCACACCAAGGCTCCGCTTGCGACGTTCTCGCTTTTAACCAGTCCGCACACATTTGTGCGAGAGTGAACCGTGAGTATCTACATCGTTAGATTCGTGCTGAACGGCCCTCTGCCCAACTCTTTTTCGGGTCTTTGACGGTAGTGGGCCTCTCGTCAAGCCGAGGCGAGGCTCCCTAACCTGGACGAGCCGGAACCAAACAGTCCTGCGTACTTGTCTCGGCAACCGCTCCCTCACGGTCACGGCTCGGTTAGAATTCGTCGAAGTTCGAGGCGGTTTAGACGTGCGCCAATCGCCAATACGCCGCCTGAATTTCGTTTCCCACTATCCTGAGTATTTAGCGGTCTGGATTCCCGCGAGCACCCCGCGCATATAAGCAAAGCTCTTCATCATGCCGGGTAGCGGATTGTCGTCCTCGATCTCATACTCGAGATTCACGCAGCCGTTGTACTTCATCTTGATCAATTGGGCAAAAATACGGGGAATCGGCAACTTGCCGTCGCCGACTGCCACTTGGCTGCTCTTCCCCATGGGATCGGCCAAGTCCTTGCTGTGCATATCAAGCAGGCGCGGGCCCGCTTCGACAATCGATTCGACTATGTCCGCGCCGGTCCGCGAAGTGTGCCCGATATCCATGCACAGGCCGCAGCGTGGATCCATTTTTTTGACGGCCTTCAGCACGCTCTGCGGTGTTGGAAAATGCTTGTCCTCGGGTCCGTGGTTATGGACCGCGATCTTGATGTTGTATTCCTTAACGAACTTCTCGAGTTTTGGAAGCGTTTCCGCGGTAGGCGCGCAAACAATCAGCGGAAAGCCGGCGCGCTTGGCGTACTCGAATTTGGCGCGGATGTCCGCCTCATCGTCTTTGTTGAAGCTGACGTTGCCGCAGCCGACCAGCGTCAAGCCCGCATCCGCAAACTCTTTTTTCGCGGCGTCGATCTCTTCCGGAGTGCTGTCCAGCTTGAGATGAAAGTCCTTCACGTTGAGGTAAGGCGTTCCTAACGCCTTCGTCATCTCTATGGCCTTCTCGCGTGAAAACTTACGAAATGAGTAGGACGCGATACCCAGTTTCAGATCGGCCCCGCCCATGCGGTACTCCTGCGCGGCCAATTTGCCGCCAGTGGCGGCAAGCGCGGCGGCGCCCGCTCCGAGAAAGCTTCGCCGGGTTGCTTCAGACATGATCAGATTGCCTCCAGTTCCTCTTCGAGCAGTTGCTTTTGATAGAGCTCGGCGTAGTATCCGCCGCGCCTTTGCAATTGCTCGTGCGTACCAACTTCTACCACACTGCCGTGATCGAGCACGATAATCCGGTCGGCGTTCCGCACCGTGGAAACCCGATGCGAAATCAGAATGGTCGTCCGCTCGCGCATTACGTTCGCGAGCTCATTCAGGATCTTCTCTTCCGTCAATGTATCGACGCTCGAAAGCGCATCGTCCAGAATCAGGATACGCGGCTTGCGCAGAATTGCCCGCGCAATCGCGGCGCGTTGCTTCTGTCCACCGGAAAGTGTCAATCCGCGCTCCCCGATCATCGTATCCAATCCCTTGGGGAAAGACTCGATGTCGCTCGCGAGACCAGCCACTTCCGCCGCCCGGCGAATCTGCTCGGGGCTCGCGTCAGCCACGCCCCAGGCGATATTTTCCGCCAGCGTCGCGCTGAACAGAAACGTTTCTTGCGGAATAAAACCGATCTGATGCCGCAATTCTTCCGGATCGTAGCGCCGCACATCCACGCCCCCGACCTCGACCGTCCCCGCCGTCGGGTCGAATAAGCGCGGGACAAGATTGACCAGCGTGGTCTTGCCGCTGCCGGTGTGGCCTACCACCGCGACGGTCTCCCCCGCCGCGATCGTAAGATCGACGCCGGCGAGCGCATCGCGGCGTTGACTGAAAGTCATGAAAACATCGCGGAAGCGAATCTCCGCCGAATGTTCGCTCGCTCGCGCCGGCACGGTGGCCGGGCTCGCTATTGGAATTGCTATGGACGGGCGCTCGTCGAGTATTTGGTTGATGCGATCGAGCGATGCCGTGCCCCGCTGCATCAGGTTCACCACCCAGCCGAACGCGATCATGGGCCAAATCAGCATGCCCATGTAGATGTTGAACATCACGAAAGAGCCCAGGCTGATGTGTCCCTGCAACAACTGCCGCCCGCCCGCCCAAAGCACCAGCAGAAACGTAAGACCGATCAGCGCCTGCAGCAGCGGCATGAAGAGCCCCTGAATCCGCGCCAATCCGATGTTCTCGCGAACGTAATCTTGGTTCAGCCGGGCGAATTCCGCTACTTCCGCTTCCTCCTGCGCATATGCCCGCACCACGCGAACACCGGCCAGATTCTCCTGCACCCGGCTGCTGATATCCGAAAACATTCTCTGAATATGCTCGAAACGCGCATGAATGCGGCGTCCGAACACAATCACCGCGATCGAGACGAGCGGCGCCGGCGCCAGCGCCATCAGCGTCAGCCGCACATCCGTGTGCAGCATCACCGCAACCGACAGAATCAACATGACGCTGGTCTCTGTCTGGTACATGATCCCCGGCCCCAGCATCATGCGCACCGCATTCAAGTCGTTGGTGCTGCGCGCCATAATGTCGCCGGTCCGGTACCGGCCGTAAAAATCCTGTGAGAGGGCCACTAGGTGGTGAAACAGATCGTTGCGCAGGTCGAACTCAATGTCGCGCGAAACCCCAATAATGATTACGCGCATCCAGTACTGGAATAGGCCCTTGATGGCCGACAAGCCGATCAACAGCCCGGCAAACTCCAGCACCAGGCTAAGCCGAAATCCCGCTGTCAGTGACTCGACGCCGTTCTTCAGTACAACGGGTAGCGCAGCCCCTAGCACGCCCTTCATCAGGAGCGCGCCCATGCCCAGCGCGAGCCCTTTTCGGTAGCGACGCACGTAGGGCCAAAGAGTCGATAAGGTCTTCAACATCGGCGAACGGGTGGCGCGCTAATCTTCGTCGGGACCCGAGGAAGCCTCCGGAGTGCGGGCATCCAGCCGGCCCACCGCTTTCAACTTTTGATAGAGCTGCTCCACTTCGGCCTCGTCCTCGGCGCTGAACATCCGCACGGGCTGTTCGAGCAAAGGATTGTGGCCTTCGGGCGCATTCAACGTACACCACGTCCAGTAGTCGCGGTAAGTCACTCCATCGAAAG
>Ga0193753_10004250_pt1 | contig 10282 bp, 3 predicted proteins | sample H1c2metaG_FD_144925 | JGI IMG/M metagenome (GOLD analysis project Ga0193753, IMG submission 144925) | Soil microbial communities from a riparian zone of the East river system, Colorado, United States - H1c2 | ecosystem: Environmental > Terrestrial > Soil > Riparian zone | place: USA: East River... | reverse complement strand
TTCGCACCGCAGGCCATGCTTTGCGGGCCCTATCGGCTCGAGAGTCTGCTGGGGTCCGGCGGCATGGGCACCGTCTATTTGGCCGAGCGCGTGGATGGCGAGGTGGCGCAACGCGTCGCTATCAAGCTTTTGCGGCCCGGCGCGGATAGCGCTCGATTACGCGAGCGGTTTCTTGCCGAGCGGCAGATTCTGGCCAATCTTTCGCATCCCCATATCGCCAAGCTGCTGGACGCGGGTCATCGGGAGGACGGCCAGCCCTATCTGGTGATGGAATACATCGAGGGAAAGAATATCGATGTTTACGCGGCTGGACTCAGCATACGGCTCACGATTACTCTGTTTCTCAAAGTATGCGCAGCGGTCAGCTACCTGCATCGGAACCTGGTCGTGCATCGCGATTTGAAGCCCGCGAATATTCTTGTCACGGCCGAGGGCGAACCGAAGCTACTGGACTTCGGCATCGCGAAGATACTCGATCTGATCAGCGATCCGGCCGCGACGAACATGCCGATGCTGACGCCTGACTATGCCAGCCCCGAGCAGGCGCTTGGCGGCCCGGCAAGCACGGCGACGGATGTGTATTCGCTCGGCGGTGTGCTCTACAAGTTACTAACTGGCACTCCGCCGCATCATTTCAAGGAGAATTCGGGCCAGGACATTGTGGCAGTCATCTCCGCGGGAAAGATTACGCCGCCCGGCAAACTCGTGCCGGTTCTCCGGGGAGATCTCGAGATCATCCTTTTGAAAGCGCTGCGGAGGGAGCAGCAGGAACGATACGCGACGATCGATCAGTTCTCCGAAGACCTGGAGAACTATCTCGAATCGCGCCCGATCCGCGCGCGAAGGGCCGATACGTGGTATCAGGCCCGTAAATTTGTGCGTAGGCATTGGCTGCCGGTTGCTGCGGTCGTCCTTGCGATCGCAGGGCTTTCGGCGGCAATATTCGTGGTGACTCGCGAGCAGGCGATCGCGCAGGAGCGGTTCATGCAAGTGCGGCAGCTAGCGGATCGCTTTATCGAACTGCACGACGACGTCGCCAAACTTCCCGGTTCCACGAAGATCCGCGAAAAGATGGTAACTACCGCGCTCGACTATCTCCACAATCTTTCCCGGGACGCCGGTAATGACTCCAACCTACTGAATGAAATTGGCCAGGTGTATGAGAAGGTCGGGCAAGCGCAAGGCGCCCCAAGCCAGCCGAACCTGGGACGCGCGGACGATGCGCTACAGAGTTTCAGAAACGCGATTGCATTCGAGAGCCGCGCCGCCGCGCTCGATCCCGCGTATCGGATCCATCTCGCTTTCTTCCGCAGCGAGTTAGCCTACCTGGCGATGGTGAACGGCCATCTTCCGGAGGCGCGGAGCAATCTGGACGCAACCGCCTCCCTGCTCGCTCAACTCCGAAAGGAAAATCCAGGCAACGCGGAATTGCTGGTGCTGGCCGCGCGGGTCGCCGGGAATCGCGGAGATCTCAGCGAAATCGAGGGCAACTTTAAGGAGGAACTTGCCTTCTTCCAGGAAGCCGCCGCGTTGCATGACGAGTATCTTCGTCGCAAGCCCAGCAACGAGGCTCGCCTTCGGGCTTACCGGGCAAACACGCTGGTAGCATGGGCGCTCGCCGACAACAAGCGCTGCGAGGAAGCGCTAGCGGCCCTTCACGAGCGCGCTCCGGTCATCGACGCTCTGCTTGCCGCCGAACCGGAGAACTCTAGCTATCTCAGGCAGAGGATGGCGGCGGCAAATTACGAAGGAGCAATTTATGACAACGAAAGCGGGAGCTGTCCAAGCAAGCCTCATGAAGCAGCCGCCGCGCTTCGCCGCTATATCGAAATAGCCCGCCAGCTTGCCGCTGCAGACCCGAACAACGCTTCCGCACGGCTGAGCCTGGCGAGCGCGTACTATAAGTTGTCCTGGCCGTTGGGGAAGATCGACCCGCAACAATCCGTTCGCATGGCTAAGGACAGCCTGCAGCTGTTCGATGAAGAGCTGGCACGCAACCCTCGAGACCGCGTGCTTCGTACGGGCCGCGCGCGGGCAACTCGTCACCTTGCATATGCCCACCAGCGGAACCGTGATCCGGACAAGGCACGTGCAGCGATTCACGAGGCGATTGCCGCGGAGGAGCAGTTGGTGACGGAGTCGCCGGCGGACCAGCGCGAGCGCCATGAGCTGGCAATTTCACGCAGGGTTTTGGAGAGTCTTTGAGAGGGTGATGAAAAACTCTTTACGATGTCTCAGCAAACTTAGTAGCCGATATTCTTTAGTGCCCCCGGCCCGAGGCGCTCGCGCAATTGCTCCAGGTAGAGACTCGCCGGCGCCACCGGAGTTCCCTGCGATTCGATAATTCCCGGCGGCAATAGCGGGAGCTCGGGGCCAGGATCGTAGGTCTTCATTTTCTGCCGCAACTGCTCGCCTCGGTTGCCGATTCCCCAGTTGGCGGAGCCGGGCGGCATTTGGATGAGATAGCTTTTCGCGACGTTGTTCCAGGCGACTCCCCAGCCCATCGTCCAACCGTGACCCGACCCCATCGAGCCGCGATTCATCAGGTCGATGCCGCCTTCGGGGGTTTGGCAACTATCGATCAACAGTCCCGTTGACCAGCGTTGATGAGGCTGCACGTGGCCGTCGCCATGGAAAACGCAGTTGAGCACCACGTTGGGGCCCTGCTGGCCAGGGCCGACGGCCACATAGAAAACGTTGTCGCCTGTCGCGCTGCAGCGATCGAAGAGAAGCTGTGTTCCATTGGCCGAAAAATCCGCCGGCTTTGCCGCTCCGGTGATGGGAACACTCTGCGTGACGTTCACTTGCGCGACGGTGACTCGCCGCGCCGTTTTGCCGATACCGATGGCTTCGGTGGTGTCGAGGATGCGAAGATTGCGGACCCAACCGTCTTCGACGCCGGACATCTGCAGCCCGTTGAAATGCTTGTCGCCCAAGCTGACGGCGCGGGCGGGGGCAACCAAGCTGAAATTTTCCAGACCTACTTGCGAGATCTCGCCGGTCTGTTCGATTTTTACGACGGTAGCGCCTTGTGGCCCTAGATATTTGGCGTCGTAGGAATCGGCGAGCGGCACGTCGAAGGTTAATTTTTGGCCTTCGATGGCGACGATGGTGCGCTCGGTCGTCAGGTCGCGCGAGACCCAGGTTTGCTTTTTGCGGGTTCGTACCAGCGTGTCCATTCCCATGAGACGCACCCACTCGGGAGTAACGGGACGCGTGATTTGGACGCGGTCGCCGGCCTTGAAGCCGGATGCGTCGCGCACGCTGAGCGTCATGGTTCCGGCCGGGACGTAGGCATCGGCGACGGACACAGGAGATCCTAGCGGAGTGATTTTGCTTGCGCCGCCTATCGAGAAGGCGAGGTGGGGATCGCCGGTCATCTCGATGATGGCGCCGTTCTCGCCGCGGAGCACAACGCCACTCTTCGTGATCTTCAGCGTGGATTTTACGAGGAAGCGTCCGGAGGAGAGCAAGATCGCTCCGCGAACGCCGTCTACCTGATCGATGGCGGCTTGGATCGAAGCGGTGTCGTCGCCGCCGGATGGAGCGAGCGTCTTCTTCACGGGGAGATCGGGTAGGGCGACACCGCCCGCCATGTAACCGGCGTAGGAAAAATCGATAATTCTATCGCCGGTCTTGAGGCGTTGATAGACGAGTTTGCCGGAGTGGTCGAAGTGGACCCACTCGCTCCGCGGAGCCGCCGATAGCGCGGAAACCGCGACCAGGAGGAAGCACGTGGCTTTGATGGACATTACCAGTAGACTTTGAGGCCGCCCTGCAACTGACGGGCAGTATTGGATTGGGTCGTGATCGTGCCGAATGTGGCGTTGTTCAGGTTGGTTTGCGGCGCGCCGAAGGTCACACGGTTGAACACGTTAAACGCTTCGGCGCGGAAATCCAAGTGGAAACGCTCCGTGATGTTGAATGTTTTGGCCAGGCTTACATTCTCATTCAGAGTGGGAAACTGCCGCACCTGCGCATTCTTGCGCGGAGAATTCCCGAGAACGCCGACGGGCTGAGTAGGAAACACGCTCGGGTCCAGATACTTGTCCTTGGCTGGATCGAAGGACGATCCTGCAATGGGCGCGCGCCAATCGTAAGTCGTAACGGTGGGCCGGTTTGTGCCGTTGAAGATCGGCAGACTGCCATTAGCAGTCACGCCGATCGGAAATCCAGTGTTGTAAGTCTGGATCGCGGCCAAGCGCCACCCGCCAATCAAATAATCGACGAAACCACCACGGGCCAGCCAGCGCTGTCCTTTGCCGAAAGGCAGGTTATACACGGTGCTCAGCTTTACGGTATGGGTCTGGTCCATTCCGGCTACGGATTTCTCCAGGCCGGGGTTGTTGGCGTCCAGAGCACCGCCGCTTCCGCTGAAGCTATCGGCGTTGGTTAAGAGCTTCGCGAAGGAGTAACTGCCCTGAAATTGCAAGGAGCCCGACGCATTGTAGTTGAGTTTGAGGATTCCCGCATGATAGGTAGAATGGCCGCTGCGGTCGCCGCCTCCCGCTGCCGCGTCGATTGTCAGGTACTGCGGAAATGCACGCAAGGCCTGGGCCACCGACTGCGTGCGTTGCACGGCGGAATTCGTGAAATTCGCGTAGGGGATCGGGATTCCCGTCGCGGCCGACTGTGCCGCCGTGAGATTAGAGTTCATCAGGCTGATGGCTTGCGTGGTTCCGTATTTCGCGATCAAAGAGTTCACAACGTACATGGGCACTTGGTTGAGGTTCATTACACCCGCGTTGAGGTGCGAACCGGCGACGCCGTTGTAATCGGCTTCGATCGTCAGGTGCTGGCGGAGCTCACGTTGTATGGAGAATGTCCAGTTGTCATATTCCGCCGGCCGGGAGGAATTCGATCCGTTCCAGTAATCGACATTTCCATTGTTCGCAAATGCCGGGTTGATCTGCGGAGGCAATGGATAGGAGGGCAGGCCCTGGTCCCAGTTGAACGCCGGAGTGATGCCCTGGTTGGTGGAAGCGAAATTGTATTGGCCGATAAAGCCCGAATAGTGACTGCTCGATTGCAGCACCGTGACACGACCGAACGAGCGGCCGGCCGCGGCGCGAATCGTGGTCCGCGGATTCGGACTGTATGCCAGCCCCAGCCGTGGCGACACCGCGCCGTAGTATCCCGGAATCAGGCTTCGCACGCCCTGCCGGCCCGGCCCATCGCCGGCGAAAATCAGCGCGCCTGGATAGTTGTTGACGGCGGGGTTTGGCGTAGTTGGCGAAAAATCCGAGTACATGTCGCCGCCCGCTACCGGCGGCCGCGTGAATTCGTAGCGCAGTCCGTAATTGAGAACCAAATTCCGGCGGATGCGCCAATCGTCCTGCGCGTAAAATCCGTAATAACTGTAAATCTGTCTGAGGTAACGATCGGTCTCGGTCGCGCCCGTATCGGCATTACCGAGGAGAAAGGATGCAAAGGAACTGCCGCTGGTGGCCGCCGTCGCGCCCGGAACGGCGGTTTCTAAAAAGCTGAAGCCCGCCTGGCCGGCGATATTCTGCTGGCCGAATCCATTGGCCTCCTGTTTGTCGTAACTAACTCCGAACTTGAGCGTATGAGAGCTGCGGACTACGCTGAGGTCGTCCTTGAAGATCCAACTCGGCTGTTCCGTGCCGTTGTCCGCCGCGCTGCCCCAACCGGTGAACGCATTGTCCGTGAACGAGACATTCCCCATGTTCACGTTACAGTCCACCGCGTTCAGAATGCAGACCTTGCTCTTCCAGTTCTTGCCGACGTTGGTCGAGAACGAGTCCTTATTAAAGGTATTTACGCCGAACGCGGCGTGATTGAACATGTGTGGGGAGATGGTCCAGTCGTAACTCATGCGGTGAAGGTCCGCGTTGAAGCTCGACTGCTGAAAACTATTGAACGGTACCGGAAGCCCGGCGGGACCCGAGGCTCCTGGCTGCAATAGATCGCTGCCCCGGTTGAATAGATAAGACAGATGGTGGTTCGCGCCGAACGTGTGGTCGATCTTCACGTTTACTTTGTCGGTCGCTTCCTGGGAGCTGCCGCTGCCCGAAATGTAGTTGTTGCTGATGTATCCGATGGTTCCGGGCACAAGACCGGGGCGATTGGGAACGAGCACCGATTTTGCGAGAGCCAGGTATTGGTTTGAGACCGCGCTAATGCGGCTGACGGGGATCATGTTGTGCGCGAAAGGATCGCGCATGGAACCGGATCCGCTGGTCTTTGGACGCGTTGTAGCTGTATCGTAAATCTGCAATAACTGGTTCTTGCTGTTGACCAGATTGGAAAAGTCGCCCTGGTACATCTCGGGCGTAGGCACACTCGAGATCTGACCGGGGCTGCCCTGCCGGTTGCGAAAGCCCTCGTAGGCTACGAAGAAGAACGTACGGTTCCTGCCGTTATAAACTTTCGGAATCCATACCGGGCCGCCTAGGGAGAAGCCAAAGTCGTTCTGTTTGTAAATGCCTCTGGTCTGTGCAAAAAAGCCGCGGGCGTCGAGGTCGTCGTTGCGGAGGAAATCGTAGGCGGAGCCATGCAGCTCATTGGTTCCGGATTTCGAGGCGAAGCTAATAATGCCACCACCGGCCTGTCCGTATTCGGCTTTGAAGCCATTCGTATCCACTGCGAACTCGGTAATCGCTTCGAGCGATGGCGTGAGGTAGGAAGTTTCGGTGGTGTTGCCCTGCCGGTTGGTGTTGACCGGCAATCCGTCGAACGTGGCGGCGAAGCCACCGCCCTGGCCTCCGCCCAGCGCGAGGTTGGTGGTTCCCTTGGCCTCGGGAACCGTCGAAACCAAGTCGAATGGACTGCGCATCGCGCTGCCAACCACGAGCGGTAGCTCATCGATCAGACTGTTCGAGACGCGGGAGGAGATCTTTGCGTCTTCCGATGCAATCTGCACATTGTGGGACTCGACCTGCACCGTCTGCTGAACTGCTCCCACCTGGAGCTGCACATCGACGCGCGCGGTGGCTCCGGCGGTGAGTATGACGCCATCGACAATCGAGGATTGGAAGCCCGGTGTAGAGACTTCCACCCGGTAGGTTCCTGGTCCCAGATTCGGTGCGCTGTACTCGCCGAGCGAAGAGGCAGTCACCCGAGTGATCGCGCTTGTCGCGATGTTAACGATCCGGACCGGTACATTCGGTACGGCGGCGTTGGATGGGTCCGTGACGACGCCGGTGATGCCGCCGCGCTCAGATTGCGCGAGACAAAGCGCCGCCGCAAAAAAGATCAAGAACCTCGATCTGCTGAACTTGGATCTGTTCATCATAGATGCCCCTCTACTTGGTGGAGAAAAAGCCCGTGTCCGCCAGCATATTGTGCCCGGCGCTCTTTGCGCAAGCTAATTACAGTTAACTGACAGTCAACAATCTAGCAGTATCTATAGTTTGCAGCCACAGTCGCTCCGCGTTAAGAAAGCGTGGTAGCGTGAATTTCCGAAAAGAAAAAATGTTGGTTCCGTTCCGAGACCGCCGGTAACGGATCACAGATGAAGAATGCCGCGCTCTATTGGCGCGTATCCGGGTGGTTTTCGGCGGGCACCCCGGCTATCCGAAACGATTGCTAATACGCGTGGATTAATTCGACGACCACTCCGCCTTTGGAGTCGGTATCCATGTAGGCGTACTGTCCGGAATGCGGCTTGCCGATATCGCCCCAGGCGCCCGATTGCCAGACGGAATAGCCGAGCTTTTGGTAGCGCGCGATGGCGGCGTCCAAGTTATCGACGGGCATTCCGATGTGCTGAATTCCCTCGCCGTGACGCTTCAGAAAATCCGCATAGATGTTCGGCGGATCGGTGGGCGGGATGATCCATTCGTAAGTGAATTGCGTGTGCCGCTGCCAACCGACATCAAAAGTAAGCAGCAGCGGCTTGCCCCGGTAGCGCGAATCGTCGCGCGGCGTGGCGTGGGCCATGGCGAGCGCGGGGAGACCTAGCGAAGCCCAGAAATTCGAAACGTCGGGAGCTTCGCGAATGGCCGTCGCCAGATGGGAGACAACGCCGGGCGGTCCGGGTGCGTGCTGAGAACCCGCCGCCTCGACCAATCCCAGGACATACTTGCCGCGTGGCTCGGTATCGAAATATGTATAGGACACGGGACCCGCGCCGCTCGGCATCGTCACTTGCTGCAGCACTTGTACACCCGCCTGGCCGAGCCGGTCGATCTCGGCTTTGAGCATTTCCGCGCTTTCCACCTGGTGAACGATAGAGAAGATTCCATCACCGTGCCTGCGCAAGAAATCCGTGTACGCGTCGGAGCCGATTACAGGCTCGATCATCACTATCGCCAGATTGCCTAGATTTCCAGTGACGGCGTGGATCGTGACGGTTTGTTCGGTCGCGTGATAGCGCTCCTTGACGACGACGGTGCCGAGATCGTGAACATCGCGCAAGCCAAATTCTTTCCAGGCGCTGATCGTGGCATCCACATTTTTCACGACCCAGGTCACTTGACTGACCTTGTTATAGAAGGCCGGCATGCCGGGAAAATCGATCACGTCGCGAGAGAGTGGCATCGCCCCGGTCAGTTTTTTCGCGAATTTCGCATCCGTGGGCAGGGCCGTTCCTTTGAGTGAGTAGTTCTCGATGTCATCCAGGTTCAGCGGGGTGCGGCTTTGGAGTGTCATGCTCTCAAAGACGAAGGGTAAAGAGGTCGCGTCGAGTGTGGAAGGCCGATCGCTGATCTGAAAGTGGAGATGGGGACCCGTAGTGTTTCCGCTATTGCCGAGGAGCCCGAGTTTGTCGCCGGCTTTTACGCGATCGCCCACGTGCACCGTTGCGCTGTGGGGAGCTAAATGAGCATACATTGCGTAGCGGCCGGAGCCGAGATCGAGGAGCACGTGATTCCCGGCGATTTGGGGTATGGTCAGGTTAGTGGGCGCTATTCCGGGCGGCTCATCGGGCAGATCGCGCATCACCTCGACGACTGTGCCGGGCGCGACCGCGAGCAATTCGACGCCGTAGCATAGCCATTGCTCGGGCTTCTTGCCGTCGCCGCGAAAGGCTTTGCCTTGGCCATCGATTTTGATCCAATCGATGGCGAATTGCTCGGAGGGGTCGAGCGTTCCGTTCATTGCATTGGTGACAAATCGATGCGGCCCGACTTCGAGACAGCAACCATTGGCGTTTACCCAACCATCGCCCTTGAAGGGCGGCGCAAGAACGATCGCCGGCTCGGCGCTGAGCTTCCAGGGCGCGCTGATCACCGTCGATTCCGGCAGATTTTTGCTTTCGGGGTGGAGCGAGTGGACACGCAACGCGATGGTACACGGCACATCGCCGCTCGCAAACGTCACGTCGAAGAACATCACGCCGGACTGGCCAGCCGTGAGCTTAGACGAGTAATTTGCCTTGTCGAGAGTCGGCGGCAAGGATAGGAGCTTTAGCTGGCCAGTAACATCTTCGTCCTTCAGTGAAATAACCCGATTAGTGCCGGTTGGCTGGTTGTTACGAGACGGATCTACCACTTCAATGGATTGAAGCGTCGTCGTGATGCTCCATGCGTTCGTGAATTGCGCCGCAAACGCTAAGTGAAACAGACCGTCCGATGCCTTCACGGGATAGAGGCCTGAACCGACAAGGCGCCAGACCACAGGGCCGATGGCGAGCGGATAGCGCTGCCCGTCTCCGCTGGTTATCGGCTCAAAATAATCGGGAGCATTTTGACAGTGGTTCTGGGCGAACGAGGCGGAATGGAAAATTCCGAGTGCCGCGAGAAGCAACAACAGGCGCGCGATGGATTTCATTTCGGTTAACCGCCAGGATGAAGGACCTTGTGCTGGCTTATCTTATCGCCATCGCCGCTTCTCAACTCGCGAAAGACCACTGTCGACAAAATTGTCAGTCCGCCGAGTACAAGAAATGCCTGGTGGATACCGTGAATCATTTCCGGCGGATTGGAACGAAACCGATCGGGAATGAAGAGCGCGGTGGCGAGTCCGGCGGCGGCGACGCCGAAGCTGATAGACAGTTGCTGCATGGTGCTGGCTATGGAACTGGCGTTGCTCGTGTCTTCGTCCGCGACGTCGGCGTATACCAGCGTGTTCATGCTCGTGTATTGCAATGACGTGAAGGCGCCATAGGAGAAGGCCTGGAGCACAATGATCCAAACCGGGGTGCGGGGGCCTATGGTCGCGAACAGGAACAGGAGCACTCCGAGTACGAGCGTGTTCGAGATCAATACACCGCGGTAACCGAAGCGCGCCAAAATCCGCGGCATGAAAGACTTTGAGCTCATGGCCGCGATCGCCTGAGGCATGATGAGCAAACCCGACTGAACGGGCGAGAATCCGAGAC
>Ga0193753_10004249_pt1 | contig 10282 bp, 10 predicted proteins | sample H1c2metaG_FD_144925 | JGI IMG/M metagenome (GOLD analysis project Ga0193753, IMG submission 144925) | Soil microbial communities from a riparian zone of the East river system, Colorado, United States - H1c2 | ecosystem: Environmental > Terrestrial > Soil > Riparian zone | place: USA: East... | reverse complement strand
CTACGCGGGGTGGGCGGACAAACTGCAGGGCAAGACGATCCCTGTAAATGGAAATTATTTCACCTACACCAAGCACGAACCGGTCGGTGTGGTTGGGCAGATCATTCCGTGGAATTTCCCGCTCCTGATGCAGGCCTGGAAGCTGGGGCCGGCGTTGGCCACCGGTTGCACCGTGGTGATGAAGCCTGCCGAGCAGACCCCGCTTTCGGCTTTGCGGGTGGGCGAACTCGCGATGGAAGCAGGATTTCCAGAAGGCGTGCTCAACCTGTTGCCCGGCTATGGACCGACGGCCGGAGCGGCGCTTGCGCGGCATATGGACGTGGACAAGGTTGCCTTTACGGGCTCGACTGAAGTGGGCCACCTGATTATGAAAGCGGCGGCCGAGTCCAACCTGAAGCGGGTGACGCTCGAGTTGGGCGGCAAGAGCCCCAACATTGTATTTGCCGATGCCGACATGGATAAAGCGATTGAAGGGGCGCACTTCGCGTTGTTCTTCAATCAGGGGCAATGCTGCTGCGCAGGCTCGCGGCTTTTTGTTGAAGATAAATGCTACGACGAATTTGTCGAACGCAGCGCGGCACGAGCGAAGAAGCGGACCGTTGGCAATCCGTTTGACAAGAATACCGAGCAAGGTCCGCAAGTCGATCAGGAGCAGTTCAACAAGGTGATGGGCTACATCGACTCCGGGAAAAACGAAAAAGCCAAACTGGTTGCCGGCGGCAACCGCGTGGGCGAGAAAGGATATTTTATCGAGCCTACCGTCTTTGCCGACGTGCAGGACAACATGACGATTGCGCGCGAGGAAATTTTTGGTCCGGTAATGTCCATTCTGAAGTTTTCCGACATCGCCGAGGTCGTCGAGCGTGCCAACAAGTCGCTGTACGGTTTGGCGGCGGCCGTTTGGACCAAGGATATTTCCAAGGCTCATGCGATTGCGGACAGCGTTCGCGCCGGAACCGTATGGGTAAATTGCTATGACGTGTTTGACGCCGCCGCGCCGTTTGGCGGGTTCAAGCAGTCCGGCATTGGTCGCGAGTTGGGCGAATATGGCTTGGCCAACTACACGGAAGTGAAGACCGTCACGATAAAGTTGTAGCCGATAAAGACGAGACAAGACGGCAGGGGCGCAGGCCCAGCATGAACGTTGCATTCCGGCGTGCATGAAAATGGCTGCGCCCCCTTTTCTCCAAGCCCGAAGAAGTGTGAACCGCTCATGGAACTGACGCTGCGTGCGTACCAATCCCAGGATTTTGGCGCGCTACACAAGCTCGATCTGGCGTGTTTCCCTCCCGGAATTTCTTATTCGAAAAACATCCTGCGGCATTTCTTGACCCTGCATTCGGCGGCTTGCGTCGTCGCGCTGGGTGACCAGAAAATCATCGGATTTGCTTTGTCTGAAGAAAATGCTCCTCTGGCTCACATTATTTCGCTCGACGTCGCGGAAACCCACCGCCGCAAGGGTGTGGGCAGCGCTATGTTGTGCAAGCTCGAAGCGAATCTGGCCGAGCGGCGCGTGCGAACGATTTTGCTCGAGACTGCTGTTGACAGCGAAGCGGCAATTGCCTTCTGGCAGCGGCACGGCTATCGTATTGAGGCCGTGTTGAAGCGCTACTATCTGGGGCGCAGCGACGCCTACGAGATGCGCAAACTCTTGCCCACCGAAATTCTGCAAAGTGGCGCACATTCAGGAGTCAGTGAGTGAACGATTATCTGCTTTCAGTTTTGCTCGGTATTGTCGAAGGGCTTACCGAGTTCCTGCCGGTTAGTTCGACTGCCCATTTGCGCATCGCCGAGGCCTTGCTGCACATTGACTTGGCCAACGGGTACTGGAAGATGTACACGATCGTGATTCAGTTGGGAGCCATTCTTTGCCTTCCAGTCTACTTTCGGCAGAGCATCGCCAAGATGCTCTCGACATTTCCCGGAGGAGTGCGGGGCGACCGCACGGTATTTACGCACCCGCTCAGCCTGGTTGCGGCAGCCTTTGTGACCACGGCAGCTCCAGCCTTCCTGCTCACCAAAATCATCGGCAAGCACCTGGAAAGTCTGGTCATCATGGGAACCTCGCTGCTCGTCGGCGGTTTGCTGATGTGGATTGTGGATGCTAGAAACGCGAAATCGGAACTTGCCGGGCCGCAGGCGGCAGGGAGCCGCATCCATACGTGGCGGATGGAAGAAATGAGCCTGGCCCAGGCAATCTGGATCGGCGCGTGTCAAATACTCTCCGCGGTTTTTCCGGGGACTTCCCGGTCCATGTCCACCATCGCCGCGGGACAACTGGCGGGGATGTCGCGGGCAGCGGCTCTGGAATTTTCCTTTTTCCTTTCCATCCCCACCATGGCCGTGGCCACCTGCTACGATCTTTTTAAATCCTTGCGTGGTCACGGAGAAAACGCCATTGGAGTTACCCACATCGACCAGCATGGTTGGGTGGTGTTGGCGATTGGGTTTGTTGTCTCCTTTATTGTGGCGTATGGCGCGGTGGCCTGGTTCCTCGGATGGGTACGCAAACACGGATTTGTCCCCTTTGCCGTATACCGCATTGTCGTGGGAGCCGTTGTGCTGCTCTGGGCATCAGGGATGATTCGCTAGACGTCCAGGAAACTGGTTGCCGGAAACCTTTTGCGTGGCAAGTGATGTTTGCTATATTGGGTGAGTTAAGAGTTCCTCCAGGCGGGCTTGCGATAGCGCCAGCAACCCGTCGGCACTCAGCCTTCCCCAAACAGCTGAGGAGAATCGCTTGCGCTTTCTGACTCCAACTAAGAATAAACGGCTCAATGAGCTGATCGGGGTTTTGTGTATCACCTTGGCCGTACTGATGGCCTTGGCGCTGCTCTCCTATTATCCGAAGGACACCGCGTTCAATGTGAGTTCTCCATCTCCGGAAGGCAGCCCGGCCAAGAACTGGATTGGGCCAGTTGGGGCGTATGGGTCTGATGCGCTGTTTCAGATTTTTGGATTTGCCGCCTTCCTGCTCCCCATTGCCATTAGCATGATTGGTTGGCGCTGGGCGCGCAGCCGAGTCATTGAATCCCATTTTGCGACCATCATCGGTTATCTGCTTCTTTTGTTGTCCTTGCCGTCGCTGCTGGCGCTGCTTCATGTTCCGGACGTTCGAGGAACGATTCCCTCCGGGGGCTTCCTCGGAACGCTCGTTTCTGGAACTCTGCGCGCCAGTTTTAACTGGGGTGCCTATCTGGTGGCTCCGGCCGTTTTTCTGACGGCTCTTTATATGACAACCAGCTTTTCCTTCAGTGGAGCTCACGCATGGGCGAGCGGTCCCAAGGGCCCTCTGGGCAAAGTGGAAAAACTGGGCATTCTACAAAAGGTCGCGGCGCGCTGGCACGATTGGCGGGAAGAGCGCGAACAGGATCGCAATCGCCGGCGGGTGGAGGAATCCCGCATTTCCGGCCGCAAGCCGGTGCCTCCGCAGTCGCTCGGCAGAACGGAAGTTCCCGAGGAAGCGAAAACCATTCATCTTGCCGACCAGGGGGATATCTTCCGCGGCAAGAATACTGCCGATGACCAGCAAGACGCTGACGGCAAAAAGGACGCTCCGCTCAAGACTCCCATCTTCGTTCTGAATCGTGATGTGGAGAAGGCGGCCGCCAAGAAAGTAGCTGAAGTCAAGATAGCCAAGGAAAATCCCAACTATAGATTGCCCTCGCCTTCCATGTTGCAGGAAGGAATGCGCAGCAAGGCGATCAACGAAGATGAGCTGAAGGATCGCGCGCGGGCCATCGAGGAAAAGTGCGCCGAATTCGACATTCAGGGACGCGTGACCCAGATCAATCCGGGTCCCGTCGTTACTACGTTTGAGTTCAAGCCGGAAGCGGGCGTGAAGTACAGCCGCATCATCGGTTTGACGGAGGATTTGTGCTTGGCGCTGCAGGCGGAATCGATTCTGATTGAGCGCATTCCGGGCAAGTCCACAATCGGAATCGAAGTTCCCAACCTGCATCGCCAGACAATTGCACTGCGCGAAATTATCGAAGCGCCCGAGTTTGTCAATTCGCCGAGCAAATTGACGCTGGCGATGGGCCGCGATCTGCATGGTCGCATCCGCGTTACCGACTTGGCGGCAATGCCCCACCTGCTGATTGCCGGTTCAACCGGCACCGGTAAGAGCGTGTTCATCAACTCACTGATGATGTCGATTCTTTATAAGGCTACGCCGGACGACGTAAAGATGGTTTTGATTGATCCGAAGAGGCTTGAATTAAACCTCTACGAGAATATTCCCCATCTTATCGCGCCCGTGGTTACCGATCCGAAAGTGGCGTCGAACGTTTTGCGTAACGCGACTCGCGAAATGGAAAGCCGCCTGAAGCTGCTTGCGCAAAAAAGTGTCCGCAACATCGATCAATACAATCGCACTTTCCAAAAGAACCAGTCTCTGTCGCTCTTTGAAAATGTCGACAGCGAACACAAGCCGCTTCCCTACCTGGTGATTATCATCGACGAACTAGCGGACCTGATGATGGTGGACACCAACAACGTGGAAGAGTCCATTACCCGCTTGGCGCAAATGGCCCGCGCGGTAGGCATCCATTTGATTTTGGCAACGCAGCGCCCGTCGGTCGACGTGATCACGGGTCTGATCAAAGCCAACTTCCCTGCCCGCATTTCGTTCCGCGTCGCCAGCAAAGTGGACTCGCGAACGATTCTCGATTCAAACGGATCGGAATCGCTGCTCGGACGCGGCGACATGCTCTACTTGCCGGCAGGCTCCTCGCGGCTGCATCGCATTCACGGGCCACTCGTTACGGAAGACGAAATTGTGGCTGTCTGTGACTTCTGGCGAGCGCAGGCCCAGGCGAAGTATCAAGAAGAGCTTTTGGAAGCTCCAAAGGATGAGAACGGTAAGGTGGAGGGTGGCGCTGACGGCGAGCCGGAAGGCGCGGAAGACGTCGACGATGCTCTGTACCAGGACGCGATTCGCGTCGTTTGCGATGCCGGCCGCGCTTCTACTTCGACGCTACAGCGCCGGTTGCGCATCGGCTATGGCCGCGCAGCGCGCTTAATCGACATTATGGAAAAGGACGGCATTGTGGGGCCGCCGGACGGCACGAAGCCGCGCGAAGTGCTCAAGAACCGCAACTGGATGCGCGAACACGACGATTCACTGTCGTAGTTCGCCGCACAAGACAGAATTTCAGTCGGATGCGCACCTCGACTCAATATTTTTTAGAAAGAGCCGCGTCCTGAATTGACACAACTCGTTCTCGCCCCTACAATTTTAAAGTTACATGTGCCGGGGTAGCTCAGTGGTAGAGCGCCGCCCTGAAAAGGCGGGCGTAGCCAGTTCGATTCTGGCCCCCGGCACCATCCCTAGGTCGTTTCCTAGGAAATTCCAATTTCCGGCCGCTACGTAAATTTCCCCATCCCTTTCCATATTGTTCTTGTGCTTTCCGGCTGACTCTGCAAAGAAAACCACGAAGAATGATACCAACCATTGATATCCCTCGGAGCGCTGGTCTAATTCAATTTCCACGCCGAGTTCGTCTTCCACGACGACTTTCAGATATTGGCCATCTGCTAGCACGCGGAGTCTGTTAGCCTCGTCGCGCTTTTTATCTGGCACCCAGACCCTGTTGATTGCTTCGGTGAGTCTCACGCAGGCGGCATTTAGTTGATATGTGCGAGTGTCGAGTTGGTCTCGATACCTTTGAAAAGCAGCAGCGTCGCCATTCGGTGGTTCAGCAGCTTTACCCAAATTTGACAGATCTCTCGCTGTAAAACCCAGCAAACGGAGAAGACATTCGTTACCATAATCGTAGGTTTTGTCGTCAAGGACTCCACTCTCAAGCCTCTGCGCCAAATGCTCCAGATGGATATTAGGTCGAACCCTGAAATATTTGCTAAACAATACAAATACCGGGATGAGCGGGTACAAAATGCCCAGGGCCAAATCACGTCTCGATTCCAACCCGATCGCCGCGGTAAGACGTTCGTGTCTGTTCTCCTCCTGTTGGTCGTTCTCATCTACAAATGGCAGAGTTTTTTGAGCCATGCAGTAAGTCTTGTAGCTACGTCACCCGCTATAACGTATTCATCATGACTGCGATTTATCTTCCAACCCTCGGTTGTTGGGAGGTCCCTAGGGATTACCATGGTGCTAACGCGTGGGTCGCGCTATATAGTTCGCTGGTACGCGATTAAAACGCGGTTTATTGAAACCCCGAACTAATCCTTATAGGTGCGTCTTTTCTTTCTTAATGGACGGCGTTGTTTGGATGAGATAGAAGCTTAGCCAGGCCTGCCTTGTTGGCACGAATTTCTAAATCCGCTGTGAAAAGAGAGTGACCTTTATGAAGCGCAAACTTGCAATCACTGTCGTAACAATGATATTTGCGCTGGTCCTGCTGTTGGGAGCCAAGAGTCTGTTTGCTGCAACCTGCACCGGCGCGGATCCGTGTCATGCCTGCAAGAACTGTAAGTATTGCAAGCATTGCGCGAAGGATGGCGGGAAGTGCGGGATCTGCAAAAAATAGGTAAGCAAATGATCCCAGATGCGATTTGGCAGGCTATCGCCGGCAGGAAATGTAATCCAGTTTTTACTACCCAGGCAGTATAGCGCCCGGCAAGAAACTGGTTGAGCTGCACCCTTGGTCGCGCTAGACAGCGCTGCTAATCTCGTTTTAAACGCTTGGTTTTTCGGCAGGGCCAGCGAATCGCAGGAGTAACATCGAAGTTCTCCCCCGTATTTTAAGACCTCGAGGCGGCTACAGCCGAATGACTCCGCGCGAGGCACTGCGTACCTCGCATCGCCGTTCGGAAAATCAGGAGTGAGATCTTTCCTCTTCCGTAAATAGGCATCAAAAGTGACCGGAAGGTGACACGGAGCTGACAACCGATCGCCACTCCTCGCTTACGATTCCACTCCCAGCTATCACAAGGTAGTCGCCCACCACCAATTGTGATTTGAATAAATTTCCCAAGGAGAAGTGCATGACAAAACCATTGCAAGGCATTTCCATCCAGGTACCAACGGATCGGCGGTCGTTTCTGAAAAAAGGAGTGCTGACAGCGGGCACCGCTATGGTGGGAGCGGGGTTAGTTGGCGACGCCCTTCCGGCCTTTGCCAAGCGGGAAGACGAGAAGAGCGGAAAACTTGGCAAAGGAGATGCCGCAATTCTCAGATTCCTCGCCGCTGCAGAAATTCTCGAAACGGATCTTTGGCAGCAGTACAACGAGCTGGGGGGAATTCAAGACAACGAAGTTCCAGGAGGAAGTGGAAGTGCACTTTACATCGCCGCCCTTCAGCAACTGGATGGGGACATGCCTCAGTATATCCATGACAATACGGAAGACGAACTGACTCACGAAGTCTTCATCAATGCGTATCTTGAATCCAAAGGTGCGGACGTCGTTAATTTGGATAAGTTCCGCACACTTCCCAGCAGCAAGGCCACCGGGGCCCAACAAATCGGCCGCCTTACGAATCTTATGCAACTATCCGTAGACACCACTTGGTGGACACGGTATCGCAGCCGCACGAAAAATCCTGATTTCGGAGACAATTTCCCTCAAGCCGTTCCGACGCTTGCGGTTGGCCAGCATCCGGCCATCCCCCGCAACGATGCCGACCTCGGACCCAGCAACCACATTCAAGCCATCGCCAATACGGCCGGCTTTCATTTTGGCACTATCGAGCAAGGCGGAACCAGCCTCTATCCATCCTTGGCGCAAAGAGTGTCCAGCGTGGAAGTACTGCGAATCTTGCTTAGCATCGGGCCCACCGAGGCCATGCACTTTCAGACTTGGCATGACAAAGCGGGCAACGCGCCGCCATTGACCGATCCTACAGACCCGACGCTGATCTTTCCGAACCTGAACGCGTCGCCTTTCGGCGGAGAAGATTTCCAAACCAACTTGATCATGCCGGAACCGACCGTATTTCTCAGCCACAGCTTACCCGCTTGCTCCATCGTGCGGCCGACAAACACAAAGGGCGCAGCTCGGGGAGCATTGCAGTTTTTGACTGCGAGCAACTTGTTCCTCGGGCAATCGAAGGAGTTCTTTACCTACCTTCTAGATCTTGCAGAGGACGCTGATCAAGCCCAGCGGGATAGGGACTAGTCGATCACGCAAGTAAATCCTATGGCGAGTTAGTGTTGAACCAACGCTGGCTCGCCTTTCTCTAGGCCGCGCAAGACACTTCAAATCCGATGCGACCCGTGGTGCATGCCGGGCCCCCGGCACCACCGATACTGCCACGGTTCTACAAAATTCCAAGTACCTGAAGCTACTTACTGTTCACTGCTCGGTGTGAGTGTGATCCTTTCGATGTGCTTAGCGAACATCGTCCGCGTTTTGGCCGGGTCAGAATTGACGCTCGCGCGGATGTCCCGCATGTGCAGAACAACAAAACTGCGGAGATTTTGAAGCTTCACGTGAAGTGAATCAGGTTGTGATTCGAGACCTTCGCTTTTACCCGAGCAGCTTCAATTTTGTGGCGCGCCATCGCCTTGACTACTTCACGTATCGTGAAGTAGCGTCGGGCAGTGCACATTGTGACGCGCAGGCATCTTAGTGAGGCCATGCCGGAGTATCCAGATGCTGCGAATGAGATAAAGGCATGGGTCGTGATAGTCGAAGGCGTCCGATGGCACAATTTTGCGGAAGTCCGGCGCATGTTTCGGGACGCCGACTACGTCGACGGATACGTCGTGTTCAACATCCGGCGAAACCGCTTCAGGCTCATCACGGTCATGCACTATGCACAGACAACAGATGAGAAACGGACGGAGGGACACCTCTACATTCGGTCCTTCCTGACACATAAGGAATACAACGATCGCCGGAAATGGGACAGGGGATTTGGTGCAAAATGAATACAGTTCTCGCAGACCCGGCAAAAATGATTGCGAAGGGTGCTCCCCACGTCATACACAATGACAAAGAATTGGAAGTGTACACAAACGCACTCTTCCAATTGACAGCTCTGGAGAACCCTTCTTCCTCACAAGAGGAAGCAATCGAACTTCTGACTCTACTCGTAGAACGCTACGAGCAAGAACACTATCCAGTTCCAGCCTCGGACGCGGTTTCTGTCGTGCGGTTCCTTATCGAACGGCAAGGCCTTACGCAACGTGAGTTGACGCCGGAATTCGGATCGGAAAGTGCCGTTTCGATGTTTCTCGCAGGACAGCGGAATCTCACGCTAGAACAGGTCCGCAAATTAAGCTCACGATTCAAACTCTCTGCCGACGTTTTCATCCGGAGCCTATAGCTAAAGCCGCAGTCGAGAATCCTTCCCCCCTCCTCTCGCTTGGCGGTGCTAGGCCCCCAAGTCTACAAAGAACATGGCTTGTGGCAGAATCGTGCATACCGGGCTCCCGGCAAAGTACATGAGTCGCAAATCCGCCCCAACAACATCTAGTACGCCTTTCACTAAATAACTCCACTTTGCCCGAGTCTGACACTGCCAACAGGTTGAATTTCCCAAATTTCTCAGCCGTCCTAAACGCTAGACGACTACCCGCGTGTACCTGCCCCGAACGTCGCTTCTGGATACTTTCCGTTTTGCCGTCGATTAGCCCGGAACCCTGCACGTCAGCGGGATTCTGCTCGCCCTTGCGTGTGGTATGCTTCGCCACGCCGCGTCGCGAAGGGGCATCCATCTTCCACTAGGAGACTGGTCATGAATCGCATTCTCTTGAGCACGTTCGCGCTGATTGCAGTGATGGGCTGCGCCGCCTGCAACTCTGGCTTAGCGGGTACACTTCAGCCCGCAACTTTTACGGCCCAAGATGAAACGGCGGTGCGGACAATCGTCTCCGAGTTTTGCCAATACTTGGAACCGTCATGACATGAAAGCGATGCACGAGTTGGATACCGAAGACGTGCAGTGGGTTAACGACAGTGGCAACCGCTGGCGGGGCAAGGCTGTCGTATACAAAGGGCACGATGCGATACATCGGACGATCTTCGCGAAGACCGGCATGACCGTTGAACAGACTGACATCCGGGCGATCACGCCTGATGTGGCTGTGGCCGTAGCGACCCTGCATTTCGGGCCGTTGACGGACCCCTCCGGGCGCTCCGTTAAGGACCTGAAGACCAGGGCATCCTTCACGATGGTCAAGCGCGATGACTCATGGAAGATTGTGCATTTTCACAACACTGACGTGGATCCGGAAGCAGAGAAAAGCGATCCAGTCACCTGGGAAGAGACGGGTTTTATCGACTCCTGGAACAAGTCCCACCGTAAATGAACGCGTGTATTGCGGTTCTAAACTCAGCTACGGAACAATATCCGGGCGCAAGATTGCACGCC
>Ga0193753_10004248_pt1 | contig 10282 bp, 11 predicted proteins | sample H1c2metaG_FD_144925 | JGI IMG/M metagenome (GOLD analysis project Ga0193753, IMG submission 144925) | Soil microbial communities from a riparian zone of the East river system, Colorado, United States - H1c2 | ecosystem: Environmental > Terrestrial > Soil > Riparian zone | place: USA: East... | reverse complement strand
CCGTTTCACGACGGGCCCGAGTGCCTGATCTACCGGAAGGACTTTTTTGAAGGCGGGCGGGCGGTTCCCGAGACCTGGGACGAATTTCACGAGGCGGCGCGGCAGTTGCACGGCGCCGAGGAAAACCTGTCCGGGGCGATATTCGGAGCGTTTCCGGACGGCCACAACACGGTTTACGATTTTTGCCTGCAACTCTGGAGCCGCGGCGGGGAGTTGTTTGATGGCGCGGGCGAGCTGCGCTTGAACACGGCGGCGGCGCGGGAAGGGTTGGCTTTCTACCGCGGGATGCTGCGCGACCGGCAAGCGGTGCATCCGCGCTGCCTGGAACTGGATTCGATCGAGGCGGGCCTGGCGTTCGCGCGCGGCGAAGGAGCCTTGACGGTGAACTGGTTTGGCTTTGCAGCGATGTGCGAAACGACGGCGGATTCGCGAGTGAAGGGCAAAGTAGGGGTGGCGCGGGTGCCGCGCGGGGCAGACCGGACGGCCGGGAGGCACGTATCGTTGAACGCCTACTGGATTCTGGGGATCGGAGCGGCGACTCCGCATGCGGAGATTGCGTGGCAGTTTTTGCGGCATTGCGCGACGCCGGCGATGGACAAGATGGTGACGCTCGGAGGGGCGATCGGGTGCCGGAAGTCCACATGGCGGGACGCGGAAGTGAATGCGCGGATTCCGTTCTATGGCGAATTGGAAAGATTTCACGAAGACGCGCGGGAATTGCCGCGGTTCGAGCGCTGGCCGGAGGTGGCGGCGGCGCTCGATGAACTCATGGTGGATGCCATCCGGACCGACATTCCGGAAGCGGCGTTGTTAGAGCGGGCGGAGAAGAAGATCGCCGTGGCTTAGTTGGCTACCGGCTGAAGCGGTAACCCTTGACGGTACTTTCGCCGTTTGGAACTTAACAGTGTAACCCGCGCCTTGCCGGCGCGGCTCAGCGTTGGAGGTCACGATGGATGGATCACGGGTGGTAGACAGGTTGGCGATCTCATGAAGCGGGAAGGACGCGTCAATCCGGCGCTGACTTTCTACGGCGACACCTTTACCGGCGCGACAGACGCGCTGGAAGCGTTGGCATCGAACGGCATCGCGAGCGTGTTGTTCGTCGGGATGCCGGACGCGGCGCGGCTCAAGGAGTTCAGCCATGCCGCCGCAATCGGCATAGCGGGAGAGAGCCGCAGACGGTCGCCGGAATGGATGTCGACGCATCTGCCGGCGATTTTCAAAAAGTTGCGGGCGATGAAAGCGCCCATCTGCCAATACAAGATCGGTTCAACATTTGACAGCGGGCCGCGCGTGGGCAGCATTGGCCGGGCGCTCGAGATCGGGAAGGAAGTATTTGGCGCCAGGTTCGTACCGATTGTGCCGGCGGCGCCGCATTTGAAACTTTACGTGCTCTTCTCGAATTTGTTTGCGGGCGCCGAGGAGGGCATACACCGGATCGACCGGCACCCGACAATGAGCAGCCATCCCGTCACGCCGATGGGGGAGAGCGACTTACGCTTGCACCTAGGGAAGCAAACGACCGGCAAGCTGAAATCGCTCGACATGCTCGCGCTGAGTAGCCTGGATGCGGATTCGCATCTGGACGCGCTGCTGACGGACGAACCGTTGGGAGTGCTTTTCGACGGAGTGAGCCGGGAAGCGCTGCGCAAGACTGCCGAGCTGATCTGGAAGCGCCGGTCGGAAGCATGTTTTGTGGTGGGCAGCTCGGGCTTTACGCACGGTCTTGCCGCCCACTGGCGGGCGATTGGGTTGGTAAAGACGGCGGACGATTTTTCGGATCCGGGGCCGGCCGACCGGGTGATTGTGATGGCGGGCAGCTCGTCGGGCGTGACGGAGCGGCAAATACGCTGGGCGCTGGCACATGGGTTTGAAGGCATTCGCATCGATGCGGCGACGCTTTCTGACGGGGATAGCGGAGAGGCGGCGCGGGCGGCCCTTTTGAAACCGGCTCTTAGGCATCTGAAAGCGGGAAAGAGCGTCGTGTTCCATCGCCCGCATGGGCAGACACGCGGCAAGGACACAGCGCATCGCGAGGAACTAGCGACGCAAATGGGCAAGCTGCTGCGCGATCTGTTGGCGCAATCCGGAGTGAAGCGGGCGGCGATCGTAGGAAGCACCACGGCAAGCCAGGCAGCGCGAGAGTTGGGCGTGTACGCGCTGACTATGCTCGCACCCCTAGCGCCGGGCGTGCCGCTATGCCGGGTACACAGCGGAGAGGCCGGTTCACGCGGCTTGGAACTGGCGTTCATGAGAGGCCAGCTCGGATCTAAGGATTTCTTCGGGGCAGTGCGCGCCGGGAAAAGCGGCTAGTGCCAGGCGTGTCCTACAATCGCGTCGCCGGGGAGAGCGTGGAACGGCTGGCCGCTTTGAGCGATGGCATTTTCGCGGTGGCGATGACGTTGCTGGTACTCGATCTACGCGCTCCGGCGAAAGAGGCGATCACAGGGGGCGATCATAGGGGCGATCATGGGGAGCTTGGTTTGTGGATGGCTTTGGGAGCCATGGCGCCGCAGGCGATTGCTTATCTGATGAGCTTCTTGACGCTCGGTATTTTTTGGCTGGGGCAGCAGACGCAGCTCAGCCGGTTTGCGCGCGGCAGCCAGCGGCTAGCGTGGACACATATCGCGTTTCTGTTTGCGGTGACGCTCATGCCGTTTTCAACCCGGCTGCTCGCGGAATTCATAGAATTCCGGGCGGCGCTGCTTTGCTATTGGGGCAACATACTGCTGCTGGGCAGCGCGCTTTTTGCGAGTTGGCGCTGCGCGCGCGCGAGCGGCCTGCTCAAGGAAGATACGACGGCGGAGGCGAGTAAGGCAATTGAACGGCGCATCCTGATCGCGCAAGCGCTGTATGCCTTTGGAGCGCTGCTTTGCATTGTGAACACTTATTGGAGCATTGTATTCATTGTGCTGGTGCAGCTTAATTATGCTGTCGCTCCGCGATTTCGGTCGAAGAAAGCGGGCTAACGACGTTTTACGGGCTTTTTACTTGCTGGCTATTTAGCGTAACGCTTGCCACGCGCGCTCCGGCGTAAGTGCGCGGCAGCCCACAGCCTGCCGCGGCCGCATCCAATCCTCCTACCATCCAGGCAAATGTGAGACAAGTGCTGGTACCGGCTGCCGTGACGGACAAGAAAGGGCATACCGTTTCGGGCCTCAAAGAGCCGGATTTTGTTGTCTTCGAGGATGAAAAACCGCAGCGTATTGTGGCGTTCCGCAAGACGTACGATGCTTCGCTGGAGACGACCGGCCTACCAGCCGTTGGCAAGGCCGCGGCGCGGAGTGCCGGAATGGCCCGCTTCCGGAGTCGGATCGGATTCGCCGGCGCACGTATCTGGTCTGCGTAGACGTGCTGCATTCCCGTTTCGCCAATTTGACCCAAGTCCGCCGCGCACTCACGAAGTTCTTTCAACAAGAACACGACGAAAAGGCGCAGTATGCACTTATCAATTTAGGCCGTCAGATTGAGGTGATCCAGGATTCGACGCGTGATCCTTCCTTGGTGGTCTCGGCGCTTGCCAGCAAGAAATTCCAAGGCAGCCTGCTCGACAGCGAGTCGTCGGACATCGTTCTTCAGGCCGATACCTTGCGCAAAATGCTGATGGGCGTTATACCGATTTCTCCGCTAGACCTTAGAGCATCAGGTTCAGATGTTCATCGATGTAAGAGCAGAACGCACAGCGATTCTGACACGCATGTTCCAGCAACAGCTCAAGAAAATTATCGACGCCACCGCCAGCATGCCCACGCAGCGGACGATCGTGTTGATCTCCGACGGATTGCGTGGAAGAACGGAAGCGCCATGGCGCAGCTCGCCGCGGCAACGGGCGGGATGTATTTCCACGACAATAACGATTTGCTTTCGGTATTCGGCGAGCTTTCGACGACGAGCGGGAACGATACATCCTGGCCTATTCACCTTCCGGCGATTGGGGCGATGGCAAGTATCGAAGGATCCGGGTCGAAGTGAAGAACAAGAAGCTTCGAGTTTACGCCAAAGCCGGCTATTGGGCGAGTAAGGCTCCTTAGCAGCCGCTTAGACAGGAATCGTTTCCTGGGCGGGGCGGAAGGAGGCGACGGCGGCGACGATGTTGAGGAAGGAATCGATATCGATGGGCTTCGAGAGGAAGCCGTCCAGGCCGGCGGCGCGAAGCGTGTCGCGCTCGGCGGCGGAAGTGTTCGCGGTGAGCGCGTAGATGAGGGCGTGGCTGCCAGGGCGCTCGGCAGCGCGCATTTTGCGGGTGGTTTCGACGCCATCGACGTGCGGCAGATCGATGTCCATGAGCACGAGATCGACCGGGCGTTCGGCGAAGAGCGGCAACATTTGCTGACCGTCGCTCGCTTCGATGACGGTGTGGTGATTCGCGGCAAGTAGAGCTTTCGCCAGAATTCGGGCGTCTTCGGCGACAAGAACCGACAGGCCGCGGGCGCGATTGGAATGGCCGGTCTGCGGAGTGTGCGGGACAATCTGCGGAGCGCGGGCAATTTCGAAGGCGACCGTGAATTCGACGGTGGTGCCGGCGCCCAGCATGCTTTGCGCTTCGATGGTGCCGCCCATCATCCCGACCAGGCGCTGCGAAATTCCCAAGCCAAACGCCGAGCTTTTCCATTTTCTGTCGACGGCCGGCGCCTGGGAGAGCGGCTCGAAGATATCCTTCTGCATCTCTTCCGACATACCGATGCCGGTGTCGGCGACTTTGAATTGGACGGTGACCGAACTCAGCGACGCGGCCATCGCCTGAGTGGTGAGGATGACACTGCCGGAGGTGGTGCACTTGACAGCGTTCTCGACCAGGTTGAAGAGAATCTGGCGGAGGCGGCCGGCGTCGCCACGGAGCAGGGCGGGGATTTTTTCGTCTACTTTATATTTCAAGGCGAGATGGCGGGCGTCGGCTTCGGCGCGAACGATATTCACAGTGGAGCGAATACATTCGGCAAGGGAAAAATCGGCGTGCTCGAGTTTAAGGCTGCCGGCTTCGATGCGCGCGAATTCCAGGACGTCGTTGGCGACATGATTCAACCAATCGGCGGAGGTGCGGACGGTGCCGAGGTAATCGCGCAATTCCGGATTGAGGGGAGTATCGAGCGCGAGTTCGGTAAACCCGATGATGGCGTTCAGGGGGATACGAATCTGGTGGCTCATGTATGCCAGGAAATCGGCTTTGATCTGGTTGGCGGCTTCGGCGGTTTCGCGAGCGGAGACCTCGTGGGCGAGCTTGACACGCCACTTGCGAGCGCGTAGAGCAAAAATGCTACGAACGAGGTAGCAGACCAGAAGGAGCGAGACGAGCGCACCGCCCAGCGGAAGAAGGATTTGCTCTGGGGAACAGCCCCCGGTCAGGGCTTGGACGACTTTGAGCACGTTCCGCATTGATAAATAAGGAATTATCGGCCGCTGAGCAAAATGCGGCACGAACGCCGCCCTTTACGTTCCTTATCGACGAGGCGGTCTTCGAGTGAGCCAAAATCCGCGCTCGCGCATCTAAAGTTATGAGGACAATCATGGATAGAAACACCCAAGCGGCGATCAGCGCACGGTACGATGCACTGATGTTCGCCACAACACGGGAGGCGGCGCGGAAGGCAGCGCGCGAGCTGGTCCAACTCGTGCTCGGGGACGAGGCGGCGAACCGGCCATTAGAGGAAGGCTTGCGGGGAGTGTGCCGCAAGCTACGACCGTCGGAAAATCCGGCCGAGCAGGCGCGATTTGAAGCGGAGTTTGTGGAATTGGCGTTTGCTCCCACGTCTACGCGTACAATGGCAGCTTGAGGCGTCCGAAACTCGATAAAAACAAGCGGGTGAAGGCTGTCGCTCGGAAACGAGTAGGCAGCCCGCCCGCAGCCAGAGTTCTCGGGACCGAACCGCTTCGCGAAAAGCCAAAACACAAAAAGAACTGGACGGTTTCTACCGATGAATAGGCGCGGCTGGCTGCTCGCGCTCGCAGCGGTCGCGCTTAGTGCGCAGACCGGGGCGAGCGTCTCTGGAAAATGGCATTGTGTCCTCGCAACGCAGGACGGGGAGCGAATTATGGAGCCTGTCTTTCAGCAGGACGGCGAGAAGGTGACCGGAAAATGGCGCGATGGCGACGTGAAAGGCACCTTTTCCGGCGGCAAGCTAGACGTCGAATTCCCGGTGAATTCGGAAGAGGCCGGGCCGGGCATTTTGAAATTGAAGGGCGAGTTTTCGGGCGATGCGCTGGCCGGAGAATGGAGCTTTCAAGAATACAAAGGCAGTTTCCGGGCTACCCGCATTCAAAGCGGAGGATCGCCCGGCCCAAGTGAATCTCATCCCCATTCTTGAGGACGGCGCCGCGCGTGTTCTTGTGAACCGGCTGGCTCAGGCCGTCGCGCACAATCCAGATTCCACAATTTGACGGACCTTTATAACTGCGGTCGTTGCAGATGCGGTATTCGCCGGTTTTGGCGGAATACAGGATGTGGGCGTGCTCGCGGGAAACGGTGCGATTGATTTCGCTGTCTTCGGCGAAGGCGAAATCGTTGCGGCGGGAGGGGCCGGCGGCGGAGTGGTAGATATCGGCGGTGCGGCCGATGTTGGTGCGTACTTTTTCGAGGGGAAATTCGGCGGCGCTGGCGGCGCCACTGAGCACGACCAGACGTGCCGGCATTTTAGAGATTGGTTGGGCGGCCGGCGGCTGGTCCAACATTTCGGTTTCGACCTGCAGCCAATCCTGCTGCGGCTCGGGTAGCGCGGTTGTGGTCGTGATTTCGACGCGCAGATTTTCAGGGAAGCGATAGTTCGAGCGGGCGAGCGCCGCGCGCAGCTCTTCGGCGAAATAGGTCGATAGAAATTCGCTGCGAAAGACCTGCGATTGGGCTTCCGGAACGCCGAGCAGATGCAGGCGGACGAGATTGTAAGGGAAGACGTGGCGGCCGCTGGCGCGGTGGCTCTTGGCTTTGACGGCGTCGAGAACGGCGAGGCGGATTTCGGCCAGCTCGGGCGCGTCTTTGGCGATCTTGTGACCTCCGAATGGCGCTTCGAAGATTGCGCGGCCTAGTTTTTCGATCACATTCGTGACAGCCATAGACGGGTCTTACCTTTCGAAGAGCTTTAGTTGTTCGGCGGCGTCGATCAACTCGCGCGCGATGGGCGCGGCAAATTTCGCGCCGTAGCCGCCGTGCTCGACTACGACCGCGAAGGCGAGGCGGCGATCGGGGGCGGCGTCGTAGGGCGCGAAACCGGCGAACCAGGAATGCGGTAGACCTTCGTCTAACTGCGCAGTGCCGGTTTTGCCGGCGACGCTGACGGTGACGCCGGACATGGCGCTGCGAGCGGTTCCGGACGTGACCACGGAGCGCATGGCACGAGAGAGAAATCCCGCGGAAGCGGAATCTAGAACGGGCTGCGGCGCGGCGGTGCGGGTGTTGCTCGCGTCCGAGATCCAGCGGCCTTCGGGTAAGTTTCCATTGTTCGCGATGGTGGCGGCGACACGCGCCATTTTGAATGGAGTCGCGACGACGGGGCCTTGGCCATAGGCGGCGAAGGGCAGCATTGTTTTAATATCCGCCACGCTGCCGGCGGGGATGCCGAGCAGGCTTGCGGTATCGGACAGTGCTTGTGCACCGACGGCGAAGACGCCGAGTTGCGCGAAATAGGCGTTGCAGGAAACGGTGATGGCGTTGGCCATGTTCCAGGCCGCGGCATGAGTAGGTTTTTTCCATGGCTTTGGGATTCAGCCGGAGCGCGGCGATGGCGGTGACGAGCTTGAAGGTGGAGCCGGGCGGATATTGAGCGTAGCGGGCGCGGTCGAGCAGCTCATCGGGAGTCGCCGCGCCGGAGCCGGGTGGCACGGGCCAGCTTGCGAGAGCCAGGACGTCGCCGGTCGAGGCGTTCATCACGACCAGGGCGCCGTTGTTGTGCGCCGGCGCGAGGCGGTTTTTCAGAATCTCCATGGCGCGGAGTTGCAAGCGCAGATCGATGGTGGAATGGATATCGCGATCGCGGCGAAGTAGAGACTGCAGAGCCGGATTGGCGCGTTGATGACGGTAGCGGACTACGGAGGCGAGGTCGGTGTAATTCGCGTAGCCTTGCAGTTTTGCATTCGAATCGTGCTCGATCAACGAAGAATTCGTCGCGTGAAATTTATCGCCGGTGCGGAGATCGCCGAGCAAATGGACGGTGGCCGGGCCGAACGGATAGAAGCGGTTGTCGAGGCGCGACATGCGATCGACGGAGACACCCAGGCGCTCGAATTCGGCGCGATGTTGTTCGAGAGTTGTCCAACTGCTTGTGGCGAGAAGAATGCCGTTGCGATCGTAGATATCGCCGCGCGGGATGGCGGCGGCGAGCAGGTTCAGGCGCGGATTCCGCTGCGGACGTTTGACGCCGTCTTGCGCGTACACGACGACATCTTTGACAAGCAATTCACGATCGTCGAGGACTTCAAGTGAAGCGGCGCGGAGGACGAGAGCTAGCGCGCAGGCGGCAAATGTCCAGGACGCAATACGCACGGGCGTGCGGAAAACCGGTTCGAGCGCCGGGTCCGCTTGCCGCGATTGGTTCGAGATGCCGAGCAACACGGCGAAGATGAAAAAGTTGGCGAGCATGGCGGTGTTGCCGGAACTCAGGAACGGCGAGACTACGCCGGAAAGCGGAATGGCGCCCAGCGCGCCGCCGGAGACGAGCAACATTTCCAAGGCGATCAATGAGCCGAAGCCGATCGAAAGAAAGAGCGCGTATTCGTCGGGGGCGCGCAGAGCGATGCGAAACGCGCGCTGAACGAGCAGGATAAACAGTGCGCAAACGCTTAGCACACCGGGCAATCCCCATTCTTCGGCGATGGAGGAGAGTACGAGGTCGGTGTGGCCGGCCGGTATGACGGCCGGATCGCCCCAACCGGGACCCGAGCCCCAGGGGCCGCCAGTGGCGAATGCCCACAAGGAATGCGCGAGCTGATCTCCGCCGCGCACGTCGTTATCCCAGGGCGAGAGCCACATGGAGACGCGATGGACGACGGTTTGTGGAACGCCGTAGTGATATCCGGCGGCAATGCCTCCCACGAGACAAGCGACGCCGACGAGAGCGAGGCCCGAACGCCCGCGCGCGACCGCGAATAGCGCGAGGAATGCGAAACCGGTAACAAGGGCGGGGCCCATGTCTTTGAGAACGAAAAAGAGAATGAGCGCGCAGGCGACGCCGCACATCACCGGCAACGCGTGGCGGAAGCGCGGCAACTCCAGCCAGCGCAGCCAACCGGGAACGAGCGTTTTCTGTTCGAGGTCGCGGAGACGCTCCCAGTTGTGAGCGAAGTAGCCGGCGAGAAAAAATACCACCAGCACTTTGATCAGTTCGACCGGCTGAAAGGGGCCAAGATTGACTTTGGCGTCGCTGCCCGTTGGGCCGGATCCGAAACGCAGGAGCGTGAGAAACAGAGCGAAGGCGGCCAGCAGCGGCGTATAGATCCATCCGGCGAACAAGCGGTATTGGACCGGCCGCAGCAACGGGAGCAGGAGTACCGCACAACCGAGTAAAACGCCCCAGGCGAACTTTTTAAATTCGACCGTGTCGCGCAGCGGATCGCGCAGGCTGACCATGAGCGTGAGACCGATTCCGGTGAGCAGATGCAGGGCCGGAAGGATCAGGGGATCACCACGGAAGCGGCGCAGACGCCAGATGAAATGCACAATCCAGAAGCCAGTGAGATAGAGCAACGCCCAGGCAGCGAAGGTGCGCAGGAACTCATTGGGCGTGCGGACGACTAGCAATGGCTTGATTCTCGAAAGCGGCAGATGAAGACGCGCGAGAGCGCCGACGTTCGCAAGAGGCCGGCGCTCTGCGAGGAGATTCCAGATGCGAGCGGTTGAAGACGGCGAGCGCGGCAGATACTTCGTCGATGTTTTGCGCGCTATTCAGATTGAGTAATTCGCGATCGTGCAGGCGGCGGCCGAGATCCGCGAAATCCTGCGTCTTGGCGGCGAGGACCAGGGCGAGCGCGCACGCAACTAATAGCGATGCGCAGGCAAGCAGCCAGAATTCGCGTTGGCGTTCGGGGGCTTGCGCGCGGCCCTCGAAATCGAGCTTGTGCGCGGTGGAGGCCTCCCAGCTTCTGGTTATCGCCATCGGTGCGACCCTTTTTGCTTGCGATGTGGCACGAGTTTAGGAACCGGAGGGTCGACTGATTCGGCCTCCAACCGGTTCAACTCCACGCGATACTTATGAGCCTGTTCGAGGCTGGCGCTCACGTTCGCAAAACCTACTAGCGGTTCATACAGCTTGCGGGCGTTTTCGATATCGGCGCGCGACATCTGCAACCATCTGGTTGC
>Ga0193753_10004247_pt1 | contig 10285 bp, 12 predicted proteins | sample H1c2metaG_FD_144925 | JGI IMG/M metagenome (GOLD analysis project Ga0193753, IMG submission 144925) | Soil microbial communities from a riparian zone of the East river system, Colorado, United States - H1c2 | ecosystem: Environmental > Terrestrial > Soil > Riparian zone | place: USA: East... | reverse complement strand
GAGCGCGACGAACTCGCGCGCATGCCCGGACCCGACGCACCACCCGTGCTGGACGCCGAACGTTACGAAAGGCTGCTGCCTTACGCCGTGGCGCTGGAAGTCGAAGATGCGTGGACCAAAAAATTCACGCTTGCGGTCGGAGTGACGGCGGCGGCGGCAACGACCGCGGCGATCAGCTGGTACCGCGGCGGCGGCGTCGACAATCTGGGCAGCCTGGCCAACGCGGTCGGGAGCAGCCTGAGTTCGCAGATATCTTCGTCTTCATCGCCGCCCGGCAGTTCATCGGGATCCGGCGGTGGCGGTTCGTCCGGCGGCGGTGGCGGCGGTGGCGGAGGCGGAGGCCGCTGAAGGCAGCGGCCCGCGAATCACCACCTGTTCGAGCGTCCCTTGGCCGCAGCCGACGGCGCCGGCATCGGATTGAGGTTGCTCATCAGCGTACGCAGGTCGACTTTCATCAGCGTGCCGTTGCCCGCAAGGTCGAGCGATGCAGGCGCGTTCTTGGTCAACGCCGCGCTATCCAGGTAAACCTCGCTGCCTACTTCCGGCGGACGCCTGGGGCTGCACAGATCGCTCTTGAACTGCAGCAGGCTGGTGCCGGATTTGCGCCAGGGCTGCTTGGGAATCAGCTTGCTGACCACCGCACTGTCCAGCTTGACGACGATATTGACGCCTTCGATACCGGCGCACAGTCCGATACCTATGTCATAGCTCATGGCAACCTCATCGCGTATCGATGCTCGCTGGGTTGCGACCATCAGGTGTGGACTGCCGTAAGCGTTCCGAGCAGCTTGGACTCGTTCATCAGCAGCCGCAGACGCGCTTCGACCAGCGACAAGTCCTTCAGCCGCGGCGAAGCATGCAGCAGGTAGGTATTCTTGGTGCTGGATCCGGCACGATAGGTTTGGCGACTGACGCTGATGTCGGTCGATTCGCAGGCACGCGACCATATGGTGCGCAAGGCACTAGGTCCGATGCTCTGGCCGCTGCTCAGGTTGAACTTGAACAGCGCGACATGGTTATGCATGTGCGTGGGGTCTCAGGCATCAAACACCGAGTATGCGCTTTTTTCGCGGGAAAATACGGTATCAGGCCCGTTGCGACGCATCGTTAACCGCTATTTCAACGCTAAAACGACGATATTCTCGACTTCCTGCCGCAAGCGCGTAGGATGAGATCGGTACCACGTACTTAGAGCGCGTCTCGCCCGACCGGTTTTCCGTCGCCGTTTCGCTCCTTTTCGCGCCGTCGTCGCACTTCCGATGGCGTATCCACGGAGCGCCCATGCCGGGCTACCTCACCCGACAGCTCACGCTGAGACTCGGCGATCACGACTATCGCATCCGTGCCCTGCGCGACCTGCAGCAATTCGCCGATCCTTTCGGCGACGCCGCGCGCGCGGGCATTTCGTCGGCGTTGTGGAGCCTGTTCGGCCATGTGTGGTCTTCCGGCCGCGTGCTGGCCGAAGCGATGTGCACGTTCGAGATCCAGGGCAAGCGCATCCTCGAAATCGGCTGTGGCCTGGGCTTGTCCAGCCTGGTGCTGCAGCGGCGCCATGCCGACATCGTCGCCAGCGATCATCACCCGCTGGCCGAATCGTTCCTCGCCTACAACGCGGCATTGAACGGCTTACCGCTGCTTGCGTACCGCAACCTGCCCTGGGCGGTGACGGATGCTTCGCTGGGGCGCTTCGACCTGATCATCGGCGGCGACGTGCTGTACGAGCGCGAGCATGCCGGATTGCTTGCGGCCGTGATGCTGCGTCACGCCCGGCCGGAATGCGAAGTGGTCATCACCGACTCCGGACGCGGCAACGGCAATGCGTTGTCGCGCGCAATGACGCTGCAGGGCTACAGCGTGAACGAAGACCGCTGCCGCTTCGAGACGAGCGACATCCCGCCCTTCCGTGGCCGTTTACTGAGTTACCGGCGATGAGCGCATTGCATTCCTCCGGCTTTGAAAAGGCGTCCGCGGCGATCGACCAGTCCGAAGACGACCAGCGCGTCGATCCGACCGTGTCCTGCAGCCGCTGCGATGCGGTCTGCTGCCGCCTGACGGTCGTGGTGATGCCCGAGGACAACGTGCCCGAGCATCTGGTCGATCGCACATCGCAGGGACTGAACGTGATGGCGCACGGCGAGGACGGCTGGTGCGTGGCGGTCGATCCGCTGCACATGCGCTGCACCATCTACGACCAGCGCCCCGGCATCTGCCGCAAGTTCGCGATGGGCAGCGCCTACTGCCGCGACGAGCGCGAGAAGTACAGCCATGGCGGTGCCAGGGTCATTCCGCTGTCGTTGCGCTGACAATCACGCGACGCCTCGACTGTGCTGGCGAATCCGCACAGTCGAAGTCACTGGATCCCCGCCTTCGCGGGGATGACGGGATGAGGACACCCCAGCGAGTCGGGCTTTTCGTAAGAGCGGCTTCAGCCGCGAGCTCTTGCACGACATCGATACCTGGAAGAGCTCGCGGCTGAAGCCGCTCCTACGAAGAGCGAAGCAGTTCACGGGATTCCAGCACCGACGATGCATGACCGGAAAAATTAACTATTGACATAGTTCCATATTTCCGGAAATATGGAACTATGGACAAAGACATGGCTCTTTCGGCATTGCGCGCGCTCGGCCAGGAGCACCGTCTGGCCGCGTTTCGCGCATTGGTGGCTGCAGGCCCGGACGGCCTGTCCGTCGGTGAGCTGCGTGAACTCGTCGACGTGCCCGGCGCCACCCTCTCCGCGCATCTGAACACGCTGCGCAGCGCCGACCTGGTCGCCGACACCCGCGAAGGCCGCGTGATCCGCGTCCGCGCCGACTACGAACGCATGAATGCCCTGCTCGGCTTCCTCACCGAAAACTGCTGCGGAAGCGCGTCTCCGTATCAAGCGCGGGGCGGGCTCTGCGCGCCGAAGAAAAAGCCCTCCCGTGCCAGCACGGTTGCAACACGCGCGCGGTAAGCATCGCCATTCACCCATCGAAATATGGAGCGAGCAATGAAAGACCGCGTCTACAACGTGCTGTTCCTGTGCACCGGCAACTCGGCACGCAGCATCATGGCCGAAGCCATCCTAAACACGCTCGGCCCGGGTCGCTTCCGTGCGTTCAGCGCCGGCAGCCATCCCAGCGGACAGGTGCAGCCGATGGCGATCGAACTGGCACAGGCCATGGGTTATCCCGCCGAAAACATGCGCAGCAAGAGTTGGGACGAATTCGCCGGCGCGAACGCGCCGGAAATGGACATGGTGATCACCGTCTGCGACAACGCCGCCGGCGAATCCTGCCCGGTATGGCTGGGACACCCCGCACTGGCACATTGGGGCGTACCAGACCCCGTCGCGGAGCACAGCAGCGACGACGCACGCAAGCGCGCGTTCGTGTCCGCCTTCGCGACGCTGCGCCGCCGCATAGAACTGCTGCTGTCGCTGCCGCTGGACAAGCTCGACCGCCTGGCCGCGCAAGCCAGGTTGCAGGCCATCGGGCAGGTCGGTTCCGAATGACCTCGGCGCGTCGCCTGTTCGCGGAGTTCCTCGCGACCGCGTTGCTGCTTGCTGCGGTGATCGGCTCCGGAATCATGGCCGAGCGTCTCTCCGGCGGCAATGCGGGCATCGCCCTGCTCGCCAACACGCTCGCCACCGTCGGCGCCCTCTACATTCTGATCGAAGTGTTCGGCCCGGTCAGCGGCGCGCACATGAATCCCGCGGTCAGCGCGGTGATGGCGCTGCGCGGCCAGTTGGCCTGGCCGATCCTGCCCGCCTATGTCGCCGCGCAACTGCTGGGCGGCGCCTGCGGCGCCTGGCTGGCGCACGCGATGTTCGACCTGCCGATACTGCAATGGTCGACGAAAATCCGCAGCGGTCACGGACAATGGATCGCCGAAGTAGTGGCGACGGCCGGTCTGTTGCTGGTGGTGCTGCGCGCGCCGGCATCGCGCGTCGCCGCGATGGTCGCCGCCTATATCGGCGCGGCCTACTGGTTCACCGCATCGACCTCGTTCGCCAATCCCGCGGCGGCTTTCGGGCGCATGTTCAGCGACAGTTTGGCAGGCATCGCGCCTGTCAGCGTGCCGGGCTTCGTGCTCGCGCAGTTCGCTGGCGCCGGCCTGGGCCTGGCATTGCACCGGTCGCTTGGCCGGACACAACCCGAACCTTTGAGCGAGACGACATGACCGCAATCCAGCCCGACCCCCAGTTCACGATTTACCACAACCCCGACTGCGGCACTTCGCGCAATACGCTGGCGCTGATCCGCAACAGCGGCATGGAGCCGACCGTGATCGAATACCTGGAAACGCCGCCGGACCGCGCCACGCTGACGGCGCTGATCGCTGAGATGGGCGTGCCGGTACGCGATGTCGTACGCGAGAAAGGCACGCCGTACGCCGAGTTGAACCTCGGCGACCCCGCCCTGTCGGACGACGACCTGATCGACGCGATGCTTGCGCATCCGATCCTGATCAACCGCCCGATCGTCGTCACCCCGCTCGGCACCAGACTTTGCCGGCCATCCGAAGCCGTGCTGGACCTGCTGCCGTCGCCGCAGCGGGGGCCGTTCGTCAAGGAAGACGGCGAGGTTGTCGTCGATGCCGACGGACGACGCGTCGTCTGACATGTTCGAGTCATTGCCGCATATCGACGACGCGCTGATCGAACAGCCCTCCATCGATCGTTTCGGCGCCATCGGTGCCGCCCGGCATCCGCCGCGCTTCCTGCTGCTGTACGGCTCGCTGCGCACGCGCTCCTACAGCCGCCTGCTGGCGATGGAAGCGGCACGCCTGCTCGAGGCCATGGGCGGCGAAACGCGCGTGTTCGATCCGTCGGGCCTGCCGTTGCCGGACGACGCCCCCGATACGCACCCGAAAGTGCAGGAACTGCGCGAGCTCGCGCAATGGGCCGAAGCGATGGTGTGGTGCTCGCCCGAACGCCACGGCGCGATGACCGGCATCATGAAGGCGCAGATCGACTGGATTCCGCTCAGTCAGGGCGCGGTGCGGCCGACCCAGGGCAAGGCGCTGGCGGTGATGCAGGTATCGGGCGGATCGCAGTCGTTCAACGCGGTCAACCAGTTGCGCATCCTCGGCCGCTGGATGCGCATGCTGACGATCCCGAACCAGTCCTCGGTGCCCAAGGCCTTTCTCGAATTCGACGAGCCCGGCCGCATGAAGCCGTCGCCCTACTACGACCGCGTGGTCGACGTGATGGAAGAGCTGATGAAGTTCACGCTTTTGACGCGCGACATCGCTCCTTATCTCGTCGACCGCTACAGCGAACGCAAGGAAAGCGCCGCCGAACTGTCGCGGCGCGTCGACCAGCGCGCCGTCTAGCCGCCCTGGCCCGCCACCGGCACGTCGCAGCTCTTGCGCAGCGACAATGCCGCGGCGATATCGCGCCAGTCGAAGGCGCCCACGGCCATGTCGTCGTGCACGGCGTAGAAAACGCCGTTCGGGAAACGCTTCGTGGCAGCGGCGTGCAGCCATACGCCATCGGTATTGCCTACCGTCTGCCCCGAGAAGGCGCCCAGGTGCCGCAACGTCTTGCGATCGAAGACATGGAACAGGCTGCGATCCTTGAACTGGTCGGTCGCAAGCCAGTAGCCGCTGCCATCCGGGCAGGCCCATAACGCGATGCCTTCGGCCTGCGCCTTGAACAGCCCCAGACCGATAGTGCGGCCGCGGAAATGGCCGTCCATGCCGTATTCGCGCACGGCCGTGCCGGTGACGGTGTCCTCCTCGGCGATCAGCAGTCGGTCGTCGGCGGGATCGCCCCAGATCGATTCCGGTATCCGGATCGCGCCTCGGTCGTATCGCCGAAAGCGCCGGCGTATTGCGCTTCGATGCCGCTGCCGACGAATTTCACCCGATAGCGCTTGACCCGCGCCTCCAGTTCGGCGAGCGGCGGCGTGATGTCGTCTCCCTTGTCGTCTTCTCCCGCCATGTAGGCGTCGGTCACCATCACTTCGACCTGTCCGGGCGCGGTGCTGCGCAGCCAGAGTCCGTACGGCTGCTTCAGCTCGTCGGTGCCGAAGGTGCCCACCGAGCGCAGGTCCGGCAGTCGCAGCACCTGCACGCGATGGTTGTCGCGTTCGACCACGAACACCTTGTCCTCGAACACGAAAATACCGTTGGGGCGATCGAACTGGCCGGCCGCGCTGCCCTTGGATCCCGTGCGCCTGAGTTCCGCACCGGTGTCGCCGTCATAGACCATCAGCCGGTTCGTGGCCTTCGAAGTCGCCAACAGCCAGGTGCGGCCGTCGCCGTCGGTCCAGGAGGCAGGCGAGTCCACGTTCTCGTCCGGCGTGGAAGCGGTGAGGAAAGCCTCGCGAACGACGGCGTGTGCGACACCCGCCGTGGCGAGCATGGGCTCGGCGCCGGTTTCGTCCGGCTCGCGCGCGACCGGAGTGGAGGCACAACCGTAAAGGGACAGCAATACAGTCAACAGGGCAGCGCGAAGCATCATGACGGGTCCTTGAGCCTATCGGCGGCGTATCGGCCGCGGTGGCAAGGCTTATACCTCATCGCCAAGAAAGTTTGATGTCGCCGATGTCGATTTCGCTGCAATGTTGTTGCAGCCCGATCACCGCGATGCCGATGTCATATTTCCGCCATGCCCTTCGCGTACACAGTCCGGTTGTATCGATAGGGGATCGGAATACCAATGAAGAAATGCACTCTTGCGGCAAGCCTGTCGCGCGCATTGGCTGCCGCGCTGCTGGTGTCCGCCAGCCAGCATGTGCTGGCGCAGACGACGACACCGGCCGGTCCAGCGGACACGGTGCCTGGCACCGAGCCGAAGCAGCTGGACACGATCGTGGTGCCCGGCCAGATCGTCTACCGCGACCGCACCGACGACATCGCGCCGACGCTGTCCTACGACCTGGAGTATTTCCAGCGTTTCGAGCCCTTGACCGTCGGCGACATGCTCAAGCGCGTGCCCAGCGTCGCTTTCGTCTCCGACGTGCTCGAATACGACGGCGCACGATTGCGCGGCCTGGATCCGGGCTACACCCAGATCCTGATCAACGGCAAGAAGGTGCCCGGCGCCGGCGACGACCGCTCCTTCTTCGTCGATCGCATTCCGGCCGAGCTGGTGGAGCGCATCGAGATCGTGCGCAGTCCCAGCGCCAACCGCTCCGGCGATGCCATGGCCGGCGCGCTCAACATCGTGCTGCGCGACGCCTACGAGTTCGACGGCAAGTACGTGCGCGCCGGCGCGCTCAGGTTCGACGACGGCGAGGTCAAGGGCACCTATGGCGCCGTCGCCAGCGGCGAAGTGGGCGGCGGCAGGCTGCTGGGCGGCGTCAACGTGCAGGGTCGTTACAACCCCAAACGCAAGCAGAGCGTGCGCTTCGAGGCGCCGGGCGGCGACTTCGTCGATCGCGAGGACCAGACCGACGTGCGCGACGGCACCGACTATTCCGCGAATGCGTCGTACACCCGCGAGATCGGCGCCGGCACGCTGTCGCTGGACGGCCTTTATGTGGTGACCGACCGTACCCAGACCGAGAATTCGATCGAGTACAACGACCCGGCCAGCACCAGCCGCGACCATCTGCTCTCGGTGAACCAGCAGATCGTCGACATCGACCAGAAGAACCTGGCGCTCTCGGGCGACTACAAGTTCGACATGGCCGGCGGCCGCACGGCGATCGACCTCGGCTATTCCCGCTTCGAGGATTCCAGCTTCGACACCGAGCAGGAAGCCGGTTATGACGACGAGGATCTGCCGCCATCGTTCGACGCGCTGGAAGGCACCCGCATCCTCACCGATACCGACGACACCGAGTTCACGTTCACGCTTTCGCACAAACGCGAGCTCGCCGGGGCCGAGATGGAGTTCGGCGTCGACTACGCCGACAAGGCGCGCGATGCCGCGCTGCGCACCAGCGAAGTCGATACCGACGAGGAAGGCGCGCCGCTGCCGCCCTACGCCGATTTCGAGCGCGCCACGAGCACCATCGACGAACGCCGGATCGACCCCTACCTGATGTTCTCGGGCCGTCATGCCGTGTTCGAGTGGGAAGCCGGCCTGCGCTATGAAACCACCGATGTCGAAGTCGACGCCGATGGCATGAAGCAATCCAACGACTATTCGATGCTGCTGCCGTCCGCCCACTTCCGCTGGAACGTCGGCGAGGACGACCGCATCAACCTGTCGCTGGGCCGCACCGTGCGTCGCCCCAATTTCAATTTCGTCCTGCCGCTGACGCTGGAAGAGGAGTACGGGGACAACGATTTCGTCGGCAATCCCAAGCTCGATCCGGAAACCGCCTGGGGCATCGACCTGGGCTTCGAGCGCCGTCTCGGCAAGCAGGGCATCATCGGCGTCAACCTGTTCTACCGCGATGTGCGCGACCTGATCGAGATCACCAATACCGGCGCGCCCAGCGCGACCGCAGTCGGAGATTTCGAGGACGAGGTGGAGGAATTTCTCGACGAGAATCCCGGCGCCACGCCCGCTTCGCCGGACTACCCGCAGTTCGAGCCGGACAGCTTCGTCTACACGGCATCGAATGTCGGCGATGGCAGCGTGTATGGCGTCGAATTCGATTTCTCGACGCCGCTGACCGCGCTGGGGCTGCCGAACACCGGCGTGTTCGTCAACTATTCCTGGCTCGACAGCTCGGTGGACGACGAGTTCGGCGAGCGCCGCTTCAACGGCCAGACCGACTACGTCTACAACATCGGCTTCATCCAGGACCTGCCCTCGGTGGGGATGGCCTTTGGCGCCAGCTATCGCCGGCAGGGCGACGCTTTCTCGCGCCTGCTCGCCGAGGAAGTGGAAACCAGCTATGGCGCCGACCTCGAAGTCTTCGTCGAAAAACGCTTCGGCGACAGCTTCTCGATCCGCCTGACAGGTTCCAACCTGTTGAACCTGTCCAAGGACGAGGCCTTCAACAAGTTCGACAACGCCGCCGACCAGCTGGACCGCGATTTCGACGAATACGAACTGGAGACCGAGCAGGCAGGCCCGGTCTACCAGTTGATCGCGCGCTATTCGTTCTGATCCGCGGCTATTCCTGCTCCGGGTCGCGGGTCACCTCGAACTGCTTCACATCGCGCACGGTCAGCTCCGACGTGCGCGGCGCGGCCACCAAGGCGGTCGGCGGGCTGTCTTCGTCCCAGGTGCAGGGATTGAAGGTCTGCCCGCCGGTCGCGGTCGGCAACGCGCGTGCGACCGTGGCGGAGAGCTGCAATGAATAATCCGCAGCCGTCAGCGTCACCCCGGGCGATGCGGTGTTGCAGGTCTGGCCAGAAGGCTGGAAGCGTCCGAAAGCGGTGGTGCCCTTGAGATTGCGGAACCATTTGTCGCGGAACGGCGGCTGGTTGCAAGCGCCGGTAGGCAGCAGGTTCGCCACCGACGGCGCCTGCGCGGTGCTGTGGCAACTCATGCAGGCCGATGCGGGATTGTCGACCGGCCCGTTGAGACGGCCATCCGCGCCCAGATGCGCGAGCGCATAGGCGGGCGCTGCGGAATTGATCCACGATTCGGTGATCGGCGCGCCATTGGGATCGTTGCCCCACATCAGTCCGACCGGCTTCATCTTCCGCCACGGCGAAGTGCCGGACTGCGCGGCATCGTAGGCGTAAGTGGCGAAATACCAGCCGGTGGGCCCTGCCCGCTTGTCCTTGACGGCGATATCGATCTGCATCAACCGCACCGGTACCGACCCGCCCTCGGGATTCGGCAGGATGTTGACCTTCACCGAGCCGCTCAGGATGTCCTGCGGGAAATTCGACGCCGCCGCCGCGCTATACAGCAGCTTGAACACGAAACTGCCTTCGGTGAAGCGCATGCCGCTGAGCTTGGGCTGGTCGACGCCGGGCGTCGTGGTTTTCCACAGCTGCTGGAACACGCGGCCGCCGCGCGCATCGTAGTAGGCCACGGCGTAATTCTGGAAAGCCTTGGTATTGCCGCCGAGCTCGCCGACCCGCACGGTGCGTTCGAGCGTCATGCCGTAGCCCGCTTCGCGCGTGCCCGGCGAATTGGTCGGGCCGTAGAACATGCGCGGTGCGGGATACCAGGCCTGGTTGCGCTGCGACGCGGGCACCGTACCGCCGATGGGGTCGCGATAATGCGAATCGGCGGTCAATTGCGGCGTCAGGCCTTTCACGATCTTGCTGGAGAATGCGTAATTGCGCAGCGCCAGCGCGTAAGCGAGACGTTCGTCGGGATCGCGCGGATCGAACGCCAGCCACGGGCGCGATCCGCTGGGTACGCCGGTCGCGGCTTTTTCGAGCAAGGCCGGCTGGAACCACGGGCCGTCGTACGACGACGGAATCGTATCCTTGGGCA
>Ga0193753_10004246_pt1 | contig 10285 bp, 6 predicted proteins | sample H1c2metaG_FD_144925 | JGI IMG/M metagenome (GOLD analysis project Ga0193753, IMG submission 144925) | Soil microbial communities from a riparian zone of the East river system, Colorado, United States - H1c2 | ecosystem: Environmental > Terrestrial > Soil > Riparian zone | place: USA: East River... | reverse complement strand
CTTTGGAGTGGCGATAATTTGAGACTGCATCATAGATTTAAATTTTGGTGGACAATGATTTCGTTGTTATTGTACCACAGCAAAAATCAGGCAGCTTAGATTATCGCTTTTACATAGTTGCTTTGTGCAAGCAGGGCTTGACGTTCAAACTTCGGCTGTTTGCATCGCTGTACTTTGGTTCGGGCTTGACGGAAGTCTGTTGGGCTTTTAGTTGTTATCCTGTACTTTTATTTCTTTATTGGGCTTCAGTTCCGGGCTGGACAAACAACAATGCCCTGCCTGCACAAAGCCCTGTTCGTTAGCGGTAATTTTAGGAAGGCAACTTGAAATGGAGCTACTCCAGGCCAAATGCAACGTTTATCTAAAAAGGTATGTCAGCTGAAAAATAAAGAAATTATATGAAGTTCTTATCAACTCTTTTATTTAACATGATACCAAAATTAATGACACAACCTTCAATGAAGTCAGGCTTTTTACCTGTTTTTCTTTTAATTTTAATTGCCGCCTCAAACACAACTAATGCCCAAACCAAAGTTGGGATTCGGGCTGGCCTTAATTCTTCAAATGTCCTGATGGAAGAAGAAAATAGTGATGGAAATTCCACGAAATCAATCCCGGGATTTCATATCGGGCTTACCGTTGATATACCCCTTGCCGCCAATTTTTACCTTCAGCCCGCTGTACTGTATTCGAGTAAAGGATTTAAGCAAACAAACAATTGGTTTTCCGGTTCCGACAACGATATTAAAGTAACTGCCTCGTACATTGAGGTGCCACTTAACTTTATCTATAAACATAAGTTGGCAAGCGGTAATTTATTGATAGGGGTAGGGCCCTATGTGGGATATGGAACTGGCGGAAAATGGAAGTCGGAAGCTCCTGTATCAATCGGCGATATTAGAATCGACAATTATGGAGATGTAATCTTTAAAAAGGACGGAATGGACGGAGAGTTTGGGAATTATTTATATGGAAAGCCTTGGGACTTCGGGGCAAACTTCTTAGTTGGATATAAATTCTGGGACAAACTTACCCTACAGCTCAACGCCCAGTTAGGAATTAACGAACTAAAGCCTAAGGTTGGCGGTGTACCACGTGAAGGCACACTTAAAAATAAAGGTTTTGGTATTTCTGTTGGTTATACGTTCTGATGGAAGATTTCTCTGGATAAGGTTCAGATGGTGTTAGTATTGAATCACTAATAATAATCTTTCCCGGAGATACAAATTGGCAACAAATATTTTTATCAGGCTCCCGCTATACTCTCCAACACCACTTCAGGAATATTTGCAAGGCCGAAGAGGGACAATTTTGAAGTGTTTAAAAGGGTTGCACGTGAAAAAGGTACTTCTGTTGAAATTAAGAATTGGTCTCATAGTTTTGACTTGGATCAACAGCGAGTGACCAAAACAACCGCTAACAAGAATATTGCCAATAGTGGGGCTGGACGTTGGAGCAATCGGATGCATATCGCTATCAGCTTCGGCTCGGGCGGAAGGAGCTCTTTTGAACATCAGAATAAATTTCTAATCTTTGAATAAATAATGAACTTCGGTTGCCAGGGTGGAGGTTTTTCAAATCTCCCACCATCGGCAATACTTTCCGTTGTGCGGCATGTTAACAGACTTTAAAGTAAAATTTTATGTTATCGAAAAATAACATTATACATCTTCTGCTTTATTATACCTTATTTTCTTTTAATTGTACCAAGCTTTTTTCTCAAAAACTCCTTCCGTTCAGCATAAATGGAAAGAGCATCTCTGATACATTCAGTGGAAAAATGTATTTAAGTTATGAGATTAATGGTGCAGGCCATTTGGACAGTTGTCAAATAGAAAATGGGCTATTCAATTTTTCAGGGAATATTTTACATCCGGTATTTGCAATCTTAAGTAACGGTAATAGGAGGAAAGATTTATTTATAGACCCGAAGCCAATGACTATATTATGTAAAGACTCCCAACTTAAAGAAGTTGAGTTATTGGGCTCCAAGAGTGAATATGAGTACAGAAAAATTGATAAACAACTCAGCAGAATAAATAACCGCTGGAAAGTAGTTTTAGATACTCTTGATGCAATTAGTTTACGAAACATTACTCAATTTCAAGAATTAAAAGACTGGGTGCTGCTACCTTATTTTGAGGAATTCAGGAAAGCTTACCTTGATTTTTTTAAAGAATATCCTCAATCATTTGTTACAGCGTATTTTCTATCTCAGGATGTAATTGGAATGAATCAAGGAGTTTTCCCCACCGATTCTCTGCAGGCTTACTATAATAGACTTAGAACACCGGTTAAAAATGGTTGGTATGGAAAAAAGATTATTGAGGAGCTTGTAAAGAGAAAAGTTGCAGTACCCGGAATGGAAGCATTTAGTTTTATCCAGGCTGATATAAATGGTCGGGCACTTTCGTTATCCTCTTTTCGGGGAAAATATATTTTACTTGATTTTTGGGGAAGTTGGTGTGTTCCATGTAGGAAAGGGAACCCTCATTTAAAAGAACTTTACTATCACTATAAAGACAAAGGCTTTGACATTATTGGTATTGCGAAAGATGATAGCACAAAAGATGCCTGGATAAAAGCAGTAGAAAAAGACAAGCTTCCGTGGCATCAAATTTTATGTGAAAGTCTTGACATCAAGTATAATGTTACATCCTATCCCACAAAAATATTGATTGACAAGCACGGACTAATAATTGGGCGCTTTGGTGAAGACGAAATAGAACTTGACCAGCAGCTCAATTTAATTTTTGACAACAATCATTAGTTATAGATAGTTAATTGACACGCAACACGACCGCACAACAAGGGTATTGCAGCAAGTGGGGCAGGACGTTCAATAAATATCCCACCCTGCAGCAATACCTGGTCGTTGGGCGCAATTATTCCAGAGTCCATAGAAATGTATAAAATATCAACATTTTTTATTAAAGCACAATTGCCCGGTTTGACAATTGACTATTTGCTCGACTCATATAAAAGTGAGTTGCAACAACAATCAGCGACAAAAGTTACCATCGACTTAGCTTCGATAACTTTTGCCCACGACAACATAATCTCGACTGCGACAAGTTATTCAAATAGGTATTCAAATTTTTCAAATGGTCGTATTGACATTGAGGAAACCGAAGATGAGTTTATCGTGCATCTGGAGGCTAGTTTGACAAATCTTTTTATCAAACCTGGACTTGTTGCAGGTATAGCGACCTTATTTATTTTGTTTTCAAGTGGCTTTGCTCCATTTACACTTTTACTTGGACTTTGCGTATTTGCACTATTTACTATAATCAGCTTTATCTCGACAAGTATTTCGTTTCCTATATATTTTACTAATTTTCGTAACAACATTGAGTACGACATTCAAAATCGGTGATAATAACTGCCCCACTGGCGCAAGTATGCAGCTGTGATTTGTGCAGCGGCGTATTTGTGCCCGCCTCAGGGGTTTTTAATATAAGATCAATCGATACACTATCAATCATTTTTACGATTGGTATAATAATCAATTACATTGAGATATTTTAAAGAACTAAAATATATTACAACTTACGCTAACTATTGACATGTATAAGCTGTTTGACCGGTTATAATCCCGTAACAGAATAATTATACGCCGTTTTTATAACAAGGCCTGTTTCTTACATTAAAAAGATTCCATGCAAGGCCAAGGACGCTAACTCACTCCTTCTCCCGCTGCATCCTTGCGCCAGTTTCCTGATTTTTCAATCCCCATACCTGCGCGGGTTTGGGGGGCAATGTAAAAGATGAAATCGTGATTGACAGCGAAGAAAAGTATTTTTCATCGGGGGGGGAAGGTCAATGTGCCAGATGAAATTGACTCCGCACCCGATGAAATCGTCATAAAAAAAGAGAGAAAGTGTTTTGTACCGGAAACAAAGGTCAATGCATCGGATGAAATCGTGATTTACAAAGAGCGTAAGTATTCTTCCTCCGAAGGAAAGTGTCAACGTTCCAGATGAAATCGTCATAGAAAAAGAGCGAAAGTGTTTTTTCTCCGAAACAAAGGTCAATGTATCGGATGAAATTTTCTGCCAACAAGAAGAAAATACAATTATAAAAGGTTAGATACAGGCACAAAAAAGCCCCGGATTGGGGCTAAATAAGTGACCCGGATTGGATTCAAACCAATGACCTACTGCTTAGAAGGCAGTTGCTCTATTCAACTGAGCTACCGGGCCGAAATATTGTCCTGTCAAACCAATCACCCTCCGCCAAATGGCGGATGCGCTATTCAACCGGGCAACCAGGCCTGTTATACCTGGCTGCATCCCATCAACCAATCAGGGGCGCAAAATAACGAAAAAACAACGAGGCGGGCAAAACTTAACAGCAATTCCTGGCAAAACAAGTGCCCGGAATGTATCTTTATCTCATCATGAAAGCGCCTTTTCCCTACCCGCGAATCATTTACTTCATCATCTTCATTTTTCTTGCCTGGCTGGCCCTTGCTACACGTAGTCACCCCCAATGGTTTCACCCGCTTATAGCAGCATATGGGGGCGATACCATATGGGCAGGTATGTTTTTATTCTTTTTACGTATGATTTTTCTTAAACCGGCATTATGGAAACTGGCGCTCATTTGTTATACGCTGGGTGTTGCCGATGAATGCACACAACTGTACCGTGCGCCATGGGCAAATACCATCCGGCAAACTACCGTGGGCAGGCTACTTTTTGGCGCCGGCTTTTTATGGAGCGATATCCTGTGCTATGCAACCGGCACATTACTGGCTTTTATCATTATCTGGCTGGCAGAACAACAAGAGCAATCAGTAACTGCCCGGAACCATTGAATGGTCAAACTGCGGCATCCCCGCCCGCATGATAGGTTTTTTGTGCAAACATCTCTTTTAAACAGCCTGCCGGCAGCTGCCATAAGGATTAGCACTTACATTAGAATAATGACAAAAAGCTTGTTAAAATAATTACATCATTAAGCCGTTTCAGTTTCAATATAAGGTTTGCCAATAAAAAAAATGGTTTACAATCCTTTTATAATTGCTGATGAAAACAACATTTTCTATTGCTGACTCCTTCCTTTTTGCAAAAAAATACCGGCAAGTTCTTGCGTTTTCCCTATTTCTCTTTATTTCACAAATACTTTTATCGCAAAAACAAAACCTGAAATTCGACCACCTGGATATCAATTCCGGTCTTTCACAAAACAATGTGCTTTGTGTACTGCAGGACAGCCGGGGCTTTATGTGGTTTGGCACCAGGGACGGATTAAACAGGTACGATGGTTATAAGTTTACACTTTACCGTAATGACCTGGCAAATGATCACAGCCTGAGCAATAATTTTATAACAGCCCTGATAGAAGACACAAAAGGGAATATGTGGGTGGCTACCAATGGCGGGGGATTAAATAAATACGACCGTGAAAAAGACCAGTTCTCCCATTATATACATGACAGGAATAACCTCAACAGTATTTCAAGTGATTTGGTTACCTGTGTAACGGAAGACACGCAGGGAAATCTTTGGATTGGAACCAATAATGCGGGCCTGAATCTATTAAATACACACACAAATAAATTTACGCATTATACGGAAAATACCCTGGACCCAAAAAAACTCAATTGCAATTTTATACGCGCCGTCTTTGAAGATTACCAGCATAATATATGGGTAGGCACCTATGGGGGTGGGCTGAACCTGTTTAATCCTGCAACCAATGCGTTTACCAGTTTCCGTCACAATAACAAGGATACTACTTCCATCAGCTACGACAAAGTGTACAGGATCTTTGCAGACAGTAAACAACGTTTATGGATAGGGACAGATGGCGGCGGATTAAATTTGTATAATTATGAAACTAAAAAATTCCGTCGGTTTATACACCAGATAAATAATAGCAACAGCCTTCCGGCCAATTCTGTCTATTCACTCGGAGAGGATGAAGATGGATATTTATGGATTGGTACCGAAAATGGAGGCCTCAGTGTATTTAATCCCGCAACGGAAATATTTAATAATTTTCTCCACGATGATTTTGATAACAGCAGCATCAGCAGCAATTCATTGTATACCTCTTATAAAGATCACAAGGGAAATATGTGGATAGGCACTTTTTCCGGGGGGGTGGATTTATTCAATAAAGACTATAGCAAATTTGCACACTACAAACACAATACTGACCCTGCCAGTTTAAGTAACAATTTCGTGCTATGCATTAAAGAAGATACAAAGAAAAGAATCTGGATTGGAACAGATGGCGGCGGACTTGATTTATTTAACCAGCAAACCAAGAAATTTACACACTATGCCCACCGGCAGGGTGATAAGAACAGCATTTGCGGTAATTATGTGCTGAATGTATGCGAAGACAGCAGGGGCAATATCTGGGTGGGTACCTGGGGTGATGGCTTAACTGTTTTTAACCCTGAAAAAAATACCTTTAAACATTTTAAAAATAATCCTTCAGACAGCAATAGCCTGAATGGCAATAATGCCTGGGCCATATTTGAGGATCACGATAAAAATATATGGGTGGGTACACATGGCAATGGTATTGATTTATACAACCCGGTAACAGAGACATTTACCCATCACGTTCATAATAACCAGGAGCCATCCAGTATCAGCAGTAATATTATCCATATGATTACGGAAGACGCAAAGGGTAATCTCTGGATAGCAACCGATGACGGGGGGCTCAATATGTTTGACAAAAAGAATAATAAATTCTCGGCTTTTATTCATGATGCCAAAAGGAATAGCATCAGCAGCAATAGTGTTTCCACTGTTTACAGAGACAAAAAGGATAATTTATGGATTGGAACCATGGGAGGTCTGAATTATTTTGATACAAAAACACAGCAGTTTACCGTGTATACCACGGCCAATGGTTTGCCAAATGATGCCACTTTCGGTATGCTGGAAGATGAAAAAAATAACTTATGGATCAGCACCAATAAAGGAATAGCTGAATTTAACCTGCAAACCGGAAAATTTAAAAATTATAGCACTGCTGACGGATTGCAGTCTTATGAGTTCAAGGATCATTCATTTTGCAAGGCCAGCAACGGGGCTATGTACTTTGGAGGGGTCAACGGCTTCAACGAATTTTTCCCTGATAAAATAAAAGAAAATAGTTTTGATCCACCTCTTGTACTTACCAATTTCCAGGTATTTAATAAGAACGTGTCAATAGAAGCAGACAGCAGGCAGCCTTCACCACTGAAAAAGTCTATTACAGAAACAAAAGACATTTCACTGCCATATGCAAGCTCTGTCATCTCATTTGAATTTGCTTCGCTGAATTTTACCGTGCCGGAAAAAAAGAAGTATGCTTATATGCTGCAGGGATTTGATAAGACCTGGAATGAAGTAGGCCTGGAGCGTAAGGCAACCTATACCAAATTGGATCCGGGAGAGTATATTTTTAAAGTGAGGGGCTTAACCAATGAAGGAAACTGGTCAAAGAATATAGCTGAACTAAGGCTTACCATTGTTCCGCCTTTTTGGCTTACCTGGTGGTTTAAACTGGCTGTGGTAGCTATCATTATCGGAAGTGCAATTACGTTTTACCGCGTTCGTATCAATCGTGTTAAAGCACAACAGAAAAAACTTGAAAAACAGGTGCGTGAAAGAACCATTCAGCTGGATTCATCTATAGAGGAAGAAAAAAAATCACGTAGGGAGGCTGAAGAAGCCAATAAAGCCAAAAGCGTTTTTCTTGCCACCATGAGTCATGAAATACGTACACCAATGAATGGAATCATTGGCATGTCTTCTTTACTGGCACAAACAACCCTTAGCGGCGAACAGCTTAATTATACAGAAACCATACAGACCTGCGGCGAAAATTTACTGATGGTAATAAATGATATTCTCGACTTCTCAAAAATTGAATCTGGTAAAATGGAACTGGAGGAAAAAGATTTTGATTTGCGCACCTGCGTGGAAGAAGTGCTGGATGTTTTTGCCACCAAAGCCGCGCAGGAAGGATTGGACCTGATTTACCAGATTGATTATAATGTACCCGAACAAATTATTGGCGATGCTACCCGCTTGCGGCAGGTATTAATTAACCTGGTAAGCAATGCAGTTAAATTTACAAACCAGGGAGAAGTCTTTGTAAAAATTCACCAGCTTACGGCAAATGCAGACGGCACAACAGAATTATGTTTTGAAATAAGAGATTCCGGGATAGGCATCCCGCAGGATAAACTGGAAAGACTCTTCAAAGCTTTTTCACAGGTTGATTCTTCCACCACCCGTAAATATGGTGGTACAGGTTTAGGGCTGGTTATTTGCGAAAAACTGGTTGGGTTAATGGGTGGCACCATAAAGGTCTCCAGCACAGCCGGCAAAGGATCTGTTTTTAGTTTTACCATTATTACAAAACCCGGTACAAAAGTATTGCCGACATATGTAAACGGAAGCATGGTTACCCTGGAAGAAAAACGCATCCTGGTAATAGATGATAATTTTACCAACAGAACAATTCTGCGTGTACAACTGGAAAATTGGAAAATGATACCTGTACTCGCCTGCAGCGGCTATGAAGCGCTGACTATTTTATCAGAAAATACAGGCTTCGACCTGGTGCTTACAGATATGCATATGCCTGGTATGGATGGGGTGGAACTAACAAAAACAATAAAAAAATTATATCCTTTACTTCCCATCATGCTCCTGAGTTCACTGGGTAATGAAATTGATAAAAAGGATGCTACGCTTTTTAGTTCTGTATTGACCAAACCGGTTAAGCAAAATACTTTGTGTACCCATATCCTTAATAATTTCCGTACAGAAATAACACCAACAGCAATAAAGAAAAATGAAACTGCTGAATTACCGGAGAACCTCTCAGAAATCCAATTAACCAGCAACTGGCGCTGATTGTATTAACAAAAATGGGCTATGAACCGGAAATAGCAGAAAATGGTAAAGAAGCAGTTGATAAACACCAATTGGATAACTATGATATCATATTAATGGATGTGCAGATGCCTGAAATGGATGGACTGGAAGCTACCAGGAATATACGCAGCGGGCTTTCTGCACAACCTATAATAATTGCCATGACAGCCAATGCCATGCAGGAAGACAGGGAAAATTGTTTGGGTGCAGGTATGGATGATTATATAAGCAAACCTTTTAAACCAAAGGAAATAGCGATGATGCTGGAAAAATGGGCATCGTGAAAGAAAGCTATTAGCTATTAGCCGTTAGCATTACCGGATTGGCGAAACAAAAGGCTAAAAGCTTAAAGCTAACAGCTAATAGCTATTCCCTTCCTATATTTGTTTCATGGATGTAAAAATTGAAGACGGCTGGAAGGAAATATTGAAGCAGGAATTCACCCGGCCTTATTTTCTGCAGATAGTTACTTTTTTACGTACAGAAAAAATGGCGGGCAAAACAATCTATCCGCCGGGCTCCCTTATTTTTAATGCATTTAATACCACGCCTTTTGATAAAGTTAAGGTAGTGCTGCTGGGCCAGGATCCCTATCACGGTAAAGGACAAGCGCATGGATTATCCTTCTCTGTGCAAAATGGCGTACCGCCCCCACCCTCACTGGTAAATATTTTTAAAGAACTGCATAGTGATACGGGTGTACCCATTCCTAATCATGGTAACCTTACCCACTGGGCACAACAGGGCGTACTCTTGTTAAACGCGTCACTTACCGTACGCGCCAATGAACCCATGAGCCACGCAAAATGCGGCTGGGCAGAATTTACAGATGCAGTTATAAAAAAAATATCCGGCCAGAAAGAACAGGTGGTATTTTTATTATGGGGAAAATTTGCACAGGAAAAACAGGTACTCATAGACGAAACAAAACATTGCATTTTAAAAGCAGCGCATCCTTCTCCTTTTTCAGCCAATAATGGTTTTTTTGGATGCCATCATTTTTCCAAGACCAATGAATACCTGGTGAGCAATGGTATAGATCCCATTGACTGGAAACTGTAAAATGTCTGATGTCTGATGTGGTCATGTCTGATTTGCCAGGTCCGGTGTCTGGCGTCGCAATCAAATCCCGAAATCTCACAATCACAAAATCAGCAATTTGAAAGGGAAGTAAATGAAATCAGACATGACCACATCAGACATCAGCCATTCTTTTTCAATACATTTGATCCATGAAGAATATTTTCGGGCGGATATGGGCAACCTGGGGACTTATCTGGTTTATTGTAACCATGCTTTTTTTTATGATCCCCTTTATCATCATTTATTACCAGCCTGAACCAAAACGCACCCGCAATTTTATTTTTGTATCACGTATATGGATGGGT
>Ga0193753_10004245_pt1 | contig 10286 bp, 9 predicted proteins | sample H1c2metaG_FD_144925 | JGI IMG/M metagenome (GOLD analysis project Ga0193753, IMG submission 144925) | Soil microbial communities from a riparian zone of the East river system, Colorado, United States - H1c2 | ecosystem: Environmental > Terrestrial > Soil > Riparian zone | place: USA: East River... | reverse complement strand
TGCAAAAATCCCTGACGTGAAATAACCTGCCCTTTTTGTAAACGGATGATACCATTTTCATAATCGGTTGGATTGCCCATGCCATAGATACAGCTCACGCTTGCAACGATGATGATGTCTCGCCTTCCGCTTAATAGTTGTGCGGTTGCCTGCAGCCGCAGCTTATCCAACTCATCATTGATGCTAAGATCCTTTTCGATATAGGTATTGCTGACCGGCATGTAAGCTTCCGGCTGGTAATAATCATAATAAGAAACAAAATAGCCGACTGCATTATCAGGAAAGAACTGTTTGAACTCCCCGTACAATTGTGCCACCAAAGTTTTATTATGCGTGATCACCAACGTGGGCTGTTGCACGTTTTGTATCACATTGGCCATCGTGTAGGTCTTGCCGCTTCCGGTAACACCCAATAATGTCTGAAACCTTTCTCCATTAAGAAGCCCTTCGGTCAGTTGACTGATGGCGCCCGGCTGATCGCCGGCAGGAGAATATGGAGCTTGTAACCTGAAAGGCACGATAGTGAATTGTGGCTTTTGTGGACTGCAAATTTACCAAGAATTATTTATGCAATGGCTGTCATTTGAACATGGGCGGATGCTGCTCATCAAAATTGGTCGCATCCTGGAAAGCCTTTGCTGCAGCCAGTATCGTGGCTTCATCATATAATTTTCCAATAAGACTGATGCTTGTAGGCAAATTATTTTTATTAAAGCCAGTTGGGAAGCAGACAACCGGGTGGCCCGTAAGATTAGTGATGCGGATTTGATTTCCGCCAAAATTGGGACAAATGAAAAAATCATATTGGCTCATCACCTCATTTACTTTTTGCATCAACAGGTAACGGTGACGATAGGCATTGATGTATTCCACCGCAGGAATAAAACGTGCCGTGCGAAACTGGTTGGGCCAATCTCCCTTGTCTTGTGCAGTCAGCATATCGTCCATGTCGGAGCGGGTAAAATCATCAAACTGTGCGGCGCATTCTGCAGCGATAATAATTCCCATAATATTGAAATTATAAACGCCGGAATCCGGAAAATCAACGGGTATCAATGTTGCCCCAAGTTTTCGATACACGTCCAATACCTTCAGTTCATTGCCCAATGTATCACCTGCGCCGAAATATTGTTTGGCATAGGCGATCTTCAATTTGGAAAGATCGGCCTTGCCCGTATAGTTAAATGGCATGTCAACCGACGCCTGGTCTTTTCCATCTGCGCCATGCAAATAATTAAAAACAACGGCAGCATCTTCCGCGCTTCTGCAGAGCGGCCCGGTTTTATCAAGACTGTAACTCAAGGCCATTGCCCCAGTACGACTGATGCTGCCAAATGTAGGCCGGAGGCCGGTTGCGCCACACCTGGTAGCGGGTCCGATGATGGAGCCTAGCGTTTCTGTGCCGAGCGCAAACGGAACCAAGCCAGCAACTGTAGCCGCCGTTGACCCTGCTGATGAACCACCGGAACTGCGTTTTAAATTCCAAGGGTTCTTTGTTGTTCCCCCATACCATACAGGGCCCATTGCAAGGGAACCAAGTGTGAACTTGGCAACCAGCACGGCACCGGCATCTTTTAGTTTTGTGAACACATAGGCATCTTCGTCGATCCTTTGATCTTTATATGGAGCTGCACCCCATGTTGTCTTGGTTCCCTTTACCGCAAACAGATCTTTCAATCCATAAGGAATGCCGTGCAAGGGGCCACGATATTTTCCCGAGGCGATCTCTTTATCTGCCTGGGTTGCTTCTGCCATCGCAATATCTTCTGTTCGATCAATGAAGAATTTTGTCAGTTCTACCGAACTGATCTTTTTATTTTTGATAAGCGATGCCAGCTGAAGAATGGAATAAAAAGCAAGCTCATTTTTATTTGCCGGCACAGAAATGTTGGAAGGGATATTCCATTTTACCGGCACTTGTTTCGTATTGAATTTCATTCCGGGCAATTGGGGCGTTTGCCATGTACTTAATGGTACGCTATTGTCTAATTTATACTGCCTCATTTTATCGTACTCTTTCATGTTGTCCCTTACATTTTCAAACAAAGAATCTCTCTCAGCTTGTTTGAATTGCAGTCCCATTACCCTTTCCGCCGCAGGAATATCTTTTACGGTGAGTGTGTCTTGGGCGAATGCTGAAAAGCTACTGGATAGGAGTATTGATAGAAGGATCGATCTCATATGAAAGAGTTTAGTTTGCGAAAGCTACTAAATAAAAGAAAGGGTCGATAATGTATTCCTGCCGGTGGGAGCGTCGGTCAATAGGAGGATCCGCAGATTCCCACGAATTTTTCCGGATCTGAGCTAATCTGTAAAACCAATCCGGATAAACTGTGGTAAAACCATTCAGCGAAGCTGAATCCCCCTAGATCACCCCCTCGATATTAATTTACATTTAACGTTGCCATCCCGCTTATTTGGCGTACATTTGCGCCTCGAAAAATGAGGTTGAAAGGGTAATAGGTCGAAAAGTTAACACATGTAACTTGCTTCTTATCAGCTAATCAACTTTTCAAATACACAACAATGAACATACGCAACATCGCCATTATCGCTCACGTTGACCACGGAAAAACCACCCTCGTTGACAAGATCCTGCATAGTACCAATATCTTCCGCGATAACCAGGAAACCGGAGAACTGATCATGGACAACAACGACCTCGAAAGAGAACGTGGTATCACCATTTTTAGTAAGAACGTTTCGGTAACCTATAAGGACGTAAAAATAAATGTCATCGATACTCCGGGTCACTCGGATTTTGGAGGTGAGGTGGAAAGGGTTTTGAAAATGGCCGATGGGGTATTATTATTGGTTGATGCCTTTGAAGGCCCGATGCCTCAAACACGTTTCGTGTTGCAAAAAGCATTGAAATTAGGATTACACCCGATCGTTGTGATTAATAAAGTAGATAAAGCGAATTGCCGTCCGGATGAAGTACATGATGCGGTATTTGAATTATTCTTCAACCTCGATGCGACAGAAGAGCAATTGGATTTTCCAACAATTTACGGTAGCAGCAAGCAAGGCTGGATGAATACTTCGCTGGAGCAAACGGATAATATCTTCCCTTTGCTGGATGCGATATTGGAGCACGTGCCCGAACCAAAAGTAAATGAAGGCACTACGCAAATGCAGATCACTTCGCTCGATTATTCTTCATTCCTTGGAAGGATCGCGGTAGGAAAAGTTGCACGTGGTACAGTGAGAGAAGGACAGAACATAGCGTTGGTGCAAGCTGACGGCGGGATAAAAAAATTAAAGATCAAAGAACTCTATACGTTTGAAGCGCTTGGTAAAAAGAAGGCGACTGAAGTTAGTGCGGGTGATATCTGCGCATTGGTAGGATTGGACGAATTCAATATCGGCGATACGGTTTGCGATATTGAATTTCCGGAAGCATTGCCACTGATAAGTGTAGATGAGCCGACGATGAGCATGCTGTTCAGTATCAACAACTCTCCATTCTTTGGTAAAGATGGAAAATTCGTTACCTCACGTCACTTGCGTGACAGGTTGATGAAAGAAACTGAAAAGAATCTGGCATTAAGAGTAGAAGATACTGACGGAGCGGATAGCTTCCAGGTATTTGGACGTGGCATCCTTCACTTAGGTATTCTTATCGAAACCATGCGCAGGGAAGGCTATGAATTAACAGTGGGCCAACCAACTGTTATTATAAAAGAAATTGACGGCAAAAAAAATGAGCCATTTGAAAACCTGGTTGTAGATGTACCGCAAGAATTCAGCGGAAGAGTTATTGACCTTGTTACGCAACGCAAGGGTGAAATGCTGGTGATGGAAAGCAAGGGCGAAATGCAGCATTTGGAATTTGATATTCCTTCACGTGGATTGATCGGTTTGCGTAGCAATATGCTCACCAATACACAGGGAGAAGCAGTGATGGCACATCGTTTCACTGATTACCGGCCCTGGAAGGGCCCAATACCCGGACGTAACAACGGCGTATTGCTTTCGAAGAATACAGAGAAGACAACAGGTTATTCAATTGATAAATTACAGGACAGGGGAACATTCTTTGTTGACCCGGGAGAAGAAGTATATGCAGGACAAGTGATCGCTGAGCACATCAAGCCAGGAGATCTTGTGGTAAATGCAACTGAACCTAAGAAGCTGACCAACCACCGTGCAAGCGGAAGTGATGACGCAAGTCGTATTGCTCCCAAGACATTGATGACTTTGGAAGAATGCATGGAATACATTCAACAAGACGAATGTATCGAAGTGACGCCGAAAAATATCCGCATGCGTAAAGTGATACTGAATGAAGACGACAGGAAGAAGGTGCAGAAATCAATGACTGCAGAAGCGATTTAAAATTTTCTTTTCAAAATATTAATCCCTCGTTCTTTAACGGGGGATTTTTTTATGACCCCGACAGCGGTCTTGAAAAACAGTACGATTGTATCCGCCGACAGGGTTTTCAACCGCTGTCGGGGATTAAATAGTATTTTTAATTTGAAATGGACAAAAAATAAAAGTCAAATGGAGTCAACAATACCATGTAAGGTTTGCGGAAACACCAGCAACAATCATCTGCATCAAATAAAAGAAATGCAGCTTGGTTTGCGGGAGATGTTTACTTACATGGAATGCGCTAATTGCGGATGCATGCAGATATTAGACATTCCTGCCGATCTCGGAAAATATTATCCTAACGAAGGTTATTATTCCTTCAATCGCGGATTGGACGTGCGGGAGAAACCGGATACGTTGCGGAAGTTGCAGGGCTCTTATCTTATTTATGGAAAAGATAAATTACTGGGGGGGCTTTTATCCATCGGGTACAAAGCGCCGAACTATTTTTCATGGATGAAAGAAGCTGGCGTGCAGTACGATGATGCGATACTGGATGTGGGTACAGGCAATGGAAGTCTATTGTCGAGCCTTTTCCGGATCGGCTTCACTAACCTCACCGGCATCGACCCTTTTATCGACAAGGACCAGCAATACGGTTCGATAAATATTTACAGGAAGAGCATTTTTGAAATGGAAGGGCAGTTTGATCATATCATGCTGCATCATGCCTTCGAACATATGGACGAACCGCTGAAGGTTTTGCAGCAATTGTACAAACTGCTCAAAAAGGGGAAATATCTTTTGATCAGGACGCCGGTGATGGGCATGTATAGCTGGCAAAAATATGGCGTGAATTGGATGGATCTTGATGCGCCCCGACATATCATCATTCATTCCCTGAAAAGCATGCAACTGCTGGTAATCCAGGCTGGCTTTGAATTGCGTAAGACCGTATTTGATGGAAATTATATGAGCCTGATCGGCAGCCATCAATATGCAAAGGATATTGCTCAGCCCGATCCAAACTCTTATATGGTGAATAAAGAAGCCTCGGGCTATACCAAAAAAGATATTGCCGCATTTAAAGCTGTTAATGAAAAGAATGATAAAGAAGGAAGATCAGACCAGGCAGCATTCTATCTTTACAAACCCTGATTCTAGCCCGGAGTCTTTATTCCGGAGTCGATAGGTGAAGTAAAATAAAACTGTAACCTTTAGCTTACGCTGGCTCCCGACTAAGGACTACGGACTACCGACTAATCTTAGCGAAACATTTCTTCATAAAGATCTTCGACCAGCGAGGTTGCTTAAGTATTATAGTAGGAATTTTCTTTTGACATTTTATTATCTCATCGATCTTATCTGGCATCACTCCGGTGTACCCCAAGGCTCGCACGTCAGCATCATTTTTTATCTTGAATCTTTTCAGCATGTTCCATACGAGGTGAAAAACATAGATATTTTTTAAATCGAGATCACTGTCATACTTAGTCAACATGGTAAAATACTCCGGGATCTCTACCATTTTATTCTTGTAGTACTTGGATGATTCCTGTCCTGTCCCCTTTCCAATATTCACCAGCGTTTCAGCAATATAGTGGTAGCCGTTGTGTTTGTTAAGATATCGCACATAATAATCAATATCCAATACCCAATTGAATTGCCGGTCATATTCAAGGCTGTCATCTCTTTTGTGCATCACTACGCTTGGATGCCCGACAAGGTTTAGATAAAAAAGGCTGAATATAGAATCCTCCAGCATCTGTTTTCTTTCATCGTCAAGCCTTTCTGGTACTATCTTGCCGGTCTCTAGATATACCTGGTTGTTGGCGCAAAAAATAAAATCCTTACCAGAGTTCATCGCCGCATCTGCAAATCGTTGAAGTGCATCAGCTGATGCAAACCAATCGTCATCATGGGTCACTTTTATCCATGGAGCATTGCTGCGCTTCATTACCCTGTTGCAGTTTTCGGTTGCAGAAATTGCGGGTTCATTTTTTTCGTAAGAGATGTCCAATATTCCCACAAAGGAATTTACGAGGTCCTTTACCGAATCATCCGGACTATTGTCGTTGATTAACACTTCAAAATCCCTGAAGCTTTGTATTTGAATAGAGTCCAGCAGCTTTTTCAAAAGCTCGGGCCTTTTGTAGGTAGGAATGCATATGGAGATAAAAGGGCTACTCAAATCCGCTATTTTTGTAAGGTAAAAATAACTGATTTGAATATCTCCCCCGAAATATCTGCGTTCCTGCAAAAATATTTCGATAAAATATTTGTGATAACGCTTCCCCGTTTTGCTGAAAGGCAACAACGAATGGACGAACACCTCAAAGGTTTACCTTTCGAATATTTCTATGGTGCGGATAAACTGGAGCTGAACTACGATGAAGCTAAAACAAATGGTACTTACGATGAAACCCGTGCCAAACGCCTGCAGCGACAGGGCAAGCCGCTCAATCTTGGAGAGATAGCCTGTTCCCTTTCGCACCGGAATATTTATGCTGCAATGATCAAAGAAGGCTGGCAAAGGATATTGATACTGGAGGATGATGCGCTGCCTTTGTATCAACAGCTTGAATTATTGCGGGAAACCATCAATGAATTGCCGGCAAATTGGGAACTGGTCTACCTTGGCTACCTCAAACACGAAAAGATCACTTTCGGACTGAAGGCAAAACAATTCTTTTACAAAATACTCAGTAGGCTGGGATTGATGGCCTGGGATCGCAAGATGGTAAACAATCTATTACCCAAACCGTATAGTGCTCATTTAAAAAGGGCGGGTTTTCACGATTGCACGCATGCATATGCTATCACGTATTCGGCTGCAGAAAAATTATTGGCTGCGCAAATACCAGTAGTGTACAGGGCTGATGATCTTTTATCTTCAACAATTATGAAAGGAGAACTAAATGCTTTTGTAACTGAACCGAAATTTTTTGACCAGGAGATATTTCACAACACATCACTGGTGTCAGATATAAGGAACTGATGATTGATAATGCAAAATTGATATTGGTTCATTTCGTAGTGCTCTGCGAAATAGATTGAAGTGATTGTTCTTGAAACATTATCCATTATCAACTATCCATTTATCAATTCAACCTAATTCTCCATTTTTTCAATTCTCTTCTTCAACGTTTCCGCTAGTTTAGAAGAGATCTTCGTTAACTCGTCAACCATAGAATTGGCCCCCACCTTATCTTTTAGCTCGATATAACAAAGGCCTGCATAAAACATAGGCATCTCATGGTGTGATACTGCAATATTTTTTTTGAACTGTTCGACTCCTTCCGCGTACTTACCCGACATGTGATAGGAATGGCCCAATTCCCCATAAGCCGCTCTGTAATTGCCGTCAATATCAAGCGCTTTCACGGCGTAGGGTATTGCCTTGTCATAATGTTGCAGGGTATTGTAACACCAGGCTGCAAAGACGAATATCTCTTTATTGGTGCTATCGATCGCTATGATCTTTAAATAACATGCAAGCGCATCATTCGTATTGTGTTCAACATTTTTATAGATCGTTGCAAGGTTGTTAAGGGCCCGCACATTTTTGGGATTGATAGCCAACGCCTTTTTGTAAAACTTCATGGCTGTATCATAGCTGTTAAACTTTGTATTGATATCACCCATCATCACGTAAGCGGAGTCGTAGTCTTTGTAGAGCTTTACGGCCTTAAAAAACGAAACCATCGCCTCCTGATATTTTTCTTTCGCCGCGAACGCGACACCCTGGTGGTAAACTGCTTCAGCATTTTTAGAAGGCTGCGCCTTTGCCGAATTAAAACACAAAAAAGCCATTGCTATGATAAAAACCCGTTTAGACATTTGCCGGTAATTTTTTAGGCAAAGTAAAGGCATAACGCTCTTTTACGATGTTTTCTAACCGTTAAAATGCACAAACAAATCGGGCTAAACTGTAATACTGCCTTAACTTTGCCCTTCATGAAACGGATCCTGGCCATATTATTGATCATTTTTTGTATGGGAGTTAATGCCCCTACTGTAACTGCACAGTGCTCGGTGTGCACGAAATCGGTGCAGCAACTCGGGGAGAAGCCTGCCAAATCGCTGAACAGCGGGATACTTTACCTGATGCTAACGCCTTTCCTTATTGTGGGGGTTATCGGCTATCGCTGGTGGAGGGGTAATAAGAGATTTGAGGAAGAAGAAGGAAAGGCAATAGGCAATGAGCAATAGGCAATAGATCTCACAAACAGAATGCTTATGCAAATGAAACAATACCTACTCGACACTTTCAACTTCAATGACAAGGCCAACAAGCAGATGCTGGAAAAAATAAAGCAGATGCCTGATCAAAAAGAGGCTATCAAATTTTTCAGCCACCTTATCAATTGCCAATATAAATGGATGGCGCGGATAATTCAGGATCCAAAAGCACAAGAGATGGATTGGTGGGAACCCGTGTATGACCTGGCTGAGCTTGAGGCGCAATGGAATAAAAGCTTGTCTCCCTGGATCGGGTATATCAATGCCAGAACCGATGAAGAGCTTTCAACAGAAGTAACCTTCATTGGTTTCGACGGTGGCCTATATGCCGCAACCCCGCAGGATATTGCGCTTCAATTGAACTATCATTCTATTCACCATCGGGCGCAGGTGCAAACCATTATCCGTCAACAGGGACTGACCCCTGACTTCGTTGATTATATCGGCACCAAATACAGGAAACTGAGTTAGCAGGATGGTTAAATTATTGCAAACGGTCAATATTTTAACAGCGATAAGCCTTAGTTTTGCCACCTTATTTATTACTTAAAAAATTCCCTTATGCGATCGCTCAAACCAGTGTTTTTCGTTTTGTTGCTGCTGCTGAATGTAGCCGCATTTTCACAAGCAAAATATGAATGGAAGGAAGCTACCTCAGGCGGTTACACTTATAAATATGTGACCAACGATCCTGACAAGGCAAGATTTTACACCTTGAAGAATGGGCTTACGGTTATTTTAAGTCCAACCAATAAGGATCCCAGGATCCAATGCTATATCGCCACCAAGGCGGGTAGCAAGACAGATCCTGCCAGCCATACCGGCCTTGCGCATTATCTGGAGCATATGTTGTTCAAAGGAACTGATAAATACGGTGCACTGGATTGGACAAAAGAAAAACCCGAACTCGACAAGATCGATGCATTGTATGAAGAGTACAATCACACCACTGATCCTGAGTTGAGAAAAGCGATCTATCACCGCATCGATTCTGTTTCCGGCGTTGCCGCAAAATTTGCGATCGCGAATGAATACGATAAGATGATGTCGTCGATGGGCGCACAGGGCACCAATGCCTTTACTTCATTTGAACAAACAGTATATACTGATGACGTGCCTTCCAATGCGGCCGATAAATATTTGAAAGTACAAGGGGAGCGTTTCCGCAATCCGCAATTCAGGATATTCCATACCGAGTTGGAAGCTGTGTACGAAGAAAAGAACCGCGGCCTTGACAACGACGCCAGGAAAGTACAGGAAAAATTATTTGCTGAGCTGTTCAAGAATCATAATTACGGAAGGCAAACGACCATCGGTACTATCGAGCATTTGAAAAACCCTTCACTCGAAGAGATCAGGAAATATTTTCACACGTATTATGTTCCCAACAATATGGGCGTGATCATGAGCGGTGATTTTGATCCGGATGCAATGATCAAAAAGATCGATGCTACCTTTTCTTACATGAAAAATACGCCTGTTCCTAAATATACTTTCGAGCCTGAGCAACCTATCACGGCGCCGATCACTGCAGAAGTGGTTGGTCCGGATGCAGAGACCGTTACCATCGGTTTTCGCCTGCCGGGTGTAAGGTCAAAAGATGTATTACTTGCTGATCTTGTTGGACAAATTTTGACCAATGGAAAGGCAGGTTTGATGGACCTGAACCTGGTTAAAAAACAAAAACTCCTCCGTGCATCTGCATCTGCAAATACGCTGATCGACTA
>Ga0193753_10004244_pt1 | contig 10286 bp, 10 predicted proteins | sample H1c2metaG_FD_144925 | JGI IMG/M metagenome (GOLD analysis project Ga0193753, IMG submission 144925) | Soil microbial communities from a riparian zone of the East river system, Colorado, United States - H1c2 | ecosystem: Environmental > Terrestrial > Soil > Riparian zone | place: USA: East... | reverse complement strand
GCCATGGCAAAAGCGTTTGTAGACAAGGGCTACCAGCTTACCAGCGGCGGAACGGATAATCATTTAATGCTGATTGACCTGCGCAATAAAAACATCAGCGGCAAAAAAGCGGAACAGGCACTGGTAAAAGCAGACATCACAGTTAATAAAAACATGGTTCCTTTTGATGATAAAAGTGCTTTTGTAACATCGGGCATACGTTTAGGCACACCTGCAATTACCACGCGTGGTATGAAAGAAGAACACATGCAGTTTGTTGTAAATGTTATAGACAATGTACTGATGAATGCCGATGATGAAAATGTTATTACCACGGTCCGCATGCAGGTAAATGAATTTATGGAGCAGTTTGAGCTGTACCCTGAATTAGGTTAATATATTACCGGTATTTTTTTCTTTCAGAAGAATTGAACCCAGCTTCATGAATTTGCACCGGCGCGAATAAACTTTTCAAAGATTAGTTTTAGATCCGGCATTACACCAATTTTATCCGATAAAGGATCATTTGAATTTGTTCCTGTTTCGGGATCACTTAATATGCTCCTCAACTGCCTGGAAGTAAAATGCCTTTTTTCGGCATTCCACAACATCGACTGCACGGCTATTGCAGCCCCCGCCACAATAGCAGCCGCACCAGAAGTACCACCAAACCTGGAAGTATATAAAGTTGGTCCTCCTGTTCCATTATTTCCGGCTGTGGTAATGTTTTCACCCCAGGCATAACAATCTATCCTGGTACCATAATTTGATGAAAGGCTGCTTGATTCATCTACAAGACGCTCATGCGGAACGCCAGAGGTTGCGGACCCAATCATCACCGCACCAGAATCCCTGAATGCAGGATCACCTGTAAGTGCTATATTTCCTCTTCTAAGAATAAACGCCTTGGGCTCACGGCTTTTAATGGAGAATTTATGACTGTCCAGATCAATATTTCCATTTCCTGCAGATTCTATTATAGTAATTCCATTTGCGGAGCCCAAACTAATAGCTTCAAAGACGGCGGGATCTGTTTCTACGGGTAATACAAGCAGATTTAATTGTACTATTCGTTGTTTTTGCAATTCTATCAGTAAAATATCCCCCGGATTAAGCTTATCAATGGCGTCAAGAATCGCATCCGCATCATTGGCTGTCCGATGAACCGAATCCCTCCAGTTTGATATTACATTAGTCTTTACACAGGGTGTAATGCCAACGCCACCGATAGCATTATCCTGCGATAATATTACTCCGAGTACCGCAGTTCCATGACCTTTATACTGTTTGTTTACACCCGATAACAAACTAATTTCTGATGGAGAACCAATAGCCGGAAAATCTTCATGATTTAAAAACCATCCCTGTTCAATATCAATAAGCTGCAGCGGTTCTTTGTCATCTCTGCTGGTTTTTGTCCAGGCAAATATTGCATCAATACCAACTGGCGAAGGGTCAAGGTAATTTTGCATCAAATACTTTGGATTTCCAGGCGCGTTATTTACACATGACGGAACGCTTTCTCCCTCTTCATACACCATTTCAATGGTATTTATTTTGGCCAAATCCGCCATTAACTTTACGGTATCTGTTCCGTGAGGGCCATCAACCCAATAGAAATTTAGCAGATTGGCCGGTTTATAGTTGGGGTCCTGGCTTTTTCCTTTCAACACCAGTTCATTTATTCTCTGGTAAGGAACGGTGCTAAACAATTTGCCCAGGGTTATGCCGGGGAATTTATTTGTAAGCTGATTCCATGCAGGAATCAATTTATCGATGATAAATTGTTCCTGTCCGTCATTCGGAATAATAACAGTATCAACAAATTTGATAATGATCCTGACAGGGTTATTTTTGTTTTTTTTGCCCTTGGCCATAATATTTGTTTTAGTATAACTGTTTAAGAATTGAAAGCAGTACTATTTTTACGGCATCGCCTTTTGTATTATGCAGCTGGGTGAAACTGATGCTTTTTCCATAACCAAAACCATGAGCCGGTAATGCCTAAGGCTGACAGTATTAGTAAGGCAACCCATTTCCCGTAATTTGGTTTATTGAAAACTATGGTATTGGTCTTTCCCGCAAGTATGGCTGAACTCCAATAAAAAGGCAACCTGCCTTCCTTAGATGAATTCTTTATAAATGCCAGTTTTGCTTTTTGAAGGGCCACATCAGTTGGTTCTCCTTCAGACAAGTATTTATAAAAAAGTTCATTGATTTGATAGGTAGAAACATCGTCTACCGACCATAGATTGGTAACGGCCGATGGTATGCCAATTGCGGCAAACCCCCTGTTAAAGCTAAAGACCCCTTCCCCTTTAAACAATTTTCCGGAGCCCGTCTCGCAAGCCGATAATACAATCAGCCTGGTTAAGGGCTTCATTTCAGTGGCAAGCTCGGATAAATACAATAATGAATCCCGGAAATAAATAACGGGTTCACCGTTTTCACTGCTGTCAGATGCATGCGTGTAGAATTGTATAATGCTGTACTTCGAATACTTCTGCAGGAAATTGGACTTTGTTGCATCGGCACCGATAAGATTTTCTGTTTCCCCGAAATAATCTTTAAGTTGATACAACGACTGATCGCTTCCGGGTAGTGCTGCCAGTTTTAATGCAGCTGCAAATTGTACCGGCGCGATGCCTAAAAAACCAGCCGCGTTTTTAATTCCCTTATCATTCTCAAATTCATTCATCAGGTAACGGGCAGAATACGTATAGCTGACTGCATGGTCTTGCAGGAAATAGGTGAGCGGAGATAGTTTTAAAACCAGCGCTTCAAAAGGAAAATAGGCACCATCCGGACAAATGACAATTCTGCCTGCTGGTATTGGCTTATTCTTAAAAAGAAGCTGGCACAACAGGTTTGATGTGGCAAAAAATAAATCCGATTGCCTGTTCAGCTGGTCTGGATCGGAGACTAAAGCTGTATAAGTGGCAACCAGGCTGTCGTATTTAGTTTTGTCTATACCATACAAATCGGTGCTGTTTTTAGCAATGACCATGCAAAAAACGGTGCTGTCGCCGCTAAACAATTCTATAAATGCATCATGATTGTTCAGGATATTCTGATGTACATCTTCCAATGTTATTTTGCCTGTATCAAGATAAGCCTGGTAATACAAAGGATTCGTGCTTTTAATATTGCTTATTAACCGATCCAGTTCCTGGTTTTGCGCAAACAGCTCATTCTTTATCTTACCATACGCAGCCGATGAAACATCCAGGTTTTTAATTTCTCTTTCGCGTTGGTATATATTTTTCTTTAATTGTACTTGCTTTAAAATATCTTCTTCATTCAGCCACCTGCTTTCATTCAGCTTATCAAACAGCATGACAGCCTTGCTTTTTTCAAAGAAATAAAAGGCTGCGTTTGTATTGCGGCTCTGGTAACAAATACGAATGGCATTTTCGTATAAACGCCGCGAATCCATTCTCCAGATAAGTTTGGACTGAAGATCATTTTGTTCTGCTTTCACCCTGTCCAGTAAAAGATCCGCTGTTTTATAGATACGTATGGCTTCATTAACAAGGCGGGGCTCTCCTTTTTCAGTATATTCCTTAGCGTAAGCATCTGCTTTATCTATTACAAGCCCAGTGAGGTAATTAATCTTTTTCTTCAGCATCCCATCGAATGGGCTGTTTAGTATTTTTGTCTCGTTTGTACCCTGCTTCATCTGGTTAAACGCAAGCTGGTAGTAATAATGGGCGGAATCGTACATGCTTTTTTGTACAAATACATTCGCTATATTATCCAGAATATTCAGCGACTCCATTGAATCCAGCTTTACCTGACTGACATCTTTATTTACACAATTAATAGCTGCACGGTAAGTAGACAGGGCCTTGTCCCAATCGCGATAATATTTAAAATACAAAGAATAGCCAAGGCTGCTTAAAGCCATTTTTGATCCCAGTACAAACTGAAATTTGTTGTGGTAGTAAATTGCGTTATTAAAATATAACAACGCCTTATCATAGTTTCGTTTACTTACCTGTACATCCGCCAATTGCCCGTATAATGAACCTAAAAAATGCTCCGTTTTCAATTTCCTGTATGCAGAAATTTTCCTGACAAGCAACGCCTCTGCCGAATCAAAATTTTCCAGTTTCAGCAAAACATTTATTTTCCATACGAAGCAATCAGAAATATAACTCATTCCCTCATTATATTCCTTTGTGCCTTTTCTTCCATAATCTTCAGCAAGTTTTTCGCACTTTTCCGCATAGCTGAAACACCTGTGGAAATCGCCTATATCAAAAAAATATTCAACTCTTTGGTATAAAGCATTCAGGCAAAAAATATCTACTGCATTTAATCTCATCGCTATCGCCACACAACTATCCAGCGCCTTCATTTTACCTGAGATGCTGTTCAGGGATCCATAAAAAACAGATAAATAATAATAAGTGCTGATAAGATGCCGGGCATTAACAGCAATACCGGATTTTGCGGAAGTAATTATTTCGATTGACCTTTCCGTAAAAGCAATTGCTTTTAAGTAATCTCCGAGTTTATAGTTCATTGCGCCTATCCTGAATAACAGGAATGCACCAGCAGAATCGGCATTGTATGCACATTTTGATAAAACTGCTTCATAACGCTGTAATTCCAATAACTGATCAATGGTAGAAACAGCTGCTCCCTGGTCTTTTAAAAAAACAAGTCTTTTCCATAAAGAATCACTGGTGACGCATTGTGCTGAGACTGCATGTACAGCAATTGAACAACAGCATAACATTATAAAACACCTGTTTACCATGCGTAGTAAATATTCATGTCTAAAATTCATGGGGCAGGTTAACCGGGTGTGCAGGTATCTAAATAGTGGGTACTGTATTGCTGTTTATATAGGTGCATCCGTAGTTTATAAAGCCGGCGGTGAGGGTGGCGGAGGTTGCGGTGTTGTTGTTGTAGGGCCCGGCGGACCATTTTTTCGAAAGATAAATACCTTTACATGATAGATTAATGGGTTACCGGCATCCTTTTCCCAGGTCACTCTGATGGAAAATTGTTTTCCATTTCTTTTTTTCAGCAGAAATTCAATTATTGATTTTCTGAACAAACGCTTTTTTTGACTTAATTCCGTAGTTGAAGGTTTTTGGTTGAAAGTGCATACATATTCCTGCCAGATCTTTATTTTAATGCCTTGTTGTGGAGGGCCCGGAGCCGGTCTGGTAGCTTTCTTTACTTTAGACTTCATTATCGTCTTCATAAATTTCGTTTTAGGTTAATAAAGGAGGTTACATTTTTTTTAACCATTGTGCAGCCGTCTCGCTCCCTTCCAAATCTTTTTCAACCACTTCCCTGAGCAGGTTTTCGGCAGTTTTCTTATCAGCAGGATGGTTACGTTTTAAAAGGGTAATGGCCTGGTAAAAAAGGCCGGGATTTGAATAATAACCGGGTTTAGCGGCTATTTGTCTGAAATATGCCAATGCTTTGTCGTAATGCTCCAGGCGGAGGGAAACAATGCCTGCATTTTTCTTTGCTATAAAATCTGCGCTGTCTGACTGCATAATCTCCTCAAACTGCTGCAGGGCTTCCGGAAATTTGTGCTCATTGTACAGCTGCAATCCTTTTTTCATTTCATCTTCCCGGTTACTCATGGTTACCGGAAGGGTTTGAAAATGCTGCTGTATATACTGATCAGCCATTTTTGCCGGCGCTGTTTTGGTAAACATCAATGCCAGGAAGACGATAACACCAATAACTGCGGCAGCCGCCATATATGGCCAGAATTTTTTTACCAGGGAGGTTTGTGCCGGCAAACCGGGCTTTTTATACAATTCCCTGAACCTTTGTTTCTTGTCTGCCGCAGCCTGTTCTTGCATTTCCTGCATGACACTGCAGTAAAAAGCAATATTTTCAGCAAAAGCCGGATCCTCCTGGATCTTTTGATCAAAACGCTTCATCTCCTCAGGCGGAAGCATCCCTTTAAAATAATTGTCTATATAATTATAATCATCCATTGTGCAGCGGGTTTTTATACAGCTGCCGTAATTTTTCCAGGCAACGCAGCCGGCTTGTTTTTACTACGTCTGCAGACTTATATTCCAGTTGTGCTGATAGTTCTTTATCGCTGTAACCATCAGCCGATAGCAGTAACAGTTCCCTGCATTTGGCGCCCAGTTCATTCAGCCTTTTTTTTAATAAATCAATGTCTGACCTGTCTACCAGTTGCTGAATAATTGTTTTGGCGGCATCAGATAACTGAAACAACATATCTGCAACCGGGGCTGTTTTATGTATACTGTTCTTATTGGTCGTTTTTTTACGAATAAGGTCAACACATTTGTTTTGAAATATCTGGAATAACCATGTTTTAAGGGACGAACGGCCTTCAAAAGAACCATCACATATTTTTTGGATGGCGGCTAAAACACTGTCTGAATAAGCATCAAACGCTTCCTCCTCCTGCAGCGCATATTTGCGCATCCCCTCCCGTATAAAGTAGCTGCAGGCTGTAAATAACCCGTCTTCCGCCTTTCTTTTTTCAATACCTGTCTGCAAAAGACCACTGATGATGGTCTGGTCAGTGCTGTGCAGGAGATTTTTGGGAAAGCTCATAGTTAAAGGGATGGTATCGTAATTTAAGAAAAAAAGAAAGCTAAAAAAAATAACTGTGCTGCTGTTTCCCCGGGGTTTCCCAACCACGACTATTACAACAATCACGTTAGAAATACCTGATTGTATTCCGGACATATAAGCAACCATAGCCCGCTTTTGCTATCACCAGTATTTATAACCATTCAAATTATCATTAACTATTAAACCTTTTTAAAATGAAAAAGACTTTTCTGATCCTTGCAGCCGGTTTTATTTCTGCTGCCGCAATTGTAACCACCGCGAACGGGCAACAGTCCGCTGATACCGGCCAAAATGCCAGGGATACACTCATCTATGCAAAAAATGAAAAGACCCCCAAAGCCATTTATGACGTGGCCCCTGTAAACAAGTCCAATGCTGTTAGTGGTTCCGGCCTTGAAAATAACGCCGGCGAAAACACAGCAACAATTAACAAAAGAGCTGTCAAAAATTTCAATGCAGCCTTCCGCAGCGCAGCCACTGTAAAATGGTTTACAATACCTGACGGATTCATCGCGTACTGTACAGTTGCCGGAAATTCAAACAAAGTATATTATGATAAAAGAGGTAACTGGCGCTACACCACACAGCAGTATAATGAAAAAAAATTACCCGTAGAGGTAAGGGCAACCGTAAAAAGAACGTATTATGATTTTTCTATTTACAATGTTCTGGAGATCCGGGCAGCAGAAGATAAAATTTTTTACCTGGTATACATAAAAGATGAAACTTCTTTTAAAACGATAAGGGTATATGACGGTGAAATGGATGAACTGGAAAGTCATAATTACCAGGGTTGAAAAAAGACAGCAGGGTCTTTATTCATTCCAGGATTTTAATAAACAGGTAACATAGCTTACCTGTTTATTTTTTTTGCCTGTATGGGCCATAAAATAGTTTGGTTGTGCAGAAATTAATAACTTCGGACTGTCTAAGCTATAGTTTTTTCTTTTTATGATACAACGCATACAAACCATTTGGCTGATCCTGGCAGCCGTTGCCGCCTTTCTTACGCTAAAGTTTTCTTTTTTCAGCGGGAATATTATCGGGCCTGATCAAAACAAAACATTTAAATACCTTACAGCTACCAATAACCTGGCCATCCAGATTTTTACTATCGCCATAGGGGCTACTGCTTTTATATGTATTTTCCTTTATAAAAACAGGAAACTGCAAATGCGTATTAGCCTGGCGGCAATGTTGCTGTCTTTGCTTAATATTGTGCTCTATTTCAATCAAACCCAGCATTTTTCTGAAGGCAATTATGATCTTACTGCCTTAATAGCCCTCGTAATCCCCATCTTTTTTTTTCTGGCAGCCAAAGGCGTTTACAACGACCAGAAATTAGTTAAGAGCCTCGACAGGCTGCGCTAAATTTTATACATTAAGGTCAGCAAAATATGAAAAAAACAATTTTAAATTTGTTTGGGTATAGGTAAAATACATACCTTTATATTCATCCCTTTTCTATTAAAATTCTTCTCAATTTAATCCAACCAGAAAAAGCAAATGCACGTATTGTGTAATACAGCTAACAATTTTGTATTATATTCTCAATTATAAAATCGATCAATTAAAAAAAGTCGTATGAAAAGTATTTTCTACTTATCTCTTTTTCTGTTTACCAATGTTATTTTGTTTGCGCAAACACCAGGGGGGGTTGCAGGATCCGTACTCTGGTTAAAAGGTAATGCCGGCGCCAGTACCAGTGCCTGGACCGACAATTCCGGATCAGCGAATAATTTTTCTGCTCCCCTGGGTAATGAACCCGTATTGAACAATAATATTTTTAATTTCAATGCGGCGCTGGGTTTTAACGGCGTAACTACCTTTATGTCAAATGCGGCTCCAATGGGCTTCCCTGCCTCAGCCAGCGAACGCACTATGTTTGTGGTTGCCAGCTTAGGTGATTTGACTTCTTTTAAATGGATTTTAGCCTATGGCACAAGAGGTTTTCCTCCCGGGGGTGGCACTTTTCAAATGGGACAGCATGGGGGGAAATTAACCAACGCTTTTTATGGCAGCCCGGCAGATTTGGAAAGTCCCGGAAATTACTGGGGCGCAGCACAGAATACCAATGGAGCACTGGCAGCCTATACAATAAGCGGCAGTACGGAAACGCAGTATGACAGGGGCGTGTCTATTAATTCTGCAACCATAAGTACCTTATTAACAGCAACTTCAATTGATGCTATCATAGGTTCTCTTGATGCTACGCCCCTGGTATCCCAGGAAGTATGGTCAGGTTCAATTGGCGAAATTATTTTGTTTCCTTCGGCGTTAACAGATGCTGACCGTAATAAAGTAGAATCTTACCTGGCCTTAAAATATGGCTTTACGCTGGGTACCACTGCTACTCCTTTAAACTATACTGCATCAAATGGCACTGTTTACTGGACTGGCTCTGCCACTTACCAAAACGATATATTTGGAATAGGAACAGATGCCACCGGAACCGCTTTAACACAGCTGCAATCTAACAGCATGAACAGCGGCAGCGGCGCTGGTATTGGCCAGAGCGGCAAAGGCAACCTGGTTTTATCAACAGGCACTGCTTTATCCGATAATCAATTTCTGATGGTAGGGAATGATGCCGGGGCGCTTACAGAACACCTGATTGTTGCAGGCGAAGCGCCGGCAGTTGCTGAAGGTTCGCAAAGGCTTGTACGCAACTGGAAAGCACAAAATACAGGTTCAGCAGGGGTTGCGGATCTTAGTTTTGATGTAACAGGTTTAACACTTACTGGCGGGGCTACATCCAGTAACTACCGGCTAATGATAGACAATGATGGGGATGGGAATTATACTACCGGTACGCAAACTTTTGTTAAGCCAACATCCTTTTCCGGCAACCTGTTGAATTTTACCGGTCTGACATTGAATAATAATGTAGTTTTTACTATAATAACCCAGGCCACTGCACTATTACCGGCTATATGGCAGGGCTTTACTGTAACACTGCAAAAAAATAAAGCTACATTAACCTGGAAAACAAGTGATGAAATAAATGTAGATCATTACACAGCAGAATATGCCGCAAACGGTATTAATTTCATACCGGTTGGCACCGTTGCTGCTAAAAATGGTACAGGTATTAATACTTATTCTCTTACACAGGAAAACCTGCCTGCAGGTATTCGGTACTACCGCATAAAACGTGTTGATAAAGATGGAAAATCTGAGCTCAGCCAGATAAAAAGTGTCAGGGCAGGCGGTCTTACCAGTGTTATATTAAAATCAAACCCGCTTATTAAAGGCAGGCTGGAACTGAATATAGATGTTCCTCAAAACCAGGATGCTGTAATTCGCGTTGTAAGTACAGCAGGTCATGTACTGGTACAGCAGAATACCAGTTTATCTACCGGCACCAATGCAATAACAACAAATATTTCGCATATTGCTACAGGTACTTATTTCTTACAGGTACAACTGGCAGATGAAATAATCAATAAAAAATTTATAAAGCTGTAAACAGGTAAACTACATCATAAAAAAAGACTGCCTGTGAAGGGCGGTCTTTTTTTATGACAGCTATTTTTTACGCTTATCATAAAAACCTGGCTGTATAACTTAGTTTGCTTTTCTTTAGATCTGCAGGTGTGCCGGCAAAAACAATATTGCCCCCATCCTCTCCCGCTTCCCGGCCAAGGTCTATTACCCAGTCGGCGCTTTTAATTATATCCGTATTGTGCTCTATTACAAGAATCGAATGGCCCTGT
>Ga0193753_10004243_pt1 | contig 10292 bp, 4 predicted proteins | sample H1c2metaG_FD_144925 | JGI IMG/M metagenome (GOLD analysis project Ga0193753, IMG submission 144925) | Soil microbial communities from a riparian zone of the East river system, Colorado, United States - H1c2 | ecosystem: Environmental > Terrestrial > Soil > Riparian zone | place: USA: East River... | reverse complement strand
GTGGCGACACGATAAATCTGCCCTTTACCGGCGAACACCTTCCCACTCTCGCGAAGCTGGGCGAAGACTTTGACCTTATCGCAGAAAACATCTTCGACGTTGATCTCCGTCATTCTCGAGTTTTCGCTGCTGATGACGATTGCGGCCCTCGAGATGTTTTCGAAGCGTGAGTTCTTGATCCACAGCTCCTCGATGTGTTTTGGTTGGATCTCGATCGCGGTTGGCACGTTTTTGAAGGTATCGTGTACCAGCGCGAGGCCTGCTTCATGCTCCTTGATTGCTGCCTCCCGCTGGCCGTCGAAGGAGGAATCAAGCAGGGTGAACTGCCATCCAGGCGAGGGCCGGCCTGTCATGATTCCATACTGACCGCCGTAAAAGTGGAGGTCTTCACCCTCGTTTCCTATATCGTGAAGGGCTGCCATGCCGGACCCAATGTGGAAGTTCATGTGCGTTAGGAAGCAGTGCTGAGCGATGTGGAAACGAATGCCGACTGCTCCCGGATTGCCGTCGCCAATCTCAAAGTCAACGTTGCTCATCGCAGAATAAAACGTGCCAGGATTTGCGTCCACGACGCCTGTTGCTGGAGGGACAGTTCCGGGGAAAGGTATCGGAGGTATCGTGGGCGCATTTGCAGGTCGTTGCATGCCTCCGCGACGTTGCTCGCCTGTTCTGCCGCCGGCAAATAACACCATGTACGACGGTCCTGTTTGATAGCCCGGAGAGTTGGCCGCGAGTATAAACGTTGGGCGTTGCTCGCCATAACCGATCAAACGCACTCCTGGCCAGACATACAAGGTATGCGTCAGGCGATAGCGGCCCTCGGGGATGAAGACAATACCTTGACGCGTGGTGTCGGCAACCGTATCGATCGCCTTTTGCAATGCCGCTGTGTCGTCGGTTACACCATCTCCTTTTGTGCCGAAGCGATCATTGGAAAGATAGACGGCGGCCTTATCTTCCAAGCGGACCGGGTAAAAGGACTGCGCCTGTGCGCCCGGCAAGATGGTAGTGACGGAAAAAGCGATCAACAAGAGCATGCACAAACGAAACATCAATTCACTCCACTGAAATTTTTTAAGAAACGCTTGTAAGATCAATTACCCCATCCGGCAGGGCAGTTCGGCGAGAAGACCTCTTGTCCGGGACATCGCGCACATCTTTACCCGAGACGGGTGAGAGAGAGTGGAGTGGCGGCGAGCAAGAAAGTGGTGAGCAAGCTACACGGAAAATACCAAAACACGAAGGCCGAGGAGTCATGCGCGGTTACTCACGTTAAAGGGATTGCACTCCCTCCGTGCATGAAGACCGACGGAGCGATTACAGAGTCGTACAACATTGAGCACCTGCATGCTAATCCATGTCAAGTGCTAAATTATGTCTTCTTCATTAGACAAGCGATTGTCTAAGGGGCAAAGGCGTAGAAGTATATGCAATCCCTCTCATGCGCTCAAGATCTAGCAAGAGAGCCGCGCACCCAACCTGAATCTCTCTTCCGGGGTAGTCACTTCCGCGATTGAACTAGATCCGGCGGTATTTACAAGACCGGTTCGGCGTTCCATAGATCCCTTCTCCACATTTCGGTGGCTCGCCTGCTATTTGGAACCTGATCCATTCTTCACAGGATCAAGTCGTCTGCGAACTTGCACTATTTGGGTAGTTCCGCTGTACCAGTGACGGTAAATTTTCCGGTTTGAACGGAGTCGGCATCGCTCGGCTGTGCGCTGGCCAGCGAGACGGTGTAGTCGCCAGCCAGTATTACGCGAGTTCCCCTCGAATCGACTTGGGCGATCGAGCGCGGGTCGATAAGGACGCCGACATGGGTGGACTGGCCAGGATCAAGGTGCACGCGCGTGAAGCCGGCGAGTACGCGGTTGGGAGTGTCGAAAGCTTTTGGTTGGGTGAGGTAGAGCTCGACCACCTCGTCACCAGCGACGGAGCCAGTATTTTTCACATCGGCCTCAATGGTGACCGGATCGCCGGCTTTGACACCCGTGGAGGGGAGCTTGATGTTGCTGTAGCTAAAGCTTGTGTAGCTGAGACCGAAGCCAAAACTGTAGAGCGGTTTGTCAGCAAAATAGCGATAGGTGCGGCCCTTCATAGAGTAATCGTTGAAGGACGGTAGCTGACTGAGCGAGGAATAGAAAGTTACCGGAAGGCGTCCTCCAGGATTGTTATCGCCGGCAAGCGTTTCCGCGATAGCAGTCCCACCTTCCTCTCCGGGATACCAGGCTTCGAGAATGGCGTTGGCGTGCTCCTGGGACCAATTGACGGCCAGCGCGCTGCCATTCTGCAAGACGACGACCAGCGGTTTGCCGGTGGCGGCGACGGCCTTCAGGAGTTCCTCCTGCACCGCGGGCAGGTCGATAGCAGTGCGGTCACCGCCGCTGAAACCCTGGAGCTTGACTGGCATCTCCTCTCCTTCGAGCGAAGGTGAGAGGCCGACGAAGGCGATGATGACGTCAGATTGCTTTGCGGCCTGCACCGCCTGATCGCGGAGGACGGCCGCAGGCGCGTCCCAGGTGAGATCGATGCCGGCGCTGCCAGTACCGTGAAGATATTCGAGGCGGATGGGATGGGGCGTGGAATCGGCGAAATGTACGGATGCCTGGATAATAGCGCCGCGTTCGCCAGTACCCTTGGCACTGCTTTCAACCAGCACTTTCTCGTCAAGATAAAGACGGAAGCCTTCAGCGTTCTCGCAGGCGTAACAGTAGTTCACGCGTACGCCGAGCTTGTAGTCTCCTGGAGCGGGCGGCGTGAAGGTGCCAGTCCAGCGGACCGAGTAATTGTCCCGTTGAAGGCCATTGACCGGAACGACCTTGTCCCAGTTGAAATTGATGTTGCGGTCGGTGCGCTTGAGGACTGGCTGACCGCTCCAATCTTTGGAGTTGAAGTACTCGCCGGTGAGGCCGTCGCCGGGACCGCTGGTGGGGTTCAGCGCTGTGTGTTCGATCGGCATCGCCAGTCCTTCGACGAGGCTGGAGCCTTGGGCATAAGAGATTTTGGAAGAAGAGAAGCGTTTTTCAATCCCATTGAGCGGATAAACAGGAGATGGCGGCGGGCCGTTGTAATTACCCTGCAGGGATTGAACGAGCTCAGCAGTGGGGCCGACGACTGCGATGTGGCCTGTGCCGGGTTTGAGCGGAAGCGTCTTGTCCTGGTTCTTGAGAAGAACCATAGATTCGCGTGCAGCCTGAAGAGAGAGTTGGCGATGCTGCTGCGAGTTGTTTTCGCTGACGGTAATGCGACCGTAGGTATAGCTGGAAGGCGGATCGAACATGCCGAGTCGGAAACGTGCGGTGAAGAGGCGGTGCAGCGCCGTGTCGAGTTCCGCTTCCGTAATGAGGTTCTGATGCACGGCATCGATGAGAGCGGGATACGCTTGCCCTTTCCCAAAGCCGCACTCGAGATCGGTGCCAACCTTTACCGCGGCTGCGGCGGCGTGGGCCATATCAGGAGCGAAGTGATGGCCTGTATTGACGTCGGCGACAGCTGCGCAATCACTCACGACATAGCCGTCAAAGTGCCAGGCGTCTCGCAGGTGGTCGCGCAGGAGCATGGTGTTTGCACAGGCGGGCGCCCCGTCGATTGCGTTATAGGCACACATCACGGATTGAGCGTGCGCCTCCGTAATGCTGGCCCGGAAGGCAGGTAAATAAGTGTCCTCGAGATCATGCGGCGACACATCGACATTGTCCTGGTGGCGCGATGGCTCTGGGCCGCTGTGTACGGCATAGTGCTTAGGGGTGGAGACCAACTTCAAGTATTTCGGATCGTCGCCCTGGATGCCGGTGACAAACGCCACGCCCATGCGGCCGGTGAGAAAAGGATCTTCTCCATAGGTCTCCTGGCCTCGGCCCCAGCGAGGATCGCGAAAAATGTTGATATTAGGTGCCCAGAAAGTGAGACCGAAAAACATCTCATGGTGATCTTCGCGCATCGCTTGGTTGTACTTGGCACGCGCTTCGGTGGAGATAGTCTCGCCCATGCGATGAACAAGATTGGTGTCCCAGGTGGCAGCCATGCCGATGACTTGGGGGAAGTTTGTGGCATAACCGGCAAAGGCGACGCCGTGAAGACCTTCGTTCCACCAATCGTATTTAGGTACGCCGAGGCGCGGAATAGCAGGGGCGTGATCGCGCATCTGCGAGACTTTTTCCTCTAGAGTCATACGACCGATGAGGTCATTAACGCGCTGATCGACCGGGAGAGCTCGATTCATGAACGGGAAAGGCTGGGCGCCGGAGGGCTGCTGAGCATGCGCATGCGGTAGCAACATCAGGGAGATGACGAGGAGGCCTGAGAGGGCTCGGAAATGGAGGTAAGACATGCGCATAGCAATCTCCTGGTCGTGGTGAAAGGAAGGTCTCAGAACGGGCCAATTATATGCGGTGGAAGTGAGGCTGAATACGGCTAATCACCACGGAAATCGAGCCATTTACCGATTCCGGGCGTCAGTTCTCAAACAAAGTTGATGGCATACGAAATCTGCTTGAAAAGGTCGAATAAGTCTGCCGCTCTGGCGATCCACTGCACTTGTGGAATAGCCTGGACAGCACTTCCAATTACACCGTTTTTTAGCGGATAATCCACTAACATGATTTTCTTCTCTGCGATGGCCGCGAGGCTGCTCGGGATGCGCCCCGGTATTCGGACGTTAGGAATCCATCGCGCTCAGGACCGGGGATCGATCCCAGCCTCGCGGCCTAATGGTCTGGCATCAGTCCTTCTAATCTTGGCCGGGGCCGTGCTTCCTCTATACGGGCAGAATGATCTCGCTCTCCAAGCTTCAGACCTAATGCGAGCGGGCAAATTCCACGATGCTGAACTGTTGTGGCGGCAATTGGAACAGCAGCATCCGAAAGACGCTCTGATCCATGGAAACCTTGGTGTTGCACTCGCTCAACAGGGAAAACTCGAACCGGCTACGGTCGAATATCGCAGATCGCTGGCTCTGAAACCGGATCAGCCGGACGTCACCTCTAACCTGGGCATTGCTGAATTCAAGCAAGGACACTTCTTAGCCGCAATCCCGGCGTTCGAGCAGTTGGCAAAGGAAAAACCGGAAGATCCTCGCAGCACGATTCTTCTGGGGATGAGTTATTTCGGACTTCGTCAGTATGCTAAGGCTGCCCAGTATTTGCAGGTAGCTATCCAGAAGGACTCTTCCAATCTGGAGTTGCATAATGTCCTGGCTCAAAGTTGCTTGTGGAGTCGCCAGTACGATTGTGCCTTGACGGAATTCAAGAACATTCTTGCTGTCGATCCGGATGCTGTCCAGGCACACATGCTCATGGCCGAGGCACTGGACGGCATGGGGAAGACGGAGGATGCGATTAGCGAGCTTGAAGCGGCCGCACGTATCTCGCCAAAGGAACCTGTACTTCATTTCGAACTAGGCTATCTTTACTACAAGCAGCGAGACTATGACAAAGCATTACCGGAACTAAAACTCGAGGTCGAGAACAACCCGGGCTACGCTCAGTCATACCTTTATCTGGGCGATATCGCGCTTCACACGAATGACAATAAGACTGCGGAACCGCTGTTACAGAAAGCGCTTCAATTGCAAGATGAAAACCGATTAGCCTATTTTGATCTTGGTTGCATCTACGCCGACCAAAATAAAAATCAGGAAGCTGTCGCAGCGCTCCTACATGCCGTGCAGTTGGATCCCACACAGCCCGACGCTCATTATCGCCTAGCGCGACTGTATACAGTGCTTGGACAAAAGGAAAAGGCCGCTCGGGAGTTCGCCAAAACCAAAGAGCTGCATAGCAAAACAGAAGACTCGCTGATTGAGAAAGTATCCGGCGATAGCGCTGTGCCAAAGTAGAGTGCATTCTTTGAGTCGGGAGGTATGATGGGAACAAGAAGCGCAGGTTCTAACCACGAATGAGCAAAGCGAAGACCCACATCTCGCGCCGTGATTTTCTATGGATGACCACCGCGTCTACTGTGGCTTTGGCTCAGGGGGTGTCGACTCGAAATCTAAAACCTCTGCCTAAAGGCAAGCCGTCCGGCATTCCATTCCTTGCTCACTTCACTGACGTTGCTGCGCAGGCCGGACTGAACTTACCTGTCGTCTATGGAGGGCTCAAGCATAAGAACTACATTATCGAGACGGTGGGTTGCGGTGTCGCCTTCCTTGACTTTGACAACGATGGATGGCTGGATATTTTTGTATTATGCGGTAGTCGCATGGATGAACCGGCAGGAGATTCCAGCAATCGTCTCTACAAAAATAATCGGGATGGAACGTTCACCGATGTTACTGAGAGGGCTGGGTTATTACATTCTGGGTGGGCCAGCGGAGTAACTGTGGGGGACTATAACAACGATGGATTTGAAGATATCTTTATCACTTATTATGGTCAGAATGTTCTTTATCGCAACAATGGCAACGGCACATTTACTGATGTGACTCAGCAGGCTGGGTTAATCTACGAAGGTAACACCCGCTGGGGTTCAGGATGCACTTTTCTCGACTATGATCGCGATGGGTATCTGGACCTCTATGTCGCCAACTATGTCGACCTACATTTCGATCGCTTACCAAAACCCGGAGCAAATCCGTTTTGCAACTTCAAAGGCGTTGCAGTCAACTGCGGGCCCAGAGGATTGCCGATGCCGCGTAACTACCTCTATAGAAATCAAGGCGACGGAACGTTCCGGGATGTCTCTCAGGAGACCGGTATCGCAAAGGCTGCGCGCACTTACTCGATGACCACTGTGGCCGCTGACTTCAGCAACGACGGATGGACGGATCTCTATGTAGCATCGGATTCAACCCCAAGCCTCCTATTGCGTAACAAACATAATTCTACTTTTGCCGAAGAAGGCGCCGAACGGGGTGTAGCCTTCAGCGCAGATGGCGCTGAGCAGGCTGGTATGGGTGCTGCAGTAGGTGACTACAACTTAGACGGCAATCTCGATATTTTCAAAACTCACTTTTCCGACGACACCAATGTGCTGTATCGCAATGACGGAACCGGTAACTTCACGGATGTAACAATTCCAGCTGGCTTCGGAGTTGAAACTCGCTACATCTGCTGGGGGACCGGGTTTGCCGATTTCGACAATAACGGCTGGCCGGACCTGGCAGTCGTTACTGGATCTGTTTATCCGGAGGTGGAAAAGGAGTTTCCGGAATATCCGTTGAAGACTCCGCGGTTCATCTTCCGCAATCTCGGCAATGGGAAGTTCGAAGAACTTATCGATGAGGCGGGTCCCGGAATTTCAGCAACACATTGCAGCCGCGGCTGTGCCTTCGGTGACTTCGACAACGATGGCGACGTCGATATGGTAGTTATCAATTTGAACGAACCCCCTTCCCTTCTTAGAAACGATCTTAAGAGCGATCTGAATTGGCTTAAGGTATTTCTCGTTGGGACGAAGTCGAACCGCAGTGCAATCGGGTCAAGGGTCGTTGCAAAGTACGGTGGCAAAGTGCAGGCCCAAGCTGTCATGGGGCAGTCAAGTTTTTATTCCGTGAATGATCGCCGACTTCATTTCGGACTAGGTCGGAACACTCATGCTGATCTTGAGATCCACTGGACTAACGGTCTGGTCGAGCGATTTTCTGCCGTTGAATGCAATCAATTGGTGACCGTCAAGGAAGGCCAGGGTATTGCCCAGTCGCCACTCCAAGGCGTGAAGGGCCCATCGAAACGACCACGTCTGGATACGAAATAGAAGGGCGCCACAGCATTGAAGGCCGGGCGCCCCTGGAACACAAAGACTCCAGATCAGAACGAGATTTTCGCGCCAAGTTGCAGCACACGAGGATCGTAGGCAGAGGTCACCTGGCCGAAGTTCGCGTCGTTCGTACTCGCATCGATATTTTGGAATTCCGTGTGGTTGAAGGTGTTAAAGCTTTCGAAACGCATTTGAAGTTTCACGTTTTCTGTGAATGCAAAGGTTTTGAACGCGGCCAGGTTGAAGTTGAAGAGGCCTGGAAGGATGATCGCATCCTTTCTGGCATTGCCGAAGCCTTGATTTCCGCCCCCAAGCCAGGGAGCGATTGGAGCCGCGAACGAGTTCTTGTTGAACCAGGCGAGACGTGTCTTGGGATATGAGACGGGCCCCACAATGTTCGGACGGTTGGTAGTGTCGCCACCCAGGCCGAGAACGTCAGGGCCGTTATAGGTGATGGATTGCGGAATACCCGATTGCACAACCGTTACCCCGGAGACCTCCCAGCCTCCTAAGGCTATTCGCTCAAACGCGTTGCCGCTCTTAGCGAAGAATGGGAGCTGGTAGATGTAGTTCGCGTTAAAGATTTGACGCCGATCGAAAGCCCCTGACGCACGGTCGTACGATATATCGAACGGGTTTGAGACCACATTGAGATCATTGGCTGCCGTATCGATTTCATGAGAATAGGTGTAGGCCAGTTGGAAGGTAAGGCCATATTTGTTCTCCATGCGTACACCTACTTGGAGAGAGTTGTAGTTGAAGTTAGTCCTGTTCTCTTCCTGTCTAATAGAGCTGAAGCCAGGGAACTGTCGATAAAGGTTCGCATTTGGAGCGTAAGAAATACCAGCGACAGCGACTGGCGTATTGGTGGCGACTGCCTGTCGCTTTGCCAAACCTATCGCAGGATTTGGATCGCTTAAGGGTAAGGTGTTGATCGCCCGGGCATTGTTCTGAGTCCAGCCTACAGAGCCGACGTACTGAATTACCCCAATCACCGATGGAGCGAGTTGTCGTTGAACTCCCAGGCTAAACTGCGCGGTCCCCGGGGGCGGATAGTGGAAAGCTATATTCGTCAGCGTAGAGGGAAAGGCTTGAGTCGTTGTGGCGCCGGTCAAAGCGCTGGTGTGGGGGTTAGAAAAGTAGACATTGTTGGCGGAAGGCTGATACGCAAAGGGTGGATTCTGTGCAGCGTTGTAAACGTCGTTGCCCTGAACACGTTCAAAGAACATTCCAAAACCACCCCTGATTACGGTAGGTTCCTTTCCGGAGAGACTATAGGCAAAGCCTACTCTGGGTTGCCAAGTGTCGTATTGGTTGTTGACCACTCCACGGGGGAAGCCATTGACGCCGGCTTCGCTGATGCCATTGAGATAGAACGGCGAACCGTTGAATTGCGTGAGCGACGCGGGGTTCAGGGTGCCGTCTGAATTGAGAGGATACGCCAGCGATGTGTTGTAGTTTGCCGGAACGAAGTTCGCAAACTGGTCAAATCGCTCAAAGGTGTGGGGCAACCCGTCGAAACGAAGACCGAGGTTGAGCGTCAGCCTCGGAACGATGTGCCAGTTGTCAAGGAGGTAGAAGCCATAGTTGTTCTGGACCCAATGTTTGCCCGCGAGGAACTGGAGTTGCGTGAAGCTCGCGGTATCGCCAAGGAGGAAGTTCACATACGAATCTTTGGAAAATGAACTATTGTTGAAAACCGCAGTGCCCTGTGTGTTGGCCTGTAGTTGCTGGTTCTTGGGAGCGTGTAGCCAGCTGAAGCCGAATTTGAACTGGTGTACTCCCTTGTTCCATGACAGATCATCCCGGGTTTCATAGCCTTCAAAGGAGTTCTTCCAGGGGAAGTAGCTTGAACTCCAGTTTCTACCGTACGGAGCGCCTAGTTGGATCTCCGGCATGCGACTGAGGTTGTTGTTGGCAGCCGGAAAGAAGGTTGTACCGGTCCACCCTGACGGCTGCGCGAATACACCTACCGGAGTAAGGTGGATCGTATTGCCACTGTAAAGGAAGGCGGTTTCATTGAGTAAGTTGGGTGAAAGTGTCTGGGTGAGTTTGATGGTCGCGGACCAGGAGGGATTGAGCATGGCCGTACCGACCGTCGGAAAATTGTTGGCGATGCCCCACAGCGGCGGGTAGTATGTCTGATTCACCGAGTCATGGAGATAGTGACCCATCAACTGGAGCTTGGTATTAATGGCGTGGTCGATGCGTACTACGTCCTCGCGGACATTGGTGGGTTGAGGGATTGACGAAACGTACTGGGTTGTACCAAAGTTCGGATGTGGGAAGGTGCCCGCGTTCATTTCGAGGACGGCATTCGGATCGATCAGTTGTTTCGGAATGATGTTGTTGGGAAATGGTTGGTTAGGGGTCAGGCCGCGCAGGGCATAGATTGCCAGCTTAGCTGGGTCAGTCGTGACCGGAACGATTGGGGCCGTTCCGTTGGATGGGACGGTGTATACCAGATCTTGTCCGGCCACTGGAAAATTACTGGCGGCGATAGTTGTGCCCGTCGACGGCGTAGATCCTTGAACAAGTTTTCGCCACTCTTCATTCACAAAGAAGAACGTTCTGGTGCGCGAGTCGTTGTATAC
>Ga0193753_10004242_pt1 | contig 10296 bp, 9 predicted proteins | sample H1c2metaG_FD_144925 | JGI IMG/M metagenome (GOLD analysis project Ga0193753, IMG submission 144925) | Soil microbial communities from a riparian zone of the East river system, Colorado, United States - H1c2 | ecosystem: Environmental > Terrestrial > Soil > Riparian zone | place: USA: East River... | reverse complement strand
GGGCTCGGTCCACAGGCGGCGCATGATATCGAGAAATTCGTCGCAGCGCGCGCCGCGATCTTCCCAGCGATAGCCGCAGGCCTCGACTTCCTCCTTGTTCCAGCCGACGCCGATGCCGAAATCGATGCGGCCGTCGGTCAGCCAGTCGAGCGTGCACATTTCCTTGGCAGTGTAGATCGGGTTGCGCTGGGGCACGAGGGCGACGCCGGTGCCGAGGCGAAGCTTGGTCGTCGCGGCCGCCAGGAAACCGAAGGTGGCGGTCACATCGAGCATGCCGCCACCGTCCGGCACGGGAATGCGACCGTCCTTCGAACCGGGATAGCCGTAGGTGTTCCTGTCGAACAGCGCCACGTGCTCGCCCATCCAGATCGAGTCGAGGCCGATATCCTCGGCGCGCCGGCCGAAGTCGCGGATCATTCCCGGCGTCGCCTGGGGCGACATGAAGGTGGAGAAGACTCCGATTTTCATTGCGGTGCTCCCTTGCTTGCGATCGGGCAAGCGCTGCTTCCCGGCCCGTGAGGACACTATACAGCCCCGGCCTCGATTCTTTTACTCCCTCCTCACAGCGTTTTCCGAGGCGCGAGCAGGGAAGGACCTGACATGAATGTCGCGTCGACATTCAGAAGAGGGTTACAGTGACGACATGGGACAGAAACTTCTGGTGTACCAGTCGCTGTGGGCGATGGAGCGGCGGCGGCCCGACGGTATCGAATGGTCGCTCGACGAGAAGCTGGCGATGATCCGCGATGCCGGATTCGACGGTGCGGGCGTGCGCTTTTTCGATCGCGCCTACGCCAGGGAGGTCACGGCCTTCCTGCGCGCGCATGGCATGAGCTGGCAGGCGCAGTGCTATCCGAAGACCGTCGACGACCTGAAGCCGATCATCGAGCATGTCCAGGAATTCGGTGCCGATCATATCAACCTGCAGGCGGATGTCCGCCCGTATCGGCTCGAAGAGTGCTTTCCCTATATCGAGGGCTGGCGGCGCCTGGCATCGGATGCCGGCATCGCCCTGCATATCGAGACGCATCGCGATCGCATGACGACCGATCTGTTCCTCACCCTGCACCTGCTCGATCGCTTCCCCGACCTGCGCCTCACCGGCGATCTTTCGCATTACCTGCTGGGCCGCGAGTTCGCCTGGCCGGTCAGCGAGGAGAACCATGCGCTGATGCGACGGATCATCGACAATTGCTGGGGCTTCCACGGCCGCGTCGCCAGCCGCGAGCAGATCCAGGTTCAGATCAGCTTTGCCCACCACAAGGACTGGGTCGATCTCTTCATGGGCTGGTGGGAATACGGCTTCCGCTCGTGGCGCAAGCGGGCGCCGCAGGATGCCGTGCTGACGTTCCTGTGCGAACTCGGCCCGCCTGAATATGCGATGACCGACGCCCGGGGCTACGAACTCTCCGACCGCTGGATCGAGGCCCGGACGATGAAGGACATGGTGCGCGACTTATGGGAGCGGGCGGCGGGGTAGTTCGGCCGGCGCGTTCGATACGTCGACGAGCTTGAGGATTACACGGCCGATATGACGAAGGCCGGCGACCCTCCCGGATCGCCGGCGCTTCTCGAATGTTCGCAGCCTTTGGCTCAGTGACGGCCACCGTAGCTGCGGCCACCGCTGACAGTTCGGACAGGCGCTGCCTGGCGCGGGGCGCTTGCCGACGCCGGCGGCATGTAGGTGTTGGTTCGCGCATACTGGTTGGCGGCGGAGCCGCGGTTCGGCTGGACGTTCTGCATGCCGCCCTGCTGGAAGCCGCCGTAGTTCGGCCGTCCGGCCTGGCCACTGATATTCTGCATGCCGCCCTGAGGGGCGCCGCCATTGGCGGGCCGTCCATATTGCCCGCCGTTTTGCATGCCCGGCTGCATGCCGCTGCCGTTGTTGGCCCAGCCGGAACGGCCACCGCCGTATTGACCGCCACCATGCTGGCCGCTGGCGTTCTGCATGCCGCCCGGCGTGCCAGGCTGGTGCGGCTGACCGCCATAGCCAGGGGTGCCGCCCGCTCGATCCCAGCCGTTGTGGCGTCCGTCATTGTCGCGATTCATGCCTTCGCGATGATCCCCGCCGTCACGGCCGCGGTCCCAGCCATCGCGGCCGCGATCCCAGCCGTTGCGGCCGTCGTTCCAGCCTTCATGGCGATCGCCGTCACGACCGCCCCAGGCACGCTGATTGTCGTGGCTCTGCTGGGAGATCTGGTGGCCCTCGCGGTCGAGCATGCCGTCGAGCCGCTGGCGCTCGCCAGGCGTTACGACACCGTCGGCACGCGCGTGCGCCTCGTAGCGCTCGATGCGCTGCTCGCCCTGTTCGACACGATAGGTCTCACCCCGCGTCAGGGCGCCGTCGCGGCGACCGTCCTGGATGCGATCCTGCTGATAGGCTTCGCGCGCGTCGATGCTGGACATCGATTGCGCAGAGGCGCCCCCGGTGGCGAACAAGCCCGCTGCAAGCACAGCGAACGGGATGGGGCGGAGTTTGAGCATCGGTTTGCCTCCCGGCAATGTATCGACGGCGATTGCACCGTCTTAAGAATCGCTACGCGATCCCGTCCTCAAACATCCCTCGATCATTTTTAGATCACAGCACCGGAACGCCGCCCTGGAAAGATTTCACCGTTCAGCCACATTTTCGGACGGTTCGGCCACAATCCGGCTCGTAGTCATCTTCGTGCGGAAAAACCGTAAAGGGAGATTGCAATGACCAGACCGAATTGGCGGACAGTTGTGGCGGCCGCGATCGCCGCTTCTTCGCTCCTCGTCTCGGCCGGCGCCCAGGCGCATGACAACGAACGATGGGAGCATGAACGCCACGAGCGGGAGCGCTACGAGCACCGTCATCCGCACTACTATGCGCCGCCGGCTCATTGGCATCGGTATGGCGAGTCCCCCGTGGTCTACGAGCGGCGGCCTCCGGTCGTGGTCATGCCGGCGCCTGTCTACCAGGCTCCAGCCTATGCGCCGCCGATGGATCCCAGTTTGAATTTCAACTTCACCATTCCGCTCCGCTAGGCCGTGAACCCATGGATTTTTGCCGTGTGGACGGGTTGTCGAAGTCCACCATGCGCCGATAGCGACCAGATTCCGCGGCGCAGCGAAATGGCGCGATGTGCCGAGAGGAGGCATTGACCCCTTCCGCCGTCTCATAGGACGGATGTAGTCTGTTCCCGCAGGGCGCCCAGATGGATTGCAAGTCCGCGACATGGCGCAGCCTGTGGAGGGAACATCATGAAATTTCCACGCCGCACGTTCGTGCATCTGGCCGTGAGTGCAACTGCGTTGCCGGCCGTCTCCCGCATCGCGCGGGCACAAGCCTATCCATCACGGCCGGCACGCATCGTCGTCGGCTTTCCTGCCGGCGGGGCTACCGACATCCAGGCGCGTCTGGTGGGTGAATGGCTGACGGAGCGCCTCGGCCAGCAATTCATCGTCGAGAACAAGCCCGGCGCCAGCGGCAACATCGGAACCGAGACGGTCGCCAAGGCGCCCGCGGATGGCTACACGCTGCTGCAGGTTGTGACTCCGCATGCGATCAATGCCGCGCTCTACAGCAATCTCAGTTTCGACTTTGCCCGGGACATCGCGCCGGTTATCTACGCCGCGCGGCTGGCATACGTCGTCGTGGTGAATCCGTCGGTCCCCGCCGCGACGATCCCTGAGTTCATCGCATACGCCAAGGCCAACCCGGGCAAGATCAACTATGGGTCGGCCGGCCAGGGCACCCCACAAAACATTTCTTGCGAACTCTTCAAGATGATGACCGGGGTGAATTTGGTCCACGTCCCATATAAGGGCGGTGCGCCCGCGGTCGCCGATCTGATCGCCGGCCACGTGCAGGTGGTTTTTGCTCCGGTGTCGGAATCGATCCAACAGATCAAGGCCGGCAAGCTGCGCCCCCTGGCGGTAACGACCGCGACCCGTTTGGATGCGTTGCCGGACGTTCCGCCGATGGGAGATTTCGTGCCTGGTTACGAGGCCAGCGGTTTTGCCGGCATCGGCGTGCCCAAGAACACCCCAGTCGAAATCATCGCTCTGCTGAACAAGCAGCTCAATGCCGGCCTCGCTGATCCCAAGATCAAAGGCCGGATCGTCGAGCTGGGGGGCACAGTCGTTGGAGGCTCGCCTGCGGAATTCGCGACGATCATTTCAGATGCCACCGAAAAGTGGGCGAAGGTGATCAAGTTCGCGGGCATCAGGGCTGAATAGGACCGATCGCGTGGCCTTTCGAGGCGCGGGACCGGAGGCCTTTGAGTGCTGTGCGCATTAATCACGCAAATCGAGCGCTTGTCTCACGGCTATCGAACCCTTCTTCGGGATAGTGCATCGGCGAATCCGACGCATTCTGGAGGAAGGGAAGCATGGGCAGGATCAACCTGGGCAACTTCGAGCCTATCGAGATCTCCCAGACTCGCAGCGTTCAAAAGGCGCCTGGAATCCGATTGGTGCATGGAATCGGAATCGCGATGCTCCTGGTGCTTGCCATAGCCGGCGCCGTGTCGGCCCACCCAAAGGCCGTCGAACCCTACCAAGGGGAATTGTCCTTCTTTAGCCCATAACCGAGCGGCGATATCCTTACAGCGAATTAGGCCTCAGCCGTTTTCTCGGCCGATGCCCATGTCAGCGAAGATCGAGAAGGAGCCGGCCCTGGGCGTCGAGGCCCAGGGCTTCTGCGTGATGCCGAAAAGATTAGGGCTCGTCACTCCATCTCGATGTTGAGCGCCTTGAGCTTGTTGCCCCAGAATGTGTGCTCGTCCTGAACGAATTTGGCGAACTGGGCGCGGGTGCGGTCGGGCGGTTGCTCGAGGCCGTCCCTGGCCAGGGCTTCTTCCCATTTCGGGTCTTTCATCGCCTGCTTTGCGTCTTTCTCGATCTTGTCGAGGATGGCATCGGGCGTCTTGGCCGGCGCGAAAAGGCCCTGCCAGCTCGTCACGACGACGTCGATACCCTGTTCCTTGAGCGTCGGCACATCGGGCAGCGACTTCACGCGCTGCTCACCGGTCACTGCCAGCGCCTTCAGGGTGCCGGCCTTGATCTGAGATACCGCGGGCGGCAGCGAGGAGAAGTTCATGGTGATCTGGCCGCTCATCACGTCGGCTACCGCCGGTCCTGTGCCCTTGTAGGGCACATGCGTCAGCTTGATGCCGGCCGCCTCGGCGAACAGCGCGCCGGCGAGGTGATTATTGCCACCCACGCCCGATGAGGAATAGGTGAGCTTGTCTGGTTCCTTTTTGGCCAGCGCCACCAACTCGGCCGCGTTGTTGGCCGGCACCTTGGGGTTGACCACCAGCACGTATTGATAGGACGTCACCTGGCAGATCGGCGCCAGACTGGCGATCGTGTCGATCATGCCCTTCTGGACCCACGGATTGATGATCACGTTGGTGCCGACAGCGACGAACAGCGTGTAGCCGTCGGGCTTGGCGGCGGCGACGGCGCGCAAACCGATCGAGCCGGCGGCGCCGCCCTTGTTGTCGATGATGATCTGCTGGCCAATAACCGGCGTCATGACATGTGCCAGCTCGCGGGCATTGATGTCCGTGCTGCCGCCGGCGGAATAGCCGACCACGAAGGTGATCGGCGAGGTGGGCCAGGCTGCCTGGGCGCGCAGCGCCGACGGCAGGAGGAGGGCGGTCGAACCGACCGCAAGCGCATGTCGCCGGGTGATCCGGTCATTCATTTGTCGTCTCCCTGTTGTCAGCTTTTTGCTCAGTTCTTGCCGGAAACGTAGTGGCCGGCGGCATCGCCCGCCAGCTTGCCCAGGACCGCGCCGGACACCAGCCCGGTGCCGCCGGGATAGTTGTGATAGAAAAGGCCGCCGACCAGTTCGCCCGCCGCGAACAGGCCCGGGATGGTGCTGCCGTCGGTGCTTTCGACCTCGCCGCTGTTGGTGATCTTCAGCCCGCCGAAAGTGAAGGTGAGGCCGCAGGTCACGGCATAGGCCTCGAAGGGCGCGGTGTCGATCGGATTGGCCCAGTTGCTCTTCGGCACCGCGAGGCCGCGCGTGCCGCGGCCGTCCTTGACCGCCGGATTGAACGGCACCTCGGTCATGACCGCTTCGTTCCATTCCTTGATCGTCTTCAGGAAGGCCTGCGGATCGACGCCTTCGAGCTTGTTCGCCAGTTCCTCGATCGTATCGGCGCGCACCTTGGTCATGCGCTTGATGCGGTATTCGTCGCGCAGCTTGTCGAGCACCTTCGAATCGAAGATCTGCCAGGCAAATTGCTGCGGCTGGGCCAGGATCACCGCGCCGTATTTGGCATAGGTGTAGTTGCGGAAATCGGCGCCCTCGTCGACGAAGCGCAGGCCGTTGGCATTGACCATGATGCCGAGCGGGTAGGAATGCTTCTGGAAATTGTCGCCGACCTCGAGGTCGCCGAACTCCGGCGCGTTCATGTCCCAGCCCACGGCATGGCCGCCCGACCAGTTGCCGTGCGGCTTGGCGCCGATCGCCAGCGCCATGTTGATGCCGGCGCCGGTGTTGAAGCGCGTGCCGCGCACCTTGGCGAGATCCCAGGTCGGCCCGAGATAGCGCGTGCGCATCTCGGCGTTGCTCTCGAAGCCGCCGCAGGCCAGCACCACGGCCTTGGCGCCGATGCGTACCTTGCGGCCCTTGTGGCGGGCGATCACGCCGCGCACCACGCCGTCTTCCTCGATCAGCGACAACGCCGGTGTTTCGTAGTGAATGGGGATGCCGGCCTTGACCGCGGCCTTGTGCTCGAGATCGACCAGGCCCGGCCCGCCGCCCCAGGCCTCCACGGCGAGGCCGCCCCAGAACTTGTACTTGCCGTTGACCTTGAAGGCCTGCCGGCCATAGCTCGGCTGGAAACGCACGCCCTTGGTGCGCATCCATTTCAGGGTCTCGAAGCTGCGGCCGATCAGGATGTCGGTAAGATCGGGATCGCAGCGATAGTTGGTCACGCGGCCCATATCGTCGAGAAACTCGTCGGCCGAATAGCTGCCGAAATCGACGTCTTTCTTCTCGTCGGGCGTGAGATCGTAGAGCTGGACGAGGTCGTCGACGCCGTTGAACACCACGCGCATGGCGCCGGCGGTGTAGGTGCTGTTGCCGCCGCTTTCGGCTTGCGGTGCGGCCTCCAGCATGGCGACCGAGGCGCCCTGATCGCGCGCCGCGAGGGCCGCACAGGCCGCGGCGTTGCCCGCGCCCACCACCAACACATCGACATTGAAATCGTCCACGCGACACTCCTCGATTTCGGCACCCGGTTTGCGTTAGAATACCCCAATGGGTGATCGTTTCGACCGTCTAGGGGTCCGGCATGCCAATGTCGAGAGCCTCCTGCGCAGACCAGCCGGCATCGGCCACAATGGCGGGCCGACCTTCGACGTGTCCTGGGGCGCCTGGGTATGGCGGCGCGCCGCCAAGAAGGCCTGGGCCAATCCCAAGCCGGAGGTGGCCTTGCGCCGTATCAGGCGCGCCGAGAGTCTTGGACTCACCTATCGCGAATTCACCTCGGCCCTGATGGACACCGGCTCTCATCTCGGCGCCGCAGTGGTCCCGCTGTCGCTCGCCGCCCGCGTCCGCCGCGATGCCGGGCACGCGATCGTCGTCGAGCCGCGTAACGGAATGGCCGAAAAGGTGGCCAAATTCGGCGGAAGGCTGTTCATGCTGGGCGACATCGACGCCGTGCCCGCGATGGATATCGACGAGCGCGACGGCTTCCTCGGTGTTGCCAACCGGCCGTTCGATGGCCGGATCGAGGCGATCGGTTGGGGTTATGACGGCCCGGCGGTCCGCACGATGCTGCGCGCGAACAATCTCGCGCATCAGGAGACGTTCCTGGTGGGGGCGGGCATTCCTCATGCCCTGCTGGCCGAAACCGCCCACCTGCCGCTCTACAAGGACATTGATTCTTGGCTGACCTAGCAAGGAACCGCGCGGCTCCAGCCGCGCTCATGAGCGCGGCTGGAGCCGCGCGGTCCACATCATTATTTTCGAGCCCCCGCTGAAGGGCATTCGTGTCGTCGAGTTCAGTCATGCGATCCTGGGGCCGAGTTGCGGCATGGTGCTGGCCGATCTCGGCGCCGAGGTCATCAAGGTCGAGCCACTCACGGGCGACAAGACGCGCACCTTGCGCGGCTTCGGTGCCGGCTTCTTCGGCTATTTCAACCGCAACAAGAAGAGCCTCGCGCTCAACGTCGATTCGCCGGCGGGTCGCGAAGCTTTGGTGAAATTGCTGCAGTCGGCCGACGTCATGGTCGAGAATTTCGCGCCGGGGTCGATGGCCAAGCGCGGGCTGGGGCCGGAGCAGCTCGAGAAGATCAATCCCAAGCTGGTCTATTGCGCGCTCAAGGGATTCCTGCCCGGCCCCTACGAGAAGCGCGCCGCACTCGACGAGGTGGTGCAGATGATGGGCGGCCTCGCTTATATGACCGGCCCGTCGGGACGGCCCCTGCGCGCGGGAACGTCGGTCGTCGATATCGTGGGCGGCCTGTTCGGTGCCTTTGGCACGGTGCTGGCGCTGAAGCAGCGCGAACGCACCGGGAAGGGCGGGCTGGTCGAAAGCGCCCTGTTCGAGTCGGTGGTGTTCCTGATGGGCCAGCATCTGGCCATCACGGCGATCAATGGCACCGCGCCGCCGCCGATGCCGGAGCGGGTGAGTTCCTGGGCGATCTACGAGATCTTCACCAGCTCGGACGGGGCACAGGTCTTCATCGGCATCACCAGCGACGGCCAGTGGAAGCGCTTCTGCGAATTCTTCGGCCAGGCGGAACTGGCGGCCGATCCAAGGCTTGCCACCAACAACATGCGCATCGACGCCCGGCCCTGGCTGGTGCCGCGCGTGACCGAAATCTTCAAGACCTACACCAAGGACCAGCTCGAGGAATTGGCGCTCAAGGCCGATTTTTCCTTCGCGCCGATCGCCCGGCCGCAGGACCTGTTCGATAACCCGCATCTGCTCGCCAACGGCTCGCTCGCCCCCACGACCTTGCCCGGCGGCGTGCAGACCCGCCTGCCGCTACTGCCGTTCCAGATGTTCGGCTGGCGACCGCCGCTGGTCACAGACCCGCCGTCGGTCGGCCAGCACAATGAAGAGGTGCTTCGCGGATTGGGCTACGACTCCGCCGCCATCGAGGCGCTTGGGAGCAAATAAATCCCCAGCTTTATCCATTCACCTCAATCCAGTGCGGGAATGGACCGGAACATATCTGGAACTCATGTCAATAAAATTATGTAGAACAAGTGCTTAGTTATCCCATTGCCATTTGGAACAAAATAGGTACATTTCTCCTCACCCACGGCGCAGTTATACGCATTGCCGGCTCTGACAGGGGCATGGGATATCAGGAGGGCACGCTATGTCGGCAATGCTGAAAGTCGTCGAGAAAGAGGGCATGGACAACAAGAACAAGGCGCTGGACGCGGCGTTGGCGCAGATTGAGCGGGCCTTCGGCAAGGGCTCGATCATGAAGCTTGGCCAGCGCGAGGCCGTGGAGATCGAATCGATCTCTACCGGCTCGCTCGGCCTCGATATCGCGCTCGGCATCGGCGGCCTGCCCAAGGGCCGCATCGTTGAAATCTACGGGCCGGAAAGCTCGGGCAAGACGACCCTGGCGCTGCATGTCATCGCCGAGTCGCAGAAGAAGGGCGGTGCCTGCGCTTTCATCGACGCCGAGCATGCGCTCGATCCGGGCTACGCCAAGAAACTGGGCGTCGACATCGGCAACCTTTTGATCTCGCAGCCCGATGCCGGCGAGCAGGCGCTGGAGATCGCCGACACGCTGGTGCGCTCCGGTGCGATCGACGTGCTGGTGGTCGATTCGGTGGCGGCCCTGGTGCCGCGCGCCGAACTGGAAGGCGAGATGGGCGATTCGCTGCCCGGCCTGCAGGCCCGTCTGATGAGCCAGGCGCTGCGCAAGCTCACCGCCTCGATCTCCAAGTCGAATACGCTGGTCATTTTCATCAACCAGATCCGCATGAAGATCGGCGTCATGTTCGGCAGCCCCGAGACCACGACCGGCGGCAATGCGCTGAAATTCTACGCCTCGGTCCGCCTCGATATCCGCCGTATCGGCGCGCTCAAGGACAAGGACGAGGTGGTGGGCAACGCCACGCGCGTGAAAGTCGTGAAGAACAAGGTGGCGCCGCCGTTCAAGGTCGTCGAGTTCGACATTATGTACGGCGAGGGCGTGTCCAAGTCCGGCGAACTGGTTGATCTCGGCATCAAGGCCGGCATCGTCGAGAAGTCGGGCTCGTGGTTCTCCTATGAGGGTCAGCGCGTCGGCCAGGGCCGCGAGAACGCCAAGCAGTTCCTGCGCGACAATCCCGAGATCGCCAAT
>Ga0193753_10004240_pt1 | contig 10300 bp, 8 predicted proteins | sample H1c2metaG_FD_144925 | JGI IMG/M metagenome (GOLD analysis project Ga0193753, IMG submission 144925) | Soil microbial communities from a riparian zone of the East river system, Colorado, United States - H1c2 | ecosystem: Environmental > Terrestrial > Soil > Riparian zone | place: USA: East River... | reverse complement strand
AACACATGAGACGAATTATTTTAACTGCCAGCTTTTTCATCATTGCATTCACAGGGTTTTCATAGGAAGAAAAGAACGGAACTATTTACATTAAACACCCGTATATCCAGCTTGTAGAAAAATCCAGTAAAGCATATCTGGATAATGATATGGCGACGGCCAAACAGATTTACTCTGACACCGCGCGATTCTGGGTTTCCGGAATGCCAAAACCAATTCCCATTGCCGATGCATTAAAGATGTGGAGTGGCGATTTTACATATTATGATAGTATACGCATCAAGCCATTTGGTTATCCTGATTATCTGAACTATATCGATGGAGATCAGAAAGTGGTGCAATCCTGGGGAGTTTGGTTTGGAAAATCAAAGAAAACCGGGAACACGTTAAGAATTGATTTTGTTCAATTCGACGATTTCAATAAAGATGGTAAGATAACTTTCGAAACGCTTTATGGAGATTTTTCACAGATGGGAAAGAATTGATTACTGAATAAAATAAAAAAACAGCCTCTGCAAATTTAATATTTGCAGGGGCTGTTAAATGTTGCGCATTGAACAGAGTTACATAACAATTGGTTTATTTCTAAAAGGGCAGGTCGTCGTCGTTATTGATATTTTCCGGCCCGGAATTACTCAGCACTTTTTCGGAACCCACAGCAGCCGGAACTCCCGCAGACTCTATTTTCCATGCTTTTACATCAGTGTACCACCGGCCGTTGAATTCACGGCTTTCCACATCAAAGTCAATTTTCAATAAACTGCCCGGTTGAAGGCTGGCAGTCTCAATTTTGTCACCCCAAACTGAAATGCATACTTTTTTTGGATAGGTTGCCTCTGTTTCTACAATGATATCCTGTTTCTTCCACTGACCGTTTTTTCCGGTGCCTGACTGAAGAGGAAGGAGCTGAACGAGTCTGGCAGTAAGTTGCATAATAAATGTATTTAAACAAAGGCGAAATTAACAAAATAACCGGCTTGGTAGCAGGTAAATAGGCATAACCCATTCAACTGCTAAATAAGGACTAAATAAGGAGGTTAACGCGCAGTTTCCGGTTGGACAGAAGTGACACCCAACCTTTACAGATACTCATTTGTGGAAGGCGGAATTTATTCACATTTTAGATGTAAGATGCTGATAATCAACGCAAATATTTTCCGCCTTCCTCAATAACGTCATTAAAGAGCCAATATTTTGCTTGTTATTTCGTTTAATAATGGCATTGTTTATGCTTTAAAAGGGCAAAACCGATCTTTTAAAACAAAATAAATCCATCTTAATGAAGAAGATCTTATTATCCATTTACACAGCCGTATTACATCAACAGATGATTTTTCTGAAGAAAATTCTGAATGTGGTTGAACCTTAAATACAGGTTTATTAATTTTTTAAAAGAGCTACCGGTTTAAAATCCAGTAGCTTTTTTATTTCACCTCCTTTTGGACATGGCCGGCATATTTTCTTTTTCCTGAACAGTCATATCACCCTTCTCTTCCTCCACTTCCTTAATCGTCACGGCGTATTCTGCAGGCCTTATCGGGTCGCCAAAGAGCATGGCATATGACATGGTGAACTCGGCGCCAAAATATAAAATCACTGAGCTATAATATATCCATAATAGTAGTACGACCAATGAACCAGCTGTGCCGTAAGTAGAGCCCACATTACTTTTAGATATATAAAATGAAATCGCAAATTTTCCCAATAAAAATAATAAGGTAGTTGCCAATGCGCCTACCCAGACATCTTTCCATTTGATTTTAGCATCAGGCAGCACTTTAAAAATGACGGCAAAAATAAAACCCGAGATACCGATACTGAGCAGGAGATTGATGATATAAAGCATAAGGGTGGAAATACCCGAAAACAGTGTTTTCAGGTGATTTCCAAAAGCTTCGACCAGGGCTGAAATGGCCAGTGAAACGAGCAATAAAAACCCCAGTCCGATGATGACTGAAAACGATAATAACCGGTTTTTTAAAAAAGCAATCCATCCTTTTTTTGGCTTGGGCTTCAACCCCCAGATCATATTTATTGAATCCTGGATTTCAGAAAAAATCCCGGTAGCTCCGATGAATAGAAAGATGATGCCTATAACTGTCGCCAAATTGCTCTTGCCACTAATCGCAGCATGTTTGATGATATCCTGCAGCTGCAGGGCGGTATCATGACCTAAAAAACCCTCCAGTTGACCGTATATCTTACCCTCAATGGCTTCCCGCCCAAAAAAAAAGCTACTCGTTGTAATAATAATCAGGATCAGCGGGCCCATGGAAAAGACCATGGTATATGCCAAAGACCCACTTAATTTCAGCACTTTGTCATCTGAAAACCCTTTAAATGCGCTTTTGAATATGCTGCCCAGGTTGTTGAAAAGATGTTTGACGTTCATCGTATTTATTAAATACAAAATTCATTCCCGGGCTGCACCTTCGCAATGGGACGAGCCCGGTAGTTGCTGGAAGAATATGTCATCAGGTATACCGGATAAAAAAATGTTTTATGCTTTCGGCAGTTTAATACAGTTTAAATTAGAGAACCGAATGAATAGAATAATCGCATGCTAGAACCCAATAATATTACTCGAAAGGCTTTAATAGTCGTAGGACTGTTTTTATGCCAACACGGCTTAGCGCAAATTCCAAAGCTCAGTTCCGATCAGGAACTCGCTCAGAGTATTTTTAAAGAACTCATTGAGATCAATACAACGCACTCAATGGGTGATTGCACACCTGCAGCTGAAGCTATGGCAAAACGATTAAGAGAAGGAGGATTTGATGAAAAAGACATCGTTATCATCGGCCCTTTCGCGCGCAACAAGAATATGATCGCGCGATTACATGGCTCAGGAAAGCAACCACCCATACTCTTTCTGGCTCACCTGGATGTGGTAGAGGCAAAACCAGAAGACTGGTCCTACAACCCATTCAAACTCACAGAAACCAATGGCTATTTTTATGGACGGGGCAGCCTGGACGTAAAAAGCGGAGCTGCTATTCTGGTTGCAAATTTTATCCGCTTAAAAAAAGCCGGCTTTGTTCCGGACCGTGATCTGATCCTGGCGCTAACGGCTGGTGAAGAAAGCGCGGATGATTATGATGGTGTGGAATGGCTGGTGCAGAAACACCGGTCGTTAATTGATGCATCATTTTGTGTAAATATGGATGCGGGCGAACCGCAAAGAAAAGGAGGTAAAAGAATTCTGCGTCCGGTACAGGTCAGTGAGAAAGGCAATTTTTATCTGACACTGGAAGTAAAAAATCCCGGTGGTCATAGTTCACAACCCACAAAAAATAATGCGATCTATCGGCTGGCTGATGGTCTGGTGCGTATGCAGGCTTTTGATTTTCCGGTACAGTTCAGCGATGTAACGAAATCTTATTTTACTACTATGTCATCACTGGAGACGGGACTACTCGAAGCGGACATGAAAGCTGTTGTGCAGAACAATCCGGATACAGCTGTAGTCAACCGCCTCGCAACGTTTCCTTATTATAATGCGCTGATGCGCTCAACTTGCATTACAACGGTAGTCGACGCAGGCAATTCGGTCAATGCATTACCGCAATCGGCAAAGGCTACTATCAACTGCCGCTTGCTGCCTGGCGTAACGCAGGAGGAAGCGGAAAAAACAGTTGTCCGGGTTCTCAATGATACCGGGATTCATGTATCCGTCAGGATGGAATTAAAGAGTGGTCCGGCTTCTCCTGTAAGTGAGGAGATCATAAGTAAAGTCGAAATAGTAACTAAAAAATTATGGCCCGGTATCCCGGTTCTGCCTGTGATGGGTGTTGGCGCATCAGACGGAAAATATCTGCGCGCAGCTGGTATGCCTACTTATGGCATATCAGGCGTCTTTCTCGATGTGGACGACTTTCGCATGCATGCAAGAGATGAAAGAATACGGGTGGACGATTTCTATGAAGGACTTGAATACAATTATGAGATCATCAAAGCCTTTTCCAAATAAATCTAAATTATATTCCCAATTTCAAAATCGCGTTCCTCATTTCGATCTGGTATTTTATCGAGCATTTTCTCAATGAAATCTTTTTCTTTCTGCAAGGTCGTTTGCTGTTGGGCTTTTAATAGGTATTGCCTGGCAAGTTGGTCATTACCCTCCAGCTGCTGGAATTTTCCAAGCGCCATGTTCAGAAGATAATACTGGCTTAAAAATGTATGTCCCTGCAACTCATTCAAAATTTTGAATGCTCCCTGTTTGTCTCCTGCATAATATTTTGCAATGGCAAAGTTCATTTCAACAAAAGGATTGGGATAGATTTGTAACAGGCGGGCGTATAATCCGACAATCGTTCGCCAGTCAGTTTGTTCAAAACTGGGAGCAAGGCAGTGTAAACAGGCAATAGCTGCTTCTAAATGATAAGTAGATACCATCTCACACTGCGAACGGGTAAAGAAATCATGCGCAAGTTGGATAAGTTCCTGATTCCACATCGACCTGTCCTGGTTTTCCAGATCCAGTAGTTCACCTGAATCAGAAATTCTTGATTTAAATCTCGCGCTATTAAACAACATCAAAGCGTGAAGCGCCGCCGTTTCTTTGTTGCTCAGGGAACTGTCCAATAGCGCTTTATTCAATAACAACGCTTCCTCACAAAGATCTTCCCTTAAAATATCTTTACCCACCGATGACTTATATCCTTCATTAAATGTCAGATAAATGATTTTATGAACGATGGGTAACCTTTGTTTAAGAGCATTTGGATGAGGTTCTTCCAGCAGGATCTTTTCATCCCGGATCTTTTGCCTCGCTCTTAAAAGAAGTTTGTCCACTCCGTCTATTGTCATACCTAAATTTTTGGCAATGGCCTCAACTTTTAGGTTTACAACATATTTCAGCGTAATCACAACCTGCGTCTTGGGCGCAAGATCCGGATGGGCACAGGCAAATAGTAATTTCAGCTGCTGATCATCAAAAGCGGATTCACTGAAGCGTATCTCGATCATTGCCTGATCTTGTTTTTCAGTAAGTGGTTCCAGGCGTTTATCTTTCTTTATTTTATTCAGCGCCTTGTTTCTGCAGACTTTGTATAACCATCCTGCACGGTTTGCGGGAATGCCCTGCAGCCTCCAATCGATCAGCGCAGCCGAAAAGGCATCCTGCACGATATCCTCGGCAGATTCGGGATCAATATCACTGGATGCGTACAATAAAGAGGCAACCAGTTTACCAAAATGTTGCTTATAAAGTTGATCTGCCTCCTGTTGTACTATATCCATCCCGCGTGAATCTGTTTGTATTAATACATAGAAATCTATACAGGTTTTTTAAAAATAAAGGGTTGTATGGGTCTCACTTCCCTGATGGCAAATCCCTGCATGACCATCGGACAAGTTTGTGCAATGGCTGTTGCCTGTTCCAGATTTTCTGCCAGAATGATATCGTAACCGCTAATACCTTCTTTTGCTTCGATAAACGGACCATCGGACAGCACCTCGTTTTGAGTTACATATTTGCCTCTGATCGCCAGGGGTTCCCCTCCAATATAATTCCCCGATTCGATGAGGGATTTAATCCAGTCAGTCATATCAGGTCCTTCCGCAAAACGATCTTCCGTTTTAAGGCGACCGATTCTTTTCAGATCTTCTCTTACGATCAGCATAAATCTTTCCATGGCGTTAATGTTTTATAATTAAATATGCGTATTTGACAAAAGGTCATTTTATTAAAGACAATTCCGGATCGAAAATCCGGACAGTTTGTTGTAGATAATTAGTTTTAATTTAAAATTAAGAAATCCACTTCCATTCTTCCATACTTTCAGTCTTCCATACTAACGAAAGTTCCTTCCTTTATGAAAAACATCCTCCTGCGCATGGGCGGGGATGGAGGTCTCATCAGCCCGGGCAAGCGTTAGTATGGGTAGTTCATCGTCGGCAATTTCTGTGAGACAACGCAATAATCTGGTCAAGTCAAAACATCGCTGTACGATCACATGGATCACTTCACCTTCTACCTGGAGTTTGCCTTCTACCATCAGTAAACGTGACTGAAGGATTTCTTTCCTGAATTGATCAAAGAGGTTTTCAAAGACCACCAGATTGGCACATCCTGTCTCATCTTCGATCGTAATAAAACAGATGCCGGCTGCAGTACCTGGTCTTTGCCTGACCAGTACCAGTCCGGCCACTTTTACCAAGTCTCCGTTCCGATGTGATTTTAAATCCTCAGCGCTTAGTATATGTAGCTGCTCAAGTTTTTCACGCACAAATTGAACAGGGTGCGCTTTTAAAGACAGAGACATGGCAGCATAATCATGTACTACATGTTCTGATTTTCGCATAAGCGGCAACGATATATTTTCTTCCGATGAAGGATCTGATATCTTTCCCGCGAATAATCCGACAGGCTGGTCATTACCCGTGGAAATTTCCCATAAAGCCTTTCGCCTGTCCAGTCCCATGGAATTGAAAGCGTCCGCATCAGCTAATTTTTCCAATACGGATTGTGAAACACCTGCATCACGCATTTCAATAATATTGGAATACATTTTTATTCTCGCAGAAATCAATAACTGCATATCTTCTGCACGTAATCCTTTTACCTGACGGAAACCAAGTCTTAACACATGGCGGGGACCGGATTTTTCTTCCAGTGTATTATCCCAGTCAGAGTGATTCACATCTACCGGACGAACTTCCACCCCATGTTTTATTGCATCTATCACAATTTGGGCAGGCTGGTAAAACCCCATGGGCATACTATTCAATAAAGCACCTGCAAATACTTCCGGATAATAATATTTGATCCAGGAAGAAACATATACCAGCAGGGCAAAACTGGCTGCATGACTCTCAGGAAATCCATAACTTCCGAATCCTTCGAGTTGCTTGAAAACACGTTGTGCATATTCCCGTTGATAGCCCCGCTCCATCATGCCATCAATTAACTTTTTTTCAAATTTCGTAACCATACCCTGCGCTTTGAATGTAGCCATGCTGCGACGCAGTTCATCCGCCTCACTGGGTGTAAACCCCGCGGCAACAATGGCAATCTTCATAGCCTGTTCCTGGAAAAGTGGTATGCCCAATGTGCGGCCAAGAATTTCTTCCAGTTCCCTGGATGGATATTCTACTTTTTCTTCTCCGTTCCTGCGGCGCAGATAGGGATGAACCATATCACCTTGTATCGGCCCGGGTCGTACTATTGCGACTTCAATAACGAGGTCATAAAAACTTCGCGGCTTTAGTCTGGGCAACATGGATTGCTGGGCCCGGCTTTCAATCTGGAAAACACCAATGGTATCTGCGTGACAAATCATATCATAAACTAAGGGATCATCCTGGGGAATATTTGCCAATGTGAGATCGAGTCCATAATGTTTCTTCGCCAGTTCAAAGGCTTTCCGGATACAGGTCAGCATTCCCAATGCAAGCACATCTATTTTCAGAAACCCAATCGCATCAATATCATCTTTATTCCATTCGATGCAGGTTCGGTCCTCCATACGTGCATTCATCACAGGGCAGAGATCAGATAGCTTCCCCCGCGTAATGACAAATCCACCGGTATGCTGACCCAGCTGCCTTGGAAATCCCATGAGCTGCTGTGTTATATGCAATGTTTTCTGAAGGAGTTTATCCTCCGGGTTCAGTCCCTGTTCGGTCAGTCGTTTTCCCTCGAACCATTCTTCCGTGAATTCCCAGACCGAACTCGAAATCCGGTTGATAGTATCTATGGAAAGTCCCATTGCTTTCCCTACATCACGGATGGATCCTCGCTGACGTTCCTGTGTAACAGTCGCTACGATGGCTGCACGTTCCCTGCCATATTTCTGATAGATATACTGAATCACTTCTTCACGTCTCTCATGTTCAAAATCAACATCAATATCCGGAGGTTCATTACGGGCAGAAGAAATAAAACGTTCGAAAAGCAGGTCGAATTTAGAAGGATCAACAGATGTAATGCCAAGACAATAGCAAATGGTAGAGTTCGCCGCAGAGCCACGACCCTGACAAAGAATTTTCTGCTCACGGGCGTATCGAACGATATCATAAACTGTCAGAAAATACGCCGCATAATTCATCTCCTGAATAAATTTCAGTTCATGCAGAATCGCATTGTTTGTTTTCTCCGTGATGTTATCCCCAAATCGTTCATTAGCACCCTTCCAGACCAACATAGCGAGTTCTTCCTGGGTTGTTCTTCCTTCCGTTGTGATCTCTTCCGGATATTCATATTTCAGCATATGGAGATTGAATTGACAGGCTTCCGCAATTTCCTGTGTTTTCCGTATGGCTTCCGGGTATTGATTAAAGAGCCGTTTCATTTCATCTGCCGATTTCAAATATCTTTCAGCATTCTGATGAAGTCGGAATCCCGCATTTTGGATGGTACACTTTTCCCTTATGCAGGTAAGGACATCCTGTAGTGGGCGCCTCGAAGGTTCATGATAGTGTACATCGTTGGTCGCTACCATAGGAATGTCAAGTCGGGAAGACAATTGTGAAAGACGGAACAATTGTTTTGCATCATCACCTAAATAGCGGCGGGAAGCAGCGAGATACAGTCTCTCACCAAAAATGTCACGATAGTCAGCTGATTGTTTTTCAAATGAAAGATCAAATTCAAATCGCCTGTTCAAAATATCTGGAGGCACAATAATCAACCTGATGTCTTTGAGCTGATGAAATACATCCGCTTTGTATAAAAGACATTTTCCTTTTTCAGTACGAAGATTGCCTGTGGTCAGTAACCCGGATAATTGCGAATATCCGGCTACATTCGTCGGATACGCTAAAAGACTGGGTCCTTCCTGCAGATCCAGCCGGCAGGCCGGCAGAAATTGTATGCCCAGGGTTCTCGCAGATAAATGAGCACGCACGATGCCGGCCACACTATTCCGGTCCGTTATTCCGATGGCACGATATCCGTAAGCCGCAGCCTGTTCAACCAGTTCCTCCGGGTGAGAAGCACCGCGAAGAAAGCTAAAATTTGATGTGCATTGTAATTCGGTATACTTCATAACTAAGCAAAAAATCCATGAATAAACCATTTCGGCTTTTCGTTTTCCTGGTAATGCCCCGAACGAAATAACCAATATCGCTGACCTTCTTCATCTTCCACAGAATAATAATCCCTGTGAGGACCATCCCGTATCCACCATTCCTGTTCGATCCGTTCAGGCCCATCTGCTTTTTTTATTTTATGCAATTTCCCCAGATAACTAAATAACATGGGTGGATAATCCGGTATCGGTGCTGTTACTTCAATGAGTTCTGGTCTCAATAAAATTTGCAGAGGTCTTGGTCTTCCGATCATCCAGGGAGTGCCGGACGTTTCGTCAAGCGATACGGATTCTTTAAAAGATTTTTCAGGCAGATAATGTTCTGAAGGAAGAAAACGCCTAATAGGAGAGTTGCCGAAACGGTTGGTCAGCCTGTCCATCAATTCTGATAATCCAGGGTCATTCAATCCGCAAACCGCATCCCAAAATTTCTCCTGATGAGGAAAAATTTTTTCTGCTTTCAATGCCTCGATCATAAAAAGTTCTATTCCGGGATCCGGTTCAATCGTCGGGATTTTTTCTTCAAATAGTTTATACAGATGTTTTGCATTAAGCGTAGCACGATGTGTTCCGATTTCAATCTTTTCGAGTTTCCCATCTGCACGAAATCCTGTGAATACAGCTTTTCGAATTCCCATTCCCTCCTGTTGCATTCGTCCACAAATTGTATCAAGTAATCGCTGCAGTGCAATTTCAATTCCTGTTGCTGTAACAATGGGTTCCAGGCATGGTAATCTCTCACGCCAGGGTTCGATGGGTTGAACAGGAAAGATGGGTTCCTCTTCATTTCCCAGTGCCTGATCCAGTTTCAGGATGAGTTCCTTTCCGAACCGGCGCCTGAGTGCGGTACGGGGCATACTGATAAAATTCCTGATCTGATGCAATCCCAGTTTATGCAAACGATCAGCCACATTCAATTCCAATCGAAGAGCAGAAGGGGGTAAAGAAAGCAGTGCCTCCATCTGTTTTCCACTTTCAACGATTGTTGCATTGGCCCCGAAATGAGCAATGGCCCATGCAGCACCGATACTGTCTGCAATGGTTACCCGGACATCATATCCCCTGTTTTTTAATCTTCGGTGAATGTCATGGATGTATTTCAGCTCTCCACCCCAGAGATGAGCAGCGCCGGTCACATCCATGATGATTCCGTCTGGCGGATCTGTCGCTACAATATTTGTATATCGTATGCACCATTCAGCAATGGCTTTCAATAATTTTTCGGACAATACAGGATCATCGTCCAATACTTCTAATGAAGGAAAAAT